>Ga0209700_101165_pt1 | contig 53492 bp, 53 predicted proteins | sample SiratroredBW_FD_187528 | JGI IMG/M metagenome (GOLD analysis project Ga0209700, IMG submission 187528) | Root nodule microbial communities of legume samples collected from California, USA - Siratro red BW (SPAdes) (version 2) | ecosystem: Host-associated > Plants > Roots > Nodule | place: USA...
ACTCGTAGAACAGTTGACCTTGGTCACTCTTCAGACGGCCCATCATGGATCGACCTCGTCGCGATTCGCGTCAGCACAACGGAATCACGCTTGCCGGCTCGTCTCAACCGACTTTTGCAACAAAATCGGCGCACAGCGGACTTTCTCGTGAATTCCAACCGCGTTGCGCGAAAACTCCCCGCCTACTGTCCGTCCACGGTGAAGGCGAGCAGCACGTTTCCGGGCGCCGTACCATAATTGGTGTAGCCCGAGTTGACGTAGAGGATGCCCCCGGCGATCACCGGTCCCGGTCCATCGAGCGAGCCGCCATGCGCCGACACGCCGTTTACGGTCGCATAGTCCCGCATGGTGTCGACGTCCCAGATGATCTCGCCGCTCTTGGCGGCATAGGCCCGCAGGTGGCCGTCCAGTCCGCCGGAGAACACAACACCAGGAATGGCGGTTACCGCAGCCGACTGCGCAGGGCTGCATCCCGGCCGATCTCCGCAGCCCGGATGTGCCGTGTGCCAGACGATCTCGCCCGTCGCCTGGTTCATCGCATACAGCCCGCCGCCCTGACTTGGATCGAGCTTCATGGGTAGCCCGAAGACCGATTTCTGCGCGCCGGCGGCGGCCGGCGGTACGGCCTTCATGCCGACATCCGACACCGCGACATAGACGTTCGCATCATCCGCAGCCGAGCCCCATTGCACGCCGCCGAGCGTGCTGCCGAGCCCCACCCGGCGCTGCCAGATGATGGCTCCATCGCGGTCCGGATCGAGCGCGTACACCATGCCGGATTTCTGGCCGGCAATGAGCGCACGACGTCCGTCAGGTAGATCGACCAGCATCGGAGAGGAGCCGAAATCGAAATCGGGACCCTTGGTGCCGGGGCAGTTAGCGCGATACTGGCTGCTGCACGCGACGTTGTAGGCATCACCCTCGGTCAGCTGCCGCGACCAGGCGAGCCGTCCGGTGCCCAGATCGAAGGCCACAAACGCGTCGGAGGTCGTGGAAGCCGGGTCCAGATAACTGTCGCCCGTCGTCGCGTAGATCCGACTTGTCTTGAGGTCGACGGTCGGCGACGACCAGATGGCGCCGCCAGAGGGTCCGAAGAGTTGGACGCCGATCTCGTTGAGGCGGATTGGCTGGGCCGGCGGGCTGACATAGCCGCGCCACAGCACCTCGCCGGTCCTGGCGTCGAGCGCGGCGATCAGACCGCGGAAGGTGCAGCAAGAATAGCGTGGGTCGATCGCCAATACCTCTTCGACGGAGGAGACTGGCACATAAAGCACATTATTGACCAATGTCGGCGCGCCCGTGATCACGGCCCCCGCATGCGCATCGATACGTCGCCTCCACAGCAGCTTTCCGCTCTCGGCATCGAGCGCATAAGTCTCACCGCGTTGATCGCCGAAATAGGCGGTCGTGCCCCGCTCATCCTCGCCGATGGTGATCGCGGTGCGTACGCCGAAGCCGGCGTCGAACACCCAGCGCTGGCAGCCAAGTCTGGCATCCAGCGCATAGACCTTGCCGCCCGCACTGCCCACGAAGACCCGGCCGCCCCAAACCGTCGGCTGCGCGTAGGCTCTGGTATCGCCGGGAAAGCCGAACGCCCATTTGAGCTTCAGGCGCGGAACATCGTCCGGCGAAAGCTGGGCCATGGCAGCGGGTTGAAACCGGTGTTGAGCGATGTCGACGCCCCAGCCGTTCCAGCGCGGCAACGAAGCGTCCGCCAGCGCGGGGCTCCGCTCACCGCACGTGGAATCCGGCAGTGGTTGCTGCTGCTCCGGCGCTGTCCCGACGAGATAGCGAACGATGGCCTGAATTTCGCGTTGGCTCAGGTCGCGCCCCTGCTGGCTCATCATGCCGAACATCAAGGCAAAGCTCATCCGCTCAGGCCTGAATTGCCGCAGCGCGTTGGCGTCAGGCGCGCGTGCCACGCCACCCTCGTGGCACGATGCGCAGCGCGTGCGGTAGAGCGCCTCGCCACGCGAGTTTAGCGCCTCCTCCGCATGATCCGGAAGCACGCCAGTGAGCAATATGCCCACTCCAAGCAGGAGGCGTGCGGAGAGCGTGCATCCAGAGCGGCGCCTGGCCGTACCCGTCATTCTCGCCTCCCTCGCATAATTGAAGCGTGCTTCGGCAACAGAAGATCAGCGCGCGGTCGTCAACGCGTACCACGAATGAACAACCGAAGCGAGCTTGAGCGATCCAGGATTACCGGAGGCGGTCATCTCCCGATACGGTCCTGTGACGGGCCGCCCGCGCCGCGGCTTATCCGCTTGCCGCGGCGTCTGCCTCGTAGGCGCTTCGGGAAGTACCCGAAACGGCGGTTCTCGGGCGCAAACGGGACGTTGGCAGGAAGGGTGAGGGTCCGCAGAGAGCCAATTTCGGCGGATTCATCGGGACTTTAGGCGGATTGATGTCCGCGCTAGCGCGGCGTGATCTCATTGACGGCAGCAATCTGCAGCCCAGCCTCGTTCAGCGCTTCAGTGATCTGCTTGGCCAGCAGCTTGGCTTCTTCGGTTCCGATTTGGACGTCAGGATGTCCCTTGAAGAACGCGCAAACCGTCGTGGCGATGATGGTATTCACCTGGTGCGGATCATCCATTTTCTGCACGCGAAATTGCGAATGACGTCACCGGATCGCCGGTGCGTCAGCCTGCAGGACCGAGACGGTCATCGCAAGCCAAAGACGAAAGAATGGCCGCGATCACAACGACAAGCCCTATGAGGTAAATCAGGCCGTTCATCGCAATTCTCCTCTTCGACTTGATGACTTGAATTTATTCGAGGGTCGTGGGCGTATCCTTGGCATTACACTGCTGAACGGTCAGCTTCTCGATCTCCACTTCCTTCTCTATGGCCGTTAGAGAGTTGCCGATCTTGTCGACGATCCTGACCAGATCGGTATTGGAGATGCGAAGCCGCCTGCGTACGGACTTGACCTGCACTGCGTTCGTAAGATCGAGCGTTGTGCGAATGGGCCGTGGCGGTCTTGAGGACAGCATGAGTAGATCTCCTGACCGAGGTAAGAGCGACGATGTCTTTTTTGTTCCTATCGTCCGCCGACCGAAGGTCCCGAACGGCGATGAGTACGGCGAGGCGGCGATGGCAGCCGTCGCGGGCACCGCGGAGCCAGCTACGACAGGTTGAGATGGCCGACCTTATCCGCGCGGCGTAGCGCCATGGCCCGCTACCGCGCCGCGAACGGTTTCGAGGGTGGCGCGTTGCAACGCGGCTCGCCTCTCGGCAATGGCGTTGCTCAAGAGGTCGAGCACCAGCTCAAATGCCGCCAGCTCCTCCCCCTCGATAGCGCCGTCATCGTAGCACTCGAGCGTTTCAGCGATGATGGCGTCGGCCTCACGCTGCAGGGCCAGAAGCTCCTGATTGGATTCCGCGGTCCGCGCGCTGGACACCATGGCCAGGATTCTCTTGCGATGGCTGGTATTGTCCTCCCTTTCGTCGCGGTTCAAATAGCGGCGCAACCAAGCGCCGGCCGAGCCGATTCCGGAGAGAAGCAGGAGCCCGAACCAGAAGTAATCGCCATACCGGTCGAGGAAGGTGCGTTCATTGCCGTCAATGACGGCCGCCGCTCCCCGATGGACCTGCAGCTCGGTGTCCTTCTCGAGGTCCGGCTTGGTGATGTGTGCAGCGCCGGGGGCCAGCCGCGCGATCGTCTGGCGAACGGCAAAGAGCTGCCGGAAAAAGGCGGCGACCGTCGTTTCGGACAAGGTCTTTCTCGCCACGATGAGATGGCTGACGCTGACCGTCTCGACTTTGTCATCCGGCCAAGCTGGATCCGCATTGAAGACGCTGGGCGGAATCTCCTCGGATTCATAGCGGGGATGCTTCAGGGCGATCGCTTCCGATGTCTCGATGGCGAGAAACTTCGGCTCGCCGCGTGCCCGCGCCGTTGCGACGACGGCCTCCGCTGTAATTTTGCTGTCGAGCGGCCCGACCGCCATGAATGCGTCGAGGGTGTGATCGCGTGCCAGCTCCTGGATCTGCTCAGTGCCAAAGTGCGTCACCGCGACCTTGTCCGCCTGCACTCCGGCGGCGCTCAGGATGACGCGCAGCAACGCGGCGTTCGCCGCGGTCCGCCCGATCACGCCGACACGGCGCCCTGCGAGATCGGCGACCTCCTTGATTTTCGGCGGGCTCTTTCTTTTCGAACTCTTGCCGGCAAGTCCAGACGGCGCCCACAGCACAACGAAGTTCTTGCGCAAGACGGCGACGGTCTGCGCCGCGGCGGGCATTTCCAGATCGCCCCGGCCGACGGCAAGGTCCGCCTTGCCGGCCCCAAGCAGGGCGAGAGACTCCACCGCCCCTTCGGTTTTGATCGGAGCCAGCCTGATCGTTCGGCTTTCGCTGCCGAAGGCATCGGCCATCGCCTGAATGACTTTGTGGTCGTCGCTGCCCGGCGGTCCAACGGCGATCCTGAGAACGTCCGGCCGCAACGCATAATAGAGTGCACCCGCTGCGGCGCCAAAAACAAGAAATCCAACGGCGAGGACCAACAGTAAGGAATTGCTCCTTCTCCGCTCTCGGCGGGCCGCGTCACTGGTCGTCTGACTTGGACTCTCGGACGAGGACATTGCCGCTGCCGCCGCAGATCGAGGCGCCTCCCGCTTGGCAGGATACCACGTTTTCCCGAGCATAACGTCTTGGCGGCCGTCCTGGTTCACAACCGTCCGAGGCCTGAACGCCTGCCAAGCGCGCCGTCGTGACGGCCGGCACTCGGCAAGCGTCATGCTGATGGCCGGCTGCCTGCACCTGGTCATTCGCGCGGTGATCCAGAGAAGCCACATTCCGGAATGAGGGGGTCCCGCTGCCGCCATTGGCGCCCGCCCCGCGATCATGTACGCCGATCCGAAATCTTCTCGGGACGGGACGCCCATGACGACCGCTGCCACGAAAGACGCGGGAGATGGCACCCGCGCGCTGATCTTTGCGCTGCTCGCGCTGGCCTGCGGGCACATGCTCTCGACCCTGCTGCGCACCATTCCGGCGGTCAGCCTCGACCTGATGGCGGCGGATTTCCATATCGAGCCGCAGGCGCTGGCCAGCCTCACCTCGGTCTATCCCTTCGCCTTTGCCGCGGCACAGATTCCGGTCGGCGCGGCGATGGATCGCTTCGGTGTGCGGCCGGTGGCGCTCAGCCTGCTCGCGGGAACCGTGATCGGCGCCATCGCGTCGGGGTTTGCGACCGGGCCTGCGAGCTTTGCGGTCGGGCAGGTGCTGCTCGGCGTTGCCACCTCGGGCATGCTGATGTGCCCGATGACTCTTGCCGCCAAGCAATTGTCGGCCGGCCGCTTCGGGCTATGGTCGGGCGCGATCCTCTCAATCGGCAATATCGGCATGCTGCTGTCGTCGAGCCCGCTCGCCTTCGTGGTCGACACTTGGGGCTGGCGCGCCGGGTTCTGGATCTCCGCAGCTGGCGGCATCGCGGTGGCGCTCGCCGTGTTCGCGCTGGTGCCGCACCAGGCGGCCGAGCACAAGGACGATTCCTCGCCGCTATCGCAGATGATCGAGGTGCTCCGGCTCGGACTGTCACGGCCCTTGCGCGGCCTGATCGCGCTGGCGCTGGTGTCGCTCGCGAGCTCGCTGGTGCTGCGCGGCCTGTGGGGCGGGCCGTGGCTGATGCAGGTCAAGGACCTGTCGCGGGTCGAGGCCGGCAACCAGCTCGGCGCGTTCACGCTGGCGATGATCGCCGGCCCTCTCTGCATCGGCATGATCGACCGCAGGCTGGGCCGCCGCCGCGCGCTGGTGGCGGCCTCGCATATGGTCGGGGCGCTGCTCCTGGCGCTGATGGCGTTGGGGGCGCCGCATTACGCGGTCTCCGTGCTGTTCGGCATGCCGATGATGCCGCCGCAATACGACCTCGTGCTGTTCGTGCTCATTGGCCTTGCGACCTCCGCGCAGCCGCTGCTGTTCGGCATGTCCCGGCAGCTAGTCGATGCGCAAACCGCGGGCAAGGCGCTCGCGGCCGTGAACCTCGCGTTCTTTCTCGGCGCGGCCTTGATGCAGTCGGTCACCGGTGCGGTGGCGGCACTCGCCGGGCTGCCGGCGGTGCTGCTGTTCATGGCTGCCATGCTGGCATTCGGTGTGCTGATCTTCTTGGCTTACACCTCGCCAAGTCCATAAAGCGCGATGAGATCAGAATGAATCGTCATCGCGCTGTAGGTTATTTGTTTGAGCATGATCTTTTCGGAAAACCGCTGCACACTTTTCCGGATCATGCTCTAGGATGACGCGCCCCGCCTGCCAAAGGAATCACTCATGCCCGTCGACACCAAGGCCGCCACCGACCGCCTCATGCGCTTCCTCTCCGTCGAGGGCGTGACGGGACAGGAGGCGGCGATCGGGCGAGAGCTCACGGCCGCGCTGAAGGAGAGTGGCGTGCCGGCGAAGGCGATCCGGCTCGACGATGCCAACACGCGCATTCCCGTGCCGACCGAGACCGGCAACCTCATCGTCGACCTGCCCGGCCGCGGCGCGCTGCACAACCAGCCGCGCATCATGTTCATGACCCACATGGACACCGTGCCGCTCTGCGCCGGCGCCAGACCTAAGAAATCGGGGCGCAAGATCGTCAACGAGGCCAAGACCGCGCTCGGCGGCGACAATCGCTGCGGCTGCGGCGTGCTGGTGACGCTGGCCGCGGAGCTCGAAAAGCAGAAGCTCGATCATCCGCCGATCACGCTCTTGTTCTGCGTGCGCGAGGAGAGCGGGCTCTATGGCGCGCGCCACGTCAAGCTCGACGAGCTCGGCGCGCCGGTGATGGCCTTCAACTATGACGGCGGCTCGGCCTCCAACGTCGTCGTCGGCGCGGTCGGCGCCGACCGCTGGACCGTCGAGATCTTCGGCCGCGCCTCGCATGCCGGCGTGGCGCCGGAGCGCGGCATCTCCGCGACCATGATCATGGCGCTGGCGCTCGCCGAGGTGAAGGCGGGCGGCTGGTTCGGCAAGGTGGTGAAGGGCAAGCAGCAAGGCACCAGCAATGTCGGCCCCGTCACCGGCGGCGAGGGCCGCCCGGCGGGCGATGCCACCAATGTCGTCACCGACTACGTGCATGTGCGCGGCGAATGCCGCAGCCATGACGGGAAGTTCTTCAAGGAGATCACCAAGGCCTACAAGGCCGCGTTCGAGAAGGCCGCCAAGAAAGTCACCAACGCGCAAGGCAAATCCGGCAAGGTCAAGTTCAAGGCGCAGACCGACTATTATCCATTCCGCATGAAGGAGAGCCTGCCCGTGGTCAAACGCGCGATCGCGGCGGTCTCTGCCGTAGGTGGAACTCCGAACGTCCGCGCCGCCAATGGCGGCCTGGATGCCAACTGGATGGTCCGCCACGGCATTCCGACCGTGACCTTCGGCGCAGGGCAGAACGAGGCGCACACGATCGACGAATGGATCAATCTCGACGAATATGACCGCGCCTGCGCGCTGGCGCTTCAGCTCGCGACGATGCGGTGACCCGCCCTGCACGGTGCGCGCTTGCCCGCCGGTGCGCACCGTCCTAGCCTGCAAAGAAAACGCAGGAAGGAACCATGGCGCGCATCGCAACGACCGAGACCGGACTCTACCGGATCCCCCTCCCCATCACGCTCTCCGACTCCACCCATGGCGAGATCGCCGCGTTCGAGCTGATCACCTGCCGCATCCGTGATGCCGACGGCGCCGAGGGCGTCGGCTACACCTACACCGTCGGGCGCAATGGCGGCGCCGTCGCCAACATCCTCAAGCGCGAGATCCCCGTACTGATCGAGGGACGCGAGGCCGACGACACCGAAGCGATCTGGCATCACCTCTGGTGGGCGCTGCATTATGGCGGCCGCGGCGGGCCGGTGGTGCTGGCGCTGTCCGCGCTCGACATCGCGCTGTGGGACCTGAAGGCGCGGCGCGCCAAGCTGCCGCTGTTCCGCCTGCTCGGCGGTTTTGACGCGGCCGTGCCGTGCTATGCCGGCGGCATCGACCTCGATCTCTCCGTCGACGCGCTGCTCAAGCAGACCGACGGCAATCTCGCCAAAGGATTTCGCGCCATCAAGATGAAGGTCGGCCGGCCCGACCTGAAATCCGACGTCGCGCGCGTCTCCGCAATGCGGCAGCATCTCGGCGATGGTTTTCCGCTGATGGCGGATGCCAACATGAAATGGACCGTCGAGGAGGCCATCCGTGCCGCCCGCGCTTTCGTTCCTTATGACCTCACCTGGCTCGAGGAGCCGATCATTCCCGATGACGTCGCAGGCCACGCGCGGATCATGCAGGCCGGTGGCGTGCCGATCGCGGCCGGCGAGAATCTGCGTTCGCTGTGGGAGTTCAAGAACTACATCGCCAGTGGCGCGGTGTCCTATCCCGAACCCGACGTCACCAATTGCGGCGGCGTGAGTGCGTTCATGAAGATCGCGCGGCTGGCCGAAGCCTTCAACCTGCCGGTCACCAGCCACGGTGCGCACGACATCACCGTGCATCTGCTCGCGGCCTGCCCGAACCGCTCCTATCTGGAGGCGCATGGTTTCGGGCTGGACAAATATATCGAGCACCCGCTGGTGCTGAAGGACGGCATGGCGCTGGCGCCGGACCGGCCCGGCCACGGCATCGGTTTTGACTGGAACGGGCTGGCGAAGCTGGCGGGGTAGCGTTCAATCGTGGCCGCGAACGAGGTGCGCTCCCTCTCCCGCTTGCGGGAGAGGGTTGGGGAGAGGGTATCTCCGCAACGGGACAATCTCCGAGGCGAAAGAACCCTCACCCGGCGCTACGCGCCGACCTCTCCCGCAAGCGGGAGAGGTAAGTGGGGCCGCGGCAAGATTGGGCTCATCGGCCGTCATCAGACTGATCGTTGCTGCACGCGTGCTATTCTCGTCTGCTGGATGCACAGGTCGCAGACTTCGATATGATAGCCGCAACCGACATCACCCAAGAGCTTCTATCTTGACACCCGAGCTGCACCAGAAACTGACCGCGTGGCGCCAGCACCTGCATGCGCATCCCGAATTGTCCCTCCAGGAGAAGGCCACCGCCGCTTTCGTGCAGGACCGGCTCACCGAGCTCGGCATTCCCTTCGTCTCAGGCATCGGCGGGCACGGCATCGTCGCGACCTTGGTGCGCGGGCATGCGCAGAGGCGCGTCGGCCTGCGCGCCGACATGGATGCGCTGCCGATCACCGAGGACACCGGCCTGCCCTACGCCTCGACAACGCCAGGCGTGATGCATGCCTGCGGCCATGACGGACACACCGCCTCGCTGCTCGGCGCGGCGGCGCTGCTCGCCGCCGACACCGATTGGAGCGGCACGGTCGATTTCATCTTCCAGCCGGCCGAGGAAGGCTTTGGCGGCTCCCGCGCGATGGTCGCGGCCGGGCTGTTCGACCGCTTTCCGATGGAACGGGTGTTCGGCTTTCACAACTGGCCGGGCCTTGCCGCCGGCAGCATCGCGGTCCATGACGGCGTCGTCATGGCCTCCGGCGGGCGCATCACCATCACCATCGAGGGCCATGCCGGGCATGCCGGCATGCCGCATCTGACGCGCGATCCGGTGATGGCGGCCGGCCATCTGATCGTGGCGCTGCAATCGATCGTGGCGCGCGGCGTCGATCCGCTCGACACTGCCGTGCTCTCGCTGTGCACGATCGAAGGCGGCACCGCGCCGAACCAGATCGCCGGACGCGTCACGATCCGCGGCACGCTGCGGTATCACCGCGACGCGGTCAAGGACACCATCCTCGACGGGATCGAGCGCAGCTGCGCTGGCATCGCGACCAGCTTTGGCGTCAAGGTCACACCCGAGATCGTCATGGGTGTCGGCGTGGTGATCAACACGCCGGCGGAAGCGGGCCTCGCCCGCATCGCCGCAGAGAAGGTGCAGGCTCCGGTGCGGCGCGACCTCGCACCCAGCATGGCCGGTGAGGATTTTGCGTTCTACCTCCAGCAGCGTCCGGGCGCCTTCGTCTGGATCGGCAACGGGGACTTGCGCGACGGCGCGGAGCTGCACGGCCCGCGCTATGATTTCAACGACGCGATCCTCCCGGTCGCATCGAGCTGGATGGCCGAGGTCGCCAAGACGGCGCTGGCGTCGAACTAGAGCGCAATGAGATTGAGTTTCTCCCTCTCCCGCTTGCGGGAGAGGGCTGGGGAGAGGGTGTCTCCCCAATGGGACACTTCCGATGAGGAAACAGCCCTCACCCGGCGCTTCGCCGTAGCCGAGGCTCTGCCTCGGCGTCTTTTGAGATGACGACCGCCGAAGGCGGCCACGCCTCTCCCGCAAGCGGGAGAGGTTTACGGAGCCGGCGGCGCTTCAAGTGATTCAACCTGAAGCCATCTCGCTCTAGGCCCGTTCAGGAAATCTCGCGCGGCAGCTTCCAATCCGGCCGCGGCTCGCAAACCTCGTCCACCCGCTTGACGTGATAGCCGGCCGGCAGAATCCGGCCACCTTCCTCGTCGGCGACCGGGACGTCGGTCACCAATCCCTCGATCAAGGCGGCTTCCCACACCTCTTTCTCGGTCGGAAAGGGACTGCCGATCTGCTTGTTGCCTTCGAACAGCGCGTACATCGGTTCCGGTCCTGCGTTGATCAAGAGCAACGTATCGGCCGCACGGACGTTCCCTTCCGGCAAATTGCAACGAATGGCACGTAAAAGATGGCGCGCGTTCTGATCGGCACCTCCGGCTGGCATTACGCCTCCTGGCGAGGCCCGTTCTTTCCCGAGGGCGTGACGCTGAAGGAGCAGCTGCGCTATTACGCCGGACAGTTCGACACCACCGAGCTGAACGGCGTGTTCTACCGCACGCCGACGCCGGAAGCGGTGAAAGGGTGGCGGGAGCAGACCGGCCGCGATTTCGTCTTCGCCTGGAAGGCGTCGAAATTCATCACGCACTGGAAGCGCCTGTCGGGCCGCTCCGTCAACAGCCTCGAGCTGCTGGAAGATCGCATCTCACGGCTGGGCCGCAAGGCCGGCCCGATCCTGTTCCAGCTCCCGCCGCAATTCGAGGCGGACGCCGACCGCCTCGCCGCCTTCTTCAAGCTATTGTCGCGGAGGCGGCGCTACAGCTTCGAATTCCGTCATCCGAGCTGGTATCAGCCGCGCATTCTGCGAATGCTGGCCGACGAGAACATCTCGCTGTGCCTGTCCGACCATCACGATGCGCCGGCACCATGGAAGCGCACGGCGGATTTCGTCTATGTACGCGGACACGGCCCGAGCGGGCGCTATCACGGCCACTACACCAAAGCCACGCTCGCGCAATGGGCGCGGCGGATCAAGTCGTGGAAGCGGCAGGGCTACGACGTCTATGTCTATTTCGACAACGACCAGAAGAGCGCGGCACCGGCCGATGCACGGGCGCTGAAGCAGTTGCTGTAGCAGGCGGACGCCGGCTCGCCGCGCATAGCTCGACCTCAGCGTTGACGACGGGAACGGACACCCGCTGACCCCGCGCGTTCCGCGCCTCGCGGCGCGCCCCTGCGCTTGACGCACGGCGTCTTGAGAGGTCTAATAGGCGTTGACAACAATTGTTCGCATTCCGAACATTTTGCTTGGACCAGAGCGGGCTCCACAACACCGCGTCCGTCACCAGAGGAAACGTCAACGATGCAAGCCATCCTCAACGGCGAGAGCACGCTCATCGTCACGATGATCGTCGCCTATATCGCCTTCACGTCCTGGCTCACGCTGAAACTGCGCAGCCGAACCAGCGAGCAGTTCATGACTGGCGCGCGCGCAATGCCGGCCGTCGTCGTCGGCGTGCTGATGATGTCCGAATTCGTTGGGGCCAAGTCGACCGTCGGCACGGCGCAGGAGGCGTTCCAGTCGGGCATCGCGGCAGGCTGGGCCGTGCTCGGCGCCTCGATCGGCTTCTTGCTGTTCGGGCTGTTGATGGTGAAGAAGCTCTACAATTCCGGCGAATACACCATCTCGGCCGCGATTGCGCAGAAATACGGCAAGTCGACCATGCTCACGGTATCGGTGATCATGATCTACGCCCTGCTGCTGGTGAATGTCGGCAATTACGTCAGCGGGGCAGCCGCGATCGCCACCGCGCTGCATGTCAGCCTGCCTGTCGCGATGTGCGTCATCGCCGTCGTCAGCACCTTCTACTACGTGTTCGGCGGCTTGAAGGGCGTCGCCTGGGTGACGATCCTGCACAGCGCCTTCAAGGTCGTCGGCATCCTCATCATCTTTGCGGTGGCGATGTCGCTGACCGGCGGGATTGCGCCGATGCAGGCCAAGCTGCCGGTGCACTATTTCAGCTGGGACGGCAAGATCGGCTTTGCGACCATCTTCGCCTGGACCTTCGGCACGGTCGGCGCGATCTTTTCGACGCAGTTCATTGTCCAGGCGATCTCCTCGACGCCGAGCGCCGACGACGCCCGCAAGGCGACCTTCTATGCCGCCGCGTTCTGCCTGCCGCTCGGCATCCTCCTCGCACTGATCGGTGTCGCCGCGAAATTCCTCTACCCTGATATGAACAGCCTCTACGCCCTGCCGGTGTTCCTCGAGAAGATGCCGCCGCTGGCCTCGGCCTTCGTGACCACATCGCTCGTCGCCTCGATCTTCGTCAGCGTCTGCACGGTGGCGCTCGCGATCGCCTCGCTCGTGGTGCGCGACTTCTACGTTCCCTACTGGAAGCCGACGCCGGAGCGTGAGCTGAAGATGACCCGCGTGTTCTCGGTGCTGATCGGCATCGTGCCGCTGGTCTTCGTCTTCTTCGTTCCGGAGATCCTCAAGCTGTCGTTCTTCACGCGCGCACTGCGGTTGTCGATCACGATGGTGGCGATGATGGGCTTCTATCTGCCGCTGTTTGCCAGCAACCGCGGCGCCACGGCCGGGTTGATCGGCGCGGCGGTGTCGACCACGGTCTGGTACCTGCTGGGCAACCCGTTCGGCATCGACAACATGTACGTCGCCGCCGTGACGCCGTTGATCGTGATGGCGATCGAGCGCCTGGTGCTGGGCCGCTCGCCCACCGCCCCGGCGACGCCCCAGGCGGCGCAACCAAACGCCCTGTTGGAAAGGACCTCGACATGATCGCCGACATGGAGATCGTCGCCGATGGCGTCGTCCGCCCGATGGCCGATGATCCCGAGCGGTTCGACGCCTTCATTCCCTCGCCTTGCGTGCAGAACCACGCCGCCAATCTCATGCCGCTCGCGGGCGGCGATCTGGCTTGCGTCTGGTTCGGCGGCACGCAGGAGGGTATGTCGGATATCTCCATCTACTTTTCACGCCTCCCCCGTGGCGCGACACAGTGGTCGCCGGCCGAAAAGCTCTCCGATGACAAGGGACGTTCGGAGCAGAACCCGGTGCTGTTTCCCGCTCCCGACGGCACGCTGTGGCTGATGTGGACGGCTCAGCTCGCCGGAAACCAGGACACCGCGCTGATCCGCCGCCGTCTCTCGCGTGACAATGGCAAGAGCTGGGGCCCGATCGAGACGCTGTTCCCGGAGCAGCGCGGCCGCGGCACCTTCATCCGCCAGCCGCTCGTCGTGCTCGACAATGGCGACTGGCTGCTGCCCGTGTTCTATTGCCACAGCACGCCAGGCCGGAAATGGAACGGCGACGAGGACACCAGCGCGGTGAAGATCTCGTCGGACGCCGGCGCGACCTGGCGGGATGTCGACGTCCCCGGCAGCCGCGGCTGTGTGCATATGTGCATCGTGCGCCTCGACGACGGCTCGCTGCTCGCGCTGTATCGCAGCCGCTGGGCCGACAACATCTATCAGAGCAGGTCCGCGGATCACGGCCGCACCTGGTCAGCGCCGGTTGCGACCGCGCTTCCCAACAACAACGCATCTATCCAGTTTACGCGGCTCGTGAACGGCCATCTCGCACTCGTGTTCAACGACTCGAGCGCCAATGACGCAACCGGGCGTCGGCTCTCGCTCTATGACGAAATCGAAGATGATCTGCCACCGGTTCTCGCCGCCGACGGCAGCACGGCGAACGGTCGCACCGCATTCTGGGGCGCGCCGCGGGCACCGATGACGCTGGCGGTCTCGGCCGACGGTGGACGGAGCTGGACCAGGCGCAACGTCGAGACCGGCGACGGCTATTGCATGACCAACAATTCGCGCGAGCAAAGCAATCGCGAGCTATCCTACCCGTCCGTCAAGCAGACTGCCGACGGCGCGCTCCACATGGCGTTCACCTTCCACCGCCGCGCCATCAAATATGTGCGCGTGACCGAATCATGGGTGACGCGCGCCGCCCAGGGCTGAGATGATGCACATGAGGCCTCACGCCCTCGTCACCGGCGCCAACTCGGGGATCGGCGCTGCGATCGTCGAGCGGCTGCTGCGCGACGGTTGGCGCGTCACCGGCATCAGCCGGCGGCCCGGACTGTTCGAGCATCCGGCCTTCGATCATGTGTCGCTCGACCTTGCCGACGTCGGGGCCATCGCGGAAGCCGTCGCGAGCATCACGCCGACCGCACTGGTTCATGCCGCCGGCATGCTGAGGGTCGGTCACCTCGGATTGCTCGACCACGAGGAGGGAGCGGCGATGTGGCGGCTGCATGTCGACGCCGCCGAGCGCCTCGCCGACGCGCTGGCACCGCGCCTGCCGAAAGGAGGGCGCATCGTCTTCATCGGCAGCCGAACCGCATCGGGTGCGTCCGGCCGCGGGCAGGAAGCCGCCGCCATCACCGGACAGCAGCTGGTCATCTGCGGCGGCAGCTCGCTTTGAATGCTCCGCCATCCCGGAGCTTGCACCGTGATAGCTAGATGATGCCGCCCTGCCGGAGCGCCGCGATCGCGGCCTCGTCGTAGCCGAGCTCAGTCAGGACGAGATCGGTGTGCTCGCCGAGCGTCGGCGGACGCGTTGCGATGTCGCCCGGCGTCTCCGACAGCCGCACGGCGGCGCGAGCGACCGGTGCGGGCTTCGGCAGGCCGGGATAATCGACGTCCTGCATGAAGCCGGCGGCACGGATGTGCGGATGGTCCAGCGCCTGTTGCGGGCTGAGGACAGGTCCGGTCGGGATCATCGCACGTCCCAGCGTGTCGACCGCCTCCTGCGTGGTGCGCTCGGCGCACCAGCGCGCCATCCGTTCGCTGATGATGGGGCCGTTGTTGCCGCGGCTGATGTCGTCGGCAAAGCGCGGATCGTTCAGCCACTGCTCCTCCTCGCCCATCAGCCTCGCCCAACGCTTGAACAGCGGATGACCGGTGACCTGGCACAGCACCCAGCCGTCGTTGGTGCGGTAGATGTCGGCTGGAGCCGCGGTCTGGCCGAGATTGCCTGTCGGCACGCGGTTGACGTTGATGACCGCCTGCTCGATCAGCGTGGCATTGGTGAAGGACAAGGCGGTTGCGAGCAGCGCGCCCTCGACGACCTGCCCGCGCCCGGATTTGCCGCGCTCGATCAGCGCGGCGAGCGTTCCGAAAGCGCAGTGCAGCGCCGTGCCGAAATCGACCCAGTTCACCGCGGCCCGATACGGCGGATCGCCTGCGCCCGTCATGTATACCGAGCCCGACATGACTTGGCCGACGCCGTCGAAGCCGACGCGGTCGGACCAGGGCCCTGGCCCGCCGAACGCGGTTGCCGTGGTCAGGATGATGTCGGGCTTGATCGCCTTCAAGGATTCGTAGTCGAGCTTCATCGCGCGCAGGGTCTGCGGCGGCAGATTGGCGACGACCACGTCCGCGGTGGCAACCAGGCGGCGCATCACCTCCTGCCCCTCCGCCTTCATCGGATCGAGCGTGATGCACTTCTTGTTGCGGTTGACCTGGAGAAACAGCGCGCCTTCGCCATCTTCGCCCACCGGCGCCACGAAGCGATCCTCGCTGCCGTCGCGCTTTTCGACGCGAATGACCTCGGCGCCGAATTCGGCCAGCAAGGTCGCGCAATAGGGACCTGCGATATAGCGCCCGAAATCGAGAACGCGGACGCCGTCCAGAACTCCTCCCATCGATCCCTTCCCCAATGTTTTCGCCAGATTACAGGGACTGCACGCCGCAGCAAGGCGGCAATGGACATGATGCCCAGCCCGCGAGATGTGAACGGCGACCAGTTTCGGCGGACGGAAATTCTGCTCTAGTATGGCCCTAGATCCCCCAGCCGGAAGCACACATCCATGCCGCAGCCATTCGATCGATCAGCCGAAGATCTCGGGAATGCGATCCATTTCGAGCACGTCAACGTGCAGGTCCCGGATCAGCGCCTGGCGACCCTGTTCTACGTCACGGGGCTCGGGCTGACCCGCGATCCCTATCTGATGGTGTCCGACACCAACATGTGGATCAACGCCGGACGAAGCCAGTTTCATTTGCCGAGCGGCAGGCCGCAGGTGCTGCGCGGCCATATCGGGCTGGTCATCGCGGGCCGCGAGGCGCTGCTGGCGCGGCTCGCATCGGTCGCGAAGAAACTCGAGGGCACGGCCTTCACCTTCGCCGAGCGCAACGACCATGTCGAGGCGACCTGCCCGTGGGGCAACCGCCTGCGCTGCTACGAGCCGGACGCTGCGCGCTTCGGGCGCATCGCGCTCGGCATTCCCTATGTCGAGTTCGACGTACCCGTGGGCTCCGCGGCCGGCATCTGCGCGTTCTATCCTGAAGTCATGGGCATGCCCGCCGACTTGCGGAACGGCGACGGCAAGGTTGCCGCGGTGAAGACGGGCCGCGACCAGCATCTGCTGTTCCGCGAGACCGATCGTCCGAACAGCGACTATGACGGCCACCATGTGCAGATTTACATCACCGACTTCTCGGGCCCGTACCGCAAGCTGCTGGCGCGCGGCCTGATCTCCCGCGAGGACAATCAATACCAGTACCGGTTCTGCGACATCGTCGACCTCGACAGCGGCAAGCACCTCTTCACCGTCGAACACGAGGTGCGCAGCGCCACCCATCCGATGTTCATGCGCCCGATGGTCAATCGCAATCCGGCGCTGACTAACCGGAATTATGCGTACGGGCACGACGAGGCGGCCTGGGCAATGGGGCCGGACCAGTATGAGGGATAGGGGCGCTGGCTGAACGTTTGAGCATGATCTCCGCGCAAACGCGTTCGGCGTTTGTCGCGAGGAAAACCGCTGCACACTTTGCACTAACGCTGCCCTTCGGGGCCGGATCATTCTAGCGTCAGTCGGCAGGATCAAATCCGACAGCATCCAATGAGGGCCGGCTGATCAATTCAGCTGGCACTCACGATTGGAAATTTCCGACGCGCCGCCAGGCGTTATAGGCCACCTCGGCCTTCCCAATAGGTGGGCATCCCATAATAGCGGTGAGTTCGCGTTTCCCAGTCTCGATCCTGCCAGGAGTCATCGCTGAACTCAGGCGCATCCTTCAGCTGTTGCTCGGTGATGTTGGTTCGAAAACCGTCAAGCGACGTATCAAATGTCAGAGCGCCCCAGGGAATGGGGTAGTGGCTGTGACCCAAGCCAACGAATCCGCCGAAGCTCATGACGGCATAAGCCACGCGGCCTGACACCTTGTCGATGATGAGGTGATCAACCTCACCGATATTCTTTCCATCTGCACCATACACCTTGGTTCCCTGAATATCTTCGCTCGAGATGCATTGATGATTCGGATGTGCTGTTGCGCGGGCCATGACCTTGTCTCCTTCACAAGTGGTTTTGTCGGCCTAACTCGGCCGCTCCGAGGGCGTTCCTGTCTTGGGAGAACATGTCGCAGCGCCGATCATCAACCTGTCGTCGCTGACACCGACTATGACAACCCAGCCCTGGTCGCCCCGGGGAGGCACACACATCTGGCGACAAGAGCCGGGGCGACAGGCCGACAAAGAAGCTACGAAAGGACGCCCAACGAGGACGGTGCAGGCACGCTCCACGTCGCGGGCTTCGTCGGTCTGCCACGACACTTTCGAGCGACAGCGCGCATCTCGCTGAGACCCGGACGGCCGGTCGCGCTCCGATGCGACTTCACTGCATGACGAGGCCGCGCCAGACCCGGCAGCTCCCCAGCCAAGCTGATTTCGGGAGTGGTCTCAGGCGGGACGGGCAATCTGGCTGGGGCGGGAGGGATCGAACCTCCGAATGGCGGAATCAAAATCCGCTGCCTTACCGCTTGGCTACGCCCCAACAGGTGACTGAGGGAACGACGGAAGATCGGGCTACCGCGGATTCCCCCTCAGGTGCTGCCGGTCTATAGGGAGCGACGCGGCATTTCAACCGCCTGGAGGGCAAAATACCACACGGGCCGACGACCCTCCCCTCCTCACTCTATATTATAGACTATAGGCGCGGCGATGGCCCTGCGGCCGACCGGCGCCGGCCCGCCTCCCGGCCATTGAGACCGCCCCCGTTTCATGGGAATACGGCGCCAATATTTGTCCTCCACGGGAGTGAGCCATGACCTACCGCCCGCCGATCTCTGACATGCTGCTGTCGCTCAACCACGGCGCGGGCCTCAAGGCCGCCGTGGCGGCCGGCCATTACGGCGATTTCGACGCCGACATTGCCGCAGCCGTGCTGGAGGAAGCCGGCAAGTTCGCATCCGACGTGCTGGCGCCGCTCAACAAGGTTGGCGACGAGCACGGCATCAAGCTGAGCGAGGGCAAGGTCACGACCGCGCCGGGCTGGCCGGACGCCTACAAGCGTTGGACCGAGGGCGGCTGGAACGCCGTCTCGGGCCCGGAAGGTTTTGGCGGCCAGGGCCTGCCCCTCGCGATCAACGCCGCCTGCACCGAGATCTGGAGCGCCGCCAACCTCGCCTTCGGCCTCTGCCCGCTGCTGACCGCCTCCGCGATCGAGGCGCTGGAGGCGCATGGCAGCGACGAGCTGAAAAAGATCTATCTCGAGAAGCTCGTCTCCGGCGAGTGGACCGGCACGATGCAGCTCACCGAGGCGCAGGCCGGCTCCGACGTTGGCGCGCTGCGCACCCGCGCCGAGCGGCAGGCCGACGGCACCTATCGCATCAAGGGGACGAAGATCTTCATCACCTATGGCGAGCACGACATGACCGACAACATCGTGCATTTCGTGCTGGCGCGCCTGCCTGACGCGCCCGCCGGCACCAAGGGGATCTCGCTGTTCCTCGTGCCGAAATTCATGGTCAATGCCGACGGCTCGCTGGGGCAGCGCAACGACATCTATGCGAGCGGCGTCGAGCACAAGCTCGGCATGCATGCTTCGCCGACCTGCACCATGACCATGGGCGATCATGGCGGCGCCATCGGCTTCCTGATCGGCGAAGAGAATCAGGGCATGCGCTGCATGTTCACGATGATGAACCAGGCCCGCCTCGGCGTCGGCCTCGAGGGCGTCGGCGTCGCCGATCGCGCCTATCAGCAGGCTCTGTCCTACGCCCAAGAGCGCAAGCAGGGCCGCGCGGTCGGCAAGAAAGGCGACGGCTCGGATGCGATCTTCGTCCATCCCGACGTCAAGCGCATGCTGATGCGGATGCGGGCGCAGACCGCGGCGGCGCGCACCATCTGCTATGCGACCGCGGTCGCGATCGACGTTTCCACCCGCGCCAAGGACGCGAAGGTGCGCGCCGATGCGGCCGCACGCGCGGCCCTGCTGACGCCGATCGCCAAGGGCTATTCCACCGACATCGGCAATGAGGTCGCCTATCTCGGCGTGCAGGTGCATGGCGGCATGGGCTTCATCGAGGAGACCGGCGCTGCGCAGCATTATCGCGATGCCCGCATCACCGCGATCTACGAAGGCACCAACGGCATCCAGGCGATCGATCTCGTCACGCGCAAGCTCGCGGCCAATGGCGGTGCGGCGGTGTGGGCGCTGCTCGACGAGCTCTCGGCCACCGTCAGCCAAGTCGAGGCCTCCAACGATCCCGCCTTCGGCACCACCGCCACCAAGCTGCGCGAGGCGGTGGAAGCGCTGACGCGCACCAGCAAATGGCTGCTGGAGCGCGTTGCGTCCGCGCCGAACGAGGCGCTTGCGGGAGCTACGCCCTATCTGCAGCAGTTCGGCGCCACGCTCGGCGGCTGCATGCTGGCCTCTGAGGCGCTCGCCGCCAAGGCCGACGGCACCACGGATGCCGCGCGCTACGTCTCGCTCGCCCGCTTCTTCGCCGAGAACATCACGGTGCAGGCGCCTTCGCTCGAGCGCACCGTGACGGAGAGTGCGGAGTCGGTCGCGGCGGCGGATGCGGTGCTGCTGTAGGCGCGAAGCACTGCCGCGTTTGGGATGGGAGATCTCACCTCCTCCCCGCTGTCATTCCCCGCGAATGCGGGGAATCCAGTAGGCCGCGGCTTCTCGATAAGCGACTGACGCCACTGGGTACTGGATCGCCCGATCAAGTCGGGCGATGACACCGAATGTGTGGGACGAGCGTACCACACACGACCGGATTGCGCCGCGCTCCAGGCTACGAAGCTGCGACATCCGCCCTTCCCCCCGGCCGCCACAACACGACCGCCGCCGCGACGAGATCGAGCACCACGCACAGCGCGAACGCCGTCGTGTAATTGCCGGTAAAGCTCCGCACCAGGCCGACGATGCCGGGGCCGAAGGCGCTGACGATGCCGCTGATCGAGGTGCCGAGCCCCATCGCGGCCGCGAAGGCAGAAGCGCCGATCTCGCGCTGGATGATCAGAGGCGGGAACGTGATCATGTTGCCGATCGAGAAGCCGTAGACGGCGCAGCAGGCCAGCAGCACGGTCGGACTCGTGCTTTGGAGCAGCACGAAGAGAGCCGCGGCCTGGCTCGTCATCGACGCCGCGCAGGCGAGCCGCGGATCGAGCCGGTCGACGAACAGGCCGAGCGACAGGCGGCCGATCACCGCCATCGCCGCCATGAGAGTGACGGCGAGGCCCGCGCTGGCGCGCCCGATCAGCGGCTCGAGAAACGTCACCTGATGGATGATGAAGCCCATCTGCGCCAGCAGCGCGATCGCGATCGGCAGCACCATGGTCCAGAACGCCGCGTTGGCGAGCAGCGCCTTGCGCGACTGGCCAGGTGCGGCCGCATCGCCACTGGACGGACGTCCGGCCGGTGCCAGCGAGGTCCCGGCGGGCCAACCGATGAACGTCACGACCACCGGCAGCACCAGCAGCACCATTGCGAACGTGACCGCCAGCATCGCGGAACGGAAGCCGATGCTGCCGGTCAGCGACAGCAGCAACGGGACGAGGACGATGCCGCCGCAGGTCGCACCGTTGAAGGCGAGGCTGAGCGCGAGGCCGCGGCGGCGCTCGAACCAGGAGTTCAGCACGGTCGCGATCACCACGGTGCCCATGCCGGTCCAGCCGACCGACATCAGCGCATAGGCGAGATAGAGCTGCCAGGGCGTCTGCATCAGCGCCAGCAGCACGGTCGAAGCACCGAGCGCCGACAGGCCGCACAGGATCAGCGCGCGCAATCCGATGCGGGCGAGCAGATCATCGGTGAAGATGACGAGGACGGAGGTCAGGAGGAACGAGAAGGTGCTGGCCGCGGAGACCAGCGTGCCCGGCCAGCCATGGGCGCGCTGCAGCTCGGCGAGATAGACGCCTTGGCCGTAGAGGCCGAAGCCGAACATGAAGAAAGCCATCAGGAAGCAGGCCAGCACCACGCGCCAGCCGCGGTAGTGCAGCGAGGATTCGTCGACACCAGTTTTGGCAATCATCAATCGAGCAATCGGTCAAAGCAAACGGTGCAATGTGTGATCGTGCCCCACAACCAGCGGTTTTTCAATTGAAACATTGTAGCCATTTGTTGCAACGCGCAATAGCGAGACCCCACCGATGCGGCGGGCGCCATGTACCTGCGTCACAAGATCGGCATCGAAAAGCTTGAGCCAGCGCATTGGCACGCCCGCAAGATGATGTAGGCTGACGTTTCGTGAGTCACGCCAAAGGCAAGCGCCGCGGCGACCGCAGGGGGCTCTCATGCCGAATGGCAATATCGTCGTCACCGAAGAGCGTGGAACGCGCGTGATCACCCTGCGTCGTCCAAGCAAGAAGAACGCGATCACGCAGGACATGTATCGGGAGATGAGTCACGCGATCGACACCGCGCAGAACAACTCCGACATTCGCTGCATGATCATCACCGGCGGCTCCGGCGTGTTCACCGCCGGCGACGACATCGAAGATTTCCTGAAGGCCGACGCCTCGCAGCCCGAGATGCTGTCGAATGGCGCCAAGTTTCTCTATTCGCTCGCCCTCAATGCCAAGCCGATCATCGCCGCCGTGGACGGCGCCTCGATCGGCATGGGCACCGTGATGCTGTTCCACTGCGACTATGTGCTCGCCTCGAACGCTGCGACCTTCTCCGCACCTTATATCCATCTCGGGCTCGTACCAGTGGGCGCGGCCAGCCTGCTGATGCCGAACACGATGGGCTACCAGCGCGCCTTCGCGATGCTGGTGATGGGGCGGACTTTTTCCGCCGCGGAGGCGCACGCCGCAGGCTTCGTCAACACCGTGGTCTCGCCGGGCCACACCGAGGTCGAGGCGCGCAAAGTGGCGCGCGAGATCTGCCGCTTGCCGGCCGAGGCGGTCGCGACCTCGCGCCGACTGCTGCGCGCTCCGCCCGAGGAGCTCACCCGCCGCATCGACCAGGAAGGCCATCTGTTCGGCGAGCGGCTGAAGTCGGAGGAAGCGGTGGCGGCGTTCAATGCGTTCGCGAACCGGAAGAAGCGGTGAGGTGAGCACGCTGCTGCCACCCTCCCCTGGAGGGGCCTGGAGGGGGAGGGTCGCTCGCGCGAAGCGCGGGCGGGGTGGGGTGGGCCGCACAAAGACTCCCGCTCGTATGCGCGAGAATTTCTGGTACCTTCTGCGAGGATGGTCTGTCACCCCGCCCCGGTTCGCATTTCATGCGAACCGACCCGCCCCCTCAAGGGGCGGGTGGGAGTGCGCGGCAGTCGCCGCACGCAACAGAAGGCTTCGTGAAATCTTCGCGCCGAATATCTAATCTGGTTCCATGCGACATCTTCTCCGCCTGACCGCCTTCGCACTCGCCCTTACCTTTGCCCTCCCCGCCTCGGCCCAGACCGCCGCGCCGGCCGAGTTGCGCATCCTCGCGATCAACGATTTCCACGGCAATCTGCGCCCGCCGCCGGGCGGCATTCGCATCGGAGATCCCGAGGATGGAGCCAAGAAGGTGATGGTGGCGGCCGGTGGCGCCGAATACATGGCGACGCTGGTGAAGCAGCTGCGCGAAGGACACAGGAACACAATCTTCGTCGCTGCTGGCGACCTGATCGGCGCGAGCCCGTTCCTGTCGGCGATGTTTCACGACGAGCCTTCGATCGAGTCGCTCTCGATGATGGGTCTTGCGATCACCTCGGTCGGCAATCACGAATTCGACGAGGGCAAGACCGAGCTCTTGCGGATGCAGAACGGCGGCTGCCATCCGGTCGACGGCTGCCAGGGGCCGCATCCTTTCACGGGCGCCAAATTCCGCTATCTCGCGGCCTCGACCATCGAGACCGCGACCGGCAAAAGCGTGCTGCCGCCGTTTGAGATCAGGGAGTTCGACGGCATCTCCGTCGGCTTCATCGGACTGACGTTGAAAGGCACCGCCGGCATCGTCTCGCCCGCCGGCATTTCCGGTCTCGAATTCCGCGACGAAGCCGAGACGGTGAATGCGCTCGTGCCGCAATTGAAGGCGCGCGGGGTGGAAGCGATCGTCGTGCTGATCCACGAAGGCGGCGAGCCTGCCGGCGACTACAACGAATGTCCCGGCATCTCGGGCCCGATCGTCGACATCGTCAAGAAGTTCGATCGCGCCGTCGACGTCGTCGTCAGCGGTCACACCCATCGCGCCTATGTCTGCAATATCGATGGACGGCTCGTCACCAGCGGCGACAAATTCGGCACACTGGTCACCGCGATCGACCTCAAGCTCGATCCCGCAAGCCACGACATCGTCAGCGCCAGGGCCGAGAACGTCATCGTCGCCAATGCCTCGCTGCCTAAGGATGCCGAGCAGACCGCATTGATCGAGGCCTACGACAAGCTGTCGGCGCCGATCGCCAACCGGCCGGCCGGATCGGTGACGCAGACGCTGTCGCGCATTCCGAACGAGGCCGGCGAAAGCGCGCTCGGCGACATCATTGCGGATGCGCAATTGCTTGCAACCCGCGATGCCAAGGACGGCGGCGCCGTGATCGCGCTCACCAATCCCGGCGGCATCCGCACCGACATCGTTCCCAAGGAGAACGGCGCGATAACATTTGGCGATGTCTTCGCCAGCCAGCCGTTCCGCAACCGTCTCGTCACCATGACGCTCACAGGCCGCCAGCTCAAGGACTTGCTGGAACAGCAATGGCTCGACCCAAAGCGGCCGCGGATCCTGCAGGTGTCGAACGGATTCAGCTATGCCTGGGATGCGGCGAAACCATTCGGCGAGCGCGTAATGCCGGAGAAGATGACGCTCAGCGGCAGGCCGATCGAAGCTGGAAGCGGCTACCGCGTCACCCTCAACGACTACCTCGCCGTCGGCGGCGACGGCTTTACCGTCGCCAAACAGGGCTCGGCGCCGCAATATGGCGGCTACGACGCCGACGCGCTGTTCGCGTTCTTCCGGGCGCACGGGCCGATCGGTCCGCTACCGCCCACCCGCATCCTGCGGGTGAATTGATCCGGATCAAACGGGCCGGCGCGGGACGACCCTTTGCCATTGCCGTCCAAACGCCTAGATTGGGTTTTGCATTGCGTTTTGGCGCCGGATGCGCCAAGCGACGTCAAGAGCCGTTTTCTGTGAGGCCGACCTGATGAGCACGCTCCTTCTCTCCCACAAGGCCTGCCTCGACCACGTCACGCCGCCGGGACATCCTGAGAGGCCGGATCGTCTGCGCGCGGTGGAGGAAGCGCTGTCGCACGAGCGTTTCCAGTTTCTGGCGCGCGACCAGGCGCCGGAGGGCGATCTCGATCTCGTCACGCTGTGCCACAACGAGCACTACGTCACCGAGCTGCGCCACATCGCGCCGACCAGCGGCCAAGTCTATCTCGATGGCGACACCTCGATGTCGCCAGGCACCTGGGAAGCGGTGATGCGCGGCGTCGGCGGCGCGGTCGCGGCCACCGAAGCGGTGATGGCGGGCGAGCATCGCAACGCCTTCGTCGCGGTGCGCCCGCCCGGACATCACGCCGAGATCGGCAAGCCGATGGGCTTCTGCTTCTTCGACAATGTCGCAATCGCGGCGCGCCACGCGCAGCGCAAATTCGGCATCAAGCGCGCGGCCATCGTCGATTTCGACGTGCATCACGGCAACGGCACGCAGGACATCTTCTGGTCGGACCCGACCGTAATGTACTGCTCGACGCACCAGATGCCGCTGTTTCCGGGCACCGGCGCCAAGAGCGAGCGCGGCGACCACGACACCATCGTCAATGCGCCGCTCGCGTCCGAGGACGGCGGGCCGGAATTCCGCAACGCGTTCGAGAATCTGATCCTGCCGCAGCTGGAAAAATTCAGCCCCGAGCTCCTCATCATCTCCGCCGGTTTCGACGCGCATTATCGCGACCCGCTGGCCTCGCTGAACCTGCGCGCCGAGGACTATGCCTGGGTGACGCGCAAGCTGATGGACCTCGCCGACAAGACCGCAGGGGGCCGCATTGTTTCGGTACTCGAGGGCGGCTATGACCTGCAAGGACTGAAAGAATCTGTTACGGCGCATGTCGGCGCCCTGATGGGCGCGTGACGGACCCGCCACATTAAGCCCGCAAAATTCTGCTTTTGCTCATGTGAAGCGAATCGGGCAATCGGAAACGGATATGGCCGAAAATACCCAAATCGACGTCTCCAGGCTCACCTTCGAGCGCGCGATCGAGGAACTCGAGACGATCGTGAAGCGGCTCGAAGACGGCAAGGTGCCGCTCGAGGAATCCGTGACGATCTATGAGCGCGGCGAGGCCCTGAAGCGCCGCTGCGAGGACCTGCTGCGTCAGGCCGAGGCCCGCGTCGACAAGATCACCACCGATGCCAGCGGCCAGGCCACCGGCACCGCACCGCTCGACGTCCAGTAAGCCAAGTTGCCCCCTTCGGTTTCTGACCGCGCTTGTCCCTTTAACAGGGCACGGAGCACTGCCGGCTGCATTTTTCATGATCGCACGGCGCCGTCCCTCGAAGCGTGACGGTTCCATGGGGTGGGAGCTGGTCGGGGTCGTTCCGGATCGAGGCCTTCCGAGGGACGAAAGAGATCTGATTCTGGCAAAAAATCCGCCAAGAAACCGGACGAGCCCGGAACCCCTCGTCACGGGCCGCAGTTAACCAAGCCGGCCCGCCGGTTGCACCTGCATACCCCCAATCGGCCCGGCGGGTTGGCTTTGGCCCAAGCTTTGGTGTAAAGCTGCGCGGAGTGTGGCTTTTTGTAAGCCTTGCGTGGGCAACGATTACCGACGACAAGCGCTTCAAACTGCTGATGAAATTGGCTGGGACGGGCGAAGCCGATCTAAGTGACAGGGATCACAGAGACTGAACCGGAGCGCACTTAAGCTTACCTAAGCTTGAAGACGGGGCCTGGCCCCATGCAGGTGGCTCCGACGGTTTGGGGACTCGCGCTGCGCCGATATTGAGCAAACCCATCGCGCACCGGAACCTTCCGGCGCTGACAAATTGGAAATGGCCGTGAACGCATACAGTAAAACGCCGCTTCTCGACACCATCCGGACGCCGGAAGACCTGCGCAAGCTCAAGATCGAGCAGGTTCGCCAAGTCGCCGACGAGCTGCGGCAGGAGACCATCGATGCTGTCTCGGTGACCGGCGGTCACTTCGGCGCGGGTCTCGGCGTGGTCGAGCTCACCACCGCGATCCATTACGTCTTCGACACGCCGCGCGATCGGCTGATCTGGGACGTCGGCCATCAAGCCTATCCGCACAAGATCCTCACCGGCCGGCGCGACCGCATCCGCACCCTGCGCACCGGCGGCGGCCTGTCCGGCTTCACCAAGCGCAGCGAGAGTGACTACGATCCGTTCGGCGCGGCGCATTCCTCGACCTCGATCTCGGCCGGCCTCGGCATGGCCGTGGCGCGCGATCTCTCCGGCGGCAAGAACAACGTTATCGCCGTGATCGGTGACGGCGCGATGTCGGCGGGCATGGCCTACGAGGCCATGAACAATGCGGGTGCGATGAACTCGCGTCTGATCGTCATCCTCAACGACAACGACATGTCGATCGCGCCGCCGGTCGGCGCCATGAGCGCCTATCTGTCGCGGCTCTACTCCGGCAAGACCTATCGCACGCTGCGCGATGCGGCCAAGCAGATCAACAAGCGCCTGCCCAAGATCCTCGCCAACCGCGCCAACCGCGTCGAAGAATACTCCCGCGGCTTCATGATGGATGGCGGCACGCTGTTCGAGGAGCTCGGCTTCTATTATGTCGGCCCGATCGACGGCCACAATCTCGACCACCTGCTGCCCGTGCTGAAGAACGTGCGCGACATGGAGGAAGGCCCGATCCTGGTTCACGTCGTGACCCAGAAGGGCAAGGGCTACGGCCCGGCGGAAGCATCCGCCGACAAGTATCATGCGGTGGTCAAGTTCGATGTCGCCACCGGCACCCAGGCCAAGGCCAAGCCGAACGCGCCGGCTTACCAGAACGTGTTCGGCCAGAGCCTCGTCAAGGAAGCGCAGAAGGACGACAAGATCGTCGCCATCACCGCGGCCATGCCGTCGGGCACCGGCGTCGACATCTTCAACAAGGCGTTCCCCGACCGCACCTTCGACGTCGGCATCGCCGAGCAGCACGCGGTGACGTTCGCCGCCGGTCTTGCAACCGAAGGCTACAAGCCGTTCTGCGCGATCTACTCGACCTTCCTGCAGCGCGGCTATGACCAGATCGTGCATGACGTCGCGATCCAGAACCTGCCCGTCCGCTTCGCCATCGACCGCGCCGGCCTGGTCGGTGCCGACGGTGCGACCCATGCCGGCTCGTTCGACAACGCCTATCTCGGCTGCCTGCCGAACATGGTGATCATGGCGGCGGCGGATGAGGCCGAGCTCGTGCACATGGTGGCGACCCAGGTCGCGATCGACGACCGCCCGAGCTCGCTGCGCTATCCGCGCGGCGAAGGCCGCGGCATCGACATGCCCGAGGTTGGCATTCCGCTCGAAATCGGCAAGGGCCGCATGATCCGCCAGGGCAGCAAGATCGCCCTGCTCTCCTTCGGCACGCGCCTCGCCGAATGCGAGAAGGCGGCCGACGAGCTCGCAGCCCACGGCCTGTCGACCTCGATTGCGGACGCGCGCTTCATGAAGCCGCTCGACACCGAGCTGGTGCTCAAGCTCGCCCGCGACCACGAGATCCTGATCACGATCGAGGAAGGCTCGGTCGGCGGGTTCGGCTCGCATGTCGCGCAGTTCCTGACCGATCATTGCGTGCTGGACAGCGGCATGGTCAAGTTCCGCTCGATGGTGCTGCCCGACATGTTCCAGGACCACGACACGCCTGCCGCGATGTACGCCCGCGCCGGTCTCGACGCCAAGGGCATCGTCGCCAAGGTGTTCGAAGCGCTCGGCAAGGACGTCAAGGCCGAGACGGTCAAGCTGGCTTGATGTTCACCTCTCCCGCTCGCGGGAGAGGTCGCGCCGAAGGCGCGGGTGAGGGTTTTTCCTTTGGGGGTTCTCGCTTGCGGAGACACCCTCTCCCCCACCCCTCCCCCGCAGGCGGGGGAGGGAGCAGAGCGCGTGCCGTGGCTCACACCTCGATCCAAATTTCTTCGGCTTTACTCCCATGAAGATCTATCTGGCAGGCCCCGACGTGTTCCTGCCGGACGCGGTAGAGATCGGCCGCCGCAAGGTCGATATCTGCACGGCTCATGGCCTTACCGGCCTCTATCCCCTCGACAACGCCATCGACCTCACCGCGCCCGATGTCTCGCGGCAGATCTTTTGCGGCAACGAGGCGATGATGGACGAGGCCGACGCCATCATTGCGAACCTCACCCCGTTCCGCGGGGCCGGCGCCGATCCCGGCACCGTCTACGAGCTCGGCTACATGGCCGGGCGGCGTAAGTTCTGCCTCGCCTATTCCAATGATGGCGCCGTCTATGCCGACCGCGTCGGCCGTTTCATGGACGTCGCCTCCGAGGACGGACGACTGGTCGATGCGCAGGGACTGACGGTCGAGGATTTTGGTCTCGTCGACAACCTCATGATGATCCATGCGCTGGAACTGCACGGCTGCCCGCTGGTGACGCCGGCGCAGATGCCGATCGATGTCTGGCACGATCTCGCCGCGTTCGAGGCTTGCGTCCGGATGGCGGCTGCGCGATTGATCGCTACATAAGCACCTCAGTCGTGCCCATGAGAGCGTGATGCCCCCTGCCCGCAAGCGCGCGGATGTATTGCTGGTCGAGCGCGGCCTGTTCGAGAGCCGGGCACGGGCGCGCGCGGCGATCGAGGCCGGCCTGGTCACGGCTGACGACAAGCCGGTTTTGAAACCGTCGGAGACGATCGCCGAGGACGCAGTGATCCAGGCCGAGCCGGCGCATCCCTATGTCTCGCGCGGCGGCGTCAAGCTCGCCGGCGCGCTCGAGCATTACCCGATTGAAATCGAGGACCATGTCTGCCTCGACGTCGGCGCCTCCACCGGCGGCTTCACCGAGGTGCTGCTGGCGAACGGGGCAAGCTTGGTGTTCGCAATCGACGTCGGCACCAGCCAATTGCATCCCTCGCTGCGCGATCATCCCAAGATCGTGTCGATGGAGGAGACCGATATAAGGTCCTACGAAGGCAAGCGTCTGCCGGCGCGGCCCGATATCGTCGTCATCGACGTCAGCTTCATCTCACTCAAGGCCGTGCTGCCGGTGGCGTTGTCGCTGGCGGCGGCACCCATGAGCCTGCTGGCGCTGATCAAGCCGCAATTCGAAGCCGACCGGAAGCACAACAAGAAGGGCATCATCCGCGACGCCGCCGTGCACCGGGAGATCTGTGACGACATCGCGGCCTTTGCCGCTTCGCTCGGCTGCACCGACATCGAGATATTCCCCTCACCGATCACGGGCGGTGACGGCAACATCGAATTCTTCCTGGGCGCGCGCCGTGGTTGAGCGCCTGACGATTGATCATGTCGGCCATCGCGGCGACGGTGTCTGCCTCGACGCCGGCGCAGCGATCTATGTGCCCTATACGCTTGGCGGAGAGACCGTCGAGGTCGATCACGTCGCGGGCCACCATCCCGACCGCCGCAAGCTGCTCGCGATCGACGTCGCAAGCCCCGAGCGCATTGAACCGTTCTGCCCGCATTTCGGCGTCTGCGGCGGCTGCGCCATCCAGCATTGGGCGGCTGAGCCCTATCACGCCTGGAAGCGCGGCATCGTGGTCGAGACGCTGGCGCAGGCCGGCGTCGATTGCGAGGTGGCGCCGCTGGTCGATGCGCACGGCGCCGGGCGCCGGCGCATCACGCTGCACGGCCGCTTTGGCACGCATGACGTTCTCAAGGTCGGCTTCTCCGCGACGAGCTCGCACGACGTCATTCCGATCCATCGCTGTCCCATCCTCGATCCCGCGCTCGCGGGCGCGATAGACGCCGCCTGGGCGCTGGCCGAACCGCTGACAACCAAGATGCCGGTGACGAAGCCGCTCGACATCCAAGTCACCGCCACCACCAACGGCCTCGATGTCGATGTGCGCGGCTCCGGCCGGTTGCCAACGCCGCTGGTGACGGCGCTGTCCCGCGTCGCCGAGCAGCACCGCCTGGCGCGACTGACGCGGCATGGCGAGCTGGTGCTGCAGCGCCTGCCACCAGCGGTGAAGATGGGCCGCGCTGAGGTGACGCTGCCGCCGGGCTCATTCTTGCAGGCGACCGTCGCAGGCGAAGAGACGCTGGCCGCGCTCGTCGCCGAGCGCGTCGGCAAGGCCAAGGAAATTGTCGATCTCTTCTGCGGCGTCGGCCCGTTCGCGTTGAGGCTGGCCGAGAAGGCGCGCGTGACCGCCTATGACAGCGACGCCGGCGCGATCGCAGCGCTGGCGAAAGCGGCGCGCACGCCCGGCCTGAAGCCGATCAAAGCCCAGCCGCGCGACCTGTTCCGCCGTCCCCTGATGCCGCAGGAGCTGCGCGACTTCGACGCGGTGGTGTTCGACCCGCCGCGCCATGGCGCGCAGGCGCAGGCGCTGAAGCTTGCCGCAAGCAAGGTGCCCGTCGTGGTCGCCGTATCCTGCAACGCCGCGACCTTCGCCCGCGATGCACGACTGCTCATCGACGGCGGCTATCGGCTGGAGGCGGTGGTGCCGGTCGACCAGTTCCGACACACGCCGCATGTGGAGCTGGTGGCGCGGTTCAGCCGGTGACGCAACCCGCCCCCCAATTCCGTGCGGACTGCTATGTCGACGGCTCGAATTGCGGTTGCCATCGCAGCAGGTAGGACTGGAGCGAGCGCACCGCGATCGCCAGCAGGATGCCGACGAACATCATGACGAAGATGGCGACCATCATCTCGCTGGCATTGGCCCGTGCCTCGGCTTCGATAATGAGCTTGCCGAGCCCGCGCTCGGCACCGATGAATTCGCCGACGATGACGCCGATCAACGCAAAGGACACCGCCGGCAGCAGCGAGGCGAATACCCAGGCGAGCGCGGAGGGGATCACGACCGTGCGCAGCACGGTGAACTCGCTGGCGCCGAGCAGACGAGCGGCGGCGATCTGGTCGCGGTCGACCGCACGCGTTCCCTCGAAAGTGTTGAAGAACACCACGAAGAACACGACCAGCCAGGCGGTCGCGATCTTGGAGAGATCGCCGAGGCCGAAGATCAGGATGACGAGCGGCACCAGCGCGATGCGCGGGATCGAATTGAATGCCACGATGTAGGGCCCGAATACGCGGGCAAGAAAATCCGAACGGCCGAGGATCAGGCCAGCCGCGATGCCGCTCGCCGATCCGAACAGGAATCCCCACCAGGTGTTCTTCAGCGTGACGAGCGTCGCAAGCCACAGATTGTTGTCGTTGCCCTTGATGCAGGCGGCAAAGCCGCTGGTATCGGCAAAGCAGCCAAGCCGCAGGAAGCTCTGCCAGATCAGCGACGGCTTGGCGACGAAATAGGGATCGAGGATCTTCGGCACGTAGGCCTTCGGCAGCAGCGCCTTGCTCCATTCAAAGCCCCACTGCCAGATGACGAGAACGGCTGCGAGAATGGCCAATTGCCAGAACAGGATGACGGTGCGGCTGTTGGACATGGTCAGTCGGCCCTGGTGCGGCGGAACTCTTCGCCGAGCGAATGCCAGATGTGGGAATAAAGGCGGCCGAATTCGGCGGTCTCGCGCACGGCCACGGGATCGCGCGGACGCGGGATGGCGACGTCGAAATCTTCCTTGAGACGCCCGGGCCGCGCCGAGAGCAGGATGATGCGGCTCGCCAGTGTCAAGGCTTCGCCGAGATCGTGCGTCACGAACAGCACGGTCTGCCGCTCGCGTTCCCAGATCTCCAGCAGCGTCTTGTGCATCTCCAGCTTGGTGTGAGTGTCGAGCGCGCCGAACGGCTCGTCCATCAGCAGGATCTCGGGCTCCAGGATCAGCGTGCGCATCAAGGCGACGCGCTGGCGCATGCCGCCGGACAGCATGCGCGGAAAGCTCTGCGCAAAGCCCGAGAGCCCAGCCTTCTCGACCGCCGAAGCGACACGCCCTGCGCGCTCGGTCTTGGGCAGTCCCGCGATCTCCAGCCCATAGCCGATGTTCCGCTCCACGGTTCGCCAGGGAAACAGCGTATCGCGCTGGAAGACATAGCCGACCCTGGGGTTGACCTTGCCGGTCTCGACCGTGTCCGCATCGATCAGGATGCGTCCGCCGGAACGCGGCAATAGCCCTGCGACCATGTTGAGAATGGTGCTCTTGCCGCAGCCGGAGGGACCGAGCAGCGCGACGAACTCGCCCTGCTTGACCTCGAAGGAGACGTCATCAACCGCCACGAACTCGCGGCCGGACGCGTTGAAGCGCTTGGCGAGCCCCTGCACGGTAATGCGGGTGCGCGCCGCCGCTGTTTGATCCTCATCGCGCGCGAACGCGAGGCCCTGACCTGGCGCGGCAATCATTTGTACTTCGCCCTGGCCGCCTGGAGGAAGCTCATGTCGACGACATTCTCGTATTTGGTCTCGGGAATATCAGTTCCCTTGCGGTACCAGGGCTTGGCGCCACGTTCGAACGCGGGCTTGTCGATGACACCGTCATAGGCCCAGGTCGACTTGTCGAAGCCGAGCTCGGCGCTGACCGCGTCGGGATCGATGCCCGAGAAATATTTCGGCGTGACCAGCGCCTGCACCTCGGCGAGCGGCGTCGCCTTCACGAAAGCCATCGCGCGATGGATCGCATTGACATAGGCCTGCACCATCGCCTTGTCCTGCTCGATCGTGTCCTGGAGCGTGTAGATCACCAGCACGGGCAACGTCCCGCCGAAATCCTTCTCGAACACGCCGGGCTTGGACGTGTCGTAGATCGTCCGGCCAAAGCCCTTCTTCTCGACCTCGACGATCCAGCTCGGCGGCGCCATGATGGCGTCGAACTGCTTGGTCTGGAGCGAGGGGAACATGGTGTTGGTCCCGCCGCCCGCGACCCAGTTCACCTTGCCGCCGAGCCCGCGCGCTTCGAACACATAAGTGCCGAACACCCAGGTGCCCGACCCGATCGCGGTCGCGGCGACGATCGGCTTGGCGCCATCGGTGCGCTTGTAATCCGCGAGCTTCTCGACCGAATTGATGCCGGCGTCGTAGAGGTCCTGCCGGACCATGATGCTGGCGTAGGAGCACACCATCTCGGTCGCGAGCAGGATCTTGCAGGGCTTGCCGCGCGCACTGAGCTGGAGCGGGTGGCTGGCATCGCCATGGGCGAACAGCGCCTGCCCCGCCGCCAGGGTCTGGCGACCGAATGTGCCGGCATTGCCGGTGACGAGCTTGGAATCGAGTCCTTCGTCCTTGAAGTACCCCTTCAGCTCCGCGATCATGCCGATGGCATAGACCGGCGACACCGGTCCGAAGGCGAGCGAGACCTGCTTGACCTCGGCGCGCAGCTGCCCCGGCAGCAGCGATGCGCCGGCCCATGCGGAGCCTGCGATCAGCGCCTGGCGCCTGGTAATGCTCATGTGCTCCTCCTCCCTTGGTTTCTTTGTTCGATTGCGCCGATCGGTCAGGACGGCGCGACCTTGATCGTCCCTGCCTGTCGCAGCGTTTCGATCTCGTTCGGCGACATACCGATCTCGCTCAGGATCTCGCCGCTGTGCTCGCCGATCTCAGGTGGATCGTAGCGGTTGGGCAGGCGCCTTCCGTCCATGGAAATCGGCAAGAGCGGCGTCTTGGCCTCGCCGCCGTCAGGCAGCCGAATATCGGTCAGGCCGCCGGACTGGTTGAGATGCGGATCATCGAAGAGATCGCCGGGCTTGTTCACCGGCGCATGGGGCAGATCGAGCTGCTCGAGACGCGCGGCGAGATCGGCCTTGTCCCATTGCTTGAAGATCTTCGCGATCTCGGGGATCAGCCAGCCGCGATGATCGACGCGGTCGTTGCTCGTCGCGAAACGCGGATCAGTGAGCCAGGCTTCTCGATCGAAGGCGCGACAGAACGCCGCCCATTGCTCTTCACCGACGATGGTGACGAACAGTTTCGAGCCGTCCCTGGTATCGAAGAGATCATAAACCGGCCATGGGCTGTCCTTGATCGAATACGGGATCGAGGGTTGACCGCTGACCACCTCGCACATCATGGCCTGCGCCATCAGGAACACGTTGTTCTCGTACAGCGCACTCTGGATGTAGCGACCCCGGCCGGTGCGCTGCCGCTCGGCGAGCGCAGCCTGAATTGCGATCACGCCGAACATGCCGCCCATGACATCGTTGACCGAGGCACCGGCGCGCATGGGACGGTCGGGCAAGCCGGTCATGTAGGCGAGGCCACCCATCATCTGCACGACCTCGTCGAGCGCGAGGCGGTTCTCGTAAGGCCCGGGCAAATAGCCTTTGAGCGAGCAATAGATCAGGCGCGGCGCGAAGGCCGCGACGGTCTCGTAATCGAGGCCGATCCGCTTCAGCAGGCCCGGCCTGAAATTCTCGATCAGGACGTCGCTGTTCTCGATCAGCCTGCGTGCGATCGTCTGGCCTTCCGCAGTCGACGTATCCAGCGCGATGCTGCGCTTGTTGCGGCTGTAGGTGGCGAAGAAGCCGGCGGCGGGTCCCTTGAAGTACCGAGTGCGGTCGCCCTTGGGCGGCTCGACCTTGATCACGTCGGCGCCGAGATCGGCGAGGATCAAGCCGCAGCTCGGCCCCATCACCATCTGGCTGAACTCGATGACCCGCAGGCCTGCCAGCGGACGAAGCTCCGATGGCGTCTCGCGCGCAGCCCTGGTCATGCCGCGCTCCGCAGGACCTTGGGGATGCCGGCCTCGTGCAGATGCCCCGTCAAATGTTTTGCCGGGATATGGCGGGCGAGAATCTCGCGCGTCTGCATCAGGCGGTCGAGGTCGATGCCGGTGGAGAGTCCCATGCGCTCCAGCATGAACACGAGATCCTCGGTGACGATGTTGCCGCGCGCACCGGGAGCAAAGGGACAGCCGCCGAGGCCGGACACCGCGGCGTCGAAACGGCGGATGCCCGCTTCGAGGCCGGCGACGGCATTGGCAAGGCCCGCACCGAGCGTGTCGTGCAGATGCAGCCGCAGCGTCATTTGCGCCCCAACCTCGCGCCGCACGGCCGTGACGATCTGCCGGATCGATTTGGGCGTCGCATAGCCGACCGTGTCGGCAAGCCCGATCTCGTCGGCGCGGGCTTCGGCAAAAGCGCGTGCCACACGGCACACCGCCGCCTCGCTCACCTCGCCCTCCAACGAGCAGCCGAAGGAGGTGGAGATCGCGCCCATCAGTTGCGGCCGCTCTTCCACCGGCCGGGCGTCGATCGCGGCGCGGACCGCACGAAATCCCTCGATCTGCTCATCGACTGTGCGGCGCACATTGGCGCGGTTGTGCGTCTCGCTTGCCGAGATGACGAAATAGACGGCGTTGACGCCTGCGGCGATGGCGCGCTCGGCGCCCTTCGGGTTCGGCACCAGCGCGCCGATGGTTGCGGACTTGTGCGTGAGCGCATGCGCCATCACTGCGTCGACGTCGGCGAATTGCGGCACGACCCTTGGCGGAACGAAGGATCCGGCATCGATCTCGCGCACGCCGGCGGCGGCGATCGTGTCGATCAGCGCGCATTTGGCTTCGGTCGGAACGAAGATGTCCAGGTTCTGGAGACCATCGCGGGGAGCAACCTCGCAAATATGGACATCGGGCGCGCGCGCCATCGGGCTCTCCCTGGTCGATTGTATATTGTTGCACAAAAGAACAATCCATGGGACAGTCTGTCAAGCCCCAAACTTGCGTGCACTGCAATGATCGCATCCGACAGTTCCCGACAGCGCAGCGTCAAAAACGGTTCCGAGCGCGCCGAGCATCTCGCCGGGCTGATCATGGCGCTGGCCCGGCGCGAAGGCATGAAGGCCGGAGACCGCCTGATCGAACAAAGGCTTGCGGATGCGCTGGACCTTTCACGCGCGCCGATCCGGCTTGGCCTGAAGGCTTTGGAAGCAGCGGGGCTGGCGCGCGGCGAGCCGCATCGCGGCTTTGTGCTGGCAAAGAACCCCACCAGCGGCGCCGCCCAACCCGCGCTCGCGGCGGTCAGGCGCAACGAACAGGTTTATGCGACCATCGCAGGCGACGTGCTCGCAACACGGCTGCCGGCCGACGTCACCGAGGCAGAGCTGATGCGCCGCTATGGCCTCAGCCGGGCCGAGCTGCAGCGACTGCTCGACCGGATCGCCGCCGAGGGCTGGATCGCACGTCTGCCCGGCTATGGTTGGCGCTTCGCCGAGACGGTTTCGAATCCCGAAGCCCAGGCCAAAGCCATGGCGTTTCGCGCGGTGATCGAGCCGGCGGCGATCGCGCAGCCCGGCTTCGCGCTGCCGCAGGAGGTGATCGTACGCTTGCGCGAGCGCCAACAGCGCGTCTTCGAAGGCGAGCTCGAGAAGATGACGATCGGCGAGGTCTTTCACTCCGGCTGCGAATTCCACGAAGAGATCATCCGCGGCGCCGGCAACCCATTCTTTCTCGAAGCGCTCAAGCGCGTGAACTCGATCAGACGCCTGTTTGCCTATCGCAGCTTCGCCGACCGCGACGGCATGCGGCGGCACGTGCGCGAGCATCTGCGCCTGCTCGACGTCCTGGAGACGCGGCGCTACACTGAGGCGGCCGACCTGATGGCCCGGCACCTGCAACGACCGCTGGTGGCGGGCTTGTCGTGATGCCTGTGGGGATTGCTCAGCGACGCAAGCCGCCCAACGCCGGCGACTCGCCGGGCAGCATCGAGGAGTTGATGTCGCTGTCCATGCGTCCCGACTGCTGCTGGATGAAGCCGGCACCGAACGACAGGCTGAGATTGGAGGTCGGCTTGAACTCGACACCCGCGAACGCGCCATAACCGGGCGTGGCGCTGGAGGTCAGCGGCGCCAGCGAGCTGCCGATGCCGTTGCCGAACTTCAGCGTGTCGAAGCCGGCGAAGAACGTGACGGGCATGCCGCCCGCCGTCTTGGTGTTGTAGCCAAACTGCGTGCTGTCAAAGGACAGCGCGCTGAAATTGCCGGCCGAGCCGGCCTGATTGAAGCCGCTCAAACCAAAATTGCCGCGCTCGCTGCCGACGAAGAAACCGTTCGCATAGCTGGTACGCCAACCCGCATCGCCGGCATTGAAGCTCGAGAAGCCGCCGTAAGTATTGGAACTCTGCTCGGCACCACCACTGAGACCGAAAGGCCCGCCGGGAATCCAATATCGCAACGGCGCAACTTGCGCATGAGCCGGTGCGCCGGTGAGGCAGAGCAAGGCGAGAGTTGCAAGAGCGCGTGAACGTGCGAAGTTGAACATCCAGGTTACCGTCGAGAGTTCTGCAAATTATACTCCTCGGACATCACCAATGCCAGCGGTGCGACCGCGCCGACGTCACGGCCCCGAGCCTCCCGGAAAGCTGCAACTGATGTCCCCTGATCCCTTGCTCACCCGCCTGACACCCATTCTTGCCGGAGTACCGGGCGTTCAGGCCGTGGTGCTCGGTGGCTCACGCGCGCGGGGTAACGTGCATCCCTCCTCCGACTATGACATCGGGCTGTATTGCTCCAACGCCGGCCCGCTCGATACGGATCGACTCCTGACTGTGGTGAAGGAAATCGCCGACGATCCTGGCGCCACGACCGTGACAAAATATGACGAATGGGGATCGTGGATCGTCGGCGGAGCTTGGCTGTCGGTTGAGGGGCAAAAGGTCGATCTCCTGTACCGTCACGCCGACAACGTCGAGCGCGTCATGGCAGCCTGCCGGAGCGGTACGGTCCTCATGGCCTACCAGCCCGGCCATCCGCATGGCTTCTGCTCGGCCATCTGGATGGGCGAGATCGCGTATTGTCAGCCTCTGCACGATCCGAAGGGTTTGATCGCTCAGCTCAAATCAATCGCACTTCCCTATCCGCAGGCTCTGCGCCGCGCCCTGATCCGGCGCTTCCAGTGGGAAATCCTGTTCAGCATCGAAAATGCCGAGCTCGCGGCGGCACGTGACTAGCGGACCCACATCGCGGGATGCCTCTACAGATCGCTCGCCTGCATTGCGCAGGTGCAGTTCGCCCTGAACGAACGCTATCTCATCAATGAAAAGGGCGCGCTGCAGGAGGCGGCTGGACTGCCGCTGACGATCCCGCAACTGGAGGAGCAGGCAAACACGGTCTGGCGGCTGATCGGCGACGGTGCCTTTGCGCCCGCTTGTGAGGCCTTGCGCAGGATCGACCGGCAGTTGAAGGTGCTGACATCTTAAAGGTATGGAGAATCCGGTGAAATCGGATAGTCCCGTCACTTACGAACGTGCAGGCAACATCGCCCGCATCACGCTGCGCCGCCCGCCCGTCAACGCGCTCAGCCTCGAACTCATCCGCGCGGTGGTCGCGGCGCTCCGCCGCGCCGCGGACGATCCGGAGGCGCGCGTGGTCGTGCTGGCGAGCGCTATCCCTAAGCGCTTCTCGGCGGGCCTCGATCTCGACATCCTGCTCGGCAAGCCCGGCGCCGAGATACGCGAATTCCTCCAGGCGCTCTATATCGACCTCTACGACGCACAGTATCGGCTCGGCAAACCGTCGATCGCCGCCGTCGGCGGTGCGGCGCGGGGCGGCGGCATGACCATGGCAGTGTCCTGCGATGTGGTGCTGGCGGCCGAGAGCGCGACGTTCGGCTATCCCGAGATCGACGTCGGCGTCATCCCAGCGATCCACTATGCCCATCTGCCGCGGATCGTCGGACGTCACCGCGCCTTCGAGCTGCTGTTCACCGGCCGCGTCTTCAGCGCCGCGGAGGCGCGCGAGCTCGGCGTGGTCAACCGCGTCGTCGCCGATGCGGAGCTCGAGGCCGAGGTCGCAAGGCTCGCGGCGCAATTCGCAGGCAAATCGGCCGCAGTGCTGCGGATGGGCCGCGCCGCCTTCATGCGCCAGATCGATCTCGACTATCGGCGCAGCATTGCAAGCGCCGTCGACGATTTCTGCAATGTCGCGACGTCGGATGAGGCGCAGGAGGGCTTGAGAGCGTTCGTGGAGAAGCGGCCGCCGAAATGGTGAGGACGGCAGCTTTCAGGCGGTCTTGTCGACCGAAGACGAGGAGTCCGCCGGCGGATATTTCGTCACCGGCACCATGAAGGATTTCGTGCCGACCTGGTAGATGATCTTGCCGTTCTGCCCGTCATCGGTTGCGATCTGCGCCTGGCCGAACATGATGACGTTCTTGTAGACGGTGCCGGTGCCCTGGCGGGTGACGCCGTCGGTGGTGACGCTGACCTGGGCTTCCTTGCCGTTGACCGAGAGCACCTTGAAGCTCGCGCTCTTGCCGTTATCGCTGGAATAGCCGCCCCAGCTTCCCATGAGGCGGCTGTCGGAAGCCGGCGGGTCCTGCTTCTCGAGGTTCGCGGTCTGCTTGCCAGCGCCGCCCACCGAGAACAACAGCACCATGCTCTTGCCGTCCTTGGTGCCGACCGTGACCCCGCCGAACGTGATCAGCGAGCCATTGACCTCGGCAAAGCCGCGCTCGGTATGCCCGTTATGGGTGTACTCGACCTGCGCCCGGGCACCGCGGATGTTCACGACCTTGAAGCCGACGGGCTGGTTGTTGCCCACCCAATTGCCCTTCCATTCACCGAGCAATTTGCTCTGGTGAAAGACCCGCTCATTGGCGGGCGAAATCTGGCTGGTGCTCGACGTGACGATGGCCATGGTCTGCTCGGTGGACGGGTTCGACGCACCCGCTCTCGTTCGCGCGCCCGACAGCAACGTTAAAACGGCAGTCGGAAACGAACTGAAACAACCGGATTAGGGCCATGTGCCGGTTAACGAGCGGTTAAATTCAACCGTCGGGCGAGATGAGGCGAAAGGTCCCAACGGGGTAAGCTATCAGCGGCCCCAGCGGTCCGACCAGATCTTCTCGCCGATCATGCAACTGACGCGCGGCTCCTTGTCCGCAACCCGCATCACGGGGCGCTCCGGCATGCGGCCAGCGACCTCCATCAGCAGCTTGGTGCGGATCGCTTCCTTGAACTTGTCGCGGTCCTTGATCGTGATGACGAAAGAGCCGGGACCGCCGATGACGCAGTCCTCGTAGTAGAAGTCGAGATTGTCGATATCCATAGTCGAATAGGACGGCTCCTTGACCATGATCGGCAGACCGTTGATGACGATGCCCTTCTCTAGCGCGGCATCGCGCGCCACCGTGACCGGGGTGCCATTGTTGTTGGGGCCGTCGCCGGAAATGTCGATCACGCGACGCAAGCCCCGATATGGATCCTCGTCGAACAGCGGCATCGCAAACATGATCGCGCCGGAGATCGAGGTGCGCGAGGCACGCCGGATCGGCGTCTTCAAGATCTCGGCGGCGACCGCATCCGCGGTCTCGGGGCCGTCGATCAGGCGCCAGGGGATGATGATCTTCTGGTCGCTGGAGGCGGCCCACTCGAAATAGGTCACGGCGATCCGGCCGTTCGGACCGAGCTTCAGCGCCTGGAGGAATTCCTTGGACTGGATCGCCTGCGCGTAGCCTTCGCGCTGGACCGCGAGCTCGTCCATGTCCATGGAGTAGGAGACGTCGACCGCGAGGATCAGTTCGACATCGACCGTCTGTGCATCCTTGTCGGCAGCCAGCCGCTGCGGCTGATTTTGAGACGATTCAGATTTGGGCGGCTCAAATTTAGGCCCTGGCGCCGCGATGCCCGCGACGTCCCCTCCGGCAAGCACGCCGGCCACCAGCACAGCCCCGATCGAGAACAGCAAGCGCATCGCAGCGGTCTCCCGTCGTATGACGCGATGGTGACATGCAATCGCCTTGCCGCAAAGTGCGAAGATCGCTTGCGCTTCACATTCGAGTTAGGATCGCCGCTGTGTTGCCTCGCTTCGCGTGACTGGAACACGCAGCGAGACCGCCACCGTCGTTCCAGAGCTCGCGCGAAGCGCGCAGAATGACGCCTAGGGACAGCGCGGCCGGCCCACTTGTCCGGCGCAATTTCCATGCTAGGCTGGATGCACAGATGGGGATGGAGTCCCCCGACAACCGCCCGGCGGTCGATGATCGTACTGGGCTGATGACTCCTGCTTGAGGTGGGGCAATCTTTGAGCCTCTGCCTTTGGTGGGAGCATGGACCAACCCGCCGATGGCGGGTTTTTTGTTGCCTGGTGGCGAAGGCAGGAAACTGGGCCAGCAAGCCAAGGCCAGGAGAAAGTCAAGCCAAGGCCAGGAGAAAGTGAAGACGTGACCACGACGACACCGAATGCTGCGCGCGCCTCGCTGCCCAGGGGAATCTGGGTGCTCGGCTTCGTCTCGATGCTGATGGACATCTCCTCCGAGATGATCCATGCGCTGCTACCGGTCTATCTCGTCACCGCGCTCGGGGCCTCCACGCTCACGGTCGGCTTCATCGAGGGCATCGCCGAGGCGACCGCCTCGATCACAAAGATCTTCTCCGGCGCGTTGTCGGATTGGCTCGGCCGCCGCAAGCTGCTCGCCGCGCTCGGCTACGGGCTCGCCGCCTTCACCAAGCCGCTGTTTCCGCTCGCCCCGAGCGTCGGATGGCTGGTGGCGGCGCGCTTCATCGACCGCGTCGGCAAGGGCATTCGCGGCGCGCCGCGCGATGCGCTGATCGCCGACATCGCGCCCATCGGTCTGCGCGGCGCGAGCTTTGGCCTGCGGCAATCGCTCGACACCATCGGCGCCTTCGTCGGGCCGCTCGCGGCCATCGGCATGATGTGGTGGACAGCTGACAATTTTACGATCGTGTTCTGGGTGGCGGTGCTGCCGGCCTTTCTGTCCTTCGGCCTGATCGCCTTCGCCGTGCACGAGCCGGAGCCGGATCCGAACCGCAAACCTGCAACGAACCCGCTCAATCTTGCCGCGATGCGGCAGCTTGGGGCGGTCTACTGGCGCGTCGTCGCGGTCGGTGTCGTGTTCACGCTGGCGCGCTTCAGCGAGGCCTTCCTGATCCTGCGCGCGCAGAACATCGGGCTCAACCCGATGTGGGTGCCGGCGGTGCTGGTGGTGATGAACGTCACTTATGCGCTATCGGCCTATCCCGCCGGCGTGCTGTCGGATCGAATCAACCGGACCGGTCTGCTCGCGCTCGGTCTGATCTTCCTTGCCGGCGCCGACCTCGCGCTGGCACTGCTCCCGAGCCTTGCAGGCCTCGCGCTCGGCGTCGTGCTGTGGGGGCTGCATATGGGGCTGACGCAAGGCCTGCTCTCGGCGCTCGTCGCCGATGCCGCGCCGCCGAGCCTGCGCGGCACCGCATTCGGCTATTTCAACCTATTCACGGGTCTGGCCCTGCTGGCTGCGAGCGTGATCGCCGGCGCGTTGTGGGATGCCTATGGTCCGGCAGGCACGTTCCTGGCGGGGCTTGGCTTTGCGCTGATCTCGCTCATGGGGCTGCTTGCCGTCGGCAACGGTCTGGCAGCAGAGCAAAAATGATGACGGGGAGTTTTTCGTCGTGCTGAGTGGGGTGCTTGCGATCATGATGGGTAGCATGCTTGGCGGCTGTGCGCGCTATTTCGTGTCCGGCGCGATCGCGCGGCGGTTGGGCGAGACGTTTCCGTGGGGCACCATGACCATCAACGTCACCGGCGCCTTCCTGATCGGCATTTTCGGCGCGCTCGCGACCCATCCCGGCTCGGCCTTCGCCGCGCCCACCCCCTGGCTGTTCGCGGTGACCGGTTTTCTCGGCTGCTACACCACGGTGTCCTCATTCAGCCTGCAAACCCTGACGCTGGCGCGGAGCGGCGAGCCGCTCTCCGCACTCGGCAATGTCGTGCTCTCGGTCGGGCTGTGCCTTGCGGCCGTCAGTTGCGGCTTCCTCCTCGCGGACAGGCTTGGAGGATAGAAGCGCATGGCCGTCCCCTCCTCCGCCGAGCGCTGGCGTAGCGCGATACTCTACGCCTGGGTTGCCGCCGGCAGCATCGTCGGCGGACTGACCCGTTATCTGGTCGGTCTCGCGCTCGACACCGGACCGGGCTTTCCCTTCGCTACGCTGTTCATCAACGCCACGGGATCGCTGATCATCGGTTTCTACGCGACGCTGACCGGCCCCGACGGCCGCATGCTGGCGCGTCCTGAGCACCGGCAGTTCGTCATGACCGGGTTCTGCGGTGGCTACACCACGTTCTCGACCTTCAGCCTGGAGACCTTCCGCCTGCTCCACGGCGGCATGAAGTACACGGCACTTGCCTATGTCGCAGCGTCCGTCATCTGCTGGCTGGTGTCGGCGTGGCTCGGGCATATGATGGCGAGCCGCTACAACCGCTTGACAAGGAGTTGACCATGCAAATCCCCGCTCAGGCCGTTTTGCTCCGGATCTTCATCGGCGAGAGCGACCATTTCGACGGCAAGCCGCTCTATGAAGCGATCGTGATAACGGCACGCGAGCGGCACCTCGCCGGCGCCACCGTGCTGCGCGGTCCGATGGGCTTCGGCAAATCGAGCCGGCTCCACACTTCGAAGATCCTGCGACTTTCCGAAGACCTGCCGCTGCTGATCGAGATCGTCGACAGCGAGGACAACATCAACGCATTCCTGCCCATCCTTGATGGCATGATGTCGAGCGGCCTGATCACCTTGGAGAAGGTGCAGGTCCTGCAATATGGTGCGAAGGCCACGAGCTGATCGCTCCGGCAGGAACCCGAGCCGCCGTGTCCGGGAGGCGGAATGAACGATACCGTTACCACACCGAAAACCAGGACGAAGACCAAGGTCGAGCGGCCGCGGCTGCACAAGGTCATCCTGATCAACGATGACTACACGCCCCGCGAATTCGTCACCATGGTGCTCAAGGCCGAATTCCGCATGACGGAGGATCAGGCCTACAAGGTGATGATCACCGCGCACAAGCTGGGCACCTGCGTCGTCGCCGTGTTCACCAAGGACGTCGCCGAGACCAAGGCGACACGTGCCACCGATGCCGGCCGCGCCAAGGGCTACCCGCTGCTGTTCACGACGGAGCCGGAGGAATAAGGCTCAGCCGGCCAGCGCGTGCGTTTCTTCGGCCAGCCCGTACACGCGCTGTGCCTTGGAAAATCCTGCGATCGGAAATTCGCCGAGTTCGTGCCAGTTGTGGTGGCAGACATTGGCAAAACCTTCCGAGGCGACGACGGTCCGCCCCAGCCGCCCCGTGATCTTCTCCAGCCGGGCCGCGAGATTGACGGCGGGGCCGATGCAGGTGAAGTCCAGTCGGTTACCGCCCCCGATATTGCCGTAGAGGATGTTGCCGATGTGCAGCGCGACGCCAAAGCGGAAGCGCTCGACGACATCGCCGACCGGAAACGCGAGTTGCTCCACGCTGGCGCGCGATTCACGCGCCGCCTCCAGCACGCGCGCGCAGACATGGGCGGCATCGCCAACATATTCATCGATCGGAAACACTGCGAGCAGGCCGTCGCCCATGAATTTCAGCACCTCGCCGCCATGACCCCTGATCGCGGTGACCTGGCAGTCGAAATAATGGTTGAGGATTGCCACCACCGTCTCGGCCGGCAGCCGGTCCGACAGCGCGGTGAAGCCGCGCAGGTCCGAGAGCCAGATCACCGCCTGCATGGTGTCGGTGTGGCCACGGCGGATCTGGCCGCCGAGAATGCGTGCGCCGGCGCGGTTGCCGACATAGGTGTCGAGCAGCATCTCGGCGGTGCGTCGCAGGCTGATGATCTCGCTGACGCGCGCGAGCGGCGCTATGATGCTTCGGATCGCCGCGATGTCGTCGTCGCTGAACCCGCCGGGATGCTGCGTGATCCAGCTCGTGGCGTGGATGGAGCCATCGAGAAAAGGCACCGGCACGGCAATATAGTCGGTCGCGCCTTCGGCGCGCATGTCGTCGAGGAACGGAAATCGCTTGCTGTCGGGATCGCTCGCGCGTCCCCTGACCTCCACCCCCTGCTCGAACACGATGCGGAGCGGGCTGCGGGCGAATTCGGGCGTCTCCAGGATCTCGAAATCGACGCTGCCGATTTCGACCTCCCCACCCTGCCGCCAGATGAAATTGCGGCCGAAGATTTCCGGATGCAGCGTGCGGATGAAGATGCCGAACCGCCACAGTGGCAGGCCGGCCGCGACCAGACGTTCGCAGAAATCGGCGATCATCTCGGCCGGCTCTAGCGACGACCAGGCACCGCCGATCAGCCAGTTGCAGATGCGCTGGAGCTCGGAGCTGTTCATGCCCGCATTTGCGGACGAAGTTGTGGGTCCGTCAAGCTGCGCGGTGGGCTAGTACCGCGACGTTATCGGCGGTGTGCTCACCTCTCCCTACGGGAGAGGTGAAAGAGCTAGCGTCCCACCTGCCCGCGATCGCGCAGGAAGTGATCGGCCAGCACGCAGGCCATCATGGCCTCACCGACGGGGACGGCGCGGATGCCGACGCAGGGGTCATGGCGGCCCTTGGTGACGATCTCGGTATCAGTGCCCTTGCGATCGACGGTGCGGCGCGGCTGGAGGATCGATGAGGTCGGCTTCACCGCAAAACGCACCACCACCGGCTGTCCGGTGGAGATGCCGCCCAGAACGCCACCGGCATGGTTGGAGAGAAAGCGCGTGCCGTCATTGCCGGTGCGCATCTCGTCGGCGTTCTCTTCGCCGGTCAATTCGGCCGCGCCAAATCCGGCGCCGATCTCGACGCCCTTCACGGCGTTGATGGTCATCATCGCGGCCGCCAGATCGGAATCGAGCTTGGCGTAGATCGGCGCGCCAAGGCCCGCTGGCACGCCTTCGGCGACGATTTCGATCACCGCACCGATCGAGGAGCCGCTCTTGCGGATGCCGTCGAGATAGGTCTCGAAGAACGCAGCTTTGTCCTTGTCGGGACAGAAGAATGGATTTTTCCCGATCTCGTCCCAGTCCCATTTGGCGCGGTCGATCTTGTGCGGACCGATCTGCACCAGTGCGCCGCGCACCTTGACGTCGGGCAGCACTTTTCGCGCGATCGCGCCGGCGGCAACGCGCGTGGCGGTCTCGCGCGCCGAGGAGCGCCCGCCGCCGCGATAGTCGCGCAGGCCGTACTTCGCCTCATAGGTGAAGTCGGCATGACCGGGGCGAAACTTGTCCTTGATCTCGGAATAGTCCTTCGAGCGCTGGTCGGTGTTCTCGATCAGGAGCCCGATCGGGGTGCCCGTCGTCACCTGCACGCCGGTCTCCGGATGCGCCATCACGCCGGACAGGATTTTCACCTGGTCCGGCTCCTGGCGCTGGGTGGTGAAGCGCGACTGGCCGGGCCGACGGCGGTCGAGATCGCCCTGGATGTCGGCCTCGGTGAGCGGGATCATGGGCGGACAGCCGTCGACCACGCAGCCGATCGCCACGCCGTGGCTCTCGCCGAAGGTGGTGACGCGGAACATGTGGCCGAAGGTGTTGAAGGACATCCGTCTCTACTCGTCAGTCAGTTCTGACTTGTGGTGGTAACGCGGGGGAACACCCGGGTCAAACACACACTCGGTCATTCCGGGGCGATGCGAAGCATCGAACCCGCAATGACCGCGTTCCAGGCTAACTAAACTTTTCCAGCCGGCGGTCGCGGAACACGTAGACGGCGCCTTGCTCGATATAGAGCTCGGCGGCACCGGCGGGGGTCTCAATGCCCAAAGCCACCATCAGGGCCCGGCAAGTGCCGCCATGGGCGACCGCGACGGTATCGACCAGAAGCGACTCGTACCAATCGAGCATGCGCAGCTGCACGGCCGCATAGGTCTCGCCGCCGATTGGCGCGACCGTCCATTTGTCGGCGAGGCGCCTTGCATAGATCTCGGGATCGGAGGCCTCGCTTTCGGCCAGTGTCAGCCCCTCCCAGGTGCCGTAGCCGATCTCCCGCAGGCGGTCGTCGAGCGAATAATCGGCAAGCGGCAGTTCAAGCTTGCGGCGCACCAGTTCCATGGTCTGGCGCGCACGCCCGAGCGGGCTCGACACGTAGGGCAGCGCCGCCTTGTCCTTGCTGTCGCGCCTGAACAGATCGGCCAGAACCCCGGCCGCGTGCACGGCCTGCCCGCGGCCGCGTGCATTCAGCGGAATGTCCTGGGCGCCCTGGAGCCGCCCGAGCGCGTTCCACTCGGTCTCGCCGTGGCGCAGGAAGTAGATCGTGGGCACGGGCATGCGGTTCGAAGGCTAGTCTTCTTGTTCGAGCATGATCTTACCGGAAAACCGGTTCCCACTTTTCCGGATCATGCTCTACCCGCCGAGTGAGATATCCGGCGCGTCCGGGCGCTTCATGCCGAGCACGTGATAGCCGGAATCGACGTGGTGCACCTCGCCGGTCACGCCGCGCGACAAGTCGGAGAGGAAATACAGCGCGCTGCCGCCGACGTCTTCGGTCGACACGTTGCGACGCATCGGCGCGTTGTATTCGTTCCACTTCAGGATATAGCGGAAATCGCCGATGCCCGAGGCGGCGAGCGTCTTGATCGGACCTGCCGAGATCGCGTTGACGCGGATGTTCTTCTCGCCGAGATCGGCGGCGAGATAGCGCACGCTGGCTTCCAGCGCGGCTTTCGCCACGCCCATGACGTTGTAATGCGGCATCCATTTCTCGGCGCCGTAATAGCTGAGCGTGATGAGCGAGCCGCCGTCGGTCATCAGCTTCTCGGCGCGCTGCGCCACCGCGGTGAACGAGTAGCAGGAGATCAGCATCGACTTCGAAAAATTCTCCTGCGTGGTGTCGACGTAGCGGCCGTCGAGCTGCTCGCCATAGGCGATCGCGTGCACCAGGAAGTCGATCTTACCCCACTTCTCCTTCAGCACCGCGAAGGCGGCGTCGATGGTCGCGGCATCCGTGACGTCGCAATGGCCGAGCACGAGACCGCCGACCTCCGCGGCGAGCGGCTCGACGCGCTTCTTCAGCGCATCGCCCTGATAGGTGAAGGCGAGCTCGGCACCGGCCGCGCGGCATGCCTTGGCGATGCCCCAGGCGATCGATCGGTTGTTGGCAACGCCGAGGATCACGCCCCGTTTGCCCTGCATCAGACCTGAATTCTGCGCCATTTTTTCAACGTCCCATCGAGCGGGTTAAGGTCTGGAGGTACACCAGCCCTCCTTCGCGGTACAGTCCTAATACGCGGCGTTAACGCTGTTTCGAGCACCGGAATAGCCGTTTCATTCGGGTGTTATGATCGTTGTGGCGCTCGCGCCGAATACCGGGACGTGAAAACCGCAATGAATGCGTTTCGCCAGAGTGTGGAAACCATGATCCCGGCGTTGCGCCGCTATGCCCGCGCACTCACGCGCGATGCGGATGCGGCCGACGATCTGGTACAGGATACGTTGGTACGCGCGCTGCGTTCTGAGCGTCTGTTCCTCGGGGGCGACGTCAGGAGCTGGCTCTACACGATCCTGACCAACCTCAACAAGAACCGGCGGCGCTCACTGGCCAGGCGGCCGCAATTCATGCCGCTGACGGAGAACAACCCGGATGCCAGCGGGACCGAGGCCGAAGGGCGCGACATCGAGAAGGCGCTGGCGACGCTGGTCGAGGAGCAGCGTTCGGTGCTGCTGCTGGTGATGCTGGAGGGCATGAGCTATCGCGAGGTCGCCGACATTCAGGGCGTGCCGATCGGCACCGTGATGTCGCGCCTGGCGCGCGCCCGCGCCCACGTCAAAGCCTCGCTGGAGGGCGCGCGCCCGGCGCTCAGGCGGGTGAAATGATGGCAGGGCTGATGCATTGCGTGTTGTCCGCCCACATGCCGATGGAGCGGGCGACGTTAAGCCACGAAGGACATTTTGGGCCGCAGAGCCAGAGACGACCGATATGAACCACCGCAACATTCCGATCACCGAAGACGAGCTGCACGCCTATGTCGACGGCGAGCTGCCGGCCGAACGTCGCGCCGACGTCGAGGCCTGGCTTGCCGCCCATCCTGACGAGGCCGAGCGTGTGCAATCCTGGCGCGCAATGGCTGAGATGCTGCACGCCCGCTACGACGCCGTCGCCCAGGAGCCGGTGCCGGCACGGCTGGAGCTCGAGCGGCTGGAGCGACGCCCCCGGCAATGGCTCTATGGCGCCGCCGCGGCTGTGCTGGTTGCTTTCGTCGCCGGCGGCACGGCCGGCTGGGTCGCGCATGGTGCCGCCAACGCGCCCTCGACCTTCCAGAGCTTCACAGCCGACGCGCTCGACGCCCACCGCCTCTATGTCGTCGAGGTCCGCCACCCCGTCGAGGTCGGGGGCAACGAGCGCGACCATCTCCAGGCCTGGCTGACCCGGCGCTGCGGCTGGACCGTGTTCGCGCCGAACCTGGAGGCGAGCGGGCTGAAGCTCGTCGGCGGCCGGCTCTTGCCGGGGCCGAAAGGTCCAGCGTCGTTCCTGATGTATGAGGGCGCCTCGGGCGAGCGGTACACGATCTACACCGCCAAGACCGAGAATGGTGCGACGCAGATGCGCTACGCCAAAACGGACAAGGACGGGGCGCTGTTCTGGGCCGAGCGCGGCGTCGGTTACGTCGTCAGCGGCAGCGCCGACCGCGACCGACTGACCAAGGTGGCGCAGGCCGTTTACGACCAGGCAGAGAAGCACGGCACCTAGACAACCCCTGCAAGCGCGATGCCTCGATTCCGACATCGAAAATTTGGAATCAGGACATCGGCGCGTCTCAGAATCGCACCGGATGATCACGCGAAAATGAGCAGCGTTCGATCCGCCGATCGACGCAGGCGGCCTCGATTGGGGTTTTTGGTACCGCGCTGGTCCCCCTCTCGAGGCCGCACCTTCTTATCGGCTGCCCCGCCGGACAGTCGACGCGCCTCAAACGTCAGCGTTGAAGCGCGACCGCGCTTCAGGCGTATGTTGAGCATCATCCTTTCGGGAAGAGAATGCTCCGATCGTCGAGGCGGCCTCGGATAGCGCCCTAGCCGAGCCCGCTACGCGGATTGTAGGGATGTTGGTCCCGCCACTTTTCCATCAATGTCTCAAGCTCGGCATCGTTCCCGTCCGGTAGCATAATCCTGATGACGACGAAGAGGTCTCCGGCTCCGCCGGCCTTCGGCAGCCCCTTGCCCTTGAGGCGGAAGGTTCGGCCGCTGGATGTGTTTTTAGGGACCGAGAGCTCCACAGCATTGCCGAGGGTGGGGACGCGGACCTTGCCGCCGAGCACCGCCTCGTAGAGCGTGACCGGCAGATCGATCCGCAAGTCCGTGCCCTCGACCTTGAAGTGGGGGTGGGGCGCGATGTTGATGGTGATCAGGAGATCGCCGGGCGGATGGCCCTGCGCACTCTCGCCCTGGCCCCTCAGCCGGATCTGCTGGCCTTCGGCGACGCCGGCCGGAATCTTGACGTTCAGCTCCTTGCCCGTGGGCAGCCGGACGCGTTTCTCGCCGCCCTTGACCGCCTCTTCCAGAGAGACGGACATGGCAACGTTCACGTCGAGATCGAGCCCGATCCCGCCGGTGTCGAAGTCGAACTGGGCGCCGCCGCCGGCCCCGGGCCGCGCGCCACGCATCCCACCGCCGAACATGCTGTTGAGGATATCCTCGAACGCGCCGCCGCCCGGGCTGGCACCCGCACCGCCGCTCCGGAACGTATAGCTCTCGAACCCGCCGGGGCCCGCGCGCCCGCGCGGCCCGCCGCCCCCCGGAAAGCCCTGGAAGCGCGGCTTGCCCTCGGCGTCGATCTCGCCGCGGTCGAACTGCTTGCGCTTGTCCTCGTCGCCGAGAATCTCGTTGGCCGAGTTGATCTCGGCGAAGCGCTCGGCGGCCTTCGGGTCACCCTTGTTGCTGTCGGGATGATGCTTCTTGGCAAGCTTGCGATAGGCGCTCTTGATGGCGGCAGCGTTGGCGCTCCGCGGCACCCCCAAGACCTCATAGGGGTCGCGCATCCGTCACGTCTCCTTCACGGAATCGAATTGTTCAAAGGGCTCCCCGCCCCACCTGCGGATCATGTGGGGAGAGAGTGGCATTTTTGCAACTAGGGTCCGCGCCGGATCCTAGCTCCGCCACGGCTTTAGCGTATGAATCTCCCAACGGCCACGGCTGCTTTGGCAGCCGGCGCCCTGGAGCCAGCTTTCGGTATTGCCGTTGACGTAGCTCGCCAGAAAGTCGCGGCACTTGCGGCCGTCTTCGGCGGCATAGGATTGGGCGATCGGGGTGACCGAGCCCCGCGCCCCGGTCTCCGGATTCTCCCAGTGCTGGCTGGAATCCTTGTCGCCCTTGCTGAGGACGTCGGAGGCGGCGTTGCGGGCGAAGGCGAGATCGGTCTCGGTCGGCGGGGCGTCCTTCGCCGGCCGCGCGATCGATCCGGTCAGGTCGCTGTCGTCGGCCTTGGCATAGGCACTGCTGTCGTTGCGCGAAAAGCTGCAACCGCCGGCACCAAGCCCGATTAGAATCATCGTCATGACGAAGCCGGACGGCCGGATCGCCGATAGGCCAACGCGTCCCCATGCCCTATATAGGGTGGTAGCGGACAATTGCGCGTTTTGGGCCGCGGGACGCAACTCGGACTCCAGACATGACCGACACGACATCGATGAAACACCAGACACCCTTAACATCCGGTGATTTCACCGCCGCCGACGAGCCATTTGCGTTGTTCGAGTCCTGGCTGAACGAGGCGATCAAGAGCGAGCCGAACGATCCGAACGCGATGGCGCTCGCGACCGTCGACCCCGACGGGCTTCCGGACGTGCGCATGGTGCTGATGAAGGGTTTCGATACCGAGGGTTTCGTCTTCTACAGCCACATCGCCAGCCAGAAGGGCCGCGAACTCGCCGCAAATCCTAAGGCAGCATTACTTTTTCACTGGAAGTCGCTGCGCCGTCAGGTCCGCATCCGCGGCAACGTGACGCCGGTGACCGACGCCGAGGCCGATGCCTATTTCGCCACCCGCCCCAAGCAGGCCCAGATCGGCGCCTGGGCGAGCAAGCAATCCGAGGCGCTGGAGAGCCGCTTCGCCTTCGAGCAGGCCATCGCTAAGGTCGCGGCCAAATACGTCATCGGCGAGGTGCCGCGGCCGCCGGGCTGGAGCGGCTGGCGCATCACGCCGGTGCGCATCGAGTTTTGGCACGACCGCCCATTCCGCCTGCACGATCGCATCGAATTTCGCCGTGACGCGGCCGGCCAGAAGTGGTCCAAGACGCGGATGTATCCTTGAGCCTTGTGGGCCGACCTGAAAGATGTCCATGCCGCATTCGTCCAATGTGCCGCGTCGTACGCTGCTCCTGACCGGGGCCAGCCGCGGCATCGGCCACGCCACCGTGATCCGTTTCTCCTCGGCCGGCTGGCGCGTCATCACCTGCTCACGGCATGCCTTCCCGGAGGACTGCCCGTGGGACGCAGGCCCCGAGGACCATATCCAGGTCGACCTCGGCGATCCCGAGGATACGGCGCGCGCGATCACCGAGATCCGCCGCCGGCTCGAAGGCGGCACGCTGCATGCGCTGGTCAACAACGCCGCGATCTCGCCGAAGGGCGCGGGCGGCGCGCGGCTCGGCTCGGTCGACACCGATCTCGACACCTGGACGCATGTCTTCAACGTCAACTTCTTCGCGCCGATCATGATGGCGCGCGGGCTGATCGAGGAATTGAAGGCGGCCAGGGGATCGGTCGTGAACGTCACCTCGATCGCGGGCTCGCGCGTGCATCCCTTCGCGGGTGCCGCCTACGCGACGTCCAAAGCCGCGCTCGCCGCGCTGACGCGCGAAATGGCTTCCGACTTCGGCCGCATCGGCGTGCGCGTCAACGCGATCGCGCCCGGCGAGATCGACACCTCGATCCTGTCACCCGGCACCGAGAAGATCGTCGAGCAGCAAATCCCGATGCATCGCCTCGGCACACCCGACGAGGTCGCCAAGATCATCTACGTGCTGTGCACGGACACGAGCTCCTACGTCAACGGCGCCGAGATCCACATCAACGGCGGCCAGCACGTTTGATCCGTTCTTGTCGCTGCGCGGCAATGACGGAGCAATGGGCGATCTCGTCGGCAACCAACCCGCCTCTCGGTTTACAGACACGGCTTCGCATTCTCGCGGCGTATTACGCCCGAGCTTTGCTTCATCTCTCCACCCTCGAAGCCAAGAGCAACTGTGGCGAAGTAGCCCGGCGAGCGGGCGGCCTCAAGGCTGGCGCTGGCGCGCCCCCGCCTACGGCGGCTGGCGGCCTTGACCCCGCCCGCTCACCGGTCTGTTGGCTTGGCAAGCGCT
>Ga0209700_101166_pt1 | contig 53489 bp, 21 predicted proteins | sample SiratroredBW_FD_187528 | JGI IMG/M metagenome (GOLD analysis project Ga0209700, IMG submission 187528) | Root nodule microbial communities of legume samples collected from California, USA - Siratro red BW (SPAdes) (version 2) | ecosystem: Host-associated > Plants > Roots > Nodule | place: USA...
CCAGGGCCTCCTTGAAAGTGGTGTGATAATGCTTCTCAGATTCTTTGAACTGTCCACTAGCATGCCCGCAATAGTACTTCTTGTTTCCTTCCTCTTCAATGAGCACTGCTCCCCAATAGTGGTCACTGGCATCAGTCTGAAGTACTCTTTTGCCATTTCCAGGGAGTTTCAAGGCTGGAGAAGTCTGAGCAATCTTCTTTAATTCTTGGATTGCTTTGGTCTGTTCAGGGCCCCAAGGTGGAGGGTTTTTCTTGAGCAATTTGGATAAAAGGCTTGTGTATTTTGCGGCATGTGGAATGAAATCTCGAATATAATTCAGGATGCCTAAAAATTGTTGGATCTGTTTCACAGTCAGATTTTCATCTGGGAAGTTTATAAGTTCTTCTGCTATATGTGGTTGAGGCTGGTACTTTCCTTGGGAGAAATGCATTCCCAGAAAATCAATTTCCTTTTGGGCCAAATGAATCTTTTTATCTGAAAGCATGATACCATGTTGGTCTGCTATTTGAAAGAATTGTTTTAGCAGCCTCTGGTGTGAGTCCATATCTTGAGAGAACAAAAGGATGTCATCAATGTAAATTATGGCTCTATCTAGAATGGGCTCAAATATCTTTGTCATGGTTTTTTGGAACAGAGATGGAGCAACTTTTAGTCCAAAGGGCATCACCGACCATTGGTATTGGGCATTAGGAATACAGAAGGCTGTTTTGTATCTGTCTACAGGGTCAATTCCTAATTGCCAAAAACCAGACTTTAGGTCAAATTTGGAGAAGATAAGGGCTTCTTTCAGTAAAATGGGTAAGGATGTTGACTTTGGGATAAGAAACTTATCATCCCTAAGGAACTGGTTTAGGGGTTTATAGTCAATGACTAGTCTCTTTTTCCCCCTAAGTTTCTCCGATCTCTTTTCTACATAGAAAGCCTGACAAGCCCAGTTGGATTTAGTTGGTTCTATCAATCCTTGCCTCAATAGTTCGTTGCATTCTTTTCTAGCCAACAGAAGGTCAGTAGGAGACATACTAGGATGAGTGGAGGATTGACATCTTCATTAAGCTTGAAGGGAAGTTGCACAAAGAATTCTGGATTCTTCCATAGGGGCTTAGGATAAGAAAACTCCTCATGGTTGTCTGCACATAATGAGGCTAGCTTATTTCTGATTTCCTGGAAATCTGGTGGGGCTTCTGTAAGTGTAAAGAGCCTTGGCACATCAGTAAAGGCTTTGAATTCTTTTTTGAATTTTACCCCAGAGGAATGGATTTAAAGTTTGTGGGCTGCAGAATAAATGTCCATTCCTATCAAGATGTCTTTATTGGGCAATTTGCTACCAATTACTTTTGCCCATATCAGGCAGTCAGGAAAGAACTTGATACCAATAGGATGTTTGGTTATCAATTTTGTTTTAAAGATCTTTCCATCAGCAGCAACAAAGTAGGAGACCTCCTTTTTCCAGAATTCCTTTGGTAGAATGTCTGGATCCATCATTGATTTCTGGGCTCCAGTGTCCAAATAGGCGATGACTTTGATAGCTTTATCATATTTTGAGGGAAGAAGTTGGATATCTACACAGGGTTGTGGTGTTGATAAGTTGACAGGAAGCATTTCTTGAGTAGAGAATACAGGGAACTTTTCAGTTTCTGAATCAGAGGATTCTTCAGAAGATACAGCTAAGGCAAACACAGTTTCTTCATCTGCAGAGCTCTGTTCTGAGTATATAGACTCTACTTCTTCTGAATCACTGAGATTTAGTGTAGAGATGAGTCTTATGGCTTTGTCTTTCGAGGACAATTCCTTGAGAAATACCCCTTCTTATTACAGATGAAACATCTCTGGTCATTGCGTCTCCTTCTGATTTTCTTTTTCTTGAAGAATTTGTGAAAATATTAAGTTTATCAAATTAACATTTTCTTGCTAAAATTTATTTTATAACCATCAATTTTCTAAAATTAAAATATTCAATACTAGACATTTGTTTTATTCCGTCATTGGTTGTGTTGAGGAATGACATAATTAATAAATTACTTTTAAAATTTTTAATTGGAAGCTAATTTTTTATTTTTTAAAAATTGGTTAGTGTTTATATTTACTAAAATTTTACATTGAAATATAAAATAATCAAATAAATGTTGCATATAAAATTACTGCGGTTGTATTATCCGTACGTAGGTTTTATAAGGCTTCCATAAAAGCAAATGATAAATCATTATTAAAATAAGTGCGACATTTCAATATTTCTTGATTTTGTTTGTTAGTTTGTGTCTTCAAATAAGATTCGACTTCAAGTAGGTCAAAAGTTAAATATATTTTAAAATTAAATAAACTAAAAAACGATAGATAGATTAAATAAATGGCAGACAGAGATAACAGATTCACATGATATCCACGTGAGCTACATACTCATCCCACCAATAAAGATAATACACCTTCATATCTATTAAATAAATTAATGTGGAAGTTTCCAAAGAGATTTTTTTTTGTTTTACTTATGCTCTAATAAAATTAATAAGCCACCAAAAGTTATATAAGAGTTTGGTTAATAGCTTCCAAGATATGGTAGATTTAAACGAAAAGGAAAGAAGTTTTTCTGCTAAACTTAAACTTCATATTATGTTAAATTTAAAAATTTAAAACAAAACAGTCTATTTTTTATTTTAATATAAAAATTCAAAGTTAACACTTAATAGAGCTGTTTCAAAACTGCTTATAATTAAAATTTCTTCAAGCTGTTATGTACATAAGAGCAGGGTAATTAATGTTTAGAGTAATATAAACTATAGTTGGGAAAACAGCAATGCAAGATCAATAATCTCTTTTGAGCCACTCTTAAACAACTTTTAACTGTCATATTTTATTATATACAGATGTTAGTTAAGTGATAATATAATTATATACAATAAATGGAGTTTAGTCCTTTCAAATTTCAACTTGAAACACATCACCATCTTAAATTTAACAATGATTAAAACTACTCAGTGAGAGTATACACAAATTGATGCATTCTGGGTGGCTAATTAAGCAGGTGAAGGACAATAAAGTGCATAAAAGCACTAAATGATGTTAACAAAAGTCTAATTATGCAATTAATTCAACCATGTTACAACTCAATGACAAAGTAGTTGTTTAAGATCTTTTATAGGCATGCATTTAATGTGTATGAGTTATTATAAACTTTGATATTCATAATTAAGTCCTATCAATAAAAAAATGTTATAGAATAAATGGTAAATCAATGATACATCCAAGACATAAGATCTTATTTTCTATATGTAATTACTAGTAGAAGTTAAACACTTTTTTTTTTAAGAGTTGGCAAATCAAATTTTTAAAGGGTACATTCTCAAATCAAACTTTTCTTTGTTATTTTAGTTCAGGTATTATAATTAGATTGTTTTACTTGTTTATGATACGATCTTACGTTTTGTTAAAGTTTGATTCTTATAATGTTCTTGATTTTTTTATATTATTTAATTATTGAAATAATTAAAGTGAGTTAAGTAGTTTATTGAGTGAGCTATAGAGGTTCAAATTTATAAAATTTAAGCTCTATGAATTTACACAGCTTACATAGTCGTGTGAATCTATTTTTTGTGAACCTTTTGGTTTAGTTAGAAAAAAAAAAGAGAAAATGATTAAAAAAGAAAAAATGGAAGAGCATTCAAATATTAAAGATGAAAATGAAAAGAAAGAAAATTCCAATTTAATTGCAGTCCAACTAGCATAAAATTTATAAATTACGAGTTAGTAAAATAAATATGTTTACAAAAAAATTAATTTAATCAAATAAAATTGATAAGCCACACGCATTGTAATGTCTCGTTTTTCTATTTCGTTCTTTTTAAATCTACTTTAGTATACTATATTTCTTGTGTCAAATATTTATCTAAAAAAGTAAAAGTTTTATGCATCACACAAATAAGTTTTAGGTATTCTTTTTCAGGTGTTTATCTTAATTTCTGATATGTTTAGTGTTTAGTAGTGAGTCTTTTTGTAAAAATTAATGTTTTGGTAGATGTGATACTTATTCTAGAACAGAGTATTGTATAAGGATTGGAACACCGCTTAAGTATTTTTATTTTATTTTATTCAATTCTTTACTTTTAAAAAAAAATACAAATAAGTTTCATGCACATGTGAAATATATATAATAATGTAAAACGAAAAAGAAATATTATTATGAATAAATAAACTATTTTCCTTCTCTAAATTAAGTTTGATATTATATTTAAACGGATTTAACTAAAACTGCACTTTATTTTTATATAGTGAAATATTGATAATCAATTTTATTTATGCAATCCTTTAATAACTCTTATTTAATTATTTATTACAATATCATTGATTAATGCAAAAGTTATTATGATTATATTATTATAAAAGAATTATCAATTAAGTGAAACTTAATTTTAAAATTAAAGAGACTGTATATTACAATATTTTGATAAATTTTTTCTGACATCTATTTGTAGGCCCAATTTCTACCCAGTGCTCCAACCAAAATCATTAGCAATTGTCAGAGTAACTGAGAGCAGTGGTCCAAGAGGCCATAGAGCATTGATTCCCAAAAGCCCTGATACATGTTCATCCCTTTGGTTGGGATCAGATCATTGTAAACATTTGCTACCTAGCAGAACATAGAACAATTGAGGTTCCAAGTTTAAGATTCATCCAATTATGTAAAGGGCATCAAGGCCTATGAAATGTACCTAATACCAATAAAATATTAGCAACTAAATAAGAATTGTGATGGTGTGTTGATACCATGTTGATTAATTGGAGAGGCTTAGATTGAGAGGTCACATTCAAACTTTTTGTGATAGCTCTGTGTCCCTGCTAAGGGGTAGTTATCAGGACAAGGGTTGGAATCTTTGGAATATCATAAATGATTGTGTTTGATCTTCCATCAGGAATATGTTTTGCTTCTTAATTGCAGTAGATTGGAGGCAACATAGCCACCAACACCCCCAAAACATCATCATATATAACATAACCATAATTGATAAGCTCACTCTCTTATCATACCTCAACCTCACACTCAGATTACTGGCTCCAGTGAACTCACTTTCATCACCAAATATATAAAGCCTACAGTGTCACCAATAATATGCTTTTGAATTTTGTCTGGAGTTGATTCTCTTGAGAAGTTGACAAACACTATGTCCAATAACTTTTGTTCAATTCATCTAATTTCTCTAGGTCACTACCTTGGCTAAAGTGGTGTGTTCCCACATTACCAAGCCCACAGAATCCAATTATGTTAGCTTATATATGGATTGGTCAGAATCTCCATAATTGTGATAAACTGAGATCCTTAAGTCGACCCACATAAGCTGTTGTAGTAGCAGGGAATGCTTGTCTTCTTTAGAGCTTCACAACATTTCTTTGCTTCACTCTCTTCGCTTTATTGCTTGGTGACAACATATTTGAACATGATCTGACAAAGCTGTGGGAACACCAACATTTGGTGTTTAGCATGTTATGTTACCATAAATCAATTTTGAAGATTTGTTGTTCTGTCCTATGGGGATGTCATGTTTATGGGCTTATAGTACTAAGACTGTTTAATGGATTGTTACCAATAGGCCTTGTGTAGTTGTATTAGGCTAGCCCAAATGCAGAATCAAGAGATGGTATTAGCCCATGAGAAAAATAATTATTTATTTTTCTAGTAATTTTTTGGAGAACTTTTGGAAAAAAAAAGGAGACTGTTTCCTTAAATTTAAGCTAAAGCAATTGCAAAATATTATTTCACTTGAAAGACAGTCTTCCTAACATAGTTGCTTATACTGATATGCATTTCTTGTTAGATTTCACTTTGGCTAACATATAATTGGTTAGATTTCTTCTTAACTTATTTTGAATTCAACCAAATTAAACTAATCAAAATCAAGGATGATTGGTTCATATATAATTTATAAATATAATAAACTTAAACAAGTTAATGACTTGAATTTTTATGTTATTAATTATTATGTATGCAATTTTTTATTAAGTTAATTTAGTTCAGATAGTAAAAAACGTAAACTATAATCTAAATCAATAAAAAGGTCTTAGTTTAGATTATTTTTTTCTTCAAAATTCAACCTTGAATTCTGAAATACTCTTCACATGAAAAGTGAATTTTCCGAATAAGATTCAGTGTTTTGTTCATGTTTTCGGAGAGTATTCCCATTTGTCTTAGAAATGAATATCTGGTGAAGATGCTTTTTGGTTTCATACATGAGTGACATTGTGAGGGTGTGATCACAAGAGCATCTTCTTAATTCTCACGTTGACTCTCATAAGAATGCCCCCTCCCTATATGTTCTGTTGGTATTCTGTCTTTATAATGAAATGATTTTACATTATTTTCAATCTCTTTTTCACGCTTTTTTTTAATGATAATTTATAATTTTTATGGCTTCTTTTCGTGGGAATTTGAATAGGATGATCGAGAAATAAGATATTTTTACATAATATTTTCTCAAGTTTGTTCTCAGACATTAGAATGTTCACGTGAGCAAATTATGCATTCAAAAATAAATTGATTGCAACAAGGAAGCTTTCTTCATAATTTTTAAGTATCATGATATTTTTTTGACAATTATAACGATTATATAACAATTTACTTTTAAGAATATTATAATTATTATAAAAATAAAATTTTATATTTATAAAGTAAAAAGAAAATAAAAGATAAAATAATAATTGTGAAATGATTATAAAAATTTGTTGGATGTTAAAATATTATAGTCTCAATTTTTATATGGTTCATTCATCTTGGATAAGCCGGATAGATAACAGAATTATTGAGAATTAATGATGAAATTATTGAATGCAACATATGTACTAATTCCTGATAATTTTTTATTTTAAACTCGTTAAGTCAGGAATTTCCAAAGTTTATATTATACCGTCATAAAACTAATTAGCAATTCGATAGTTAATCTTAAAATTTGATTTAAGCTCATCATGAATTTAACTATCTACTTATATATTCTTGATATTTTCTTTGAACTCATTATAAAACTAATTATCTATTCGAAACTCGCATACTGTTAATTTTGCTCTCCCTTTTAAATATGTGTTTTACAAGAATGAAATTTAGTTTGTTTTTACAAGCTCAATATTGTAACTGGGTCTTAAGTTGTTAATGTTTTTAACCTAAGATTTAATTATATTTCTTTTATCGACACCATTTTACTAATTATATATAGGTTTATCTTAAATTCATTGGAGACCCGAAAAAAACAAAGATAAAACTAACAAAAATATTAATGCCATTCTGGACATGAATGATAAACAATTGAAAATAAAATCAGAGAATAACTGAAGAAACCTCCTTGGAAAGCATTTTACCTGTCTGATGAACTATTAGACGATGATGCAGTATCACTTGTTTATAGTATCAGTTAATACATACATACACAAGTAATACTTCATTGAATATAATATAAGATTAACTTCAGGTTACCTAATATTTTCTCTTTTTTACTTGAGTAAACTGAGAGGATCATTGAAGAAAAATGTATCTGGAATTATCCATAATATTATTGACAATTGTGATCACAGTTCTAACCAGCTGTACTTTATGGAAAGGAAAGCATTTTGGCAGTGTCAGTTGTTTTGAGAAATGATAAGGGATGACACCATCATTCCTCCGAAGCAGACCATGTTTCTCAAAGGAAAGGCACTGCAACATTGCTGACCCCTTCAGCTTTCTGGTTTCTGTTTTTCAACTTTTTTTCAATAAAATCATGGGGTAAGTTACTTGTAGTAGGTGATTATGATATGAGATTGAACCTAGTTAGTTGTTTCAAAACGAATAAAAATATTATGATCATGTTTTTGCATTGATTGAAATTTTTATACTAAATTTAAATGCTGATTTTCAAGATAACATAAACGGCTCCGCTTTAAAATTATTTTTAATCAAATTTAGAAAAACAAAACTGGAGTTTGAAGATTATACTGAATTTTAATAGAAATTTTAATTATATATTTAATATTTTACCAATATATTCAATAGATATTTTATAGATAAGATATCATTAATCAATCAAGTAGTAAATTACTTAAAAACAAGGTTTAATTAGATATCAACTTAAAAATTAAAGTTATTGAAGTACATACAAGAGCATTTATGATAGAGATTTATAGATGATTATTATTTATTCATGTTATTTACTTATTTGAACATCACAATATTATTTACTCTTAAAAGTGTATTTAGTTAATGTAGAGTTTTATCCTCATTATTATTTACGATTCAACATATAAGAAGAAGAATGTTATCATACCTTCATCTATGAGTTGGAAACCCCAACTATAGAAAAGTTCAATGGCTCCACAATTCCAACAAGCACATAGGAGCATGTTGGAGAAAACTTTTTTTTTGGTTTGAAGGGTTTTCTATTAATAGGAGAAACATTTCTTTTTAAGAGAACTTCTTCTATAACTACATTTTTAGGTATGTCAAAAAGGGATTCAAGACTGTTGGGTAATTTAAGGGGAAAACCAGAGAGATCTCACAAGAATAAGATAAGAGTCAACCAATATAAGAGAATGAGACCACCTTCAACCCAAAACCTTAGGTCTTATTTCTTATATGTTATTGAACTTTCTCATTCTTACTCAATATGAATGTGAGACTTAGAGTCATACTTGAATACCTAACAAAGACAATTTAAATATATTCAAAGTGACCACTCAAAATCTCAATGGAACATGAAAGAAGTCAATATGAATAATTCAATGACTTTCATTAAAATTAAATGTAAAAAGTATATGAATGATCTCATTCTTTCTATTGTTATCCAAATCGTGACATACATATATGCTCTTCATTTAATAATATTACTATTTGAGTGCTTTATCAAATATTAAGTTGGATGTTCTTGAATTTAAAGTAATATTCTCTCATTACTATTTGTTCTTTTATGCTCTTTAAAAATATTGAAGTTATCTGACATTTTTTTCTTACTGACTTTTGTACAGGCATTTTTTAGAACAAACAATCATAGTAAATTTCATGAACATTACTAAACATTTTTTTCATGAACGTTACCAGACTTACATTAAGGAGGAATCCTCTTTTGCTACAAAAGTTTTAACCATTATTTTACCCTTAAGTCTATGAAAAAAGTTGGCTAGAAAAATATGGATTGAATATGTCTCTACAAGCTTTTAAAAATGAATGAATTTTCCCATAACATCTTTGTGCTAGATGGAGGAATTACATGGATTTTATTTCAACTCTATATTTTTTATACTCATGCATTTACAGGAAAGATAATACTTATGTTGATATCTTTGCTAACTATGCTCTTGACAGAGAAGAAGTTTTAGAATGGTAAACTAATTTCTAGCTTTATAAATATGAATTCTCCATAAATATATTTGATTTATCCGTCCCTTATACTTTTGATATGTTTTTTTACCTAATCCCTTCATAATTTTTGTATCTTTTTGTCTTTTTTACGTGCTTTTTGCACATCATATTTTTTTATTTTAAAAATGTTATGATATAAATATTACTCATAAATGATAATATATTGAATTTTCATTAGCTAAGAAAAGAATTCCACTATAAACAAATTGACATTATACACAATTATTTTAAGATTGAACATTAATTCTATTGAATTATATCTCAATTACTCAAAAGCTATTTAAACTTCTTTCATCATCTTTAGAAATATCAATTCAAATAAATCATTTATTTATATAAATTATTTTAATTTAAGATTTAAAGTTTAAGGTTTAAAAAATTTATATATATATCTACTCAAATATAATATATACAGAATATAATTCATAAATCAGTTATAACCAATAACTTAATTAGAACCAATTAAAAATGAGATCTTACATTCAACTATATTTCATTACATGATATTGAGTTACAACAATATAATAAGACTATATGATCATATAATTAACCCAAAATAGGACTACTAAAACTTATACAAAAACACACAACATATAGACTTACTTTAAGTCACTCTCTCACTACTTTCTCACTTCCCACCTCAAATGTAAATTTTCATTAAGTTTATTCTTTTTTATTATTCACATCTCGACTTATAAAAATAAAAAGTTATACATTCTCAATAACTCTCACAAAAATGTTTAATTTTCAATAAAAATAATTTCATATCAAATATTTAAATTTTAGATTGCTGTTTAAGTTGAAATAATGTTGTACTAATTAATCTAAATAAATAGTATATTTATAGTTTATAATTACAGTCTATATTATGAAAAAAAAAAATGCGGATTTAAAATATGTTAGGGCAGCAGGGAACCCGAAGTAACTCGAGATTTCATCATTTAATTGGCGACACTTGGGAAGCAACTGGGGCCAATTCACGTGCTTGTGCTATTCTTTCTCGTCTATTACTTGCAATTGGCTTGGACAATAGAATAGGGGGAAAATTGAAAGGAAAAGAATGAATTGCTTAAATAATTTATAACTAATTAAAAATTTAAATTTAATCTAAAATGACTTAAACTCACATCAATTCACATATAATATATTTTTTAAGAGATTAATTTGCTCAAAATAGGGTCGAGAGCTAGCTTTTTTCAGCTGAAAAATAAATTTAGAATGTAGTTGCGACTAGATTAGAGGTATTCTCTAAATTCCAAAATGACAATATCTTGTAGCCACAAAATTAAAAAATCAACACTGAGAAAACTGTAAATAAGGTAAAATTGGTAAAAATAAAATCAGTAAAATCAATGAAATCTGACCAAAAATTGCTTCTCACAATAAAAAATGTTTAATATAATATTGTTTCGATTTATATGTATTTAGAATGTTTTAAATTTAAAATATCACTATGAATATTATTTAATTCTTATTATATTAATACTAATCTGATCGTAATTTAGTTATAATTAAATCACTAAAACTATACCTAACGGTTGAATGACAGTTCAATTTTCAAATAATTTAGCTTGATAAAACAGATTTGGAGACGTTAGATACAACATTTATCGTACGCATCCAACGGACCAACAACACGGTTTGAACGCAGCCGTAGATGAAAAAGAGAGGAAAAAGAAATAATAAATAAATAAACAAAGAAATGAAAAGCATTGAATGAAGGTATTTTTTGTAGCGTCATAACTAAAACTTTTGTCAAATTACTATTGATAAAGCTGTTTATAAAATTATATTGTTGCCACATAATCTTCTCCTTTTCAATTTGAACGCTGTCAGATTGACTTAAAATTAACCAAAAATTTATCTTGACGCCTCACTTCTCACTTGCAACCTTTTAATAACTCCAAATAGTAATACAATATTAAATTAAAATATAAATTAAAATATTGAATAAAAAAATTTGAGTAGATTTCAATGTATCATCTCTTTAAAATAAAAAACACCTTAATATGGTCTGAAATTGTCTAAATATGCATAATTAAAGTTTCCAAGAATGACAGAGAATATTGGCTTAGAATGTTTATAACCTTATCCAACCTAAATCATTTCTGACTGGTCTATCATTTCGAAACCCTTAAATAATAAAAAATAATTTTATTCTTACGCCTTTCTTTCAAAACTATTTTTACAATTTAACAAATAAATAATACTAATTTTTGAGAATTGTTATAATACCAATACTTACAAATAAAAAACATTTTACGTGACACAAACAAACTTAAAGAATCATATTCATTGATCACAAATTAAATAGAATTTAAATTATAATTAACCATAAAAGTTATATGATTAGCTGATTTTAAATATGGAGGACTTTGGTTAAAATGATGATAAAAAATAGACTTAATAACACCACTATATTTATACTTTTATTTGACATTATATTTTATTAATAAAATATTATATATAAATAAAATAATAATATATATTAGTATTAAATAATATCAAAATATCACCACTTTCGTAAAAATATAATATAATAATATTTTATCTTATAACTAGTTGCTTGACATGTTAATGGATTATGATTAACTTTATCTACTTAAAAAAAGGATTAGAAAGAAATTGAGAATGAAAATTATCAAAAACTTTCAATTTAAAGTTACTCTTATATTCTTCCCTGCATACATGTATCATATTTTGTGAAATATTATTGTTATCCAACTCTTATATTTTATGATTTTATCTTATTGTTTAATCACTGCTAAAGAAGTCTTTAGTTCTTCCATACACTACTTTGTTTTTGTTAAGTTTGGGAAATTAGTCTGAGATGATTGTTGACTTAGACATAATTTTATGTGTAAATTAGCTTAGTCAAGACAAAAAAAAAATTAAGCATTTTTTAAAAAATAACTTAATATTAAACTAAAAAGAATAATGAAAAAGAAAAAAAAAATTGATGCGCTTGTAAAAAAAAATCTAATCATTTTTATTGTCCACAGCATATATAAATTGAGTTTTAATTTTTTTAAAGTCTCACATCTTAACTTATTTGAACAAGCAAATAAATTGTTATTATTATTGATATTGTGAATTGTGTTAACCTTTTGTAAGTATCCTTGACAAATTTGTAAATGTTTCTTCGTTTAGCCTTAAGGCTAGGGACAAAGACCTTTGTGATTATGGGTTACTATCAAGACAAAAAAACTGTATTAAAAGGTTCCTCAGCAAATTTTATCCACTCACGAGAGGATAACATGATGTGATCACTCTCATCATTGAATTAATGACATGTATTAATGACTGCTAGCTATGGCCAGTGCATAGAGAAAAGTTAAAAAGGTTTCATATGAAGATCCAGTGAAACACAGGTATATAAGCAAAATCAGTCACTAAAGAGGAAATAAAAGCTTTCCCTAACTGAAGTGATTAACATCGTACTCTCGTTAAAGCACTATTTAGACCATAAACTAATAAAGAAGAAATAAGAAAAAAAGCTTAATCATGTAGCTCTTAAAAGAAGGAAACGAAAGGTACGTACTTACTTCAATATTTTTCACAACCTTGAATGTAAGACTTCATGCATGCTATCTAAACTTTCGATTATTAAGTTGAATCATGAAATAACTTTTTTGTATAGAAAAAAAAAAGTCTTGTTAGTGGGATTTTGAGACAGTTATTTATTTATTTTTATTTGAATGAAGTTGTAGAAATAAAAGATACTTACGAATGCTATGTATATAAATAATTTTGTCAACAGGTTAGGATATTTCAAGTATTTTTTATATTTATTTATTTATTTATTCTCTTATTGTTAATAAAAAAATGAAATAAGGGAACAATTCCATTAAATAAAATAATACTTAATATATATTATTATTGGAGTTGGGTTTTTTTTTTTTCAATAGTTTTTACATTTAAAAGTTATAATACATTTTTGACTAAATTAAATTGGATGATTTTTTTTACTTTTAACGGTGAAGAATAAAATTAATAGGAACACTTTAAAGTTATTCAAACTCTATTACAAAACAATCCTTTTACACATCTTATTTTCAAAACTAAACATCTAATTATATAATTATATAATATACTATAATTTCTTATATGACTTAGCTCTCACTTCCATACTTTAAAACTGAGTTTCAAAGATCTATCACTAAGATTGAGTTTAAGTCTGAAGTTCAAGACCAAACTTCCAAATTCGAACTCTAAAACTAAACTTTTAAGACTGAGCTTATGTAGGCCAAAGTCAAAGACCAAATTTCCAAAACTAAGAATCCATAGACGAAATTCAAAAATCAAATCTTAAAATTCGAACTCAATGATCAAACTAAGTTGGATAAATCTATTTAAATAGATATTTTTGTACAATACTTTATCACATTGAAATTTGAGATCATAATTAAAAAAACAACACTTCAATTTTAACTAACTACAACTAACTAGTATAATAACTAGTATAATAAGAAGTGTGATGTATGGGTGTTGAATTTACAATTTACTAGTATAAATTTGAATTATATTTTTTTTACTTTTTTTTATAAGCATATGATCAATATATATATACGGAGATATTTTTAAAATATATGAAACTATTATGACATATATATTCAAATAATTTACTTTTGAACATGTCTTATATTTTATAATTTTTATAAGTATTTGCTTTAAAAAACATCATTATATAAATGAGATCATATCTTACAAATTAATTTACCATACATCATAAAAAAACATAAAAGCATCAAATTTTCTTTAGTGTGTTTTTACGGTTCGGATCTATTTTATTTTTATTTGTTGATTAATCATTAGTCAAGGAAAAAAACTTACAAAACCAGCTTTATAAGGATAAAAATTAGAAGGCTTGGAGACAATTTCATATCAAAGGTTTAGCATCGATTTAGACAGCATCAATTTATTCCAATGATACGAGTTCTTTGGTACAAAGGTGAATTATTATGACGACGTTGTGCTTAGCTATAAATGTTAATTTTCTATCTTTACAACCTCGGAATCACCAAGGCAATAATGTCTAACCTCATATATATAACTTTGCTTAAAACACGAGGCTTAATTACTAAGTTAACTTGTCCACCATCTCTTGTATTATTGTTGGACAACACTACGTTGGATACTATAAAATTGAATCAGTGTTTTTGTTTACACATGCAGAGAAATTCAAAACTGAATGGGTCCACTGGCTGCAAACAAGTATCTCTGCTAAAGAGGTTTTGACAGAGAATAACAGTACTAAGGAGTAACTAACGAAAAAGATAGCTAATCTATACGACTTGTAAAAAAGGGTCCAAAGATGTACTCTTAATGACTAGACATCCATTCATGTTTGCCTGGCTAGGTTGCCTAAACTCAAATCATTCATTTATTTTTCCTTACTTTAACAAAGATGATAAATATATGTAGAGAAAGGACAAATTAGAGTAAATTAATGGCATTTTGTGAATTGAAAATCATTTCATTGCTTTGCTGCTGATTCTGTGTTCTGGTAAGTGATGACTCCTTCAAAAAGTGCATCATTTCCGTTGTGTTGGAGCATTATATACACTTACTAGCTGGTTCTAATTAGACTGAACAGAAGATGTAATAATATTGATGGATGCAAAGGAAACCTTGCACTTGGTGAAAAGCACACATATATTATTACCAGCATTTTAACCTGGTGCAACATGGAATTGTCTGCCAAAAATTAGACAAGGAATCCTGGTATAAGACAAAGGAAGGGCCAAAGGTTAAACTCCAAACCTTTGTCCCTATTTTTGTGAAATGACTTCCATTGACTGTAAGAAAGGAAAAGAAATAGTAAAAAACATATATTTCTGAAAAAGGAAAAAGGAAAGCAATTCTTGATTACTTAGTGATGTAATTAGAGGATGAAGAGTGTGACAGCTTATGGTGGTTCGTGGAGCAGGGTCATCATGACTTCATGTTCACCTAGGATGGAGATGTAGTAATTCTTCGTTTTCTTCTTTGCTTTCAGAGTAGACCCATCAAGAGTAATATTCTCATTTTTTTTTTTTCAAAGGATTAGTAGAAACTTGTTCTCTCTTTCCCATTAATTCTCTTGTGTTTTGGTTGTAAGAAAACTTGAATCTTTTTCTAAAGGGAGGTTAACGGTGTTGGTGGAATTTGAGCAGGTCAGGGTGGGACCAAAAGTAATAGAAAAGAAACTGCATATGGATGGCTTGGAAAACTCTTTCTTCACTTTTCTATATTTTGAAATATGAGATTTTTATATTTCAGAGATTATCAAATATAATAACTTTTTTTTAGTTACCCATGATCAACAATTTTTAAGTAAGCATTGTTTTTCACTTTTATTTCTACTATGAAATGATTTTAACGGTGCATGCACAGAAAAAAGCACTCACCACTACAGCAAAAAGGTGAATGAAAGATTAATTTTATCCTTGTATGATTCTTACCCTAGAAAATATTTAAGAATAAAAAGTATTAATTTAAATTGTTGTTTATATTATTACCATGATTAAAAGAATCCTAGTTAATTGCATTTATAATTTTTTTCTTCTTCTAAACCTAGCTATAATTTCGTGCCATTAAGATTTTTGGTTTTGGACTAACACTTTGGTAAGTTAAATTATATTAAAAATCATTTTATTAAAAAAGAAAGATAATTACCGTGATAAATGGAAACTATACGTTTCAAATCTCAAATAAATAAAAGCATAGTGACCGATATTGTACAAATGGTTAGAACAAAAAACATTATTAAATAAGTAATATATATAAGAAATAAAAAAAAAAAAAAATCTAGCGTTCATTTATTGAAAACAGCAGAAACATAATAACATAATTAAAATGGAGTCATGGACACAAAATTTAGTACTTGCTAATCGATGTACAACATAAAGTAGTTAGTTTGAAAGTAAAACAACGGGTTCAAATAAGAGCAGGCCTGGTTGGACTTGCTGTTGATAGACGATGAAAATTTGGTCAAATTAATGTACATTTTTACTTTTAATTACAACTTGATTGTTTTTATGATATGTAAAATTCTATTTACTCTATTTAGTTATTAAAAAAATACTTGATATTAGATTAATTGGATGAATATATATAATTTAATGAGTAAACAATCTATACTATCTCATATTAAAAATATCTATAAATTATAGGTTGGAGTGATATAAAAATTATTTAATTTATTTTGTGAAAAAATGAGAGAAAATATTTTGAAACAATCACAAAAACAGTTATTTTTTTTATGAATAAATTGAATATTTATTCATGAAAAAGAAATTACTAGATGATTAAGATAAATTTCATCAAGTGAATCCGAATGATTTTTATAATTAATTAATGGATTTCTTTCAATTTATTTATTATAATCTCAATAAAGAATTCAATTCTTTCATTTCACATTAAAGCTTTTAATTTACATGGTGTGAGTGAGACTAGAAGTTATTTCCTTATTTTGTAAGTAATAAATATTTATATTTTTACACGATCTTTAGTTATGATTTATTTCCTTTTGTAGTCATTTTTAAATTAAACACAAAACAATGTTTTGCACTAAGTTTCAAGTTAAACACAAAAGTATAGAAACTGGTATCATGCTGTTAGAGTGAAATTAAATTATCAAAACTAAATTTGAGCTTTTAGGAATAAGAAAATGTGATTAGAAAATAATAAAATATGTTCGGTGAGATTTCATTACTCATTTACAAAGTGATTCATAAGTATGCCAAGCTAAAAAAAACATGTAGATTAAAAATGTGTTTAACAATCCAATCTAACAACTTATAACTTTTCTTGACTAAATTATTAGTTGATTTACCAAAATAAGTTTGTTGATACACTAGTCTATTTTAGTAGTTCTAACTTTTCACAGTCTTGGAATGTCTATTTTTTTATTTTATTTACTTTTAACGTGTATTTTGGAAACAATCTTGAAATATGTTACGATATATTACCCCTTTTATTAGTATCTAACCTATTAGTCTATTGGAATATGTTATGAGCTATGATGATGAATCATTGGCCTATATTTTGATGATCTATAAGCTAGTAAAAGCTTTTGAAAAAAATTGAGAATCCCCTAGGTAAAGAACAAAAAGGGGTGGTCATATATATTGTATCTAGCTATGTGGGGAACATGAAGTTTTTTTGGATCATTTGCATTATTGTAGCAGCACCTTTTTTACATGTAAACATGGTAAGCGCAACAAAAACTGATCAAGATATGCTTCGAAGTGATTGTGTCCAGTGCCCTTGGCTATTACCAAAATGATATTTTCAAATCAAACCTCATTGAACTGGAGAAATTATTCGTTCACGGTAACCTCACTGTCATCCCCTGATATCAGTAACCTTAAGTAGAATTAGGATATATTTTGAAGTTAGTTTCATATAAAGAATTTTTAGAGCAATTTGAGTATTCATTTTCAATATATACGTGTTCTACTTCAAGGAAGTTTGAAATAGTAACTTAGTTAAGGAGTCTTTTTTATCTAAGATTTTATTGATTTATATAAGTGTTTTTCTTGTCTCCACCTATTTTGTTAAATTTACGATGATAACATGACGAATTATAACATATTACTTAATAGAAGATCTATATTACTTAATAAAAGAGGTGTATGTTAGATATCTAAGTGTCAGTTTAAGTTTTAATTTAAATAAAAATAAAAAGTTTAATAATATATAAAAAAGAAAATACATAAACTTAATATTTTAAGATTTTGAGTTAAAAGTATTTTTTTTATATAGATCTGGCTCATATTTTATCGTTGTTTGATTTTCACATCATAGTAAGTAATAGTTTTTCTTTTTACATCTTACAAGTCCTAAAATAGTTTTTCTTTTTACATCTTACAAGTCCTAATAGCTTACCACGTATCATGGTTATAGGATTACTGGTAGTAATTTTCATGTGTGCCAATCAATGAAATTCAATTTTTATTCGTGAAGATACATGTCTAGATCAGCAATGGGTGAAAGGTTAATGTATAGAGTCAAAACTTCATCAAGCACCATAATGTGTTAAGGACATCTCCGGGAGTCATGGACCATCACACAAAGTTGTCTATCTATTTGTACCAATCTTTCTTTTCAGTGTCTTGTTTCCTTTTATTCTTTGATTTGATGATAAACATGAAGACGGAATTTCTTTTTCACATCCTCAATCTTTCATTGTTTCCTTTCTGTTGCAATTGAAAATCTGTATATCAATTAATTTGATTTGATTATGGCTATGCTAATTAATCGGAATAGGTGTGTACGGTCCTGTCTATGAGAAATATCCCTTTGTTTACCAGAAATATATACAGCCATATAAATCCTGAAAAGGATTTTTTCTACCCATCGATTATCACTTTCTCTCAATAAATCTTATGCGTGTGATTCAATCTTTAAATACTATGACCACTTTCTACGTAATTGTCCATTTGAATATTATGCTGCCGAGATAATTGCTATACATATGCCACAATCTAACCTAATCATTATAGCTCATTACTGGATTTGAGATATGAATTTGAAAACGCTCTGAAGTTTGTCTGCTTTGATGTCCTATATAAGGTGGTTTCAAAAAAATATGGTTTTACATACAAAGGAATTCAAAGGGGGAAAAAAAAAAAAAAAAAAAGAAGATGAAACCTATCATTTAGTTAATCAGACGCAACATTGAATTGGATGGTGAATCCTAACCTCTTTCAAATTCTTTTGAGTAAAGTTAACCCTTGAGGGCTAATCGAATGTATCACTTTTATTAAAAGGTAACTGCTTGTGTTTTGGGGGGTCAGGCATGATTATAACCATTTGTCAATTCATGCATGGACATGTACTCTCAAACCTGACATTGTTTTGAGCTGAAAATTTGTAAACAGGGGTCAAAGGTATCTCTGCTGCTGCTTACATTTTATACTAATTCAAGCAAACTTTCAAAAGAGTCGGAAACTAATTAACAATTACTTTTTCTAGCAAATTGTGGTGCCCATGAATTCCATATCTCACTAACAATAATTACAAGCAATTTATACTGCAGCACTAGGGTGCTTACAACAGATAACACTAAAAAATAGCGCATTAAAAATTATCAAAACAGCTATACCTCATTAAAATATGGAAGCATATACTGTGGGTCATTATTGCTTTCTATCATGTTAATTGATTTAGTAATTTGTTCATATTATTTTGAGGTCTTCAATACAATATAAACAATTTCCTGTTTCAAACAGTAGTATGGATAACCAAGTTGATCATTGGAGTAGATTAATCGTAGTGATAGAAATAAGATTTGGATTTTCAAGTACTTTAATTAGTTTTATTACATTCATTTTCTTTTACGAGCAAAGAATAAGTGCATACACATTAGGAGTGCCTTAGTCCGTATACATATATAGTTAATATACTACACTAATAGTTATACATAGCTTGTCATACCCACTGCATCATCCTAAAAAAACACCATACCCTTCCACTACGTATTTACGAAAATATTGTAAGCATAAACATTCAATACAGATGGAGGAGAACAAATACACCCTAGCATGTTATAAAAGAGAATCCCTTAGCTGCAGTCCATGCCTAGTGTTCCTTCACTAATTGTGGCACTAGGCAGTCCTTATTGTTTGCTGTTTAAATACAGATTATAGAAGTGGTTGGTGTGGCGAGTTGATTGTAAGGGTATTGCTACGTGTGTTTTATCCTTACAAGAAAAAGTTACAATTATCAACTTAAAATTACCGACAATTTGTATGCATCAGTACAAATATTATTATAAACACATTTTAGTAATTAAAAATTTAAGAATCAATTTATTTAAAAAAATTGACCATCACACTAATTGAAATATTAATAATAATAATTGTAATAGAAATTATATAAATTTAGAGTAAAATATTTCAATTTAAATATGAGTGTTGGACTTAATGTGGTAGAAAGATTTTAGAAGAGTGTGTGGAATGGGACATGAGAAAAAATTGTTTGTTTGATAATAATATCACATGACTATTAGGAAAGAAGAAAAGGTAAAATTTATGATAAATAGATGAAATAATGAAATAACATTATTTAAAAAATATCTTAAGATATATAGTATTTCAAACTATAAGATGACAAATGTTTCTAATATGAAAAAATGGAACAACAAGAATAATTAGAAATGAAACTTGATATAGAAGAGACATTGGTTTGAGTAAAAATTATATCAATTTTCAGGTCTATTATAATTAAATAATCTAGATGAATGAAAATGGAAGGACGATGAATCCGAAAAGTATATAATAAAGTCTGTGTATATAATATTTTAAGGAACAATATTTGTGATGAGGAAGATATGTTTTACAATTTAATATGGAAAACATATGTTATTTCAAATGTTAAATACTTTATTTGAAGATTAAGTACTTAGCAACTAAGGAACAATTTAGAGAGGAGGAAAGTTACTATCCTAAGTAAATTATGTATGTTTTTGTGGAGAGGAGAAATATGTTTTTGTTGAACAAAGGATATATGTTAAAAAATGGACAAATATTAAAACAACCACGCATAATAAAATACTAAATCATTTTTACCAATTCATTTTATCTGGAATAAATGAAAGTAGAAGTTTAATTTGGAAAATAACGTGGATGACGACTATGGAATCATATAAATTATGTAATCTTTAGAAAAGTCATAATAGAAGGAGAGAAAATTTTTAAGTTAGCACAATTAAAGGTTTGGACCTAGATAAAAAATAGATATAAAAAGTCAATTTTCTCCTGTTTTTATTGTTGTATATGTCCAAACTCTACTTTAATAGACTTACAAAATAAAACTGAGATTGATTTAAATATAAACTTAAGCATCATAAATTCTATGACCTATAATAGATGATAAATCAAAGTGTCATAAGAATAGAATAATAAAAACTATAAATTATCTCTCATCATACAACATTTCGGAAAACTAAACCATAATGAACAAGGTATAGAAGAAGTCCTGTCCATAAATAAGAGGAAATCAGTTAGTTTTTCACAATAGGATACAATCACTTTCAATTTGTACCTGTGATGCCACATGGTAAAGAAATTGTATGGAAAATAGAGTATAAGATGTTGTTGTAAGTAGTTTTTTTTTCATAAATTTTTGTAGAAATTTGGACACCTATATATTGAATATACATTATTTCAATCATTCAATTGAGAGATTGGTGTTTCGTGGTTTGTTTTCCAAGATATATGCATCACAAAAAGAGATGACAACAGACATTCAAAACGATGTCAACTGCATCATTCAGTGAGAGTATTTATCTAAAATGATAAATAAAGAGAGATTAAAAAAACTCAAACAATGACATATATATGTCTAATAGTTGCCAAAATAGGTAGATTAGGTGATATGGATTTATAAATTTAAAGATGTATTTGCAGGGATTGAATTAATAGTACCATTTCAACTTTATTTTTTGTTATGCATAAAATAATGTTAAATATGATATTTGTAAAAGCAAGTTAGGATAGAAAAGTATTATCTTGTATCATGTATTTATTTATTTATTTTATTTCTTTGTACATTTTTGGGATAACCTCATTTAATTATTATTTATTGCGGATTAGACAAAAAAAAAAAAAAAAAAACCATAGCATCACCAGAGCATCACGGAGTAACTTCTGCTTTATTACACCCATTATCTGCATAAAATTTCAATTCTTATTAAAAACACCAAAAGCAACTAAAAAAATAAAAAACATATAGGACTTTTTGTTCTGTGTCTATAATATATAAAGAAAAGTCCTAAAAATCAAGCAATATTTGGACTATGAGCACCAAGTCGCGGACTAATGAGTAAGCCATTTCTAATCGGCTCCCACTGGATTAGACAAAATCAAGAAAAGAGGGTCCAACACAAACCATTACAAAGTGACAATAATGCCTATTGTGAAAAATGATGATTGGTGTGATTGTATTATTGATGATTCCATACCCAATATAATTGCACAAGCATCTTTTTTTCCATCTACAGAAACATGTACGTATAGTACAAAGTAGAAATACCAATACGAGAAAAATGGGGAAGAAGAAAAGCACCTTCAAAGGGCCCACACTATGTCCTCTCAAAAGACCACAAGACGTGATTTTCATCTTTCTCCACTGCACCAACACATTCTTTCACCTCATTCCTTCTCTCCCTCACTCACCCTTTTATTTCTTCAGTAAACTCCATCTCCATCCTTCTATAGTCATCACTATCGATATCTCTCCCTCGTACCATACATAGTTATGTCTACCCAAATTCAAAACGGTTCTTCTCACCATCGCTCCTCCTCCTCCTCCTCACAACACCCTCCCTCCAATCAGCAACCACTGAGCCGTTACGAGTCACAAAAACGGCGAGACTGGAACACCTTCGGGCAGTACCTGAAGAATCAGAGTCCCCCAGTTCCTCTCTCCCAGTGCAACTTCAACCATGTGCTGGATTTCCTTCGCTACCTTGATCAATTTGGGAAGACCAAGGTCCACTTGCACGGTTGCATCTTCTTCGGCCAACCTACTCCTCCTGCACCCTGTGCTTGCCCTCTCCGACAGGCATGGGGCAGCCTCGATGCCCTCATCGGCCGCCTTCGTGCGGCCTATGAAGAGCACGGCGGCTCGCCGGAGACTAATCCCTTTGGCGGCGGATCTATTCGGGTGTACCTTCGTGAGGTGAAGGAGTGTCAAGCAAAGGCCAGAGGGATCCCATATAAGAAAAAGAAGAAGAAGAGGAACGCAATTATTAAGGGGACTCAAAGTGCAACAGATATTCAGCAGCAAGCTTCTTGAGCCGATATATCTATATATACATATATGGACGGTAAATTTTTCATATTATATATCATGCGCATAATTCTTGCTTTATATATGTTTAATTTTGATTCATAAACCCTTTGGAATACTTGAATTACAATCTAACTCGCTGCTTGTTTATGTATTAGAGTAACATATCCATTGGAAAGCCTTTACAAAACAGGCTAAAAAACTTCAAGTGTGTGTAGATGCTATTTGTAGGTTACAAAACCCTAGAAGCAGAATAAAAACCCTAATATTTCATTGTCGATCGGAAAGGTCTTGGCTCGAGCATATTTTACTGGCTAAGACAGAAAGAGTAATGATTAGACTAGAAAGAATAGTGTTTCTCTCCCCCTCCTCTCTTTCTTTCTCTCTCCTATCATTCAAAACACTGTTATTGCAGTTTCCTAATTAAATACTCTCAGGTGTTTGCTTTATGCTAAATTTAACCCTTTTGTGATTCTGGGAGATTTCTTGTGCTCCCCATGGATGTGTGAGCTTGATCTATATATCATACGTTGCATGTGCTTGCATACACAATCTGACGTAGTTAAAGCCTAGAACAGATTTGAAGTCTGTCACCTATTAAAGAAATACATATACATATTTTGATTAATGACAAACAATCCTTCAACAATTTGTACGTGCATATTTTTGTGTGTGGTCCACAGAAATTTTTTTAACCTTCTCAATCTGTGGTTTAACAGCATAAACTTAATTATTTTTCCACACGCATTTATTCAATGTTGACCGTTCTTTTATTAATGCTTATTTGTTTGTGCATGTGAAGAGACAAGTGGCCTTGGACATGCCCTTTTTGTTTGTCTTGTGACTTTCTCTAGATTGTTATATACTTATTGTCTCTTATTAGTGGAGGCTGACTCCAGTACTTTATCACGTAGTTATCTAATAATGTCTGTATTTCTTATCCTCTGTGATATAATAGAGCTCAAAAAATGTAAAAAGAATTATTTTCTAAAGAAGAAAAGAATGAGAGAGAAAGTGAAATGGTGCATTTGTTTTTATTAAATTAATAAAAGGAAAACAAAAACTGTAGGTAGATAAATAACTCGATAACCGATCACTTAAACTTACCTGAGGTTTGTGGCCGGAAGGATATAATATTGGAGTGTGGTGTTTATGTTCAAGCTTTAGTGCCTATATATGTGTACATGGATATACCAACAAAGGCTTCAATAATTTGTTGGCCCTACCAGAAAAGTCTTTTTGTCCCTAAAATAACTCTAACAAAGATCATGTTTTGTCACAGGGAAGGTAAGTAATTAAGGATTGTGTTAGAAAAAGAGAAATTAGCATTTCATTTTAGGACTCATTATATAGAAACAAGAATTATATTTTATTATATGTATTAAAAGTATAGGACTAATGACTCTCCTGGATATGTTTTAGTTATAAAGAAACAGACGTTCATTAACACATGGATATCAATTAATTGAGTATAACCGAATTAATTATAAGATGAACTGATTAAAAGTTTATGAATGTAAATATTCAATGCCAAGTGCAAATGGGAGTTTTATTTGAGGGAGAAGCAAATAGAACTTAAGACTTCCAATGAGAAGACTTGAAGAAATTAAGAGCAACGAATTATATATTTGGGATAATTTTTTATCAATTTCATTGAAATCTTAAACCCAGCACACACCTTGTGCTCTACCTTGGTCATTTTTTTATCATGTGCTATCTTTGTTTGCTTCTAAAAGAAATTAATAGGGAGACGCCGGAAAATAAATACTTGAATAAGAAATCCAACAAAATGGGACAGAGCCAGATATCAAATATATATGCAATATTAGATAAAAGTTGAGGTATATAGTTAGTGATTACAAGTTATTATTTTCTTACTTCTTAATTAATATAAGTAATCACATTTTTTAATGGATTCAGTTTCTAATTACCTCAGTTAGTGTTTCTCTTTGGGTTTTTTGGGTTTTAGGTTTTTTATTTTTTCTGCAAACTCTGTTTTAATTTTTTTTTATAACGAGTTGGAGCATCCGTTTATATTTTCATTTAATATATTTTTTATCAACAAATAAAAATAAAAAATTAGTGCTTCTTTATCATTTGAACCATATATTATTTTAGCAGTCCCACCGAGCTTTTGAATTCAATTTTCTCATACTTTCCTTTTTCATTTTTTTTCTTTCAAATTTTACCATAATTTTTCTCTTACATCGTTTGTCAGTGACAATGTGACCTCCAAGAAGTGGTATATAAAAGTCATACTGTAGGCTGTAAAATTATAATTAGAAAAATTTATAACAAGCAAGTTTAGAGTTAAAAAATTATAAATAAAAGAATGGAGCATTTGGGATGTTTCACCTGTATAAAAAGTTGTAGAATATGTACAAAGGGGATGTAACTGCATACCAATAGATATCAAAATCCCCTAACAAAAACAAATAACAAAAAATTATAAAGACCTATCCCCACTAATAAGTTGCAATCCTCCAAACAGAAAAGTCATACAAGTTTGTAACATTGTCTACCAGCAAAAAAAGGATCCTCCCCTAAAGATATTTTCTGCTTAAAAAAAGGACTTTGGCAAATCTTTCATTGCATATCATGGTTTCTGCCTTAGGTTCCATATTGGTAGATCTTGCCTTCCAACCTTCCATCCTTGTATTTTCCAATTTCTCCACTCTAAACTATTTCTTTTAATACTGCTTTTACTGTCTTTAGATGTAATGTCAATTGAAGAAAATGCAATAAAACATTTATCATCCCTATTAAAGTGTGTGATATAGATTATATTTCAGAAGTACTTGAATTTTCTTTGTTTGGATTTCAAAAAGTTGTACCTGGATAAACGTATTGACGTTGTTAACAGTTATTTGAGGAAACAACCTGACCAGTTGAAAAGATTAGGTCCTATATAGTAAAGGCTACCTAACCACTGTACCATATATGTTCTAATCACTTTCTTGCTTACATTTGGTGTATCTGAACAACATCCAAGTCATCCTTAAATATTATATACTACCTTCAAATACCTTCATATTTGTGTTTTGAGTTTCATAACGATAATACTTATGTTAAAGTATTATGTTAAAGTATGTCATGCTTAAAAATCATTTCACAATAGATTGAGTAAATGATTTTGGACATACATACACCAATTAGAGTATGAGAAAATTATTATTATTTTTCTTTTTACGTTTTATTGTGATCAATATCCAAAAGTTTTAATTTTTTCTAAAAAGAATTTCCTTACCGTCCATTGTACCATTTTTAAAATTTGTATTCCTCTAATCTTATATACTTCTCATTAATTTCATTATATTTCCTATGGTATTATCTTTGGTAGCATACATAATAGACCAAAATATTTTAGGTTGCTATTAATCCTATCAATTTGTTACATAAGTTCTAGACTTTAATTAGGTTATACACTCAGAATAAATATTGAATTGATTATCAATTGATGCACACATAACACATAAATTATAACACATAAGTAATTATTTATATCCTAAATTATCTTTGTGTCCACCTAATTCAATTTCACTATAATGTATTTGGAATTGCTTTTAATTTCTATATTAATATGAAAAAAGTCATTTTGTTCTATTTTTTATTGACAAATAATAATTTTTTTAACAGCAAAAAATAAAATGAAATTAAATAAAGGGAGTACTTCATACCTACTTCAACCCTTATATAACCATTCTCGAACTGGGATAATATCAAAGTCCACTCTAGACCATAAACCTAGATAAATATAAATAACTCAACTAAACACAACAAAACACATACAAACACACTAGCATAAGTAAAGGATGTAGGTACAAAATCCAAACCCATATACACTAAAAATATATAGTAACCAGAAGCCACTATGATAGGGAATAAATAATTACAAAATAACTAACAAAGACTATACATTCCTGTGTTACTCAAGATTTTGACTCCAATTGTTTCCACCCCTTATTGGCAAATAATAAATGAAATAAGAAAGGAGTATTTTAAGGATACTTCAATCCTTATATAAAATGTGTTACCTCAAAAATATTAATACATAAAAGTAAATTACTTTAAAAAAAAAAACTAACACTTTCAAAATAAATCATAATGCAAATTACCCATATCTAACCCAAATTTTAATAAGACAACTTTTCTTGTAATGTGCCAACGACTCTCTCAGCGCAAATAAAAAAATAACTTAAATTAAAGTATGATCGATCACAAAGTTTTTGTTAGATTTCTGGTGTCACCCAATTTATTTTAGGACAAAGATGATAGAAACACAATTTTGTACACAACTGCCTTCCCCTAGACTTTTCTCTAAACCTGCTTGTCTGAGCGCTCCTTCTCCCAGCTCTGACTTTTCAATGTCTCTGCGAAACCTTAAAACACATTTCAGTCCCAGCATTTCATGCTAAAATGCAAGTCATGATTATTCATGAAAGTTAAGCAGACGCTTAATGTTACACATTCATTCCATTCCATGTGTATGCTAGAATTTAAATTTTGTACCCTTTACTAATTTCCATCTTATGTCATTGTCAAAGAAACTTGGAATGATTTATAGATTGAAAAGTGATTTTGGATTCTTAAACAATAAAGAATCACACCTATTCACTACAGATATTCATTAAACATTTGCCGACACATTAGTTGTTTATTGTAGCTATCTTCGTTCTCCTTATGGCCAAGCTCTCCATGACCATGCTCATTATCATATCGACAACATACAAGCATGAAAGTTTCATATTCCTCCACCATAATTTGTTCTTGAGTCCGTGCCAAGGAGTCAAGAATCCAATGTCCTATAACCTCCATTCCACGGGTTAGTAGATACTGCTAGTCCCTTAATGTGATCATCGATTCAATTCCTAAAAGTATTTGCTGGTACATGTTAACCCCTTAAATGGATCGTGGAACCTAGACATTAGTTCTTGGCTCTTGGTCGATGGATATTCCGATTTTCGGGAAAAAAAAAAAAAAACTCCATTATTCACTTCGCACTCTCTTTAATTATGTCTTCCGTGAACAACATTTCGTTGTTTCTAGGATGCAGAAAATAACCAATCATGTCAATGTGGTGCTATACTTACGATCTCCGTAACAGCGCCCACTTCTGACTTTGTTCCTTTATTTCTTGAAGTTTCTCATCTGGAACTTGCATTCGGAGGCAACTCACAGTTGCATTTGGTGGCCAAAATGTTCCTCGAGAGAAAAGTTTGATTATTTCAAGAAATAGAAGTGAGAATTGTTTTCGTTAGTGTTGACACGGATTGAATTTTTAAAATTCAATTCTGTTAGAAATTTAGATCAATTTAATTGGATTAAATTAATTTAAATTTGGATTTAAAATAGGTTAAATTTATATCCATTTAATTTGGATAAAATTGAGGTTATTATATATGACAAATTTAAATTAAATTTTATTTAGATTAATTTATTTGTTTTTACTAGATATTTTTAAGATTAAATTATTAACTTTATGAGAGAGCAATAACATATAATAGCTAACAATACAATGGTTTAACAAGATATAAATGTTTAATAATTCTAATTTAAGTTTTTTTCATATGTCGTTTTTTCATTACTTAATTGTTTTTTTGTTGTAAAACCTCTTTTTTCATATTTTTTTTATCAATATTTTCTATTTTTAAATTTGTTATTACAAACTAACTTTTTATTTTCTTTAGTTTTTAGAAAAAAAATTATATTATAACAGAAGTTATTTTAATATAACGACCAATATTGTTCCAGTCGAGATCGACCTAATTTTTTTATTATTAAAAAGTTTATATTTATAAGTGAATACAAAGAGTACTCCAACCCCTTTCATAGACTGTATACAAAAAAGCTTCGTATATCAAAGCTCAAAGGTTGAGATCTAACTTATCTAAATAAATAAAAAGAAAAAACACTTTACAGATCCAATAAAAAAGTCTTACCAAAATAAATTAAAATGTCTTGACTAAAATATTTTCAAAATTAAAATTGATTTTAGTTTTTTCTTAAAATTTAGAAATGTTCAATCTAATCCATTAAAATATATTTAAAGTAATTTGAACAATTATGATTATCTATTTAATTTGAATATTTATTTATTTATATTATAATTGTCGTCAAGGATGGGTCATTTAAGATAGATTTAGAGTATTTTGGATAATTATGATTATGTATTGAATTTGAATATTTAAATTTTTTATACATTCTAATTGTCGTCAAAATGTATATATGGGTAGCATATTGGGGTTAGGGTTTGAAGAAAATATTACATTTTCAAAATACCCACATTTAGTGATTATCTATATGCAAGTGTAACAACACCTATTCCACTTTAAAAGTCCTTTTTCTTTTTGTATATTGGTGATTTTTCAATCTGGTTGTGTAAAGGTGGAATGAGGAATAATAAGTTGTAGGTGGTGGAGCTTGGAAGGATGGAAAAGAGATAAAACAAAGGGTAAATCGAGAAACGAGGGGGGAAATGGAAGAGAAAAAAAAAACTTAACCGTTGATTTAAATCTAACGATAGTAAAAGGCTTATGATCAGAGATAGGTCTAGCTTTTTTACTGTAGCTAGTATCACATTTAAAATAAAACCATGTTATGTGTTAATGAGTTTGGGGTAATTGTGATAAACTTGATTCTTTGCTAGAGAAATGGTTGATTTGCTGGTACAATAAAAGCAAAAACTTTTCTATTTTCTCTACAGTCTTCCAATATTCTTCTTATGTAAATTACTTGTTATGTAACCAAATCGGCTGCTCAATATTTTATTTTCTGTTGAGGATTGAACCATTGTTTCTTTCCTTTTGAAGTCTATAAATATCACCTTTAGTCTTCAATTCTAAAGTGCTTAAAATTTTGACATGGAAAGTATAGTTTAGTGTTTAGCTTTCTTTGGAAACTCTAAGAAAAATGAGCACTTGATTCAATAAAAGTCTTCTCTTGCTTTTGTTAGACATATATTAAAAGAAAATACACAATTAACAACTTCATATTGTATAACCATTAGTCATTCCTTTCCAAACAGTATAGACTTGTTCATTTCTATCATAGTTTGATTTTTTTTTAATACATTATTTTGTTGTGATGTCTAATATTTTTTGTATAAAATAATATTTTATTGTATTTTTAAACAACTTTTATAAGCAATTTATTATTGAAGATAATTTTAGAAACCAACTCCCACATATTATTTTTAACAAATTAGTCGAGCCATACACTTGCATAAATACCATCCAAAAATCATCAATAATAGTTGCACATATTTAATATATATATATATATATATATATATATATATATATATATATATATATATATTTTTATATATATATATCTTCTTATACATAAAATTAAAGTACAAATTTTATATATTTTTATCATAAAAGATATTTATGTAAATTTATAAACAAAGTACTTGAAGTATAGTCCAATCTATATGTAGAAACTAAAGAGTTAGAGACTATTCTTTGTATGGTCTTCTCATAAATTTATTTTTCTTGCATGATTTCTCTTACTTTCTCATTAATGTCTTTGTCTATAGATCTAACATTTACATATTGAAGATCATATTAAAAAAAAAAAGGACTAAGATGCAAAACTCTAAAAACAAAATTAATGTTCAAGAATGTCAATCCTTTATTATCATCTCAATATGCTGTCTGATTTTCTAACAAATTTAATCATCCTTCAAGATTTTTCTCTCCCTTTTCTCATTATTGCCTCTCTCGACATCACAAAAGCAAATTTTTGTAATACTAAAACTAAGGTCCAAAAATCTAAAATCAATAAATAAAATCCACATCAAAATATATAAAGATCCAAAACTCTTAAAAGAAATCCATGTTCTAGGATTCAAGAATGTCATCCTTTTACTTATCTCAAAGTCTACGTATGTGTGTTGTTCTTAAAACTAGTTGTGTGTCTCTGAGCATGAATTCTGAAGCACCTTTAAAAATGAAGGCTTCTCTCTACTTCTTGCTCACTTGTGTGAGCCTTGCATTTTCAGTCTGTCGGAATAGACGTTGGTATTGTTAACATGAATTCTGACGCCACTTTTTTTGTCAGAAAAAGAGAATATTCACATTTGTCTGATTACATTGAATATTATGTTTTGATTCGTAACCCACAAAAATTCCATAGCAAATTTTGTTTTGGAACTTGAAACAGCAGTTAGCATTATGCATGATTCATCACTAGCCTCTATGACTTTTCCAAGTTGCTCTTAGCTTCATTACCCAAGCTTTAGCTGTGATGTTATAAAGGTTTGATGTTGTTGGAACTTGAAACTTGAAGCTTCAGTTAGCATATGCATAAAAAAAAAACTACTCATGTTTCGTGTGCATGAATCATGATACATCTAAGCTATTGGAAATCACTACTATTATCAGAGACATGTGGATGAAAATAAAGTTTCAAAATTTATTTTTATTGATTTAACCAATTCATTTGTTTTGAATATTGTTTGCATGCAGGGCCATGAGAAGGAGTTAATTGGATAGAGCAGATTTGGCACTTTGAAAAGAGCACGTCCTACAAAGTATGATCTCTCTTGGACCAAAAATTATTACAGAAAATCGCAGTGATATTAACAGAATAATCATTTTAGGCCCATTACTCTCAGTAAATCTTGAATGTGTGTTAGAGATGTACAACCTTGTAACTTTTCTAACATATGAGATCTCTTTTCCAATAGAAACAAAGACAATGGCTACCTTTTACTGTGTCGCTTTAGTTTTTCCTTATTCAGCAACTACACAAATATCTAGGCATTATATTGAAATAGCTGGAATTTGAACATTTGGATTGGTAGTGTTAGCATGTTGTCTCTTTATCATACTATGAACTTTCTTGGACTTCAACTACTGAAAACGTGAACTGTATAACCTTAAGCAGAGTTGCAATGCTTTGAAACAAATTGTTAAGCTGAGAAACAAAAAATGTCTTCTGTTATCGTATTATGTAAGAGTGATGACACCACTCTTGAATCATTACTTTTGACACTATTATATATTATTATTTTATTTATTATATAATATTTTATTAGATAAAGGAGGTCTCAAATGGGATGTATGATGAATAGTAGTGTAAAAATAATCCTTTCCATTATGAAATGGGCTGTTTTTGGGAGTTTTAGAATTGTTATATTCAATGCTAGTTTGTATTAGTCGGTGAATTTTCTTTTTGTTTAAAAGATTGGTTGTATATATGCGAACATGGAAAAGGGTTAAAGCATTCCAAATATTTTATTTTTATTTTTTTAATTCTTTAATAAAAATTAAAAAATTATTAAGACAATTTTTATTGGTCATTATAAGAAAAAATTTGTTTAGATATTAATTTTAGTTACTAAATAAATAATTGCTAATTGTGACAAAAATAATCATTAAATTAAATTTTGATTGTTAAATAACAATAAAATAAAACTAATGATTGAATTTAATGACTAATTAAGTTAAGATAATTCATTTCTAACATTAGTTACGAAGGTTTTAGCCACTTATACCATCAAATTCTAAATTGGTATCTAATTAAGTTAGAGACTAATTTAGAATCTAATAATATAAGTGGCTAAATCTGAAAGGAATTTGAAATCTTTTTTTCAAAATTCTATTATTTACTATTTGTTTTTTTATTATTTTAGTTATTTTTAACATCTTTTTTTTTATTTCACCTATCTATACTTGTCAAAAAGTTCTGAAATTTTATGTAATATTTCATTGTATCGATAAGAGATTTTATCAAAGAATTCTGAAAAATTTTGATTTTTTTTTAAAAGATAGAGATGTAGTATCTACCCTATTACATGAGTTATGACTCCCAACCGATTAATAAGGTATATACTACATCGATTGAGTCACAAACGATATAGTATCTTCTTCTGAACACTCTTAAGATTAGTATTTTACGTTAGTGATTTATTTATCAGCTGATATAATATATACACATATTATATTGGTTATAGAATCGATGTAAAAAAGTCTTTCTACATCGCATGTATCGATTCTGAAACTGATGTAAAATGTCTTCCAAAACTGAGAAAATGTTTGTTTTACTAATGTCAAAAATATAGTTATCAATTTGAATGAATTTAAAGTGGAAAATAACTGGAGCTAAACAATGGATCATGTGGAAATGAAATTTATGTCAAATAATCAAGGTTGTTATGTGTTGAAAAAGGAATTTTAGGTTATATTTTGAATGCATATTTAAAGAGATAAAGAATATGAAAGGTGTTATCACATTAAAGTTGTTTTTTTTTTCAATTATGGATACATAAATATATTTTCTTTATATTTTACTCCTTTTATTATTATAATTTAAAAATAATATTAAAAAATAATAAATAATTATATTTCTTTCCCGTCACTTTTTTCAATAATTTATTATCTCTTTCTTTTCCTCTCTCTCCCTTGATTTATTTCCCCTCTACCTCACTTAACATAAAACTTGAAATTCCTTGAACTTTTTCAATGGATTTCGATCTCTAATTTAGCTACACAGTCAGAAAATTGTAAGTGTTAAATTCTATATTAGCGTAACTTATTTTGATTTTTTTTAATTTTTTATTTTAATTCCATAGATTATAAAACGTCGTTTATTTCAAATTATGTGCGGAATGATATAAGAAATAAAGTTGAGAAAAACTATACAACTCAAGAGTTAAAATAGAGATTATATAAAATTAATAATTAAAGTGACCTACACCTATGGCTTCAGGAACTACAAAGTTAAGAAAATAAATAAATGTTATTTTCATAAGCAAATAAATATTATTCAAAGAAATACAAAGATTATGCAATCTATATACAAAAAGGTAAAATTATTAGACGCCCTTTAAATTAACCAATACATTCCAAAACATTCAATCAATTTTGTAGGCAAACATATAGAAGAATTAACTATTCCTACATTTTTTTATCAGGAATATAGAGACGATATATAAGTGATATAAGGGTACCAAAACAACATACATCAAACCAAATTAGAAAAAAAAAACTAAGAAATAATAAAACTCAACCGCGGAAAACTCAATTAGTAATTATATATTATGGACAAGAACAAACCAAACCAAAGTCTAATATATTCTCTGCTTAATTCTTCACCTATTTCCCTTCTGTTCCACTTCAAACAGCTACGAATTATGTTCTTTCTATTGTTGACATCAAATTTATTTCCTCACCTATTGTTAAGCTGCTGTTGAACAGTTGTTATACTACATTTTTCGAAATAATCAGATTTGTACAAATTAGCATGTAATGAAGCTAGTTCACACTTATTATCAATTTGAAAATAATTTGGAAAACAAACAAACAAAAGTATTAAAGGATTTTGCTGTAAGTAATGAACTTTTAGGATTAATACTAATAATTATAGACCTTTTAAAGTTTAATTTTGGGATGGTAAAACATATTTTATTATCTAGATTATAATTTTTCATGTTATTTGTATTTTTGGCATGAAAAGTCTCAAGCAGCGAATATTTTAAAGGTGTTTAACTATGAGGTAAAAAGGCACTTTCATAAAAAGGTTAAAGTTAGAAGATCTGTTAGAGATGATGAATTTTATGAGAATTTTGATATTAAGTATTAGTTAAGTTTTTTTAGTTTATATTATTTTTTAATTTTTAATTTTAACTACAATAACTTTGTTTCATGTCAATTTATATGATTTGCTAAATGAGATGAATTTGCTAATTTTATAGTCAAGTAATAAGCTGTTAAATAGATGGTTTGATTTTTATTTTTATTTTTATTTTTTACTTTTATCTTATATTGTCTAGACTGACACTAGAATTGATTCAATATTAATATTATTAATTTTTTGTAGTGTTGACGTAATTATTACTGTGTCTGTTAGACTGACATAACATGTCACACATTAAATAATATTAATTTTTTATTAAATTTACATGAAAAAAAATCGAAAATATCTACTAAAGTGTTACAACAATAGTTATAACTATCTTTCACACTAATTAATAAGCCATCTTAGTTTATACTATTAATTGGTTTCAATCCTTACTTTCATTTTTGAACTAAGATGTTAGTTAGAATTATTGTAACAAAATTTCCAACTCTTACCACTATAGAAAATTGCTGCTAACCTAGAATATTCACTCATCTGTACCCGTAATGCAAAAAATCTCTCAACCATAGTTTATGATCAACCTTTTCTTTCTTTTATTTCACCCTCACTCAGAGCATAAAATCATTCCCCGAAGCTTTTCAAAGCACAAATCTATAAAATGTTAAAATATTATTAATTTATTTTCATATTATATATAAATCAAAGTGAAAGAGACAGAGAACTTTTAGGTTCCATCTTAGTAATCATCAATGCAAAAGTTTGAGGCGCCGCTTGCTTCTATGATTGCATTTTTTATATATTTTCCGATTCCTTTCTTTCATTATACACAAAAAAAGACGAGGAAAATATATTTTTTCAACTTTTTTCATGTTGATTAAGAATCCACTCAATCTTAATTCGTAGTCACCCTCATTCAAAAAGCTGCCAAATAGTTGAGAGCTCTTTATTTGAAATATCTTTATATTGATTTTAGTCCCGATTTGGAAAAAAAACAAAAGACACATAGTGAATTGATATGATAGTTATTTATATGAAAAATGAATGTTTTAGTGATTAAATTATGCATGATGAGTTTAAGCAAAATTGAGTTACGAAGAAAGAAACTTCATGCATGGTACAATATTCTTTGTTGCGGCTACATATTTTATATTTCTTTATTAAAGTATTTTAAAAAATGATTTTTAGATTGTTAGTGGCACGATGCTCCAACGTGTTCTATTTATTCATTACTCACAAAATATGCGACTAGATTAGAAATATGATTTTATATTTAGTATGATATAAGAAAACTTATAGTCCAAAGTTTTAAAGCACACATCTCTAAGTTTGTCTTTCACCCACCTTTGTTGTGGCCCATGTAATTTATTGTAGGGCAATTGTTATGTATTAATGATGTGGTTTTGGCTATAAAAAACTAAATTAAAAAAAAAAAACAGTACTAATTCTTTCATTCCTTGGCACGATATTCATTTAATTTTTAATTATAGCATTCTTCTTATAAGACTACAACTCTTCGTTTTTCTTCAATTTAAAAAAAATAATTTTACATTCCTTTCTCTTGTATTTCATTTTGATTCTAAAATTTTATATGCTTTTTACATCACTATTTGAGAAAGACATTAATATTTCTTTCAATAAACTCTTCAATTAATAATGAATTTGAGTCTGAATCAAACGTATTTATTGTGAGTATTTTTCTAATGTTCTTAATTTTAATTTACATTTTATACAAAAATGAAATATTAATTATTTTTTTATGTAATTGAAATTTTAGTCTCTCTAATTTAATATGGGACAAATTAATTTTGTCCTTATAATTTTAGTTACTCGATTATTTATAAATATTTTAAAAAATGGACAAATTTATTTATTTTTTTATCAATTACTCGATTTTGATCAACACATTTGAAAAATAAACATTTTTAGTGTAATTATTAAGTTTTTATTCAATATTTAACAAAAAAAACTCTTTTATTAGTTAAAACTTGAAAGTATTAAATTTGTGGATGTTATAACTTATTCAATGAATTTCATCTGATACTTTTATAATTGTAAGAAATTTTAATTAATACAAAATTGTATGTTAAAAAATGAATTCCCTACTCTCTAGGAATGAATTTGACATCATGTGAGCTCTCTACACTAACATAGGTCCCATGGAGGGTTGGGATTTTAGCTAGAGAGGCTTACCTTCCAAATGAAATATCATGAAAAGAGGATTTGTAACATGAAGAAGGTTTATGTATTGCTTGTAGGTGAAAAAGTTAAACACTTGTTTTTTTTAGTCTCTATGCTGCATAATAATAATTAAGATGAAAAGTAAATTTTTATTTACATATATTGTTTGAATCTCTTCCAATATTAACTAAGAATATATAAATTAATATGACATAGATATAAATATAAATAATCAAATTTTTAAATTATGTATAAAAACGAAAATATGTATATCCGTCTTATATTTACTTTCTTATTTATTTTTATTTTAAATTATTACTTACCTTTTATTTGATATTATATTTTAAAATTTATATAATTATAATTTTTTATTGTTATTTTATATCAAAAAGAAGAAAATATATGTTTTTATTTACATTTCTAATAATATCATTTTGTGAAATTTTCTCTTTACTTTTATGAAAAAATATTTAATAAATATTTAAATATATGGAGACATATGAATATGCTCATCCTTCGATAAAGATATAAATAGAGCATAAACTTTTTACTTTGAGAATATGTGTAACATTTTATTTCAAGGTTGATGTTGGTAGCCATAACACGTGGGAAAAAAACAAATTTAAAGATCATGTAGGAATTTGGTTTGCAAATTTGAGAGGTATTTGAATGCCACGAAATATGATTGTTGTTAGAAAAGAATCAGAATGAGAAAACATACAAGTATCTTAAAAGAAAACATATCTGTAAATGGATAAAGTAAGTATCTCTTTATCTATAGATTGATCTAAAAGGAAATTCCATGTGCAAATTTTTAGAATACATTTGATAAGACTGATATGGTAGGTATTGGAAATTAGTTTATTCGACTAATATATAAGTTAATTTAAATAAATAATATAAAATTTTAATGGCAAATTTTAGAAAGAAGATTCATTGTTGACTCAACTCATTTAGTCAAATATAAAAAATAATGATATACGATTTAACAACTAATGTTAATTTGTTTTTGCAAGTCTGATTAGCATTAAGGAGCTTCTACAGTTTTCAAGTTTTAGTAATTAAGTTTTAGTGATTGATTTCTTTAGTTTTTAAATTATTAGTGATAGTCCAAATAATAGAGGATAAGTAAGATTGAAGTGATAATACTTCTTGAAATGATATTCTTATCTAGAGTAGTTTCATATGGACATTTAGGTAGTTAGGTTGGACGTTCAATATTTTGGAAGTCTCATATGGACTTTTATGTATTTTGTGTTTTTGTCCTAATGTCCAAAATATATGCTATGTATTCACTTTTCAAGTGTTATATATTTATCTGTCAGTATTATGTGTTTGGAAAAGATTTGTTAGTGTTGACCGAAATGCAGGATTTCGGACTGCTTGTGAATTGGCTCTGTCACATTTGACTGGATGCTTCTAGTTCAGCTTATGAAGTTGTGGAATCTTTAACTTTGATCAAGATATTTCCGATCAACAAGATCTTTATAGATTGAGTAGAAGATCCAGTCTTTAATATGTTAGAAATACTTTGATATTAAAGTCAACTTCTCGAATATCAATTTTTTTTTAAATATAATAAAAGACGTAACTCTTATGATTTTTTTATAATATTTATAAAAATAAAAAAAATATTTTTGACATGATTGATCTAACCTTTATAATTTTTTTATACCGTTATTATTATAAATGTCATATATACTGTTATTATTATAAATGTCATATGACTATATTTATAAATATATATATATATATATATATATATATATATATATAATATTTACATGACCGACTATTACTTTATCAATATTTTGGTGTGAAACTTCTCAACCTATAATACATCAACACCATCCATAACTTATAGTATTCAACCAATGCATAACTGAAAACATCTCAACTCATACTACTAAAGTATACTTATAAACTAGAATATTTTAAATTGTAATCCAAAATTTATCATAATTGTGTTAAAAGTTATGGCTTGAATCCTTCTATTTAAACGAAAAATTAAATTACTTTACACAATCCAATCATGTATTTACCTCAATAGAGTTTATAAAAGAAATATTTATACTTAAATAATATATGGATGATGTGAAATAATTATATAGTTTTCCCCTCTACCAAAAAAAAAGTGATGTGAAACAGAAAACAAATAACAATATAAGCATTCTCTTAAAAAAAATATATAAGAATTGCAATTTTAAAGTCCTACTACACTTTGTAATCTCACATTCCTTCCTCTTTTTTTTCCTTACCAAAAGAAAGATTCTTTTTAATGAGTCCCTTTGCTTTTTCTCTTTCAGTCCTTAATCAAATCACATTAAAAAGAAATACTTTTTCTCTCCAATTCTTTTTCTCCTCAGAATAAATAAATAAATAAATAAAAAAAGTGTTAATCAATGAGTCTCGATATGGTGACCAGTTATTTGTTCCCATGTCAATTCATTCCATATAAGCAAAAGCACGAGAACTGTCCCCGTAAACAATCTGATATAAATTTTTGGTAATAAATTCTCCAGTTAGAAGAACAGGAAAATGCTTAATTTTCACCCCTCAAACTACTGATGACACTGACATATCACGAGATGAACAGCAATATTCTGTTAGTTCATAAAGGTTTAGTTGTCGCACACCGTTTTCCAGATGAATAACAAAACAACTTAGCACCTTTATATTATTAGTCTGCATAATTTTTGTCAAATAGATCTCTATTGGCCCCTCTTGATGAATTGGGTCATATCACATTGCAATGATTCATTCATTTTATACACTAATTACTCTATCAACATTTTATTGGCCACTAGTGATGGAACATTCAAGTAAAAAAAATTAAACCCCATAATGCTATGCTCTTCTTGGATAAGAAAATAAGAGTCAAAATTCAGAATCAGAACCAGAAACAACCTAGAGTAGAGATTGCTGAAGCCTCATTCCATCCAGCCAAATCAATCCTAGAGGTCAAACTCTACTGTGCTAACCACCTTTGCAGGATGCCACTGCCACTAACCAAACCAGTTCCCAATCATATCCATGCCCAAAAGAACAAAATGCTTAAACAAAAGCCCTATCCTCCCTCATCATGCAAACTTAGCATAACAATGCATTATTAGAATATAATGGGAAAGCAGTGTGGGGACTTTCAATTCCTTTTACCACAAATTTATCCCTTTGGACTTTTCTTCATCCAACCACCCTTTTCCCTTTACTTCTTTTTCCCCCCCTCACTTGTAGTGGGGTGAAGTACAACATGGCTTTGCACTGCACAACTGATGATGAATGAATCTGTCCTCCCCATTTGAGGGTCCAAAAGAATTTCTTCTTTTTTCCCACTTCAGAAAAAAGAAGAAGAAAAAGCTATCAACATGAATTTAATTCTGTCATGACAACAACTTAAAACTGTATAGAAAGTGATTGCATTTGCAGCATCATGTCACTGTCTCCCCTTAAAGGATGACTGACACCGACGAACTACTGTGTCATTTTCCCTAGTGAAACAATGGGAATAGTGGTAAATAAAATACTCCACTGCTACTAGTAAAAGCATAATATCTGTCACGTCGCAATCACCTTCCATTGTGATCCACTAAGAATTACACATGACAGTGTAACACAGTAGAACCAGGAATGTAGCTCCGGTCCTTCTGTACCTCAATCAAAGTTTATCTTTGTTCCCTGCACTATATCTAAATTCCAACCTTCAACAATTAAAACCAAAATAATTGAAACCCATATAAAGTTCTACGCTTGCTTCACCTCTTTCCAGAAAATTACAAAATTATAACTCTGTTCGATCAATTCTCTGCCCCCACCAACTGAAACACAACCATGAAAAACTCAAAATTATGCTATCAAAACTAAGATTCTAAATTATAGTCGCAGTTACATAGTATCCTCAAATATTGCCAGAAAACTACAGATGAATACGGTCCACATAGGTGTAGAACCCTTGCATCGGAAATCTCGAAAACCTTGATGTTGTGACTCAAGTCATGGTCACAAATGATTTTTTAAAACCTTGTACAAAACATACCCAATTATGGTCTAAAATAACTCAACTCTCCAACTCATGAACAAACCCCATAATAATATGAACAACCTATGTACACAGCAGGCTTTGCAGAAGCAAAGTAAAAGAAAAAAAGAGGAAGAAGAAGAAAATTATATTTTTTTAAGAAATGGGTATGAGGATTATAACCATATAGACATGACAGACATAGCCCTTAGGCAAAGAAAAAGAAGTGTTACAGATCAGAAGGTGACTCAGAAATGCTCTCCAAGTGAGGCCTCCACACTGCAACACGCCCTCTTCTTCTTTCTCTTTGCGTTGACACTTTCTCTGAGAGTATATCAGTCAAGTAGCGATCAGAGACAAGCAAGCTAGTCATGGTCATGGACATGTTGGTGTTGTTCCTATTTCTCTCTCTCTGTTCCTTCTTCTTCCTCCTTCTCTGCTGGGCCTTCTCCAGCGGAGGAGGAGAGGGAGGGAGTGGCATGAGGAAGTAAATCTTCCCACGTTGGAGCTCTGCATCGGGTGGCACCACCACGATCTTGTGGACAGCAGTGGCGTCGCCGCCATCGGCGGCGGCGGAGCACGGCTTCTTGAGGACGTGTTTGGGGTGTGCCTTCATGACATCCCTGGCCTTGATGGTGCCTGTGATTTCCTCAACTCTGCCATTGGAGTGCACTATGCGAACGACGTCGAGAGCCCCACATGGGAAGATGCAAGAGATGCAACACCTTATGCAGTTTATCATGGCTTTCTCCCTCCCTTTTTTAGCATTGGTCTCTTCTCCACCGAGGATAACAGAGAAGGCGTAAATAATATACTGTGGGGATGAAAACTGATTTCGCTATTTCAGAATTCAGATTATCTTTTCTCCTTTCTCCATTTTACCAAATCTTTAATAATTAGAGAAGGGGAATCAAATACTATACTACATGTATTGCCATCAAAATTATCCTTTTCTCTGTCATCATCTTTCCACTACTTTTAATCAATGTATACTTTACATATATATACACACACTCGTACAAAAAGGTACTTACAAATTATCATTAGTGGAACTCAAATTCATGTCTTCTCTGATATAAGAACTATATTTTTATTAATACAAAATGTACATATTATGTTTTTAGATAAGAATACGGTTTAATAAAATACTAAGTATACTAAGTAACCTAGAAATGAAAATATACTAATTTAATAAATAAGAATGGTGTATGTGTATTAAAGATTTGGTCCCTGTTTTTCAAATTTGTTAATTGTTGTTTGGTTGCTATTGAATTGGTGAGAGGAAATTGATGGGATGAATAATTGGATAACACCCTGTAGTTTTGCTTTTGACACATTATTTAGGTGCCCTACCCTAATCCCTCGAGCTAACACTCTCTTCCTTTTATTGAGTTCAATAATATTAGGTCGGGAATGAAAGATTGGGATACTAGTGGTATATTGAAGGATGGGACTTCTTAGCAATAGAAAAAAATTAGGACCTTTTTGAATGTGTCATGAAAGAAAACACATGTGTCTCAATAGAAGGTTGACACATATGTAGACTAGTGAATGAATCGTAAAGTTTGGTTGAGAAGGGTGGTGAAGTAGGGTCAGTGAATGAGAGAAAGAGAATGTGTTTTGTTCGGAGTGAAATGAGGGTATGAGAGCTGGGAAATGGGGTACAGCAGAGAGGAGATTTTCTTATAGGAAGAAGAGTTTGATCGTTCAATATCCCCAAGCAAAACCATGTGGATTGTGGTTTTCATTGGAAAGTGAAGTGAAATGGCTTTTGGGTTTGTGAAGTGCTTTGACTATGGCCAATGTGTTTGTCTACTAGCCACAACTACAAGAGCAACACTTCCAAATGCATTATCCGTTTCCTTTTCTTTCTTTTCATACATGGAATTTCACCATTTTGGTCATCTATCATACATTATACATTGAATTAAAGTCAAGTACAACCACTTTTTTATTCTGTCCATTAGTACCATTACCATATTCATATTGATGAGGTAATCATAGCAAGCCATGAACATTATTAGCACAGTACAAAACTCATTTAGGGGCCGAACCTTCACTAGTAATTAACCACAACTTTCTTAGAGGTAATGACATAATGATTGTTTGTCTACATATTGACTCATATGGGATCCATGCAAAATTTAATGACACAGCTCAGACCAAACCAAAACGGTAGTACTACCTACGTACCTCACAAAGATATACCTAATACTATCTATACTAGTACGCTATAAGACAAGGGATCATGTTACATTCATAAGCTACAAAAATTTCCACTTAAAATGTTAATAGTTTTTTTTTCAGACTCAACTAACTGAATGACACACAATCACAAACACGTTATTTTGTCATGAATGGCACCAAAATGTCATTGGATGGTGTAGTTTTATTCCTTGTTATGTAGTGGTTGCTACAAACTTCAAAGAAGCTTTAAGTAAAAAACTAAAATTCAAAAGTAAGATAATGACATGGAAGAAAGTGATTTGTCCTAATCTCTTAGGGAGCTAGAAAGTTTTGGGTGATTGATATGATTTAGTGTATTGTGTGTTGTGGAACTTTTAATTTAATAGGAAGGTAGGTTGGGAAAAAGAAGAGATGCAGTTGAAGGTAGTATTTAATTAGAGGTTAATTTGAGTTATGTCACATCCATAATGTGGGTCCAGTATTTAATAGGTGGAGATGTAAGTGTTAGTGGGAATCATGTGATGTGAGGCAGTGAGTGAGGGTCCAAAGAGGGGTTTGATATTCTATTTGCTCTGTTTGGATGCCAAGTTAACTTCGTTTTATTCTGCGGATAACACTCACTTCACAAATTTACATCTCATGGCAAAGTTATATTCCCCACGCAGCACTGCCATTTTTTTAATATATAAATAGGTTACAGTTTAGTTATTGAACAAACAAAAGTTATAATTTAATTTCTCAAAGTGTAAAAAAAAATCGTATCTGATGTTATGTTTCAATTGCTTTATCATAAAATTATATTTTGAAGGATCAATTTAACATTAGATTATGAAGCTCTGGCATCAATATGATTGAACCTCATAAAAAGTATATAAATGTGATTTTTTTTTTATAAAAATGATGTGATTTTTCATGAAAGTGATTCCTTATTTATAATCAGATGATATAAATAAATTAATTAGTTTAACTATCATTACAAGAACACGGACAGTGGTAAAAAAATTATTATTTAAAACTTCTAAAGTTTTCGAAATCCCAAAAATGTCTAACTAATTCACTTTCGTTTGTTTTTATAAGTAGCTTACATAAAATCTTTTATCTCTTAAAAATTATTCATCTTGTTAAAAATATTCTTTATTTGACCCTTTTAGAACACTCTTAAAGAAGTCATTGTTATCTTAGTACAATTATTTTATATGGTTAAATTTAAAAAATATTGTTTTAAACACAGTAAATTACTTACCTAAAATAAACATAAAAATATTTTTTCCATTTTTACGAATCAGTAACAAATCGAGTTCATTAACATAAAATTTGTCTATCTTGACATTGTTTGAAAAATATATAAAAAAGAAAATCCTCCTAGTTTGTCAACTTGTTGAAATAATAACATAGTACGCACTTCTTACATAAATCATGCTTTTATCGAAACTAATTACATATGATTTTTCGAATAAGATAAAAGAATGATGACTTAATAAGATGTTTTGTATCTTTTATTAGTTAACTAAGAGGCTGCCCAATAAAATTTATGCATTATGATACACAACACATTTAGATAAGAAGTGACTTAAAATAACTTTTATCTATGACCAATGATATTGGCCTTTTAGAAAAAAAAAAAAAAAAAAAGTAACCTAAAATAACTTTTATCTATGACCAATGTTATTGGTAGAGTGTAGATGTAAGTATATTACCTAAAATGTGTTTTATAAGACTAATGAGTTAGCTACTAGCTTATTAAACTAATTTGACTAACATAAAATGTTTGGTAGGTACATCAAAGTAGCTTATTCCCGGAGTTTCTAATTTATAATTTACAAACTCCTTTAACTAACTTCTAGCTTATAGTTTATTTAATTTTCTTTCATTACTACCCTCTGTAATTTTATATGTTTTCTTATTATCTTTAATATTCTTTTATCTATTATCACGTATTTCAATTTTATATATAAAATTAATTATTTTACTAGAAATAAAATTTAAATTTGATTAATATTTATTACATTAACTTATTTAAATAAAATAAAATTTTCAAATAAAGAAAAAAATTTACATGTTTTAAAAATAGAAAGACACACTAAATTTTTTAATAAAAGTTTAATTATTTTTAAAAGATATAAAATTAAAATTACATAATAATATATTTTTCCTAAAATTTTTTATTTATATAATAAAAATTATGTTATTTTAATACATTTACCAACTACTTCATTTATAGTTTTACCAAAGTCTTTTAAACCAATAAACCACCTTATCATCCTAGAGTAGTTAGTTTACCAAAGCTACCATATACTAGTTAACCTATTAGTTAGTTTTGTCAAACAAACTCCTAATAAAACTTATGTAATTATGTATTTTTATATTATTTTATATTTACCAATTAATTTATCAGAGATTTTTAATTTAACAAAACTAATTTATAAACTTAAAACTTATAAGTAAGAAATTAACTAGAAATTCCCTGCTGATAAAAAAAAAACACACTTCTCAACTAGTTTTGTCAATAAACTCCATCCTAATATATGAATCAGTTCGAAATTTATTTGGATGAACTTAATTTAAAAATAGATTTACTGTATTTTCGAAGGAAATCGATATTTAATTCGAATTAGTTGAATTAGGTTTGATTTTAGCATTTCTTGTAAATACAAGTTTTTTGAACCATTGTGTGTTAGTATTTATTTTTTTATTTAATAAAAAACATATTTATATTATGATATAATATTTGTATTAAAATTTTTTATTTTTTAAAATATATTATAAAATGTAATTTAATTTAAATTTTGTTTTATTTTATTTTATAATTTAAATATATAAGGATAAAATGAATATATTATATTAAGAAATTCAGTTAATTCAGTTTCGTCTAACTTGTCTAAAATTTTAATCGAATCAGATTCAGATTAAATGATGCATTAAAGACTGCTGTTAATTTCTGTTCGCAACATGGGCACGTTTTCCAATGACTCCAATGCTTTTTTCTTGGTTCAACTTTTGTGTTTGCTGTTAATGGATTTAGTTTTAATGAGCTATATGTTCGTTTGTGTTGATGAAATGAGATCAATGAAAGATGTATATAAAATGAAGTAGATATCCCAAATAAAAAAGATGTACCTGAATAAAAGTATTTTGCGATTATTTTCTTTTTTTAATTCTATTTTAGGGTGTCAAGTGAGTCAATCTAGTTTTTTTGGATCACTCACCACAAATTAAACTAAAATTATGTCAATAATTTTTGAGGAATTAAAAATTTCGCAATTAAACTCAACTCACCGTTAGATTGGATAAGTTAATTTATTTAATATATTTTATTTCCTAACTTAATTAACAATATCATAAAAAATAAGTTGACTCCACAACTTATTGATTGTAATTAAAAAAAATTATTAAGTTAAGTAAATGATTTAAATTTCATAAAAAAATTAAGTTAGGTGTAAACTTTTCTCAACTCACCCGAAGCCATGGTTAACCTTTAATTCTAAATGAGAAAAGCACGTCTTTTCTTTCTTTTGTTTGTCATGCTGTTTTGCTATGTGAACATGGAAATATAATCAACAAAATGGGAAAGCAAAAGAATATTTCTTTTAAATTTGGAATGCACTTTTAAAATGCGTGCATAAAAAAAGTCATTTCATTTTGTTTAAAAAAAAATACATAAGAGACAACAATATTTAGTTTTGTGGTGAAATGCACATAAAAGTATTTCTTTACTAATATGCAAATAAATACATAAAAATGTTTGATTTTTTTTTCAATTAATCAGTCATAATTGTTGAATTTCTAGCAAGTACATCATTGCGATTAAGAATTTTAAAAATAAGTAAGAATTTAAAAATGTATATGGATTTAGTGGTAATACTAAAAATTGTACTAATTTTATACTACTAGATGTAAAATAATCGATAAAACACTAAGTAAAATTAAATAATAAAAACTTGAATGAAAAATTAAAATTAAATGCTACAATATTTATGATATTTTTAGAATAAAATAGCTAGACAGATAGAAAATATTGTTGAGATTAAACTTATCATCTCACTCTCTTGTTTCATTAAGCTAAAAAATTTCTCTTTTTTATTATCATCAATCTTTATCATGAAAATTTATACTCAAATGTCTTAGATCAAATTCTAAGTATATTCTATTGAATTTCAATTTCTTGTAAATTCAATAAAATAAACTCACATTATGTATAAGGATTTAAAGATCATTAATATATAAGTCATTTTTCCCTTTCTAGAGAAATGATTTTTTTTATTGTCTTATCTCAGATCAAGAACATGATAATGAACAACCATAGATTATGCTTGAATATTTTTATTCTTGTATTTTTTAATATGTTTGAATTTCTTTTATTATGTTACATAATATATAACTTTTGAAATTGTTTTTACTTGTCACAACTTCGAACAATTTGTTTTATTTCACTACTACTTGAATATTAGAAATTTATGTAGATACATTGAACCTTGAGAAACGTAATTACTTACAAGTTTGATTCATACCCATTAACTTATGAATTTGATTCTTACCTAATTACTTACAAATATAATACATAATTCGTATATAATTTGTATATACATAATTCGTATATAATTTGTATATACTTACCTATCTACCCATCCCATCCCTATCTAATTACATAATAATGTTAGCTACAAATATTGTAGTATTGTAGTAGGTAATTATCACCTAGGAGAGATTTACGAGGTAACTTCCATTTACCTAAGAATTTTGGATATTACTATGGATTTTGAAAGTAGGTAACCACCATTTTTCTGGTTTTCCAACTTATTACAACTTCAATTAATTAATGGTTGATCAAACAATAAGCATAAAGTTTAAACATCAATGGAAAAATAATATGATAACATTGTATATAAATATAATCAAACAAGAGTTTTTGTTGATTACCTCTAACCTAAAAAAAAGCAGATTTAGTTATGGTTTAAGTATCTAAGTGTGAGTGTAAGTTCCGCATTGAGTAAAAATGAGAAATTTGAACAACGTATAAGAAAAAAAACTCACAAACCTAATATCTTAAGATTTTAGGTTGAAATTGGTGTCATTTCCTTAAGTGTTTGACCCTCTTGTCTCATTTTTATTTGTCTTCCTCGTTATTTGAGTGCGATATCATTTTGACTAAATAAGAAATTATGTTTGGTTTGACTAGTTTTACTTTTTCTATATTTTCTTATTCTCTTAAATTTTCTTTTTCATTAAATCTTACAAAAATTTCAAAATATTATGTTTATCAATAAAAAGATATAATTAACTTCTCTTTTCCTATAATTATAAGAACTAAAAAAATTATCTTAAAGTATTAACAACAAATGAAATAAGTAAATATTATGTTATACTTAATTAAGTATAAAGAATATTTTATCAATAATCCATTAATGAGTACACTCGATTCTTAATAAACAACCATGTCTCTTAATCGAATATATTACATCCCTAATTTTTATCATAAAAATATTAATTCCTTGATTATACCGTCGTCATAATAATAAAATAATATTTTACTTAAATATAAGAAACAATAGTTATGATCAGTGGATTAACTATAAATTAATTTTAACTACAACAACAATATTTAATATTATTATTTAAAAACATATTCTTATATGAACATCATATAAATATGATTAAGCATAATTGACAGAATTCTTTTACTATATATAACATCTCTGATATTAAATGAACTTAATTACTATTTTTAACTACTGTAAAATTAGGTAATTCTGTTTATATTTATATTTGTTAAAGGAATAGTTTTGATTTACAAAATGTGCCTTCCTATGAAAGTGACTAGTCTTCTCCGGTGATCCCCTTGTGACAAAGCCCTGTAAATGACCTTTCTGAGCCTAGTTCATGGGTTACCAAGTTTTCTTCTCTACTTCGGATATGTATACTGAAGCATCTTAAAGCAAAAGCCAAGAAGAAAAACCGTTAAAGCACTTGAAACACAGTCATGCATGGTTTCATTTTTTACTTTCGCATTATTTGTAGAAAATCATTATTGTCACATTCAAGACAATCAATAACGAAACAAAAATCAGACCCATCTGAGTAACAATAACGCATAAAATAAATTGGTTTATTTCATGAGGACTTGAACAATTTCCTGCATCATATATGCCCTGCATTAACCAATAAATTTATAATAAGATAACCATAACAAGGACTTCCAAAGACAAAGATATTGCTGTTATCTATCACTCACTTACGCCTGTGTAGAAATGAAAATCTTTTCCATCAATGGACACACCAATTGGTTATGCTTTCTCTGTCTCTGATGCTTTACTATCATTTGTCAGAATTCGAGTTGCATACCCGTCAATTGTAACCGTTTCTTGTATCTACTTCAAGAAAAAGGTGCACAAAACCAAGAGATGAAGGACGCAAGATGAGTTATTTATCAAAAGAAGGTACAAGAAAGAGGGAATGGATTATGGAACCACATATTAATTCACAGACCTTATTGACTTCGCAGGTACCTTCTTTAGCTTTGTAAGGATAATCATCCGCCATTATGTTTTACCCATTGGAATAACCGATAGTGCCATCCACTGTAACAACATTTACTTGCGTTGACACAATCTAGGAGTTCTTGTTCGGAAAGGCTAACAAGGTTTCCTGTTTTTATTGCATGCATTGCTTCTATGGCTCCCGTGGCCGAAAATGCCCAACCACTTCCAATCAAAATGGTTTCAGTTTCCACAAGTCATTTTCGAAGAAAAATAGGATAAGGTTTCATGTTAGTGAGTACTAACTATTAATATGTAATAAAGATTAAGCACATACCACAGTGCCCTTGGTACTTTACTTCTGTGAGGATTCAGGTGCGTGGTCAGAAGAATGCCATTTCTTCTTCGTTTTCTTGTTGACCATGTTGATGGACTGTGACACATCCTTCGGATCTTGCAAGTACCTTTTGCTGAACTGTTCACGACTAATGTCAGCAAACTTGTTCAACCCCAAACGATGGCTGATATAGTTCACGTTATTCTTGAAAATCTCAAGTCTTCTTGCCTCTTCTTGTTCCTTTAGAGCCGTCCATGCTCCTTCTTCATAGTTGGAATAGTGAAGACACCTGTTCCTCTGTGGTGTACTTGGCTAGGTCAAGGTCCGCTATGGAACGATCAATTGAGATGGCTAAACTAGAAGAGAGACCCCAAAGGGAGAAAAGAAGAAAGACAAGAAAAGCCAAATAACTTGGTGGATTCTTTTATGTGTTAATTAAGATGGTCACTTCCCTTGAGTACCATCTCGCACATATAGTGATTGGTGAACTAGTAATGACTGAAAGTTCCCACTTGGTTAATTTTGTTTGTCTTTCATTTAAACTGTTGTGAAGTGGATTATATATATATATATATAAAAGACAAATGTAAACCCTAAATATAATGATGGTAAATATTTCGCTTATTATTTATTGAATTAAAGAATATTTATGATTAAAAGTATTTTTAGAAAATTATTTAATACACGAAACATTATAAATTGACTTTTTTTTTTAAGAAAAAACTAAATAATTTTTTTATTTCAGTCTTATACTAACAATTTTAAAAATATAGGACTAATCAACTTTGATTCAAGTGGTTTTTATTAAACAGATAAATAAACTGGAGTCAATTTTGTAGAAATAAACTGTAAGGATCACGAATTAGTGTATCCGTTTGTCATCCACCAGTCACAATTATAATTTATATTTAATTATGTTTTTAATCAGTAAATTTTGGAGTAATTCTAATTTTAGTTTTCTTAAATTATTTCAGTCTCTTAAAATTAAACATAAATATTTTAGTTTTTAAATATTAAATTTAAATGATTAAAAAAAATTTAATCTTCACTAAATATTCAATCTTAAACGTTTTGCTCTAAATTTAGCACTTCGAATAGTGTTTAGAGTTGAAATTATATATATATTTTTTTATTTTTAAAGAGCTAAATAATCTAAAAAAAATAAATGACAAATATAGAATTACCTTAAATTACAGAACTAAAAATAGAATTAAATTTATAATTTATATCACATATCATCTTTAAGACTGTGGAGGACTTACCAGGACGTCTGGCAAATACTGTATTCTGGATTTTACTTATGTGAGACAAAAGTGCAATCATGCAAGTAAATAATGGAGTATGATATTTTGATATCCACTAAACTTTTAGACATATTTTATATTTATTATTATCATTTTATCTTTAGGATGACATGATATATTATTTTTATTTGTGTCGGTTTTTGCTTTATTTTATATGAAAATAATAAATTGTAGATCATTACTTAATGCACTATTGCAATTGAATTGAAGAATACACACAGAAGTTATCCAAAAGGAAACAACAATGATTTAAACCTGACTCATACAAGAATCAATGCTTAATTAGACACATATTTGCCATCGAACATATAAATAAAGGCATACAAATTATTAAACGTTTCCATCAGAAGTTCTAAAACTTCTCTAGCTTTGAAATAAGCTGATAAAAACAATAACGTTTCTATGTGATTCATAGTTCTTATCTAAGCTTTTGAGAGGCATAATCATGCTCTGAGGTTAACTAGACAAACTCATAGAAGTTGTGCAAAACTTCAAACATACAAGCAACAGTGCCAGAGTGTTCCATTCTATTATTGACATTTAACATTATTTGAAGAAAAAACAAGTTGTGTGTTTTAATTTTTTTGCCTTTCACATTCCAAGTACAATGTGGAAGACTCATGGTGCCACACAGAATCATACATAGATAACAAGCATTGGTCAATACGAACTTCAGAGTTGAAAGAGGAGAGTAATCCAATCTTTGATCAGGTTTAACGCGAGAAGAGAAGTGTGTTGCTGATTTCTCTTGTGGTAAACTTGGGTAGGTCAAGGTCCAATATGGAAGTAGAAGAAGAGAGACCGAAGAGGGAGAAAAGAAGAAACACAAGCAAAGCCATGACCTGGTACAAAATTATAGGATATGTTTGTTAATTAAGAGGGACACTTACACCATCTCGTCTACACTGTGGTTAGTTGTGATGATGAAGTTCCTACGTGGGTGTATGCTTTTGGTTTGGATATATATTCATTGAATTGTGAGGTTTAGAAGCCAGCAAGGATTGACAAAGACCATATAACAAGGATTATTTTTTAATAACTTTCTTTCTTTAGGCTTTGTCTATGTTTCTGTAGTTTTTTTTTTTTTTTTTTCAAAAAACATTTAATTTATGATAAACGTGTACTCTGCGGTTGTGACATATGAGTATAACACGGACAATTAGAAATGCAGTGCTAATTATACTACCCTTACATTCTAAATGGCGAGTTAAATTTGTTGAATTTTAAAGTAATAACTATCTTAAGATGATTTCTAATTTACACTATCCTTCAATTCAAGCATAGGTCAGTTTTGCTTGTCATTTTCTTTCTTCAACGTGACATACAGTTTCTTAATAATTATTTATTTTCAAAACTGGGGAACTTTTACAGTGTGTGCTTTTTTTTATGATAATGAATTAGAGAAATATTTATTTCAAGATATTCGAATTTCTAGTCTTTCTCTTCTCTCACATCCCACCCACGATAACTATAATGCATTTCCTACAATATTTATGTCTACAATTAGACTTATTATTCATATTATACCCAATGGAATAAATGAAGAAAGGTATGACGTTGTAGAAACAAAGTGTCCTCTTCTCTTCTTGTACCCTCGTCAGGTTAAAAATGTTACAAAAAAAGTTCTGATTAATGAACTGGGCCTTGGAAATTGGACCAGACCACAATCCTAAGTGTCTCGATCTTCTGGTATGTGTCCCCTCTTGATTACGGGAATATGCCATATGAATAAATGCGAACTCCGTAGAGAGCGAGAGTCACGTGTGTGGTGCCAATTAATCACTCTTTTTTCTAAATTTTTCAATTTTAATATTTTCTTATGCATTTTCAGATGCTATATTTTTTATTGAAGAGTCTAAATATATTTAAGTTAAAAAAATAAAATAATTAAAATTTTAAAAGTAAATACTAAACATCAAATCTGTAAGTAAAAAATATATTTTTCTATAATTCTTTACTCTAACTTATTCTTTAACATTTTTTTTCTCATTTTTTTTATATTTTTATTGAATCAAATCTATTTTACGTTCCAATACTTTTAACATTTTTAATTATTGAATGTTGATTTTTTAAAATTATGATTTACCATTTAATTTCAAAAAATAATATTTTTATATGATTAAAATTATTTTAAAATATGTTATTTTTTGCATATCGCAGTATATATATATATTACCGTGTAGGAGACATAAAAATTCTAATTATTTTGTTGTAGTTATATAATTATTACTATCATGGTTAAATTTAGTAATTAAAGCATTAATGG
>Ga0209700_101167_pt1 | contig 53486 bp, 21 predicted proteins | sample SiratroredBW_FD_187528 | JGI IMG/M metagenome (GOLD analysis project Ga0209700, IMG submission 187528) | Root nodule microbial communities of legume samples collected from California, USA - Siratro red BW (SPAdes) (version 2) | ecosystem: Host-associated > Plants > Roots > Nodule | place: USA...
TATATATATATATAATTATTTCCAATTAATTATAATTAATTATTTTAACCTTTTTTAGAAAAAAATATACAATCACAAAGAGATCCTACCAAATTTATATCATTTCACTTAAGGTATTAATTGAAATTGTATCAACTAGTTACGATTATTCAGCTAACATAATTTTTTTATCATAAATTTGTATCAAGCTGATAGGACTTATCTATTTTCATAATAAAAACAAATATCCATTTTAACCATATAATAATGAATTACACCATTATGAATTAGAAACTAATTTCTTTCTGCAATGATAATATCTATAGTTTCCTCATCCTCTCCGGGGAAATTACAGTTTTAATCTCAATGGAAAACAAAATAAATCCCTCTTCATCTAATAACTATTATAAGTTATAAAATTTGGAATTACACAGTTTAAAATATAATTTCTTATTATATTTTAAATTATATAATTTATAATACAAAAGTAATTTGAAATATAATTTTTATATTCTGGTTATAGTCTAAAATACAATTTTTACATTTATGTAATTTGAAATATAATTTTTATTATAATTTGAATGGTACAATTTAAAATAAAAAATATATAATTTTTATATTTTAGATTTTATGTTTTGAATTACATAACTCAGAACACACAACTTTAAAATATAACTTTTATATTCTAATTATATAATTCAAAATATAAATTTTTATTTTAGTTAATCATAAATTTAAAAAAGGATTTTTAATATTTTGAAGGTACACAAGAAACTATAGAGGTGCAAGAAGAAACGGCCTCTATGCTATTCTCTCTATTTTTTGTTTTAGGAATGAGGCTGTGGTTTTTGTGGATGAATTCATTTAAAGGAATAAAACTTGGCAATTGATTCCTGCAATCCCTCATTTGCCCTTATTATATTTTTAAAATATCAAAACTATTCCATAAGATGTTAAATGATTTCTAAAAATGATATTTTGGAGTGAATATTGAGAGTGTAAAAATGATTTTAGAATTTTTTTTTTCAGAAAAAGTTTTTCGTTAGTCATCTTTTATCTTCTAGAAAATATTTTTCGGAATAAAAAAGTTATGTAAGTCATTTTTTCTATGATTTTTGTAATTACTTCTCCTCACACCCCATTCCAGAAAGTTATTTCCGTAATACAAAACATAACTACCGAAAATGTTTTTCGTAATCGATTCATCACTCCTCCACCCATTTCCGATTTCATTTTCTAAAAGTCATTTCCGAAAAATTATTTTCGTAATAAACTTCTACAAATTGTGCATTCACTACATCAAATAAAATACAAAAGCAAAACCAACTTACCTCACTTAGGAAGACGCTGTTGGAGAAGATTACCTGCACCACTAACCACCCCGCTTGTCGGAGACAGAACACACCACCCACATCACTCCTTCCTTTCAATATTTTACAAATAGCCTTTTTGGAATTATAACAAACTGATGGGGTGCAGGAAGTAATTGCCGTTTAAACTTCCAATATTTTCTTTACTCTCGCTTGAAATTCGACCATGTGCCAACACGTTGAAGTAAATAAGTATAAAATTTAAAAATTTAGTGTATATGTATGATTACGAAACTATCACTTTTACAATCAAGCTCGCGGGTTTGTCCATCGTTATAAAACGAATAAAAATATCCTTTTAATGAACTTCAGCAATATATACGTTCACAAGTTTATATATATATATATATATATATATATATATATATATATATTAAAAAGATTCTAATAAAAGATTGAAAATGTTTTATTTGTTACTATTATTTTGTAAAAAAATATTATTTTACCATTGTTCAATAATATATGTTGATAGGCATATTTACTTGTCGTATCTTTTAATATTTTAACTTTTTAATATTGTATCTATCTACTATAACTTATAATTGTTTTTTTTTCATGTTGTTTACTCATTTTGAGGTCATTTAATGATATTTATTTGTTAATATATATATATATATATATATATATATATATATATATATATATATATATAACTTTAAAGTGTGATAGGAGTAAAAGGAGTATTTAAATATTTTATTAATAAAATGAAAATATATTATAGAAAAAATAATAATCAATTCTCATTCTTACAAAATCACTGTCTCTTTAAAATTATGTTATCTTTTTAATCTCATAACCTCTCTACAAATCTTACCATTGTAGTATTGTTTTAGTGGGAAAATATTATTTTTCTACTAAAATTGTAGTATGATGTCATGATTTTAATTAAAATTAAGAATTTTGGTTTTTTTCTAAAATATTTTTCTTATGATATGACTTTTTTAAAGGAGATCATGTCATATAAACACAACTTACTTATTTTTATAATTAAAAGAAATATTCATGTTAATATTTTCAAAAATTGCACCACAACGATGATTTAATCAGACAATTGACAAAAGTTACTAATTTTATTTCAAATATGATTGAAACTTAGTCACATTAACATTAAGTAAATATCTAAAATCTGGTGTAAATTGCGAATAAAATTAATTTTAATTCATTATAAACATGTTGATATAATTGATTAAATTCAATCATTAAATGTTTGTTATGAAGTTATATACTTTGTGTATACACAAAATAATAAAAAATATTTTTATACATCTATCAGAAAATCTGACAATGAGTTAATATTTTCTAACACCAATAACTCTATATCTGGAATATCTCCTGAAATTACAAAGTCAGCTATATTTTTAGTAAAATCATGCAACTCAAAACCGTTATTGTTCTTTTCATGATCAAAGATTTGTGAAGGGGATGATCTTATGTCAAAAAAATCTGAAAATATTTGATCAGCGAAAGCAGATGATGAATCAAGATTTAAAATGTCTCTTGGAATGTCTCCTGGAATGACAAAATCTGAAATACTCTGAGTTAAATCATGAGACTCATGGATCTTGTTGCAACTTACACATGAATCTTTCTTTCTCTTCATTGTAGATTTTCGGTGCATGGTAATCTTTAGAATGAATAACTGAACTTCTTCGTTTGATATTGCTCCTAAGCTTCTTCATTATTTTGAAACCTAAATAAGACACTTTGATAGGATTGCTTGATTCCTTTGTCAGTGTTTGCTTGTTACACTTTATGAATGATTCACTTTGTTTAGAAAACTTTTTGATATTGCTCTGGGACTTCTCCATTATTTTGAATCCCAATTTAGATTCTTTCATATGATTTCTTGATTTCATTAATATTGCTTATTGGTTCCACTCACTCAATGAATGATTCAATTTAATTAGAAAAATAACCAAGTTCAAAATATATAATGAAGTTTTTTATCTTTAAAATATTATATATTATTGTTTAATCATTTTATTTTTTTTATCAATCTAAAATTTAAATCTTAAGAAATCTAATATTTGTTTTGAACTGATTTCAAAGGTTATAAATGAAAATCTTTTTGATAGATTTTTTAATATTGCAGATTAGATTATATTATATTGGATAAATTTTCTGAAAACATAATCTAAATGAATTATTTAATTTTCAAACAGATTGTTTGATCAGTTTAAAAGTTAAATTTTATTCAATCCAAATTAATATAAAACGATTATCTTTAAAACAAAATTTTGTTTCATTTTATTTTTTTTAGAAAATTACTAATAAATAACAAATTATATATAACAAACATGGTAAAAATAATTAGAAAGATCAAATAAATATATTTTTTACAAGTTGTTATATAATTAATATTATTATGTATTTATAAATATAGATTTTTAAAATAGATTCCTACAATTTATTTATTTATAATAAGATAATTACCTAAACTATTTTCAATTAAATATAATTTTATAAATAAGTAAATGCGGTAGTCTTACAGACGTATATGAAATAAGAATCTCAATATAAATATATATAAATATGTGTAGATGAAAAGATATGTATGTAATTTTGAATTGGATTGATTTTCAAAATTTAATTTAAAATTTCATCCGATCTAATGAAATATTTTGATTTTGAGAATAAAATATGAAATATCTTTCAATCTGACAAAATATTTTGATTATTTTCAGATTTTAACTTCTTCACTATACCTTATTTGATTCTGATTAGTTTATTCTGTTTTAATACATTGTACAAATAAAACTTAAAAGAAACTATGGCTTGTCACTTTTTTATAATAAAAAGGATTTCAAATAAAAAAAAATAACTAAAGAAACAAAATTAGTTATTATCACTTATTGTAATAAGAAAAAGATAATATTACTCTATAAAATCTACCATTCTAAAAAAAATAATAAAGAAATGAATAGCATTATTTTATAAAATGTAAAACTACAAATGAAAAAAAAATATCATTACGTTATTATTTTATAAAGGACTTGGTCAAAACTTAATTATATAAAATAAATCATAATTTTAATATAAAGTGTTTATATTCATTCTTTATGAATGAGTCTTTAATTTATTTCAAACTTAGTTCCAAAACCTATATTTATATATATATATCACATGTGACTAATAAATTAGTAAATATAAGAGTAAGTTACAAAAAGAAATTAACAATATATTAAAATTCTATATTAATTAATATATTTATTTTTTAGTAACATATACCGACGTATGAATTATATATAGATTCATGTATAAAGGATATTAAAACCCAAGTTATTGAGTTATTCATATTAAATATTTTTATATTACAGACTAATACCTAATTTATTTTAATATCTTATGCAAATCTTGGTTAATTTGAATATTGTTTTAATGTTTGTTCATTAATTTGAATCTTAAATGAGACACTTTTTCGACGTTTCTTGATTTTTTTGATAAGTGACCCCTCAAGGTTTTAGGAGTTTAAAGCAAATCTAAAAAACGAGACCCTTAATAAAATAATTCAAATTATGATGTTTTATTTAAAATTTATTTTTTGAATTTTTGTGATTCAAATTATCTATTAAATTATCATAATTAATTTAATCTAAAATATATTTTTTTCAACAGACAATAAAATTAATTTGTTTAATCTTTATTGAGACATTGTTGATTTTAAATAAGATTTTATTAGTTTAAGTTTTGAAAAACTCCTTTTAGGTGAAGCAACTGATACTGAAATTGTTAACATTATTCTTTATGCTATATATCCATTTAGAAAATAAATTATTTATTTTTATATAATTAAGAATGTCAATTGGTTTATCATTTTTCAATCATATAATCTCCTTTGAAATATTTAATTTTTGAAAATAAATTTAAGTCATCTAAGATCCAACAAAATATTATATTTCAAATATTTTTCAAGGTTTAGGTATTCAAAGAACATTTACCTTTATTGTCTAATTCATTTTTTGTGTTTATTTTTATAAATTTATCTATAGTCCATTTTTGTGATTTAACAAAAAGCTCATCTCTTCTATTTTTTTGAAATTTTGATTAACATAATTCATATTTTCTAGTTGATATATTTGTATATTTTTATATAAAATTTAAAACTAATATATATATATATATATATATATATATATATATATATAAATGTATATATGTTATAAGTATATAAAAAACTAAGTTAGAAAGATAAACCCTGATTGTCAAAAGTCTCATTTTATCTTTTAGTCTTGTCTTTTGGTAAGTCTTTAAATGTATTTTATAACTTTTAAATTTGAATCGTCCTTGAATCTGCACAAATTATTTTGAAATTAATTAAATAATAAATAAAAATAAAATAAAAGCAAACACAAATTCAATTCTTCAGTCTACTGCTCAAAGTTTCCAAATAAAGACACACACATAATGCAGAATATATAATAATAAAACAAATTTGGAATTAGATAATGACCTAATGAGAATCAAACACTCAAATTGAAACAATAATAAGAAAGAAGAATGAAAGAGTCCAAGAAAGGGAGGAACTAAATGAATAAATTATAAAGGTAAGAGATAAGTGGAAGAGTAAGAGAATGTAAGAACATATAAATAAATTATGTTAATATGATGCAATAGTAAAAAGATATAAAAAATTATAAAATTTTAATATTTAGGATTCTTTAATTGTTTATTTTTATTTTTTGAAGAAATACTATTAATTTATTATAAGAAAGTTTAAAAAATATTATTTATTAAATAATATTTATAGTATTAATATAAGTTTAAAACTATTAAAGAATATTTATAATAGTCATGTAAACTTAAAATTAATTAAGATATTTTAATTTTGTAATTAATTTTTCTTAAGTGTAATTTTTAAATTAAATATTTTTTAATTTTATAGTAATGTATTAATATTTTTTTTTTTAAATCTTGAAGCCTAAACCAGTTGTTTTATTTATTTGAGCATTGAGTCGATCTTACCTTTGATATTGTTTGTTTTTTACACTCTGTATGATTCACTTTGTTTAAGAATCCTTTTGATATTGCTCGTAGGCTTCTTCACTATTTTGATATTCTTTGCTATAACTTTTTGATTTTATAGTTTGATATATTATTTGCTTTTTGTATTTTATGTAAGATTCAATTTGATTAGAAAAATAACAAGTTTAAAATATATAATATAGTTTTTGATTAGAAAAATAACAATTTCAAAATATATAATATAGTTTTTTATCTTTAAAATGTTATAGATTATTGTTTAATCATTTTACTTTTTCATTAGTTTAAAATTTAAATTTTAAGAAATCTTATATTTGTTTCGAACTTATTTTCCGTTATAATATCTTTATAATGTTATAATTGAATTTTTTTTATAGATTTTGTGGATAACATTATCTTATAAAGTGTAAGACTATAAAATAAAAAAATATCATTAATTTATCATCCGATAAACGATTTGGGAAAAATTTAACTTTATAAAATAAATCATAATTTTAATATAAAATGTTTATATTTACTTTTTATAAAAATAATATAAAGTGAATATTTAATTCTCTCCAAACCTAGTTTGAGGATGTTATGGATGATATTAATTAATTGTTAGGTGACTGAAATAGAGTCAACTAAATTACAATTAAATTGTGATGTTTAAACTAATCAAAACATAATTTTAATTTGAAAGCCAAATTGTGAGAATTTGTGGGTTCTAAAACTCTAGTTAGAAGTTGTGAACTTGTCCCTGATCTCAAAGTTGATTAATATAAGAAGAAAATTTCTTGATTTGCCTATTTTTGCTAACAAAGAGAGTCAAGTGCTTGCATCTATGAATAACATATTGGAAAAGGGAAACGATTACCTTTGGATGGCTGAATTGTAATGATATATTTCGATTTCTCAAGTTTGACTTTACATATTTATCATGCTTTAAAGTTTCAAAGATATTGTTAACTATTTCATTGGGATTCAAAGACATTATTTTTAGTATGGTAGTGATTTATCCCAAAATTTTGCATGTGAGTTGGAAAAAAGTTCTCAACCAAATAGATGTTGTGGTGGTTAAAGAAAGTAGTAGAATTTTACTCAGCCTGAATTTGAATTTCTTAATATTTGGTAGATATTTAAAAAGGTATCAGGAGACAAGAAAACTCTGTTAGAAAAGAGATTATAGAACAGTATAGGGCAATGGCTTTAATATTAATTTCTTCAAAACCTGGTAAAACATCATGAAGGTGAAGGCATGCATTACAAGATTCTTTTCTTTTTTTTATTAATGCCAAACTACCAAAAAGAGTTGCTTCCACGTTCTTAGCTTGAATATATTACAAAACTTGGGACCAAATCCTCTTAAGAATATTTGAAATTGCTTGCTTTGAAAGATTAAAGAGCGTGTTGAGGCAATTATTAGAGACTGTTTTCCTCTCAAAAAGGCAAATCTTAAATGGTGTGTTGGTGTTAAATGAGTTGCTTGACTTGAAAGATAAAAAAACTAAACATGAAATTATTATTTTTCAAGTAAACTTTTAGTCACAATTTTTTTATAGCAATAATGGTCTTCCCTGCATGTTTTCGAGGCTGATTATTTGTTAAAGAAAATAATGGGATTTGAGTAATTAAGTTGGAATACATATATAGTTAGAGGAAACGCAAAACCATTAGTGAATCATAGTCATGTATCCATGTGAATGTTCCGTAGCCATGTATGTTTCTTCATGTGAGCCACATACATACGTTAATAATTTTTCTTTGAGGAATACCCATTACAAAAACTTGCTTTTCTGGCTCTTCCTCTCCATGCATGAGTTTTCCATGGGAGTGAAAGTTACGTGCCCAGAAGAACGATCAAATATTTCCACTTTCTAAATGAAAATAGAAAATATCATTGCTCAATATATTAATAAGGAATGCAACTTTAAAAGCATAATATGTTTAAAATTTTGTTTACTTGCAGTAAAAATGTCTAATGAATTGTTGGAAATAGTATATATAATTATTTGCCTTAGAAGGGCATATTTAATTATTTGACTGTCATTTAAATTAAAGTATATATTAAACTTATATCACTTATTTTTAATTTGTTTCAAATTATTTGACATCTATCAAATAGTTTTGGTAGACGAAGAATTAGAAAATAACCACCTTTAGGGATTTTTTTTTACCCCCATAATTTTTCTTATCTTATAAATATGAAAATTCACACTTTATTTTATAAAAAAATAACTTTTAAATTATATAATTTTGAAGTCGTCTTTTTGCATGATTTTTTTTTAGAATGTGTAATCCATAAACTTTTTCTGATTTTCAGATTATACAATCTAATTTTTTTTTAAACTTTTATATTATATAATCTATAAGTTATTTTTCACTTTTAAATTATATAATTAACAAGTTATTTTTTTAATCACTAAGAATTTTTTTTTATGGAAAATCACTTTTGGATTACGTAATTTAAAAGTCATTTTTAATAAAAAAAGTCTTTTAAATTGTAAATTTTAAAAGTTATCTTTATTTTTGAATTTAAGATTCAGGTGTCTTTCAAATTATAAAATCTTAAAAGTTTTGTTTTTTTATAAATGGATAACATGGCACAGTGACAAGATTTGATTTTCTAACCAATCCTACGAAGGTCTCATGGCCCCACATTTATCCTAATGTTCAAGATGCATACTTGATGAATTAAGCCCAATTCAAGACCCATTACATTTCACATGCTAATATAATAAGTTGAGAATTACTGTTTCAACCCCATATTTAATGATACACCCCCTTCGTCAATTTTTTTCCTCAAAAACTATTTGGATAATATTCTATTTCAGAAATTAATTTCCGTAAGCACTTTTACTGATATACCCCTTTCAAAACACCCTTTTGTCATCCAAAGATTTATCTTTTATGAATATTTTTAAATCGTTTTTCAGTCGTCTCTTGTTCTTCTTTTTAAGATCAATTAATTGATTTACTAAAGTTAATGAAATCAATTAATCTAATTACTATAATCATTTTTTGTTTTATATATACATATCTTTCCAAGAATACTCCTAGCACGATGAAACACATTTTGATTTTTTCCCCAATATTTCTATAATTAAAATTTCTAAAGTATCTTTCATTATTATATTATTATACTGTGTGTGTCAATAGTCAAATTAAATCTCTCAAATTATTATTTATAAAGTCAAATTTATTGACTATTCATGTTTCAATGTTGCTTTAAATTTATAAATGTTTTTCAAAAATATTAATGAGTAATTGATTTTTTGAAACATTTTTATTTCAGCCAATTCCTTGAATACCCCTCATTCTTAATAAATTTGTTATATTTATTGTTATTTACTCTGTATAAGAATAGCCAGATCAAGAATCCTAACTTATTTTTATATAAAAACGAAAAGAAAACTTCCAAAAAACTTAAAACATTAATTATTACTCTTACTATTTATCAGACTAGAAAAAGAACTTATAATTAAAATATTTTCGTAGAAAATAATTAATTTCAAGTATATTTTTTATTGATTCTTATAAAAAAAATACTAAATCAAACTCAAAATCATGACATAATAATTACACAGACACAAATTTAGGTAGGTGGAGGATTTCACAAGCAACTAAGATGGGAGGAAATAGATCCATTTGTATTAATCCTAAAATTGAAGCAATGAATATTTCCCCTGCATGATTAGTGGACAAAAATAATGGGATAAATCTGGAATTTTGTTTTGTTGTTGATTTGAATAAGTGCAGAAGAAAAGGAGGGAAGGTTCCAAAATGCAAACCAGAAGGAAAACATGTTCCCATGATTCGTCAGCTAGCATAAAACCATCAACTTCACCGTCTTTTTCTTTCTGTTGGCAATTGGCATGCAACCAAACCTCCATTTAAGTCAAACAAACTTGTATTCCATTTTTTAAATCTATTTTAACCATCTACATATAATTCAATGTTAATTTTATAATAGTCAATGGATTTTTCTCATAATTTTCTTATCAATGTATATATATATATATTCCATATTAATATCAACACTACCAAAACAGTGTTGCATATTATAACTTTATTGTCACTATATAGATATATGTAGAAATCTAAAACCTAAATCATTTGGTATTTATTTCCATGACTTAAATATAAATTTATTCATTTTTAAATAGTTTAGTACTGAGATGATTATTCAAATATAAATTCTTATTTCACTAAATATTTTGTTGGTAAATAATATAAAAGAAAGAAAATTTTAAAATTCTAAAGAAATTATGTTTCTATCACTTAACTTATATTTCATCAGAAATATTTTGCTAAATGAATTTAATTAGTTAAAAAAATATATATTTTTTTAGGTTGAGATTTCTTAAACAGAATTAATATTGTCTGAATGAATTCAAATTGATTAAATCACCAATTTGTTCTTATATTTATATGTGTTAAGCAAAATTGTTTATTACCGAGCTATTATGCATAAAAGAAAAAGGTTGTATAATCTAAGACAATTATCCAAACTTTCTATCATTCACTTAAAATATGTTTAGTAATCTCATTGTCAATTACAATTAAAATAAAAAAACATAGACAAATATATCATGTACTCTATCAATTCAGAAATTTCATAAATAAGCACTTCAACATGTAATTTCAAAACAAATTCATTAATCTCTAACAAAAGTTAGTTCAGTTATCACTTATTCGACTTAACATCTTTAAAATATCAAAATAAAACAATAAAAATATACATTTGATTAAAAAATAATTAAAAATGATTAATCTAAACTTCGAAATTCAAGTAACTTAATAATATTCTAATCTATCATAGCTCAATCAAATTTCAATTCAAAATCAATTTCCGTCCAATTCAAGACAACACATTTTTAAATCATTTAATCATTTTGTTTTTTACAAATTATACTAAATTACTAGGTTCTTATTGACTCTGAGTATTGTGCTCCTTTAAAAATTTATGTAAACACCAGGTAAAATTTTTTTAAAAAAAAAAGTCTTAATTTGCTCATATGTTATTTACAAATGAAAGACATTACTACAAATAAAACCATATAATGAAAAATATTTTTAAATTTTTACAGATTATACAGAAAGTATATCTATAGAAAAAGTGATATTTTTAAAATAAATTAGTAAATAGTTAAAATTTTAATTTATATATAAGTATAACTTAATTTTTTTATTCTATTTAAAATTGTACCAAGTAAACATAAAATTTGGTTTTTATGTTAAAAAAAATATTTTCATTTTATATAACTTTTATTGTCAGGAATGCACCTAATTGTTAACAGTTCTTATAAACCAAATATATAACAGTGAGTTATTCTTCGGCAATTTTTCCTAATCACTTAACCCTTTCAATCTGTCAATTCTAATATTTAAAATAAAAATTTTAAATTATCAACCCTAAAATATCACAGAAATCATGGTATAAATTATTTATCATAAGATTTAAATATTTTTTATTATTATATGTTAATCAAATTTAAGCAGCACATTCAAAATATTTTTTACAAAAATTGATTATATAAAATTAATATTCATCGGATATTGTCAATAAGAAATGTTATATTCAAACAAGTGACGGTGCTAGATAAAAAATAATTTTAATATTGTGTGAAATATAAACATAATTATGCAGAGATTCCATTTGGCACATGAACCAAAGTGGTAAAAAAAAATTTATGTGTTTTTTTGCTGTTCGGGCTCGTACGAAGGTAACCTTTGTCTCCTGCGAACATGCTTTTAGTATTTAACCTTTTTTTAGAATTTTATTATTGTAGTAGTATTTTCTAATTTTACAAATTTTACTATCAGTGTGCTGTGATATAAACATAAATAAAATAATATCATTTTATTATCAATTTTTAAAAAACTTTTTATGTTTAATTAACCACTGAAATACATACAAAAATTTTAAATAATAATAATAACATAAAAAAAATGGGGTGATAAAATTATGATAATTGAGTGTCTAAAAAGCAACTAGGACAAAAGCTTGCTCAAAGAAAAATATGATGAAATAGACAAAGTGAAATAAGAGGAGAGCGAAAAGCAGATATTGAAATTGTGATATAGGCACTACATTAATAAAAGTATTTAAGTTATATAAATTGATTATAAAATTATGATTCTCGTCTTAACCGGTTATCATATAATAATTTATTTTCCTCTTATAATAAAACTAAAATATACCTTTGATGTTATAGAATAACACACAGGTATGTTTTTCCCCTAGGCTGCATGTGGTTGTGGGGCTCACGTCCTCCATAATCTCATACTGAGTTCTATTATTAAATATTGAGAAAAACTTTAAATAATCGATAGATATATAAAGGAAAATCTAATAAAAATGACTTAAAATTGATCTGCCTTATAGAATAAATGGAAACATTACAAGGATGATATTCATATTATTATTAATATTGATTAGTAGTCTATACTTTTAAAGATATTTATCCATTAGTCGCAATGTTTTCAGATTTACTAAAAACTGTATAAGAATTCAATAAATGCATAAGACAAATTTAAATCTTAAGATTGATTCATGAAAATCTGGCTACTTCAAAATTTACTATTTTGTTTAAATAAATTAAACTGTGATCTTTTTCAAAATATAAAGTTGAAATTGGATTTTTTTTTTCACCAACCTCTTCGAATTGTTTTCTAAATTTTTTAATTTAGTAATTAACATGTCAATTGATCTAAATAACATATGTTTGATTCTTTTTAAAAGAAATGTTATACACATAAGCTATGTTATATATTTTATATAAAATATATTTTCTTAAAAAACTATTAAACCAAAATAAATGACTTTACTATATTAAAACTATACAAATTTATCTGTTCTTACAAATTGATGTGAGACTTTTTTTTGTTCAATTTGAATTGTCCACAATTATTTGACTTTCTTTCCTGTGATAAAGAGATATTTATAAAAGTAATGGTGACAATCAAATTAATCAGGTTTCCCTTCTCAATTGTAGTTAAATCTGGCATAATTATTGTCTGCTATTACTTTTAAATTGAAGGTAGAATTTCACAAAGGTTGTAGTACTTTTTTTTAGAATTCTGTTGATAAGATTAACGTAACATTCCTTTAAATTTTACCTTGAAAGCATGTATAATAGCATATATAATATGTAAATAATTAGTATATACACGACACATTCATAATAAAGTTTAAACTATATTTCTTTTCGTAAAGTTTTATATTTATAAAACAAAAAATAAATAAAACATTTACAAAAGCGTGATCACACTCTTCATTGATTAAAAGAAGAAATCTATTAAGAATAATTATAAAATTTAAAATTTTTATCTAAACTAGAAATAGTACACTGAGACATTTATCAATCATCTCGAATATCAGGCTATCAATATCATTTCTCTGTAATCATTCTTATACATCTCATATGATATTGTTCTCTTAATTATTTTTTACATTGTGACACAGTCATATGAATTTTCTTTAACTCTCACTACCTAACATTTTATCTATATGATTCTATTATACCAATAGAGTCAGAATATTTTCATAAACAATACACATTTTAATTAAACTTAGAACATGACTGCTTTATTTTCTAAAAAATATTATATCTATATCATACACTATATTAAATATCAAGGGCCAGGATTTTAAAAACATTAAATATCAAGAGTCAAGATTTTAAAAACATTAAATATTAAGAGTCAGAATTTTAAAAATATTAAATATCAAGGATCAGAATTTTAAAGAGAAAGCAGAGGAGTAAAAAAAACTCATTACAAAGAGATAATAAATCTGAAAAGAGAAAACAGAGGAGTAAAAGAAAATTTATTATAAAGAGATAATGAATTAAAAAAAAAAAAAAAAAAAAAAAAAAAAAAAAAAAAAAAAAGAATAAAAAAAAAATTATTAAAAAAAAATAATGAATTAAAAAAAAAAAAAGCAGAGAAAACAGAAGACTAAAAGAAAACTTATTACAAAGAGAGAAAGCAGAGATAGCATAGGAGTAAAAGAAAACTTATAAAAAAATAATTATTTTATAAGATTTGAAATTTAAATAATTCATTTTTCAATTTATATATATTTTTATTTTTATTTTAATAATAAAATATTGATATGTCATTTTACTAATAGAGCTTTTACTCCAAGACTATTTTCTAAATTCTTAAATATTACTCTAGAATTGATTTTTAGGTCTTACAATTAATATATCATTTTGATCTTTTGCACATTTACATTCAATGTTGGAGAAAATCTATCATTTTGAAATTTATTAGAGACCAATCTTATCTTTATCTTCAAACTTCTTTCACCATAAAACTTAAGATTTTAGAGTTAGGTATCCTCCAAAAATCTTATTAATATATATATATATATATTTAAAAGTTAGATAATCAACCAAGATAATAAGAAAAAATAATTATTATTATGCCTTTAATCCTTTTTAATTTAATTATGCGTGATATTGGTCTTACAACACGACTTGAATCATCCACTTCTAGACCATTAAATACATATTTAAGCACACATATATATGTAAAAGATGATAAACGAGTAATTTGGATACTACATCATAATTGGTATATCTTTCCGAGGTGAGGTCAAACATTTATACAAAATGATATTATAAAATAAAAATACGTAGGACATAAGAAATAATTAAGAGAAACAGAGAGGTTAAGAAAAGTAATACAATAGGTGCTATATACATTTGTCATCACGATTTTTCTTTAATCCCATGAATAACTTATTTGCATTCATCAAAAACAATCTTGATCACCTAAACCAAACCAGTGTTAATTCGGTTAATGTTGAACTAAAATATAAAATTCAGTTGATTTTGAACTAAAAAAATGAGTTAAAATAATGTATTTCAGTTGATCTTTAACTAAAAGTAATCAAACCGTCAAATGCATTAGTTATATTAGGTAGCATAGCATTAGGGTGGGATATTGTGGTGCAATTCATCCACAATAGTGGAATATATTATTATTATGATTAAAATGAATAATTTGAATTGAGGAAATAAAGAAAAAAGAATGGACAATGCTCCAGTTTTATCTGCGAGATTGAACTTATGTGAGAGGAGAGTTGGATGGTTTATTATTATCTCTCTAAAAAAAAGTGGGGTTGCGCTAAATTCCTGGTGGTTCAGTCTCTGGGCTCCTCTGTTTAATTTTCTCTCTCCTCTGTCCCTCCTTTAACGCGTTCACGCGTAGACTAGCTTGTCGCTTGTCCCTGGGTCACCACTATATATAACCACCCCTCCCATTGCTTGATTCAGCAGGTGCAGGAAAATTAATCTACCTTTTGTTTGTTTTCTCTGCATCTGTACCCCACCACCATCACCCTTACCCTTTTCGTTTTCGCAAATCACCAATACCCGCAATAATCAAGATCCATTTTTCAATCACCAAAAATGCCGCCCTTGGAAGACGACACCTTCCCTTCAACCCCAGGCAAATTCAAGATCGAGCGTGCCCACACCATGAACCGCCAACTCTACCGCTGCTTCGCCTCCACCAGCACCATGTTCCTCTGGGCTCTCTTTCTCATCGCCCTCACCGCCTCCTATCTCAGCTTCCAAGGTTTCGTCGATTCCGGTAGCCGCTACCTCTCCGCCTCCTGGGGCGGCATCCAGTGGGAGAAGCAAGTCCGCACATCCGCCCAGATCCACCGCCAGGGAGGCATGTCCGTCCTCGTCACCGGCGCAGCCGGTTTTGTCGGCTCCCACGTCTCCCTCGCCTTGAAACGACGCGGAGACGGCGTCGTTGGCCTCGACAACTTCAACGACTACTACGACCCCTCCCTCAAGAAAGCCCGCAAATCGCTACTCGACACGCACGAGGTCTTCATCGTCGAAGGCGACGTCAACGACGCCAAGCTCCTCGCCAAGCTCTTCGACGTCGTCGCCTTCACCCACGTCATGCACCTCGCCGCCCAGGCCGGCGTCCGCTACGCCATGGAGAATCCCCAATCCTACGTCCACAGCAACATCGCCGGCCTCGTCACGCTTCTCGAGACCTGCAAATCGGCCAACCCTCAGCCCGCCATCGTTTGGGCCTCCTCCAGTTCCGTTTACGGGCTCAACGAGAAGGTCCCGTTCTCCGAATCAGATCGCACTGACCAGCCCGCTAGTCTCTATGCCGCCACCAAAAAAGCCGGCGAGGAAATCACTCACACTTACAATCATATCTACGGGTTGTCGATCACCGGTTTGAGATTCTTCACTGTGTACGGACCCTGGGGGAGACCCGACATGGCTTATTTCTCTTTCACCCGCAGTATCTTACAGGGGAAACCCATCACCGTCTACCGTGGTAAGGACCGCGTCGACCTTGCTCGTGATTTTACCTACATTGACGATATTGTGAAGGGCTGCGTCGCCTCGTTGGATACCGCTGGCAAGAGTACCGGGTCGGGTGGGAAGAAACGGGGACCCGCTCCATATCGGATATTTAACCTCGGGAACACTTCACCGGTTACTGTGCCCACTCTGGTGAGTATCTTGGAGCGACATTTGAAGGTTAAGGCGAAGAGGAATATCGTGGACATGCCTGGAAACGGCGACGTTCCGTTTACTCACGCGAATATTAGTTCGGCCCGGAGAGAACTCGGGTACAAGCCCACCACGGATTTGCAAACCGGGTTGAAGAAGTTCGTGAAGTGGTACCTTTCCTATTACGGCTACAATCACGGCAAACCTGTAAATTAATTTTGTTTCCCTGATTTTTTTTTCGGGAGGGTTTTTTTTCTTTTTTAGTACGGTAGTATTCAAGTCACAGATAAAAACAGACAGTGTAAAAAAAAGGGAAAGAACCCCTGGTCTAGAAGAAGGGAAAGCAGCTTAATGGATCCAACAGAGAAGAAAAGAAGAGAAGGACAAGAGTAGATTCTTTACTTAGGAGGCCAGCTAAACCAGCTGTTGTTCCTTCGTTGATTTCTTTTCGCTTTTTGGTATTAATTGGTGTTTTTTTTACATTTTTTTTTCTTTTTGTAAAGAAAGAAAGTTCAAGTTGAAGTTCATCCTTGATTGTCTCCTCTTCTAATTTTATTACTTTCACTTTCTCCTGCCCTTTTATTATAGCAAAAATGGGTTGCACTGTAATTTTCGTGTGCTCTGTTAACGACCCCTGTTCTGTGAATGGTTGGTTTAACAACTGAACAGCATTTAAAAGGTTTGATGAATCCAATAATGTCAGTGCAGGTATCAGGAGATAGGATTTGGGAGCGAATTGTTGTCTTGCATTAGGTAAAAATATGAGGAATGGCTATAATAAAAGTATAATATTTAATGGAATAAAAGGTTTTATTTGAGAGATGAAATTTAGTAAGGTGATTTTGTGGGAGTGATAATAGAAGATATATGAAAGGGTGGAGACAGCTAGGATGACAGGGACAAGTGGTGAAATGGTTGTGATGGGATCCACAAAGTGGTGGGAGTGTGGGGCAGACAGTTCTGACCGTTGGATTTTGGGGAATTTGATGGATTTGTCCAGCTGTAAAGTACTTACGTAGGAAGTAGCAGTGGTGGTGGGTTCACCACAAATACAGTGTCAGCTTGCCGACACTCTGTGAGGAAAAGAAGCATGCTGGATGGATGGTGTTATTCTTAATTTATTTTTTCTTTTAGATGGATGTGCAAATTCCTACGTACATAGCTCTGCCCTTTTCTGCTGGGTCCCAAACCATTCTTCTTCGTTGTTATTCTGGATGTGAGTGTGAAACCATTTTCTGTAAGAAAAATGTTACGCCCACAACTGCATTGATCTTTTTTACCATATCCTTTATTACACCCTATGTTTTTCTCTGTCTGGTTACCAATTTTCATTCTTCCTAAACAAAATTATGACGGAAAAATCGGAATCCAATAGTGTTCGAATTTGCTTCAAATGGGTGTTTGGAGAGTATCTTATCTTTTTCTAAAAGGGCATGCTTAATCCAATTCATTTGTTGTAGATCAGCGATGCTACATCACATCCACCGACATGCTTTGTGGGCCCAATGAACATGTGAATTGTTTAATGATTGATAATATATTATTTATTTAATAATTAAGATGATTTTGAGTGAGGTACAGAAGTAATTGTTTGTTAACGAACCAGAACCCATCATCATCTGATTTGTTTATGAACTAAAATATAGGAGTTTTGGGCGTTGTTAGCAATTACTTGCCAAAATTAAAGGAGCTTGGGCGGTTTATGGCGTTATTGATAGGTATTAAGAAACAGTTGCAGAAGAGATGCGCGTTGAATAAAAGGAGTCTTTATTCACCCACTGATATCAGAGTGAGTGTAGGCCAGCTTGGATGATTGACTACCTTCAGCGGTGGTTAGTTCAAACTATACTTTTTGCTGGATAAGAATGTGAAAGGACAAAACACTCAAACTTAAATATTTTTAGTAACATTATTAAAATCACATCTCTCATTTTTTAATTACTTTTTTATTTAATATGTATAAACTTATAAACTAAATCTCAATAATTATTTTTTTACTTTTATATTCACGGGATTCACGCGTTAATTTTCAAACGGCTAGGTATCAGTATATTTTACAAATATTCAGTTATGATGATTATATCTCAACCTCCTTAATTCAATAATAAAATTACTGACACAGCTAGATTTACAGAGTTCTTAATTATCAAGTATTAAAAATACTAATTTTTCAGGTTAATTTTAAAATTACCGATAACTTATTAAACATTTTTATGGGTATATTGATTGGGATCATAGAGAGATTCTAAGAAGTAGAACACTATAAATATTTTTTTTCAACTAAATTTTAAAAATTTCGTTTCTATAATATATGATAATATTTCATAAATTTAGTATTATTTATTTGAAACGGGTTTTTTAAAGATTGTTCTATCATTTTCAAAAGATTGATAATATCTAACACTTTAAAAATTCTCAAATTAAAAATACAATATTATCTTTTCCATTTAATAAGAGAGGAATAAAACTTGTACAAAATACCACCACTCACTCTCCAATCATACTAAAGATTCATCAATTTAAAATATAGCAATGAAGTGTGTGTTATTGACATCAAATTTCAAATTAAAGGTTTAAACGGATCCTTAAGTAAAGTATATGCAATGTAAATCAGACAATATCTCTTAATCTTTACAAGTTCCTTAATATCATGACATTCTCAATCTTATCAACACAAATTACTAATAATAGCTGTAACTAATTCAAAAAGCAAATTTAAGTATTGGCTCATAAGTCCTAAAAAAACAAAAACCTTTTCAAAAAGTCTACCATTAACAAAATATCAAATCAATCCACACGTAGATCATATGCAAATGTATTACTCAAATACAAAATTAAGTAATTGCTTAAAAATCTAAATTGGAATCCAAGAATAAAGTTAATTTCTCTCAATTTATACTTTGTGTCTTAAGAAACCAAGGGTTACTTGCTGTGTCTTAATAAAACAAGGGCATAAGAAAATGATGAACTAACACATTAAAGGAATTCCTTTATCGCATCCAAAAACTCAAATCCCTGACCAAACAACACCCAAAATAAGAAGGTAAATTTCACAAAACTTTTTTTCGAACAATTCGAAGCACAAATGAGAGATTACAACGGGAAGGTGGAAATTGGATAGGAGTGCTAGGAGAAGAAACTTACTCAAGATCGCAATCCAAAATTTACGTTATACGATATCTGTTAGTCAATTTGAAGGTTGGATTCACAGGGGAATGGGAAATTAAAGTTTGAGGTTAAAAAAAAAAAGAGGAAAAAGGGTTGAAAAAGAAGAAGGGAAGAAGGATAAAAGAAGAAAACAAGCAAAACAAGAATAATTTTTCTAACATCATCACAACTAAACTGAATGGAAGTTAATAATATAAGTAGATAAAAAAATAAAGGAGAGTGACCAAGCTCTACTCTCACCCTATCAACTAATAAGTTCACCATTTTTTATTTGAAAATTATTTCAGCTACAACCCATACGTTAAGCCCATAATTATTATTCTTACCCGCCAAATTTAAGACCACCATTATTTTCTAATAAAGTCTAAAAAACTAACCAACCTACATCTTATACACACCTCAACTAAATAAATAAAATAGAACTTAGATAAAATTAAATAAATTTAACTACAACTTTTCAGATTATTTAACTCAACTATAAAAGAAATTCCCATTTTTCACATTCAAATTATTTCAATATTTAATTTTACTGAATATTTTTAGTTTCATATTTTCGGCTAATTAATGTACTAACTTTTTCTGGCAGGCTCGTAGCTTACATCTACAAAGCTTAATAGGATCAAGCTTTATATACGTTAAAAACTTATGCGTTTGAATAAGGCAATATAACATCATTTCAACATATTACAATAAAATTCCAACGCAGTAACAACGCCAATGATATTTGACATCATAATAACCTAGATCATACCTAATGCTGACCGGGCAAGTGACAAGCCTTAATGAATTACTATTTAACTATTTTTAGTAACAAAATATTTTACTTGTTTTTAACCTAATTAAAAAAATTAACTAATTAAAGCTTGTCTGATTTGAGAAATGTTTTGCGTTCTAATTTACATTTTTACAAGTAAATATAAAGATGCTAAATTGTTTTACTTTTTTCTTTACTTTCCAGTGAACATAAAATAGTAAAAACATGAAAATATATTTTCAATTTTGTTACAGATCTTTAGAATTAGAAAGTAAAGTAGACAGAATGGGACATTTTCTAAATATTATCTGTAAAAATGAGAAAATATAAAAATTAAATATACCTAGTAAGAAACTAAATAGACTCTTAATGCTTGTAAAATTTTATATATAAAATGAAAGGCATGTTCTAGCGTATTTTTATTTTATTTTATTTTCGTTCATATAAAATAATTTTACGAGAAAATGAGGTTTGATTAAAAATAACCAAGCATTATTTTAGTTTTTAGTACCATTGTGTCTGCGCAAATAAATAAGATTTTAACACTCGTAAATTCTTATAAAACTTAGTATTTACTAAGTTGATACAAATTCAATTTGACATAATTGTTGATATTTAGTTTAGTGTCAAAGTTAAAATATTTTAAATAATTTTTCTTTTCCACGTTTGAAACTTTAAGCACTGGACCAACCTAGATAAGCTTAGCACGTTTCTGAATGTGCAACGCATAGACTTACCTATTTGTGAAGCAATTACAATAATCTCACTCCAATGATCACCCTTTATCAAGCATGATGATGGTTGGGTAATGAACAATCTACTCACAAACTTATCTCTTTCATACATTATTTGACTTTTAACGTGGGAGTTTCTTAACTTATACACCAATTTTTTTATCTCTTTCATTTCAATAACTACTAATTCAAACAAAGTTGATTCGTGAGGTTAAGCTAGAAGCATTTAACTTGCAATCTACGTTATTCACATAGGGGATTATAATTAAATAGCCTAAATAAACCATCAAAAAACATTTTTCTTTCCTTATCTGATTTCATATTTAGTATTGTTGAGCATAATTAATGAAGAAATAAAAGAACATCCAAATATTTAAATGAGTTATTATGTTCGAATAGAAGAAAAATGGAGAGAGGCAAATTAGAATCTTGCATAAAATTAAAGAAAAATGATTTGAAACTATAATAATATATTAGAAATTTGTTTGTGAATATATATATATATATATATATATATATATATATATATATATATATATATATATATATATATATATTGATTGGAGAGGTTAAATGGAATAACTCACAATAAAATAAAATGTTAGATTAATCATTAACTAATATAATTTATGGTTTAATAGTAAAATTTTTTAGTAAGTAAATAGAAGTGAGTGACAAAATGTATAAAATAATTATCCATTTTTTTCCTATGTTACGTTTGAATTTTTAAATATTTTAGATTTAGTTTTTTTTTTTTGTTTACATTATCCTTTATACTTTGTTTGGACAGGAAGATGAATTTGAAGTAGTAAATTTGTGTGGATTTAAGGATGTGAATTAAATTGTTTTGATTAAGGGATACATAATAAGATTTAAGTGTAAAATTTATAAGTGGTGTAATAGATATGATTGTTTTTTTTTAATTGATAAATATGTAAGATTACAAACTTATCTTTATAGTAAAAAAAAATGAAAATTAAATAAGACTAGTTTGAATGGTATGACAATTTTTTTTTAATTATCCTCCTCAACCAACTAGTTCATCCTATTTGGTAAATGGATTCAATTTAAATAAAAAATAATGGTAATGGAATATTAATTCAATTAAAAATTTAACTTTGTATGTATTGTTAACTAAAATATCACTCACTTATAATTAATATAATTAATTGAGTTTTAATGAAAAAAAATCCAAATCAGGAATGTTTTCCGCTCCACCTTTAATATAACCATCCATTCATCTTTCTAATAAATAAATTTCTAAAATAAATACAATTACTTAATTAAATAAATATTTGAAATGTCAATAAATTTAAATCCAACATTTTTGAAAAAAATTCTTCAAAATTATAAATACATGTAAATTATAAGTAAATAAATTCTCAAAATAAATATAGTTTAATTAAACAAAATATTAAATAAATATTTATTCTAGTATAATAAAATTTCCTGTTTAGTTAAAACTCTAAATACATAATATTAAAATGTCTAAACATTTTTAACTTGTCCATAAACATATAACAATTTTATTTCATGATAAGAGAAAAACTTATTTGTTCAAATAATTAAATCAACAACACCAGATAACCCAACACAAAATCAAAACCAACACCAATACCACCACAATTGACAGGCCTTGCTTCAACAACCACCAACTTACAAAGACAACCATTATAGAATTTAAACTAAAATATAATCACAAAATCACTCAAGCCTCTACCCTCTATAAAATATCTTAACTTTCATGTTGTCTCTTACCACTTCGTCCTGACCACACCTATTGATCTCTCAACTACACGGGACTCACAACTATATCAACGTGCTATCTAAACTAAAACACAAAAATCAAACTCAAGCAAACGTCACATACTTAACAAAATTAGAAAACCAAACTCATAATTGATTATGGGGTGCAAAGCATAGTTATAATCGATTAACCTAATCGATTAGGTACATTTTTATAATTTGTCTTTTTTAACCTCTCGTCAAGCACGGTTTCTCGTACACATTTCATGCAAACCAGCCACTCAAACTGCCACAAAGCTTCCTACACGCGAACACCTTAACTCACACAATATTGCAACAGTGAAATCACATTCAAATACAAAGGATATTTTTGTAATTTAATAAATGTTGAGCTAGCTTTCACTGCAAATATCTTAACTTTATCGATAATACAGGTTTTATAACGTATGCATTAGATAGTAAACTGTAAATAATAACATTTGTATATATGCACCACTAGTAAAAAAAACCACATTATAGGTAAGGATAAAACGACGGTTAAAATGAAATCGTGTTAAACAAAAATACGATGACATTTTTAAAATTAAGTGAAACAATACTATGCCAGTTACGCTCAATAACCACCGCAATATCTCGGATGGATACTACGATGATTATGAGAGTCAACCGTCCCAATATCTCTCTGAGAAAGTATTTAAGTTTTCAATTTTTTTTAAACAGAGATGATACTACAACGATTAAGAGAACTCAACTATTGTAATATCTCTTTTGTTTAAAATTTGGATTTAGAATTTAAAAAAAAAATACTAGGATAATGAACTCTTTAATAAATTTATTACGAACCTTAACTCTTAGTTATAAATCTTCAATTGAATTAAATAATAGTATTTAATAGAACATAATTAATATTATTTTAAAGTATATTAATTATTTATGAGTCTGATATTATTTTTTATGTGTATTAATTCATTATTCATATATGTATTTTCAAATTAAGTACAATAATATTCTGATGTTATAATAAATTTAGATAAAATAATTTTTAATATATTATTATCTTAAATAACTTACTTTATTATTTTTTTATGTGTGTGTAATAATACTTTTTTTTTGGAAAGGACCTATAAATGTATCTGTTCTTACAATGGGCAATATTTATAGTAAAACTGTACAGATCATAAATTTGTATGTTGTCAAATACACATTTCAAGTTAATAGATCGTAATATGTTTTTTATTTATATTATATTGTATTATTATTAACATCATTATTCTATGTCTGAATAATTTACATTTATAAGTCATTTTTATTACAAATAGATTCATCTTACAGTTTTTTAGATTTTTTTAATAATACCGTATATTATATTACAAAATGTTATAAATTTAATTTTACCTTTGTTTATGAAATTAATTATTCCGGATAATTTTCTTCCAAATTCATCACACATCCTTCCTTATATGTTATAACCTTGTTCCACTTACTACTTTCCTTTCCAGAAGATCAGGAGAGAAGTGAATCGAAAGGAAGTAGTCAGTGGCAGTGGGATGCGATTCCCTCTTATTTCCCGTGCGCCTGTTCCTTTGCTTTCTACCGCCTTCTTTAAATTCAAATCTGCATCTACTTGCACTAGGGTTTCTCGCATGGCCGCTTCACCTTCTCATGCGGCGGTTGGCGATGGCGCCCCTTCTGCTTCCTCCGCCATTGACTTCCTCTCCATCTGTCACCGCCTCAAGGTGCTTATCCGTAAACGAGCTTTCTATTTCGTAATGTAGTACTTCTTTGTTTTTTCAGAAATGTCGGAGATAACGGCTGTTTAATTTTGATTCCTAAAACTGTTGCATTTGTTTGACTTTGATTGACTTCAAGAAAAGCTAGATTTCTCACTTGTGCTGTTTCATTTCGTATTTTTTGCTTCGCCTGCTTTTAATTTGTCGTTCTCTAACTTGTTTGAGTTCTGTGTGGTATGTGAAACAGACAACAAAGAGAACAGGGTGGGTACGAAAAGATGTTAAGAATCCAGAATCTATTGCTGATCATATGTATCGGATGGGCTTGATGGCGTTGATTGCATCAGATATTCCTGGTGTAGACCGAAACAAGTTAATTCACCTTCTTTTTACCTTAGATGATTATACCTTTCTTAATGACTCTATTTTTGTAATGCACTTGATAACAATATAAAGGGAGGTAGGTTTTCTGATACTTATTTGTGTTCTTTAATCTCACTCAGGTGCATTAAAATGGCTATTGTTCATGATATTGCAGAAGGTATGCAAATCTGCCACTTGCTTTCAGTTAATTGTCTATGCCTGGTAAGAGTGGTTCTGCATACCTAAAGTATTGTACGAATAATGATATAATATTGTGGACAAGTTAGACTAAATTCAGCTGGAAATGTAAATAAACTTGAAACAGTAGACGAGATTGAGTGAATACAAGGGCAAGTTTAGGTTTAAATTTTGAAATAGATTCGTTATGTAATATAGTGTTCTAGATGGAAACCCTGACTGCAACAAGTTGTTAAGTTATGATGCCAACCGATTAGTGATCTAGAAACTAATATACATTCATATACATGCATTTCTGCCCTCTATTCTGCTGTTTTCATGTTACACTCGATGAGAACTTGATAAATGCCTAAAATACTAGAAGTCCACACGAGTAAATTCGATTTACTTAGTGCTAGCTGTTGAATTGATGCAAGCGAATTCACAATGCTTTTTAACCCCTATTTTGGGTTTAACTACGGAAGCATAGCATAATTTGAGTTTTCAAGTTATTAGAAGTTTTAATACAAGTGTTTTACAATATCATCATATTTCTCATGCTCTTTCTTCATAGTTCAGATCAGCAGTTTCATTTGTTCTCTCTGTTGCTTTGTTTAACAGCAATTGTTGGGGACATAACGCCACTCGATGGGGTGTCTAAAACAGAGAAGAGTCAACGAGAACAAGCAGCATTAGATCATATGTGTAAAGTACTTGGAGGAGGATCTACAGGTATTTTTCACTCTGTAGTCTGTACATGAGTTTGTTAATGTGAGGATGTTGAAAACTCACCTCTTGGTTTTTAATTGAATTGTCATATCGAAGCAAAGGAAATAACTGAGTTGTGGATGGAGTACGAATCAAATTCTTCTCTTGAAGCTAAATTCGTCAAGGACCTTGACAAGGTTGGTGGCTTTTTGTTATTGTCTTTAACTTTTCACTTGTGTGTAATGTGGTGCCTAAGTGGTCAAGAGGTCCTCATGAGGGGTACAGAGAGTGAAGAGAGAAAATGGGGGAATGGGAAATGGCTGTTCCATTGTTTTTGGGGGGGGGGGGGGTTTGGTATTGAACTTATCCTGAGAACTTTCCATGTCCGATCCAAGTAAGCTAGGCTTAGGATCCTTTTTTATTCATTTTAATGATGAGGTATTGTGATTCATGAATTATGTTCCTTAAAAGGGGGAAGATGGTATAATATGTGATAATGCTGTTCCATAACTGCATTTATTGTTAATATTCTATCAGGCAGATGATTTTAATTTATTTAAAATTATTGTCACATTTTTGCTCGAATACCTTTGGGTCTCACCATATTCACAACTAGTTATCCTGATTCCTTAAATTCTGTTCCATACAGGTTGAGATGATACTCCAAGCTCTGGAATACGAAGATGGTGAGACAGTTTGCTATTTTATTTTTCTCCATTTCTTTTCACTTTATTATGATCATATTCAGGCCTTGTTAAATCATCTGAGTTGTTTGTGAATTCTTCTATAAGTATCAACAAATTAATCTATATATGTTAAGGAATTTATATAATTGAAGTGATGTTGAGTTTAGGACGTGTTAAACTTTTGGGTACATGGTTTTCCTGGACTGGGTGGATGGCCTCCATAATTAAGACAAGCTTGGTGGAGGATTAGAGCCGTGACAACTTATGAGTTTTGTTATGTTCGTCAACAATTAGCAACTATATCTAATATTTTGGCTGGAATTTTTCGGAGTTTGTTCTATAGGATATCATCAATGATATGTTAAATTAAAATAAGGATGATAAGGGCAAATAAATATTTAACTTTGGATTCATATATGTTTTTTATACAAATGTTTGTAATCAGTAATTTTATGTCACGTGTCTTTTTCATAGAATTTCAAATATAATAACCTTATATGTTTCTTCTTCCGTTAGGTTGAATACAATATCCTGTGCTACATACTTATATGATGATAGGTATTGAATTTGACTACTCATTTGAAATGATATATAGTGGGGAATAACAATGCAGGTTGCATCCCACTAGTTTTGAATTCTTGTACATAATGCATTGAGACTTAAAAATTTGTACTAGTAAACATTGGTATGAAGGGGTATTTTGGTTATTTCTTTCAGTGTAATAATCACACGGTTTAGATCTTCTGAAATTTTCTTTCTTGACTTCTTGCAGAACAGGGGAAAGATTTGGATGAATTTTTCCAGTCAACCGCTGGTATGAATTTTTTCAGAGTGTGGTTTAGTAGTTTGTGTTCGCAAATTGAATGATGGAGGCTGGATATGATAGTGTTTGTGAATAAAAAGAAATTCCAAATTTATGATTTTCTCTTACCTGCCCTTTTTTTGTGTGTGGAACAACAATGTTAAGCTTAGCAGTCTCTGCTTGCTAACATGAGATGGAATGTCATGTGTAACATCTCAAAGTCGATATTTCTAAGTCGCTTACTTGATTTGGGAATTTATCTTATGACTTTGATATTCTGCATAGTTTGTTCACTTGGTTAGGAGTTGATCTTGTATTGGAAGATGTTGGATGGATTTTTCACTTGTTTACGTATCAAATTTCCTGCTTTTTATGGTTAAATAGTGTTATGATGTGTTGGGAAAAATTTTGCCCTTTTGCAGGGAAGTTCCAGACTGAAACTGGCAAAGCTTGGGCATCAGAGATAGTATCGAGAAGGAAGAATAAATAAATTCTCCAGTATGGATCTCCCTGTCAATGCAAAAGGATAGATAGGAGGTTGTATTTGTTTTTTTTATATGGGTCTTCGTTTCTTTTTCTCACATGGCATGAAAAGGGTGTAATACGGGGTAGAGCTATGCATGAAGTACGGGCCACCTAAAAAAAAGAGAAGTTGAAGCTGTGCATGAAGCAGCAAATAGTTAAATTTCGCTAGGAAATTTAGTATGTCATAAAATCAAATTTGTTCAACTATGTCGAACCTTCCTTAGTTCTCATTAAATTCAGTGGATCTAAAACTAATGTTGTTCTTTAAAAAGATAGATTCCATGGGCATCATATGGGTAGCTTGCTTTGGAGGAGTTTAAAACTCGTGAAAAGCACCTTATGGCGTAGAGGACTAGTCACGCCAGATTGTACAGTGGCGGATTGTACAGTGGCGACTTTATGGTTTAGGAAACTAATATGCAATTAGGAAGTCCCTTCGGACACGGGGCAAGTCATCTTCAATTTTGAAGGGTTTGGTTCTTATTGGATTCAATTAGGTTAATAAATTTTAACTAATTTAATTGATCAGATTTAAAATTTCAATTGAAAATATCGTTTTCAAAGATAAAATTGGTGGTATTGATTTTGCATCGATTCAAAAGGTTTATGAAATGAGGTAGCTTTAATGAATAAAAATAAGATCTAAACAGAATCAGACAATTTTTAGATCAACTTATAAATTTATGGACAGATCATTTTGTAAAATAATAATAGTTTTTTTAAAATTAAAGTAATATTTTTAGTCTATATATATTAATTTGTATACCAAATCAATGCATTAAAATTTTAATTTAATAATATGATTTAAATTTTAATATATATATAATTTTTATGTAAGTTTATTTGATTTTTATTTTTATTTTTTTAGAAATGGGTTAAAATGATGTGTAGGACCGACTTACTTTTGTAAGTAATCTGTTAAGGTAAATTAGAATACTACACAAATTTGACCCCACTTTTTAGTACATAATCTTATATTGTAAATTATTAAATTGAAAATTGACGTCCTCAATTTTTGTCTCTTAACTAAAGTTCTTAATACTATTAATTTTTTCTTTATTAAAAGAGATTTCTTACACATTATAATTGGGTGAAAGCATTCCCCTCACTCATTTTAAACTATCTTTGTTTTTATATTTATTTTTTAATTATGTATTTATTTCAATTTAAAAACAACTTTACATTACAATTTAAATTAATTTTTAAATATAAATATAATTTATATATTTAATTTTTATACATAATAGAATTTTAACGTCAGAATCTACTCGTTTATTTTAAATATAATTATAATTATAAACAAATAAATAATGATCCAGACTGAAATATCATTATTGTTTTAATTCATTTTTTGTGGCAGGAAGAAGATGCTCTACAATTGAATGAAATCTAAACTGTTGATTAATTTGAACACTTTTGTATGAAAGGTAAAACATGAATGAACGGTTGAGATGTTTAGACCGGACACTTCACTTTTCAATAACCCGAGAGGATCTATGGTGGTTGTATAAAAACTAAAATTCGTTGGGGAATGGGCGCGTAAAAGCAAGGTAACGTTCTTCGCAGTTTCTGGCCATACACATACACATACTTTTCGAATACAAACACAAAATCTCCTTTTTCTTCCTCAATCTTGATTCGAACCAGCAAGTAAGTCTGAAGCCTAATCAAATGGCCTCTCTTCGTATTCGTACCCGTCTCCCTCTCTGTTTCTCCATACACGTACGTATCACGCTACAATACTGTCATTCCTTCTCCTTCAACCACACTCATTCATTATTCTCTTTCATTCTTTACAGGGGATGCTCTTTTCACCTTCTCCACTCCAGCAAGGTCTTTTCCCTAACATCACTTTCGTTCTTCATTTTACCTTTTGCTGTTATTATGCCTTTTACCTGTTTGTCTTTTAGTCCGTAGACCAACACTAGAAATAAATAAAATGAATAACGAATCGCGTTTAACGACTACGTCAGAAACCACCGTTTTGCTGAGACTTGTATAGTTCAGGGTTGTCGGGAAGCTCTCGAAGCTACAGCGTAGTTCAATCTTCGCAACATTGTTCACTAAAGTCCGATGAGGAAGAGATATCCGCGCTCCGTCGCGAATTTGAAGCCGTCAAACAGAGGTTTCTCACCATTCCCGATGCGCTCAGAAGAATGCCCAAAATGAATCCTAAAGGTTTGTTTGCTTCAATATTTCTTTTCGGAATTATGTTGATAGTTTTTTTTTTTTTTTTTTATTTTTTTTTTTTTTTTTTAATCTTATGTTTATTTGATCAGGCATATATGTGAATAAGAACTTGAGATTGGATAAATTGCAAGTTTATGGGTTCGACTATGATTACACTTTGGCACATTACTCGTCGCATTTGCAGACTTTGATATATGACCTTGCCAAAGAGTATTTGGTTGGTGAGGTTAGTTCTGACAACGCCCTCCGGCTGTATGATTTAATGACTCTGGTTCCTTTCCTTACTCGTCTTTTGCTTCTTTCAGCTTAGGTATCCTGAGGTTTGCTTGAGTTTTAAATATGATCCAACTTTCCCCATTAGAGGCCTATACTATGATAAGGCAAAAGGGTGCCTCATGAAGTTGGATTTCTTTGGTTCGATTGAGCTGGATGGATGCTTCTATGGTAGAAGGAAGGTATTTGGAACTGATTCTTTTGTTTCATTGGCAGTTGAATGCACCTAATTAGCCTTTTTATAATCTATTTGGTTTTAAACTCTATTAAGTGTTTCCGTGGTTCTGAAAATTCACATACAATTGGAACTGAGGTTTATTTTATAGATTGCACGAGGACAAAATAAATGGTAGTTCTATTTGACAAGCGTCAGTCAGCATGGTTTGTCTGTTGTTACAGAAATTAAAATAGTGCCAGTAATTTCTTTCTACTGAATAATTTTACAGCTAAATCAAACGGAAATACATGACATATATGGCACACGGCATATTGGTCGTGATCAAGCTCGATCACTTGTTGGTTTGATGGACTTCTTCTGCTTTAGTGAGGTTAGTTCCTTGTTATCCTGTTATTAAATAATAACTTTTGCTTTAATACTGTGTAATGTTGGAGCTTTGCCTCTGAACTTTTATCCAGTGAGTTTTTGTACTCTTCTTCATATGTCAAAGAAGATTATTGTTATTCCGAGTATGCATGTCATAAAGTTGCGTACACAAATAATTGACTGCCATCCACATATCAACCTCAACGTATATCCAGAATGGCCATGCTGCGGCAGTATCTTTTCTGTGTTTGATTTGAGCCACTATAGCATAAGAAGCATCATAAAATGTAGGGCATAATTAAATCTTGTAAGGAAAAAATTACTTCCTTTAAGGGCATAATTTTTAAGGGAAAAGTAAGTAAAAGACGTGTTTAAATAATTGTCCGATGATTAAATATTTTTTTTTTGAAGAAAAAGAAAAACCCAAAAAAGTAGTTTTGGGGCTTAGTTGTTTTTCCAATAAGCTAAAAAGAGTAGCCTCTGCAAATGCACCCACCCTTACCTAGTATATTCAATTGACCATTTATTATGTTGTTGACTGTTGCACTCAAAGTGATGGAGGCCTTCTTAGACTCTTGTGGGTGTTGGATGTAAGAACTTGCACAAGTTGGGAATCTTGGTGAGTTCTTGAAGGTTTTCTTGGTTGGACATGGTTTGGCTTGATTCTTGATGGTTCAAGGTGGGGTAGGTCTCAGTTTTGTTGAATTTCTTGATTGGTACTTGGAGGTTGATTATGGTGAAGGTTTGATGTTGGTAATCTTAGGTAGCCCAGAGGATTGAGTTTAGTTTTGGAGGGAAAGGTTCTTAAAAAGGCAAGGCAGGCTTTAATTCTTTGTAAGGTGTTGTTGTTAGTTTGTAAGAGAGGTGCATCTTGATGGCTAAAGGAGGAGGTGTCTGCAAGCTCAAAACAGCAAGAAGAGAAGGAAACCAAGAATGGTTGGGAGAACAGAGGAAGGAAGAAGACTAAAAAGAGACGTTTACCTTTTAAAAAAGAAATGCTTCAATTAGAAGCTTCAACTAGGAATTTTGGATAACAAACATATGTGTTACTTATCATGACATAAACAAAGAAAAATTCATACTTGAGTCTTTACTCAAGATAAGAACTCTCCAAAAAGGAAGAAGAATCACACTCTACGCAAAATTCAATCAATTTTGCAAATGATCAAAGTTGTGGCCGAAGTTCACGAGTGCTCTCCCTCATATAGAGAGGCTTGGGTGTGGGAAGAAGTGGTCAAACACTCCCCTTTCCCACTCTTGTATCCAAACAAAGCTAAAGACTAAACTACTAAAGAAATAATAGGTTAGCCTTGTACTTTGAATAGCTAAGCACATCTCTTTTAGATTGTTAGGGTAAGCTATACCTCTACCACCAAGGGACAAGAACTATGTTACCAATTTTTTGAAATTATAAAACTTGCATTACTAATTTAAGAGCAAACTCCAATTATGGAGTTGATTCCCTTTGAAATTTGAAAAATCTATTGAAAGTTAAAATCTCCTTCTCCAATTTCATTTGCCTCTTCTTGGGCTTTCTATTGACTTATGAAGTGTCTTTCTATCTTAGGTTGAGAACTGATTATTTGCATTGTTACTCTGTAGGCATGCCTTCTTGCAGATATAGTGCAGTACTTTGTTGATGCTAAGCTAGAATTTGATCCTTCCTATGTGTATGAAGATGTTGTTCGCTCAATTGAACATGTCCATCGCAGTGGCCTGGTTCATCGAGGAATTCTATCTGATCCACGTAGATACTTGGTGAAAAATGTAAGTTCACTACCCTTAATTGGTATCAACGAATATGTTCAATGGTTGCTGCAATAAGTGGTCACAATATAAGCGAAATGCTCTTTCAGGATCTATTATCTTAATCCTTTTGAGTTTTATTTTGACTATCGTACTATCTATTATCAAGGTAGATATTTTTTATTCATGTTGTCTTATTATCAGATTGAATTATTTTACTCTACTATTGAGAGTTTGTGGTTTTTTTTGTCATCTGTGACGAATATTTCAGGGAAAAATATTACGTTTTCTTAAGATGCTGCGGGAGCGGGGGAAGAAGCTTTTCTTATTGACTAATTCTCCTTATTACTTTGTGGATGGAGGAATGCGTTTTATGTTAGAGGTATTTAACAGAAAGGAAACCATATTATGCATTTTGTATTTAGGTGTAATTACTTATCTGGTCTCTATAGTTATAAAACTTTTTCTTTTTAGTTCGTATTCTTAAAAATATCCCCTTTTAATGTAGTCTCTACTCACATATCATTTTAATATCTTTTAGTCCCTATAGGAAGGACTAAAAGGTATTATAAGTTATATGTGTAGGAACTAAAAGAGGATATTTTCAAGTATAAGGACTAGAAGGAAAAGTTTGTGTTACAGTAGGGACCAAATGAGTAATTAAACTTGTGAGAAAATGAGAAAAGAAATTTCCTGAATGTGCTTAAGTGTATTTTCCACTTAGAACATTGATTTATTTTACAATAGGAATGGTTAAAAAGATAATAAATACATACTACTTTTCAAGAGAACTGTTCAAGTATCACAACTTTCTACTATACATTGAAGGATAATAAACAGTAAAGGCTTCTATTTCCAACAAAACCTATGAATTTTATTATGACTTCACTCCCACTTTACCAGTTGATGTTTAGTATTCTTTTGCGGAAAGAGATATTACCCAATTATTGTCTACACACAATAAAATCACATGGTTCAACAGATTCAAAGCTCCATCTCAAAAATGCATATGCCTTCTTTTCTTTCATCTTGTTGCAAACTATTCTTCTCAAACAGTGCAAAAAGAGTATAGGTAGAATAATGAATGTGGTCAGTTATAACTATTATGATGATTGTATTTTACATTTAGATGATGAAGGAATCTGGACTGGGGATCTTCTATACATACTTTTCAGTTTTTCTTGCTGAATGCATGCACTATTTCAATTTAGTAACTTGTGAAGATGAATATCAAATTTCATCAGAATATTGTGTAGGCTAAAGGAGTTATGGTATTGTACTTTTTGTAAGGCATACCCACAAACCTTAGGATGGTGCTCACATTTCTTAACAGATTGTTCTTTATCAGGGGAAAATGTGGAAAACCAATTATATTTATTAGTAGTTTGCTATGAAGGCCATTGATCCCACCACAAAATAAACAAAAGGAATAGAAGGAAATGGAAGATAATGATAGCTCTGAGATTCTCTTTGGTTGCAAGAAAAAAGATATAGCAAGATAAACAATCCTATTGCCCTGAGCTGGGATCCTCTAGAGTAACCAACAATCTCTATCAAACAAACAACAAAACAGAATGCCTTCCTCACTCTCCACACCTGATTCTAATCACAGAAAAATATGCCCTCTATTTCCTCTAGCTAACCGCCCTTCCTAATCATGTCACATCATTATCCTTACTCTTCTTTCTCACATACACCCTTCCCCATCTTGTGGCTCAATTCATGTCGCTAGCGGACTGAACAGGACTAAGTCGTAAGAGCAGGACCTGCGGAATAAGTAATTCTCTGCTGTCTTCCCTTTCGAATGAACCAAACATTAGCTAATTCGTTCCCCCTCTCCATAATACTTGAAGCCAACACTAACACATGCTCAATGACTTCCACATTTTCATCTTCTATCCTTGTTGGTAATTCATCTGCTTTATAGTCACCCACTAACACTGGGTGTGTCCATGAAGGTGGCAATTTCAAACGATAGGCAACTTCTCCAATCTTCTCTAGGATCTTAAAAGGGTCGTAGTACCTTGCACTTAGCTTGGGGCTTATTTTATTCATCACAAAATGTTGACGGTGTTTGAGCTTAAGGAAAACCAACCTCAACTCCTCTCTGAATGATGTTTGTTGGCTTGCACCCTCATCTTGTCTTGTGCCCTCAATATATGCTTCTTCAATTGCCTCATCCATGAGTTCTCTTTAACAACTTCAACTCTTATTTCCCCCTGTACAACTTGCAATATCATAGGAGGTTGAAACCCGTAAATAACTTCAAATGGCATGGTATCTGTAGATTCATGACATGTGGTTTTGAACCAAAATTCTGCCCATGGAAGCCATGTAACCCACTCCTTGGGTTGGTTCGTAATGAAACACCGTCACTTTTGTCTGTCCATCCGTTTGAGAGAAGTATGTTGTACCCATCCTCAACATGGTCCGTTGCATCTTGAAAAACTCCCTCCAAACTGAACTCATGAACAATGGGTCTCTATCACTCACCACTGAATTAGGAATGCCATGGAGCCTCACTATATTCTATTTGTCCATGATGTCTTGTTGTAGCCGTTAGCTATAACCTGGTTTCTCTCTGTGACCTATTTTCAATTATTTCACTCTTAATCCTTTAGTGTTCTGGAGTAAAATTATCATATTCAGGGATAAATGCTTCCTGTTCTCATGAACGAGAATATGGGATTTACTTTAGACATGTCCTGAACATTTTTAGAGGGAATAGGTGTGTGCTGGAATTATGGTATAGTACATGTATTACTGAGATAGTTGACTTTGACACCTAACACTGACAGTCAGATCTCTTAAATTGTTTGGTTGAAAGCCCCCTAATTTTTTTAAATGTAATTTTTGTGGTTCATGATTGTTTAGCACTTATCATTTCTGGACATAATTTCCTTGAGTTTATTCTTGGATGTTGATTAGGATTCTATGGATTGTAGAGACTCCTGGACGGAATTGTTTGATGTTGTGATCGCTAAGGCTAATAAACCGCAATTTTATACATCTGAGCATCCATTCCGGTTTGTATCTCATTCGTGTAATTTTATCATATGTGATATGGAGCTTGTTTTCTATTCTAACTTAATTCTTCTTATTCTGGTTCAGGTCTATTTTTTAGTAAAGGATATTTGGGGTTCACATTGTGCTACAGACCTTTTATTTATTTTTATTAAGAACATAATAAAACTGACTTCCGGACTAGACCATTTAAATTTGGCTTTCTTTTTTTTTTTTTTTTTTTTTTTTTTTTTTTGAACAGCTAAAAAATTTGGCTTTCTTTACAATTAAGTGATTGAAGGACTAGAAACGAATAATTTTCCAGATATGTAGCTAACGTGGATATTTTCTTTTGCGAAGCAATTTTTTTCTAATAATTTATTTCCATTATTATCTCTTTGAATTTATATTCTTGAATTTTGAATTCTTTGCAAAGGTCCTGAAACCTGCTCTTCGCGCAGTTGTTACGACACGGAGAAGGACACATTAACTTTTACCAAGGTTGATGAATTTCTTCCAGGTAAAATTTATTATCATGGATGCCTCAAATCCTTTCTCCAAATAACCAAGTGGCACGGCCCAGAGGTATGCTTTATTTGATGTCTGATAATAAACCATTGAATGCAATATTTCCATTTACTTACATGAATTTTACAATTATTTTTAATTGTGAAGCAAATATGGAATTTGACATAAATATTCTTTCACATGGAGTCCCTAAAATGCTAATATTCACATTTTTAATTAGGTGATATATTTTGGAGATCATCTATTTAGCGACTTGAGAGGGCCATCAAAGGCAGGTTGGCGTACAGCAGCAATCATCCATGAACTAGAGGCATGTGTGCCATCTAATCCATTTTCACAGATTTTTGAGCTTGCTTGTCTTTATTTTTCATGACTTCTGATAGATAGATCAGAGTTGGCATTCCTCCTCCTATGGGTTCATAAATATAACTCCCTAGAAAGCAGTGTGAAAATGTTGTATCATATTTTGTTTGCCAATGGAAAATATGTACAAGTTTAGATATCTTGTGTGGTCGGGCTTCCAATGAGATTAGTTCATTTAACAGCATTCGTGATGGCTCTCATTTTACTTGCCTGAGTTTGTGAAACTAAAATCTGAGTCTTATATGAGCTGTAAGTGTGAAACATGAACTCTAATTTACATAAGGAGGCTCTCCCTCTTATCAGCCTCGCTTGCAAGTGTTGGTTCTCCTCACTAGTGGCACCAGCACCATAGCTTGGTTTACCATTGCTAGTGTGTATAAGCCTCTTGCTTACTTGTCCATACTGAGCGGTAGTGTAGGTCCCCTATTGGCTGGGTGTAAGACACAACTCCATTAGCAGTGAGTTCTCCTCTCTAATCAATCAGCCTAGCTTCAGGAAATGGTTACCCGGTTTTCTGCATCATTGTGCTTGTTTTGTTCTTCATTTATTATTATATTGTCAACTTAGACAATGACAATGAAGTTATATGCAAGTTGTCGAAGATTTTTTTTTTTCGTCATTTATATGAAAACTGACCTTTGTAAAAGTAAAATTTAATAAACCGTTGCTTTGTACATGTGATGATGGTCATGATAAATGTAAAGAACAGTAGTAGTTGAGTTGAGTCTTCAATGTGTCTGTTGCTTAAACAGTTGCTAAAGATGAATATGAATCTTTAGAATTCCTGTTGGTTATGCAGTTTCTACATTATTAATATAATTGAGATTGACAATTTTTTTTAAGTTAAATTATGCTTGCTGAATGCTCTTTCAAACTTATGCGTTACTTAATTAGGAATTGATGCATATAGAACTTTTGTCATAGTTAACATCAGAAAATGGACATTTATGAATTTGTTTCTTTAACAATGCAGGGCGAAATTGAAATGCAAAATGAAGATACCTACCGTTCTGAGCAGGTAACTTCACGTTTTTGTTCATATTGACATTATTTCTCTACAACTTCATGCTTTCTAGCGCATATACTGTAGATGGTTTCCAGTTATTTTCCCTGAGTGGTTGTATTGCATTGAAGACTCGGTGCTCGCCAACTAAATACTATTTTACTCTTATGTCAGGGGCTTGAGGTGTGAATGATTCAGGAGAATTTGGGATCAATAGTAGTTCATGAAAATGTTGTAATTTATCTTGCATAGAGAGATTTCATAAAATTAAAATTGCTAACATAATTATATTAATCATGTAGCTACTTCTTCGCTGTTCAAAAAAAAGAAAAAAATCATGTAGCTACTGGTATAAACACATAATTATTTTTCATAGAGTTTAATTGTAATTTATTTGATAGTTGCCTGCTCTTATTAAACAATGAAAATTATTACTTTTAGACACTTTCCTAAATTAAGGAATATTCATATTAATAAACAATTTATTATGGAGATTGAACCAATTTATTGATTATGAGCCCACTTTAAACCTTACTACACGTGCATGATTGTAATTTAAAAGTTGACATATAAATTGCAAATTCATATTTTACGCAGTGAAATGCTAGAGAAAGATTCTTAAGAATTAAATCAAGTTAGTGTTTAGTGTAGTCTTCCTTCTTTGTGAGCTTGCTTGTGTGCTCTAAGAAAATTATTACATTTCTCTGCCTTCAAGTTAAAATCACAGATGTTCTGAGACCTGTGGACATTATGGAAGTTTGTACAACCACAAAAATAATTAATTGGATTTGTTTCAAACATTTTAATTTAATATTATTGAAAAAAAGGCTTAAATGAATGCTTTTATATTACTTAACTTGTTATAAAAGGTAACAAAGTCTTTTTGGTTGGTTAACAGTATAATTTATTTCTTCAAGTACTGTTAGAGCTGTCACATTTTATGCATTGTATCCTGTTAAAAACTGCAGGCAAAGTTTCATATAATACAAGAACTACTTGGTAAATTGCACGCTAGTGCATGGAGTAGTCTGAGAACTCCAGCTTTCAATTCACTTCTGGAAGAACTTAATGAGGAGAGACAAAAAGCACGTAGCAAGATGACGATGATGTTTAATAGATGTTTTGGAGCAACATTCCTGACTAGCACAGGACAAGAATCTGCTTTTGCATATCACATCCACCAGTATGCAGATGTTTATACCAGTAAGCCAGAAAATTTTCTTTTGCATTCACCTGAAGCTTGGCTTTATGTTCCATTTGATGTCAAGATCATGCCTCATCATGTGAAGGTAATCCATTTTTCTTCATAGTAGTTAATGTCACTAAACCACATGACATAAAAACCAAAGAAAATTCTTCTGTTATCCCATGCTTCCTGTTCTTGGATTTATTGTTCGTAAAGCTCGGTTTGTTTCTGGAAAATCAGGGATTTGTTGAGTTATATAAACTTGTCTCAAAACTTTAGCTATTGAAGAAGCGCAAAACATTCCCTGTAATTTAGTATTGACTTTATAGGTACGACTTGCCTAGTTGTTATTAAAGTTAAGTTTAATTTGAACTATGTTCCACTATATCGGGGACTGAATTCGTCAACTTGTTGCTCCCCTTGCATATACTGGCTGCCATTATTCAGTAGTTGCTGAAAACACCATTTAAGAATATGTTACTCACCCTGACTTTATAGTTTTAGTGTATTTTAGTTTTGGTTTGGCAGTTCGCAAGGTTGGTAATGACTTTGCTAGCGATACAAGAATAATATTACAAATTTCCTGCTTCCGCCTACTTTTTGTTTTTATAACACCTTTCTTATCCTCTTTTAGGTTCCGTCAAGCTTGTTGAAGACTGAATGAACGTTCCTCCAAAACATTGGCATTTAGCTTTTCTAATAACGGAACAATGATGTGGCAATTCAAGTAAGCATTTAATTTGTGAGAGGGACTACTGGAAGACAATTGCTGCTGTACAAACGTCCATTCAATTCTATTCTTTTGTTCTTCATTCCCTAATTTCTTCTTGCCATACCTAACTTCAGTTGATTATTAATAGAGAAAGAAAGCACAAAACGAAAGCCCCAGTACATGTAAAATGAGTCTATTTCTACATGTTAACGTTCATGATAATAACTTATAACTATTAAATCTATATTAAAATCAACTCATTAATGAGATTAAAAAGCAAAATATAACAGTGACCATCATTGTGATAGTGATCAAAGAAATGATAGTGAATATTTTTTACACGTTTTACTTTCTAATATATCTTTGTAATATATGTAAAATTTACTTTTTTTTTTATCTTATTTCTTTATCTTTATCCTGTCACGTATTGTGATGACTATAAATTCTTATCTTATATTTAAATTTTTAAGTAATATTTTAAATTTAAACAAAACAACATAAAATGAATAAATTAAATAAATATGTATTAGAGAATATTAAATTTAAAATTAATATATATATATATATATATATATATATATATGAATATGCAAGATAATAAAAATTATTACAATGACTTAGTTTAACTCAATAAAATAACATAAAAAGAAGAGCACCTCCATTTTCGTTAGTAGTATTAAATATTTTATGCTTAATTTTTTTGGGATAAATCTGTTATGATTAGTTTGGTTGCAAATTTTGGTTCGGTAAATATTTTTTTTGTTTGGAATTGTTCAAAAATGCTCTAAAAATGAAAAAAAAAAGTAGTATTTTTTCATAACTTAAAACTAATCTAACAAATTAACTTGTAAAAACTATATAACATGTTGAAAATGCGTACAATTTTAATGGGGAGTTTTGAGAGATGACAAACTATGTTCATGATGTGTGTGCACGTGGGTTAAATTTGCCTTTTGTTTTTAAACTTGGTTCTGCTCAATGCTTTCAAAATTGATTAATTAGTCTCAAACTTTAATAAATATGTGAAATTAGTCATTTTATTAATTTTATGACAGTAAAAAACTATAATGAAATGTTTAATTTAGATAAAAAAATATTATTATATTATATGAATTTAATTTTTTCATCAATTTGTAATAATAAAAAACTATCCGTAAATGTTCAATTTTAACTATAAAAAAATATTAAAACCACATTTTCAAAAATTAGAGAACTGACCAAAAATAAATTTGAGAAAAAAATAATACAAGGACGAAAAACATATTTCCCTTATATTAATATAAATTATTAACATGTATAAAATTTATATATGTAAAATCTGAATAAAGAAGAACAAATGTTTATGCTAGCCAAGGTGAGTGCACTTTATCTAAAAGGGAAAATAAAACAATTAATTAGGATATCAAAGGTTTCGTCTGGGACAAACTGACTTGACAAGGGGAATATTACTTATAAAGCCTATGAATATAACGATGGAAACTTGAAAATAAAAATAAATAATAAATAATTGTAGTTATGAAGACCGTCATCCATATAAATTATTTGAAATTTTGCATTACATAGATTATACAACATTTTTGGATATGCTATTAACTCTAATTGATTCTATCTAACACCTCTCTTCCTGTGCAGGTGGCAAATATAAAGCTCTCTGCACTCCCTTATTGAAAATTTAATGCTGCAACAATAAGAACCAAACCGAACCAAATCATATTGCGCTGCAGATGTGTTTTTTTTTTTTTTTTTTTTAAATTTTTGGTTGTTGAGGATCAATTTACCCCACTTTCACTAAGTTACAGCAGTAGGAACCAAAATGAAAAGAGGTTTTGGATGCTTTCTTCAGGCTTCAAGGGCATTCTGTTCCATTCTTTCCTTCTTTTCTGATAACATGGCAGCATGATGCTCTAAATATTCCCTGCTGTTAATCTCTGTTAGTCTGCATCAAATTTATATCACAATCAGTAATTGCAACAAATACATACCTTACAAGGAAGAGTTGTGGTTATCTTGGTAACTGTACGTGATATTTCCATGCTTATATTGCTTTTAGCTCTTAGTAATGTCAAAACAGAATAACGCAATACCAACCAACCCCAAAACCGGCTGGACCCCTATTAATTTGTGACAATGAACAAAGCTGTGAGTGTAACCTATGTACCTGAATCACTACAGACATCTTTGCAACTGACTCATAATATACAGTAGGCAAAAGCAGTTTCAGTTCTACTATTCTGGTACACTCAAGATGTTGGAGATTGTTGTTTCCAAGTACATCCTTTCTCACTCCATCAGTATCCCTGATAACCAACACTTTACAAGATCCCAGCTACTGGATGTACATCTTAGGTCGTGGTAAAAGATTTAATGTTTGAATATTTCTATGAAAAAATATACTAATGAATAAAAGAGCGGCTGTCTGCTCCTAGTATTGCACATCAACCATTATCCAGTTCTTTAGCAGCCGAGTTTTTTTCTCTATTTCACAGATTTAAGGGTACAACTTCAATTGCATTGCCAATACTCAATCTATAATGTTTCTCGATCTTAGATGATCATATAAATAATATTAAAAGGCGAGATATTCCAACTGTCATCAGTTGAGCAGGCAACAATAAATCAAAATTGTTACAAAAATTATTACTAGTTGTTTTGCCTCGAGATATACCATACCTACTAATGGTGCGGTCTTTTGCAAACCCCAATTCATTATCCACGCAAAGATTAGAATCATCATTTTTCCTTGATCTTGAAGAGGTTCTGGGTGCCATACTTTTAGCTTCAGATATTGTTACTATTTTTGCAAAGAGATCTTGAGGAGTCCCTTCAGCAGTACATAATAGTCTGGCCTTGTTCTCGTATATTACCTGTAATCACAGTTAAAAAAAAAGTAAATTATTCTTCTCTCAATAGGAAAAAGAAACATAGAGGCTAATAGAAAAGAATATGATTATTCATTTAAATGTAATTATTCCTAAGCTTCACTTTCTTATAAAACTTCCAATCATTAAGAATTCTTGGCCGTTGGATATTTTGGAAACACATGCAGAATTTTATTCTTTATTTTTTAGTCAAAAGTCCATATTTTCTGCTACAAAAGGCATATGGATAAAATATGAAGATTCACGGGAACAAACTCAGCCAGATGGAGAAAATCACACTCAACATATACTCAGCCATTCAGAGCAAGAATAATAATATACATGAGAAATGTTAACAATACACTTCCTACACACTACTATCACGTGGAACCTGGAATGGGAAGTGAGATCCACATAATTTAATGGGACCCTATGAAATCCACTCAACAAGCAAAGGGACGACTCATAGCAAGGTCATTCCTTGGGCAGGATGAAATATTACAATATAAAGGTTTCGAGAAAATATGCTAATGAAACTCACAACAAACAAAGTTTTATATATGGAAAAGCCATTTAGAATGGCAAGAGACTTACGTCAACTAAAGTGACAAATCTATGAGCAGCTGCTTTATTGTGAAGCCCAAAAATTGGAATGCCTTCTAAAGCCAATGTGTGGAACTTCTCTGAATAAAGAAAAAAGACATCCAATGTGAACTTCGATTTATGGTTCTTACATTAGCAGCTAAGTAAAATTATGAATATATACATAGTGTATGTGTGTATGTGTGTGTGTGTATATATACACACATGTATGCACTTTTAAAGAGGAAACCAAACTGCCCACAATGAGAATAAATAACCCAAAATGACTTACTAAATAACCCAAAATAGTCTGCAGCCCCAAGAGGTCTATCACAAAGTTCCTCGAAAGGAAAATAGGCACATCCGTTAGCTCCCAATGGAACCTAATGAAGAAAACAAGCACAGCTTATAATTGATAATAACCACGATTATGTGCTCAATGTGTCCAGTATCAATTTAGTACATACTTGCAGTTTCCTTCCCATAACTACTTCTACTTCTTGGGGAGTAGCTGTGCCTTCTCCAATCAGCTGTTGAAACCTTTGCTTAAGAAGTCCAGATAAATCTCCCCCAACAAAATAGAATCCTTGTTCCCCCTACAGTCCAAATTTGCAGAAAATAAATTAAAAAACCAACAATTTGAGATTAGTGCACTTACATATATAAGATTCTACATCATACCGAAGTCATTTTGCGGTAGTCAATTGATGAACCAATCTCATGTACTACGCATCTTTCCTGCAGGAGTATACATATATTAGGAAATTACAACTGGAAAATAACATACGAAAACATTAATAGGCAATTAAAAAGAGAAAAATATAAATATGTCCTGGATTCTTTACTTTCTTCCACAGCACGCACACGAACTCCACGAAGCAGATATAGTAATTGACTTGGAAAGCCAATTCTCCCAACTAAGAAACATGTAGCAACATACCTTCAGTGCTGCAATGAAGGGTAGAAAGAGATCCCTCTGCAATCCACCCTCATACAAGTTATCTGGTGCACGATTGGATGTGGCTACTAGAATCTACAAACATTGAAACACACGAAAAAATTGAAATTAATTAGGCAACAATACCACAATTGCTGTTTTGACAGACCGCCACACAGTTATATTACTTACAATGCCTTTGTTGAACAAATGTCTAAACAAGCGATTTAGTACCAATGCATCTGCGACATCTGTTACCTATTGAAAAACCAAAGATATAGCATCAAATAAATTATGCATGATCTATTATCACAAAATAAATAAATGCTATACTAAAACTTTACCATAAATTCGTCAAGACATAATAAAATTGCATCCTCAGAAATCTCTCCTGCAACCACGTCAAGTGGATCTGACAATCCCTTATGCTTCTATAAGGATACAACAATAGGAAATATGAGATAGATTTCATCTTATTCTGTAGGCCAATTCAACATACAAAGACAACATAATTCTGTAAACTGGTAACCACAATTAATGCTCAAAGCATAAGACATCTTTTTGTATCCTATGAAGATTTTCAAACAAATCCTTCGTCAAAAAACATACATCATTATTGGCACTGTCGCCCTATGTTAAGTAATGAATTCCAACCAAAAAAATAGACACAAGGAAAGCAATTCCATCGTAGGTTACTTGGATTTATTATCAACAGTAACTGCATTGGGAAAACTGCCGTGTAAGATGTATCAGAATAAATAGATTTGCCCTTTTTATCTACCAAAAAGAAAAGAAAAGAAAAACATTTGAGAGGAAATTAACAGGTTGGGTAAACTTACTTGTAGCATGCTATGTACATTCAACATAAAGTCATGAAAATGAATCCTCTTCTTCCTCCAATTAGAGGGCCTGGTAAGAGACAGAAGGTGAAGACGGTAGATGTATAAATCCTAATAAGGACACACTTCCATAGTATATTCTAAAAATGCCTCGTATTCTTATATTGAGAGTTGAAAAGGTATGACAACTAAATGCAACAAGACAACATCAAATGAGAAAACAAAAATCAATAGAAAATAAATTCATTCAAACTCACAGTTGATCAAAAAACAAGTCCATCAGCATAGTTTTACCAGTACCCACTCCTCCAAAAAGATATAAACCTTTTACAGGTGAGTAAGAAGGATGGGACAAGAGCCTAGACCACAGCCACCCACTCCTGCAAAATCAAAAGATCAATAAATTCAGAACCAAATAGGTAAACAAAATGTGAAAAATAAGCTTCAAGATTTGAGCAGACATATCAGCACCAGGCAAGATAGATACTGGAAGTAAGAAATGCATACCTTACAGGTTTTTCAGCATTGCGATCCAATTGGCAGGCATCAGCAGACTCAACAAGCTCATCGTACAGCCTCTGAAGTTCTGACAGAGTGTCGACCTATTTCAAAAGAAAAGAAGACAACGCTTAAACAAAGGAAAAGAAGAATAACTGCGACAACAGCGGATTAAGTGCCACAATTATAATCCACATAGTAATATCCAACAACATTTTACCGATAAAACAAGCAGGAAAATCCATTTCATCAATGAAATTAGGCACATTAAAAATGAAATGTAGACACTCTACCTGGCAAGCATCACCTTCTACAAGTTCACCATTAGCAATTCTTCGTTCATACTCAACAAGAGGCCCAGCTTTGCTTGTTTCTGTAACAGAGACAACAGATTCCAATACATAAAGACATGAGAGAATAAATTTCCAACCCTCCTGAATCCAGCACACCGAGATCAAAAAAGATGAGAACCTGTGTTTGTGAGTTTCGCAGCATCAGTCGAGAAAGCTCTCGTGGTTGTTACAAACGAATGGTTTTTGACAAAGTTGGTCTCAGCATGATCAGCAACTATATAAGCTGAACTATGAATATGACAGCTCAGTCCAAAATGATAAGGGGATCCTTCTGCAACATTAACACTGGACAAAACACAACCTTGCCTCTGAAAGGCTGGTCGCAATTGTCGCAGAGACCGGAGCACGTTTCTCATTCTCAACGACTCCCAATTCCTCTGATAAACCCCAAGGCACAAAGTTAAGTATCCCTGATTTCAGAGGCACAAATCACTCAAACACAAATTTTTAAACATGACAACTCCTCGATAACAACGAAACCGAAATTAAGTCTAAGGGTATTTGAATTCCAACTCTCCCCAAGAATTATAAATGAACAGATTTCAAGAAATCCCCAAATCAAATTCACCACAATTGCTCAGTACAAGAAAAACCAAAATTAAATTACAAAAAGGTGCTCGAGACAGGATTAAAAAGGTATTGCACTTTGATCAAAATTAGAGACAATGAAAGCATAAAATTCGTCTCTTAAGGAGAATAGTCTGACAAAACAAAACACCGATTGAATCTGAATGAATGTAACAGACATGCATGATGCAAGACAAGCGTAACATAACTTACAAAGACCAGATACAAAACCGCGTACTTCCAATCCAACACATAAGGGAAATTGAGGAAAAGAGAAAAAAGATCCAAAAAAAAATAAAAATAAAAATCTGAACAGCAGCTATAATTATTTAAAGGATAAAAAAAACTCACCTTGATGGAAGTGAAAAATGATCTTAAAAGCACTCCCACAAAAGAGGAACAGAAGTAGTAAAAAAAAGAAAAGGGAGTGTTGCGTGAAGAGAGAGACGGCGATTACTGATTACGATGATATGGGTGGTTCAGATAGTTGGAGATGCAAAAAGACTCAGAAAAAGTGAAGATGCTTGCTCAAGAACTCCAACAAGGTGGTCTTCATGGTAATGTATCTGCTTTTACTTTATTATAATATAATTATAATTCTAAAACTCAGAAGATGTGGGAATTTTTCACATGGCACGGATCCTATAAGCCAAGGTCAGCATGGTTTTTATTTTTTTTTGGCATAAGCTAAGGTCAATATGATATGACATTGTTGTTTCTATACACCTTTCATTTTAATCCTCAGTCAACCCACTTTTTCCCCCTTATCACATTTACCCTATAAATTAAAATGATTTTATGAATAAGTTGAAAATAAAATTTAAAAATTATGAGAAAAAATTTAAATGAATTTATGTAAATTACTTTTAACTTATAAAAAATGTTGTTCAAATATGTCATAAAATTATTATTATTATTTCGTACAAATTCTGTAAAGTATAAGTGTTTTACAATATGTGTAAAACTATAAATGGTTAGTTGGGATTTATTGTATTTTTTTACCACTTGTTTAGTATTTATCTTATACAAAAGAATGTCTTCTAGTATTTGGATGTTATTATATTCACTGTCTGTAGAAAGCTGGTAAAACACATACTAATATAATATTCTTAAGGAATTTTATTGGAGATGCAGTTGTTTAAACACTTACTAATGATAATCTTAATTCTTTATTTCATTAATAATCCGTACAATTATTAATAATTGACCCCCAAAAACTTGCAGGTGGCATCTTTCACGTGGTCCAATGAATTTGTTTTCACCGTCACCAACAACACTAATAAATTTTAGGAATAAACATGTTTTTTCGCGTTAATATATTCATGTATTATATTAGTTTTATAGGGCATTATTTTTTATTATTTGGAGAGTATATATATGGAGTATTTAAATCTGTTTGAAGAATGATAAAGAGTAAATAGCGTGTGCTGACAAATGTGCAATTCGCGGAAGCAATCAAACATTGATTTGAAAGTGGTGTCCTCTTTTCGATTCCAACCACAATTGTTGAGACACTGTTCATGCTATGTTTTAAGATCACATTCTCTTCAACACCTAGGAAAAAATACACCTTCAACCATCCACGTTGCTTCAAATCTTTAATTATTATTGTATTGTCACGATCCATTCAAGTATCTTTTTTTTGTTCTATTTTAATCCAACACGTAGTAGTTTACGGTTTACGTGACGTTGATTTAAATCAAGGACCACGCGACAGGGATGAGAAAGCAAATTTTCAAGAAAAATATGTATTTATACAAATGGTGTTTTTTTTTTAATACATATAAAAATATTGATTAGTCTTTATATGGTAGATTGAAGTATTGATTTATTAAAATATTGATTAGTTTTTATAGAATAAATTTATTTTTATTTGACTTTTTATTCAGGTCATTTGGTAAATATATATTTGGTATGTTTTTGCTTTTTTTATATTAAAGTTTTTATAGTTTCTGTTTTCCTACAAAAACTTTTCATGATATTTATTTTTAGATTATTGACTAACTTTTGACTGGTCTTCACATTTTGTCTTGTCTGTAATCTTGATGTATTATATATATATATATATATATATATATATATATATATATATATATATATATATATATATATATATATATATATATATATATATATATATATTTGTGTTTAATTTTTTATTTTTGGATAAAAAACTTAAAAATTGAATTTCGAGTTGAGGCGTAGTGGTTTCTGATAATGTCGATAAATACTTTTATGCAACGACAATTAACATGTTACTTAATTAATTAATTAATACAATAACTGAAAGATAAACATATTAAAATTTTGGAATGCTAAAGTTACTTTATTTCATATTGTCACAAGTTAGATTCATGAGTTAAAAATAAAAATCCAACTTAATTTATTACGAGTTAGTATTGTATAATTGGATAAACATATAAATTAAGTATTCCATCTATTTAAATATTATTAAGCTAACATTCTTATATATTTAGAAAAAGATATCAACTTGTATAATTAAAAGTAATAAATAATTATGATTAAAAATAATAAAAAATTACTAATTAAGTAATATCAATTCTGACTCAAACTCGTTTAACTCGTAAGTTAAATGAATCAATCTCAATTTGATCTGCATTCTAACTTAAATTTATGATAAATTAAATTGAATTACACGTTTAAATTGACACCTTTAATTAAAATTATAAAAAAAGTTAAAATGTAATATACTTAAACCAGTGAAATTTTAGTTAATATATTAAAATAAAAAATTGTCTCGATTGATTATATAAAAATAAAAATATGTTAAATAAATAATTGTCAGATGATCTTTATTATTCCCTTAAATAATTCACGTAGGCAATTAAAAGACTTAGTTCCGGTCTAAACCGGAACAAAAGTAAATATATAGAGTTGTCGTTCTTTTATTATTACATTAAATATAAAATTATTCTAGGCCTTTTTTAACAAAAAGGATATTTTATCCAAAAAAAAAAAAAATCGAAGTAAAAAAAGAGAAGAAAATATAACGCTTTCTTTAATCGATTTATAAATAAATAATGTAAAATATAGTTTTAATTCCTCTGAATTTGGTAATATTTTACTTTAAAAATAAGTTTTTTACTTTTAATTTTGCCTGTAAACTAAATTCTTTTAAATTGATATCGGTTAAACAAATTGTCTATACAGCGTCAAAAGTAAAAAAAACTTCACGGTAAAATGTATTTCTTGTTTGTCAAAAGCATAGGTCTTTTAATTCTTAAAAATATTTTGTTCGTTTTTTGATTTAAAAATATTTTTTATTTTTGTCTCTATAAACTAAAATGTTATAAATCTGGTCTCAACTAACCATTCCACTAACTCAATTAAACAAATGGCCTATACAACAAAATGTAACAAAAAAAAAAAAGACAGTTAAGGTAAAATATATATATATATTTTTTTTGTAAAATATAAATATTTCACTTTCAATTCTTCAAAATGTTTTATTCATTTTTTTCCTTGAAAAAAATGTGTCAAATATTTTCCTAACATGTATATTAAATATTTAGTATTATTTTAATAGTTTATGTCAAATTTTAATTTTCTAAACTTTATTGAGACATAATTATGTTTATTTTTAGTTTAATATTCTGTTTTGAACACTACTAAGTAGATTTTTTTTTAATTTAGAAAGTTGGTACATGAGTTTTGGAAGAGGAATAATTACTACATCTTTATGGGAGACTACTATTGTCTTCTTCAGAAAATAGAATGGAATAACGCATTTGATATTGTTTACGTCTTCGACTACAAAAATAGGATTTAAGATTGTAGAAAAATATTATTTATACGTACTTCAAATTTTATATAATGCTTTTAAATAAAAATATTTACTAATTGAAACTTTTTAATTTTACAAGTGACTTCTCCTCTTAAAAATTGAAAGTTAAAAGCAAATTACTAATTCTTATTTTAAAACAATTAAGAACCAATCACCTGTGTTTTACATAAATTACATCATTTGTAATGAGAATAGGTCAGTTTAACAAAATTATTAATCGAAAACGATTTAAAATATTTTATTTTTAAATATACTTTTTGAAACCAAGAAGTGCATTATTGAAAGTTTAGACTAGCTCAGTTTATTGTTTCGACAGAGGAGAAATCGGAAAAAAAAAATTAATCCGAGTAAAGAACTACAAAAAAAAAAATTATATAAGTTTTTTTTTTTTTTTTTGTGAGTTGATTTTGACTTTTTTTTGTTATTTAATTGAATACTAATTATATGTGATGTCTGAGACTTTAAGATTAGTCTATATTATTTTAGAGTTTTAATAATGTGTTCAAATATTAACTAAGTGCAAGTTAAGATATCTTATTCTTTTTTAGAATTGAAGCTCTTTGTGAATATTTATAATTCTAATTAAGGGAAGATAATTTTACTTTTAAATATATCTTTACAAGATTTGTTGTATAGTGAATTGAAATTTGTTTTTATTGAGTTTGGTTGTGATAATATATAGATAATAGAATTTGATAAATTTGATAATTTACATATTGAGTACAATATTAAATAATTTATTGTGTAGTGAACTGAAATTTGTTTTTTATTGAGTTTAGTTGTGATGATATATAGATAATAGAATTTGATAATTTATATATTGAGTACAATATTAAATAAGTTTTTGAATGTGAATTTATACATGTATATGTTGTTTGAAAATATATAAATCATAAAATTTTGATAGTTGTATAAAATCAAATATCTATATATGTGGATCAATTTTTAGTAAAAATGATGTTAATTATGAGTTGATTATAGACATGATTTGTTAGTCTATATATATAATGGATGAAAAAAACAAATGAATCAAACTTTGTGATTGTATTAATTTGAAGACACAATTATTTTGAAAACGTTTTAAAGTTATTAGATTACTCTACCTTTTTTATGTTGTGTTTTGTTTTAAGATTTAGGATAATTGCGTGATATAAGAAAACGCATGATGTGATAGGTGATAAAATTCTACATATTATATCTTATTTATTTTTTATGTTTTAGTATTAATACATATTATATTTTAAAATCTCTATAAAGAAATATATTTTGTGATAATGTATGAATAATGATGTATATGTCATATATTTTAATTACAGATTATATCTTTGATAAATTGGATGTTATAATTTAAGTCGAGGAAAATTGGAAAAAGAAAAAAAAGTGAGTGAAAAAGTATATTAAGTTTGCTTAAATCCTTACTCGCGTAAATGTAGACAGATATTATGACCAATTAAAAAATCAGTTTGAATAATAAATTTTTGTTTGAAAATATTTATTTAAAAAAATAATTTAAACACAGCAAGTTGTTTAGAAAATACTAACAAAATTGCTTTTATATGTGTAGTTATATTTAAAAACCTGACTTTTCAAATCTATTTAAGATTATTAATATAATATTTTATTAAGGTATTTTTGTTTTTACTTTTCCTCTTTATTTGTCTAATTTTTTTTATTTACAAATGCACGCTTTTTTCTTCTCAAATTTTTAAAATCAAAAAGACAAAAAAATCATTTTCTTCCACTATATGATTCAAAAAAATTTCACCACACATTTTTTTTTGCGTACGTATTTCAGAATGGAATTTTTTGTATTTTCTATCTGAGAATTTTATTCTTAAATGAATGGAAGGTGGCGTAATAAGTTCATTGGTTTACAAAATACTGTTGGCAATTGTTTACTGTTACCCTTGGCATATTATTAAAAGAAAAGAGGTGGTGTTATGGGTGAGTGCTGTGATTTTAATGACGGCGTGATCCGTGGTGGTGCAACATAGACTTCTTCGACGAGCGGTGTTATGGATTAGTAGAAGTGAATACGTTTTGATTAATTTCGTATGGGTGATTTTGTTTAAGTTGTTTGTAGGAATCGATTTCTGAAAATGACTTTCAAAAAACAAAATTCAGAACTGGTTGGCGATGCGAGAAACAACCTGTGAATTTTTTTTTTCCAAAGTTAAATTTTACTTCTGAAAAACATTTTTAAAAATGTAAATTTAACTTCTAAAAAAAGTCTTCCAAAAGTCAATTTTGCATTCTGAAAAATATTTATCATCCGAAAAAAGTCTTTCAAAAAGTTAATTTTGCATTCTAAAAAATATTTATCAGAAATTAAATTTGACTTTTGAAAAACTTTTTCCAGAACTACTTTTGATACCCGTAAAATTTCTTCTGTAAAATCCAATCCAAAAATCATTTTTACATTCTCAATATTCATTCTGAAATACAATTCCAAAATCCATTTTTACATTTCCAAAGTAATGATAGTATTTCAAAAATATATGGGGTGCAGGAAGCAAATGAGGAGATGCAATAAGCAATTGCCAATACTGTTTAATTGTAGAGCCCAATTCAGTGTGATGGGCCAGAAGGCCCACTATCGAAGTTCGGGTGTTATTCTGTTCTGTTCCAGCAAACTCAAACGCAGAAGCAGAATCAGAAGTGCAGTAGCGTGTGGTTGTTTGAGGAAGAAGAGGAAGAGAGCAATGGCGAATCAGGGCGCCAAGAAACGTAAGGAAGAGAATGCTCGTCACATGGCTAGGCTCCGCCAAGTCATCATCGCCTGCAACGTCTCTCTCTTATTCTCCTAATTTGTGATTGTTGCAACCGATTTTTTGTTCGATACTGTCGATCGAGGCCCTAATTCGATATTTTTCTTTTTAATTGATATATAGGTTATCTATGTGTTGCTAAGAATGTTGGTATTCCGTTCGAGTTTCACCTGGAAGCACTGGATTGGGTTGATTTTGACTTCTTTGGCATATGTTATTCCCTATCAACAGCTCGCAAAGATGGCAACTCCTGCTTACGCTGAAGATGGTGAACTTTTAGATGGTGGGTTTGATATGTCTACAGGTGGAGTTTGTGGGTATGTCTTTATTGTTGTCTTGTCTCGTTTTCAACTACTTCCTGTGTTGATTGCTGATGTATCTGGGATATCTATGTTCCATGATTCTTCTTAGTTTTGTGTTTTTTTGTTGTTGGAATTAGACCCCTCTCAGATATTAAAAAATACGCTTTCATCCGATCACAGAACATAATGTGTTGAGTTTTTTTTTTTTTTTTTTTTTTTTTTTTTT
>Ga0209700_101168_pt1 | contig 53480 bp, 27 predicted proteins | sample SiratroredBW_FD_187528 | JGI IMG/M metagenome (GOLD analysis project Ga0209700, IMG submission 187528) | Root nodule microbial communities of legume samples collected from California, USA - Siratro red BW (SPAdes) (version 2) | ecosystem: Host-associated > Plants > Roots > Nodule | place: USA...
TATATATATATATATATATATATATATATATATATTAATCAATTACATATATAATAGAGTAACATTATTACTCAATATGGATGGAGATGAATTTTAGGTTTAATAAAATTATGGATCTAAAAATTATATAAATATTCACCCACAGAAAAATATTTAATCCAGTTAAAAAATCAAGCGGGTTTACGATATGAAAAAATATCTTCTATTTTCACTAACCAATAGCGACATCAAGGACCTAAACAAATTAGATCCTACGGTTGGCTTCCTGTCTCCACATTCAAAAATCTTTTTCCAACTTCATTAGTCAAGGTTGTCTCGAGACCAATCACTCACTTTCTAGAAAACCAGATGAAGCTAGATAGTGTGCACTTATCGCGATTTCACCGTCGAAAGCTGAAAGCAATGTCAACCTTGAGCCAGTATTAGTTCTGATACACTCAGACCTCCAGCATAAAAGGGTGAAGAGCCCTCCAACATGAAAGGGTGAAGATCCCTCTAAATAAAAGTGTGAAGAGTCCTAGGTAAGAATCCCAAAACTCCAAAATAAAAGGGTGAAGAGTCTTTCAATATAAAAGCGTGAAGAACCCTGGATCAAAATTCCCAAAATTTCATGATGAAAAGGGTGAAATAGTCCTAGTGATTTCAAATCCCCAAATCTTTATTGCAATCGGTAGAAGAAATGTTCTACGGTCTAAAGGCTCTAGGCCGAAAGACTCTACGAATGAAAGGATTTACGGTTGAAATGTCCTACTGCTGAAGCCAAAAGGCTCCACGACTGATGTCAAAAAAAGCTCTACGACCGAAAGACTCTACTATCGCAACCAAAGGGCTTTACTATCGTAGCCAAAAGGCTTGATGATAAAGAAGTCAAAAAGTTCGATGATACGGAAGCCTAAAGGCTTATAGAGGTCGCAAGACTTGATGATACAGAAGCCGAAAAAGTCGATGATGCGGAAGCCAAAACGCTCAACAGAGTGGAAACTGTGATACGAAAGCTGAGCAATTCAAGGATGCGAAATTTGAGTGACTCACTGATACAGAAGAAAATAATCAAAATAGAAAGTCTTAATGACATAGGAGCTAAAAGACGAGACCAAAGAAGTACTCGAAATGAAAACAAAAGGTATGAAAAATGCAACTGTAAGCTAATCAGAAAATTCAAAGGCCAAAATTCAAACCTTATTCAAGTATATCTACAAGCTAAAGGGTATGTGGATCGTATACTCAAGCATATTAAATTTGTATGTGTGTAAATGAATCAACCAATTATGATCTAGTAAAAGGCATAGCAACCCAACAAGATAGCACCAACTATTGGAAAAAATGACCCACAATATGTCCACAAGACTTATACTAACCTATGGAAAGCATGGAAAGTTTAAAGTAAAGGAAACCTTAAAGGTCTCGGAAAGCCTTTTCGCCTTTTCGGCTTAAGGCTGGGGGCTTGTGTCCCGTCTGGGCCGAGGGTGAATTTTAGGCCAAAAACGAAATTATGCGGGTGCAAAAGATAATCCATTTATAAACTGAAAAATATATAAATATGCACCCACCAGGAAAGGTCCAATTAGGGAGTCCAGTTTAGCTGTCAAAAAATTATAACCTACATAAACTGTCATTCTTTATAACCATATTTGACTATGGATGTTTCTCTTAAATTGTTAAGATATAGTACTAGATCATTAATAATAACTGAGTTCTATTTAAATTCAACACCAGAATACCTGATAAGAAAAATATACATATAAGGTGTTAGGATATGAAAAAAACATCTTTTATTTGAACTAGTCAAGAGCCATAAAAAAAATCAGCAACTAGAACAAATATATGAAAATATGATTGTTACTAGTCACATTACTTGATTTTCTTTCGATACTTGATATGAAAATTCTTGAGCAAATTTGGTCAAGGGATTCCTCAACCTTATAACTTACGTAAGGGAGACAAAACTTGAATCACATGCTTTTAAATCCATGTCATATACTTAAAAAATGTACATTTTTAGGATATGCAAGATGTGTGAAGATATTTATGGTTTACCCTCGTTTCATATAATTTATAGTATGAATATTGTTAATCGATTCATGTTAAACCCTAGTAGAAGATATGTCAGAAGCATTTGAATAGACATTTTTTTATTAATTTAAACAAATTGAATATTTAGTTACAAGAAAATCTCTTAGAAATTATGTATTTATTATGCCTCGTAATACTATTATAAGTTGAGTTTATCTGTGTGCATTTATATTTTTTACAATTAAAAAATAATCCAAATTATTATTAAATATATAATTAAAAATTTATAAAAGGAAGAAATTTTGTTAAATTTTAAATTATCTGTTTTGTTTGTTCCATATAAGAGACATTAAAGTTATTATTATTAAATATATAATTTCATTATGAATACTACGTATGAAGAAATTGAGAGTGGATTTGCTAAAGAAGAAAAGAAATATTCTCTCTTAATTTTATTAATGCAGTAACAACACTATATATAATTACATAGGGCAGTAGTGAGATGGCAAACTATATGAGTAAAAGAAAAGCTAGCAAACTTTTATTGTTGCTAAAAGAGAAAAGGACAAAATGAAACAGCCTTGTAATAGAAACGTGTAGAAAGGGTAATGCATGTGCAGTGCCACAATTAAGTGTATTCCTCCTCTGGTTTGTTGGTTTTTGATGCATTTTTCTTGGGTTGGACCTTGAAGTATGTTACCCCCCACAAGCTGGAGGGTGATGAATATGAATCATCCCAAGCTTAGACAGGAACATAGAAAGAGAGTCATGAGAGAGAGCTTTAGTGAACATATCCACAAGCTGAAGAGTAGAAACAATTTGGAAAAAGCTTCATAGTGCCACTGAGAAATTTCTCACGAACAATGTGACAATCGATATCCAAGTGCTTAGTGCGCTCATGATGAACCGGATTGGAAGCTAAACATAATGCACTCCTATTATCACAATGTAATGCATGGGTACGGTTAGTGGTAACATGAAGATCGCGGAGAAGATAGCAAAGTCATTGTAGTTCACAAGTGGTAGCAGCGTAGGCACGGTATTCAACTTCAGAGGAAGAGCGAGAGACCATAGTTTGCTTCTTGGTACGCCAACAAATGAGGGAAGATCCCTAAAAATAACAATAGCGAGTTATAGAGCGACGTGTATTTAGACAAGTAGCCCAATCCGCATCGCTGAAGCCACTAAGATGCATATCAGAAACGCGAGGATAAAGTAGGCCACGACCGGGACAACTGATGACTATCTTTGGCAAGTACACCAAGTCAAGAAGTAATATAGAGAAATAAGTACAAGTGTCGAATCCACAGGGAATAGTATTAATCGAGCCTCAGCTAGTGGAGTGGCTTAAGCGAAAAGTGTTTAAGGATTTAATGTAGAACAGATTGCAAACAGTACTGGGTTGTATAAAAATGAATAGTAAAACAGAGTATAAATGCAGTAATGGGGAAACTATCTTGGGATTGAACTCATTAACTCAACTATTTGTATTCTTAACCATAAATCATTAATAACGCATGTTTATCCTATGACTTTGCACAAATAAGATTCATTCAACCCGATTCCTCGTGATTTGAAATTCATAGGTTCTCTTGCATGATACTGTTATTCCCAACTTTCATGGAGAGTGAACCCGCATTAAGTACATTTGTTTCATGCAACCATTACAATGTAACCCATCCCTGGTGTTGCATTGTAATGGGTACTCTCAATGATTTCCAAACCTCAAAACTACTTTCTAGTTAATTTCAAGATTTTTAGTTCAAGAAACAGTTGCGAAAATGCTTCAAGCATTAAGTATACACAAAGAATACAGTCTGAATAACCCATGCATTATCAAGATGAATAGCAAGAATACAAAGTGTGAAGAAATTACATTCAATCCCAAAATAGATGAAAGTTAGTTACACATGGCAGTCATGAATACAAGAGACATTCTTCTGCAGGGCACTGTTCTTCACTATAGCCGCCAGCCAACTCCCTTTCCAATGAAGATTCTTTCCTCTTTTATACCTCCTGCCAATTTTAGGTTTTTGTGTCATTTAAGTCTTTAGTGACTTCTAGCTCAATCTGAATTTGACGCTTAAGCAATTTGTCACTAACAGTACTCTTCTTCTCTTTTGTATTTCTTTCACAACTGTATTGTCTTTCTTTTCCAGCTCATCTTCTCTTATTCCTCTCAATTCTTCTTGAAATCCTTTTCTTTATCAATTTGGGGTCACAATGCATTCTTCATTAATTATAAGGCAAAATATGAACATTAAATGCTTGCTCAACATTAAAGACATTAAATCATCCAGAATTTGTAGTTGAAAACACTGAAATATAGTCTTTATAAACTCCTCCCAACTTAGGTTCTTGCTTGCCCTCAAGTAAGAAAATGATTTTTCAAAACACAAAACTGTTTCATGAACTTCCCGGGAATTTAAAACAAGATCAAATAGAGGGAAGCGAAATCAGTCTCACTCATCCAAAATTTGAGTCTATTTAAGGATATGCTTAGACAAAATTTGAGTCTATTTAAGATCATCCAAAAAAGAAGAAAGTTCAAAGCTACTCCATGGTTAGACAAGAGAATGCAACAATTATTTTTCTGACGTCTATTCAAGGACATGCTTCAAAGAGAAGAAGTAACAAGAAAAGTTGTTATTTGTGAGTGTCAATCCTCTGCCAAATTTTCTTTGCGCCTTATATAATTTTAGATGAACAATGTTTTGTTCAAATAACGAACTAGAAGAGAGTTCTTAACCTTCTACATATCTCCTTTCCTAAGAAGAAAAACAAATGATCTAGTGGTCATCTTTAGACTATTTTTCATATCTTAATCAAAAGTTATTACGATACAAAGAACATTAGGATTGTTGGCAAAAATGGTCGAGTTTTAAAAGAATATTTTGCTTTCTACATCCTTACACCTCCTAATCCTATAAAATGAGTTAGATCAATTTCTTTGATTTTTGTAATACTATATATTTAGACAACAATATAATAGATTTATGTAATTCTTATTTTTCAAGACTATCAATTTCTTTGATTTTTATCATATTATACCATTTAGACAATAATTGGTGGCAATTTTAAAGTTTAAATTAGTTTTTATGTAGTTATTATGTCTTGTAATCCTATTATAAGCTATAAGTTCATGTATGTGCATTTATATTTTTTAAAATTAAAAGGTAATCTAAATTACTATTAAATATATAATTAAAAATTTATAAAAGAAATAAATTTTGTTAAATATATTTTAAATTGTCTGTTTTGTTTGTTCCATATAAGAGACATTAAAGAAAAGTTAAAATAAAACTTTTGCATGAATAGCAAAACAATATAAAAAGCCACCTCAGCACCTGCATAAATGTAAGTTTGTAAAAAGAATAAAAAAAAAAACTACTTACATGAAATGATAAGAGTTTCATCCGCATTAGTCTTTTCAAAGTATAACTCTCAGAGTGCAAAATATTTGTCTTCTTTATCAACTATGAGAGTGCTTATGTTATCTATTATAATGTGTAGCACTGAGTGAGCTTTTACTAATCATCAGGATTTGCTGTAATAGAATCTGTAATCCAGCAATTGCTCATATTTCTTTTGACCTATATTTGAATATAATTTGTAAGCACGTACACAGTTTAGCAGTTGCTGTTAACTGGAATTATTCAATAGAACTTTGTTAGTCTTGGTTCATTCAAGGAAGATAGCAAAGTTCTTCACATTTTGGTGTGAGGGAGTAATTTTCCTCTTGATTTATGTATTTCTTTTAAATTTATACAGATGTAAATCATTGTTGCATGATGTTTGGTGGCAATCTGTGAGTACCTTTCTTGGTTATCTGTAATTATGGATGCTGAAGGCCCTGAATTTCTCTTTCTGTGGTCTCCCAAATTATTTTTAATGTATTCTGCTTGATTCAGGAGAATAAAAACCAAAGGCACAAAGCTATGATTGAATGCTACTCACAGATGATCATCCAATCTTTTTATAACAGTAATTTGATTCCATCTATAGATGGGTTAGTTGTATGGAGAATAGTAGACATATTTTTTGTATTTTCCTATATTTGAATGTTTAATTTGTATGGATTAATTGTACTACATTTCATTGTTTCATTTGATTGATGAGATAATGTTCTTGGAATTGAGTTTTTTTTCAGAGATGGTTGGTTTTATAATGGGTTTGGGTATAATCTTTCCTCTCTCTTTTGCTTTTGTCTTTTTATGATAATAAGGGTGGCAAAAAATATTGTTTGTGATAGAGTTATCCAATAGCTGATTGTCATCAATGTGTGTCTCTATAATACATATATATATATATATATATATTATTTACATATATAATAGAGTAACATTATTATTCTGTATGGATGGAGATGAATTTTAGGTTTAATAAAATTATGGATCTAAAAATTATATAAATATATACCTATTAGAAAATTATTTAATCACTTGTTGAAATGTCTTATCTCTAGTTAATATAGGATCTCCAACACATTCCTTCATGCCGAGACTCTTCAACTCGAGCATGAAACTTATATGTAACGGTGGTCCAATAATATCAAAAGATCAAAGATGAAGTTTTTTGAGGATTTGAAGAGTTGGGCTTGTCTTTGTACAAAACCAAATCAGTAAGACATTGAATAGGTCTAAAACTAATTATAATTTTGAATTATGTTTATAATTGCTTAACAATTTCTATAAGTAGAATGACATAGCGAGGCATCACATGGTAGTTGAGACTCCTCAACAAAATGGTATAGCTAAGAGGTTAGGATCTTGAGATGAGTGAAATGTATGATATTAAGTGTTGGAGTTCAAGAGGTGTTTTGGATAAGTAATTGTTATTGTTGCTTACTTGATAAACAAATGTTCCTTAACTATACTTGATATGAAAACTCTAGAGGAAATTTGGTCAAGGCATTTTCCCAACCTTGAAAATTTGGGAATCTTAGCTTATACTTTCTATGCTCACATAAGTCAGGGAAACTCGAAGCATATGTTTTTAAATGCATGTCACATGCTTTAAAAATAAAAATGTATATTTTGAGGATATGCAAAATGTGTGAAGGAATGGTTTTCTAGCATATGCTTTTCCTTCTCATTACAAGTTGATATAAGTACTATTTCATATGCAATGGTTTGTACTCGCCTTGATATAACCTGTTACTGCATGGTTGACTAACCTTGCTTAATCTAGAGGCCTTTGGCCGGTGTCTAGTTTGTCAGTCTGGTTATGATAATCTCAGTGCTTTACTTTTTAGATTAGTCCTCGGTTCTAGGAGGGATCTTTGCAAATACAAGCTCAAATTAGTTATCAGTTTGAGTATTATAGGGTATTTTGGATTAGAGTAACAATACCTGGTATTTTAGAACTCCCTTCTTATATATATATATATATATATAGGCTTCTATTTGGGTTTCTTAATAAATGGGCTAGAGGCCTATACTTTTGTAGGTCCTTTATTCTTTTCTTATTTGTAATATTGATAAAAATTATCACGTGTCTATTGTCAGTAATCTATTTTTATATATTGCGAGAATATGACTTTATGATTAGTTGACTTATGTAATTATATAGCCAATGATTGGTAGATCAACTTATGTCTTATGTGATTATTTAGCGAAGTGATTGATCGGTCACTTTGATACTACATAACCTATGTTGCTAATGTTATTGATTGATTCATGTTAAATTTTAAATGAGCTTAATAATAAATTCTTAAATAAATATTTTAATATTTAAGATAATAGTAACTTAAATAATAAATTCTTAAATAGATCCTTTAATATTTGAAATGTTATACTTAGTAAATTATTAGTTATGATAAAGTTAGAAGATATCTTATAAAGTCTTAAAGAGAATAATGTATTAATTCAAAATATTTGGATACTTATCTCTTAGAAATTATATATTTGCTAACTCTTACTATTATTATAACTAATGAGTTCATTTATATGCATTTATATTATCTAAAATTAAAAAAATAATCCAAATTATTATTAAATATATAATTAAAATTTTATATAAGAAATTTATTTTGTTAAATATATTTTAAATTATTTTTTTCCATATAAGACAATAAAAAAATTAAATAAAATTTTTGCATAAGAGTTGACATCAAGAGAAAGAAAAAGTTATATTTAACAAAATGCACAATAACAAAATAATATAAAAAGCCATCTCACACTGCACAATATTGGTATCTAAATGTAAGTTTGAAAAAAAAAATATTATGTACATAAAATGATAATTTCATTATGACTTGTTATCATTTATATTATAATTTATAGATGAAAAATTATCATTGTTTTTAAAATAGTTTTTAGGTATTATTATTTTAAAATACAAAAAATAATGAAATTAGGATAAAACTGACAAAAACAACATTTTCCATAATGTCTCAAATAAATCAAATCTGGTATCATGAAATTTTGAAAATTCTACCAACTATTTAATTATTTACTTTTAAAAGTAAAGAGTAATATAATTATTATAGAAATAAATATTTTTATATTTACAAAGAAAAGTAAATGGAGAGTAAAATAGAATTTGTTGTGCTTACATTACACAGAATCATTGCTTGTGAAGAGAAACAGCAGCAATGATCATGTCCCCTCACCAAAACTTGCTTTGTTTTCCTCACTCCAGTCTTCACTTAACCCACATTCCCAAATGGAACACCTTCCCACCCTACATCTCTACCAAACCCCAAATTCACATTTTTCCCCCTTTCACCCAACCGGGTCGCTCCGAAACCTTCCCAACCATTGCCCCGAAAACCCGGTGCCAGCCTGGTCCCCTGTTCGCAAAACGGGTCGAACTTTTGGCGTCAATTCTACCCGGTGGAAGCTGGTGGGCCTTGCCGGAGCTCCGGGAAGACGGCGTGGAGCCAACGGCGGCGTGGATTGCTATCCGGCGTATATGGGAATTAGTCGCGGGTGAGCGACGGGTGGCGTTTGTGGCTGTTGTTTCCCTTGTAATTGCTGCTGTGAGTGTGAATTGCAATAGTTACTTTCTAATCCGTTAGAGTTTGTATGAAAAAGCTTCTTCGCAAGCACTTACGTGAGAAACAAGAAAATGAAAACAAGTTTCTCCCTAAACTTAAATTAACTTCATACTTCAAAAGCTATAGACTATGAGAAGTTTATTTCAGTTTTTTCTTCTTTGATAAGAATGAATATGGAGAAATGTATCAAAACCTATTTTAATTATTATTTGCAAACTATGCCGAAAACAAGGAAACTCTTCTTTTAAAGCATGCATAGTGTAACATTCTTTTAGTTCTAACTGCTATGTATATAAGTTCGCCATCAGGGATGTTAACTAGTTGATAATTTTGATGGTACTGTGAACTTCTGAATCGGTTAATCAATTTTGTGGAACCAAAGTAATACGAGTATATCTTTTAGTGACCGGATTATATATTTACTAGCTTTTGTTTCTTTTATAGAATTCTGGTAGGTTAAATTTGGTTAACACTTTTTTCTGCACTACAATGTTGTCTGTGAAATGTTAATATATCTCATGAGTTTATACTCACTGAATGTACTGTCTTGGAAAAAAAAAATTTATACTGTGAAGTGCAACCAATTAAAGTAATTACTATTAAGTCAATGAATTTATCATATGAAATACCTTTAGGTTGTCCGTGTATGCTAATTAGATTCATATTCCTTTGTGTTTCAATATTTGTTCCCCATTTTTGTTTCAATGGAGTTCTATAGAATGTGTTGAATAACTTACTGTATCACTGATCATGTGTTGCCATGCATTTCAATAAGAGCTTGACTATGACATTGTTAATGTTAACTAACTAAAAGTTCAATCTTAGTTTTTTTCATTGCATGATTGAGGGATAGATGGTCCGCCAAAACTCCTCCACTTGGTTATTTGTTACATAACTTTTATTTTATTGAGAAGAAGATCTAAGATCTAAGATCTAATTACAAAGATCACTTCAGAAATAGCCTCTCTAATCTAAGATCTTAATTCACTTGGTTGCCACTTCTTTTAAGATCTCTGACTTCATGCAAGGCGGGAGGGTAGGCTAATGTTCATGCACTGTTGTCCAGATAATGCGATATCATGATCAAGCAAGCTGGCAGTTTTCCCGAAAGACTCAGTACCATTTGAGTTATGTTTCTTATAGTTTATTAAGTTTTATTTTATTAAGAGATGGTAAAGGCACTATTGTTCTAAAATAACCGGTGCGACTTGATAACGTACAACACTGTAGCTTCATAATTTTTATATTTTTCTCCTAATCTATGCTAATTCTCAGTATTTATTCTGTTGCTGCAGCTTTCAGAAATCTCCATGCCAAGTATATTGGCAGCATCAATATTTTCGGCACAGAGTGGTGAGACTGTGGCATTCTCTAGGAATGCACTGCTTTTGCTTCTTTTGTGTTTAACGTCAGGGATATGCAGGTGATTCTTATAGAGTTAACCTGTTTTCTTAGTCATTCTTCCTAATATCGCTACAATTGTTCGTAATCTGGTTATCCAAGGTGCTACAGGACCTACTTAATTCATCCTAAAGTAATTAGGAAGCTTGTTCTCAGTAACTAGGGCCACTTATAGTAAAAATAAGAGGCTACTGATATCTTAACTTGGAGAACACATGACCTAATTGTTAAACCTTGTGTGAAGTGCCTAATGCATTTTTGTATATGTTTATTCTACCACTGTCCAAACAAGGAAAACTTTGACTCAATTTATTGCTTAGTCTTGATATGAGCTATATGTCATATGTTTTAGTATTAAGATGGAGTGGGTCATAATTTTGTTCTCCCATTTTGAATTTCAGTGGCCTACGAAGTGGCTGCTTTGGAATTTTGAATGTAACCTTGGTAAGAATTTCTTGATCTCAGCCCTTTCTCAAATCTCAATTAACATTTTCGGATGGATCAACTTTCATTTGCAGGACGTTTTTCTTTACTCGTCCATCATGCCTCTACTATTGCTATGAATCATAGTGAATTTTATGCCAGATAATTCAGTCAATGGTGCTTATCTAGGGCAATTCTCAGGCTAATGTTTGATAGTAGATAGGGCTTGTTCTTGTTGTTACTGGGTCTACATGATGTTATTGTATGTTGGTAAAGTATTTACAAGGTATTTGATGTTTTAGTGTTGGTCTAAAATGTTTTTGCAAAACTTGTGCAAGGATATAGATGTGCAATATACATTTATAATAGAAATAACAATGAAGATGCTTTTTAATACTCATTCACTCAAATTGAACTATATCCAATTCTCCTTTAAAAAACTCCTAAAAGATTATAATCATTTTGCTTGTTGTGCTTAAAGCAACTTTCACTCCGATAATCATTTTCTTGTGTTGACAACACCATATCTAGCATACACATTTAGAAAGCTTTGTCTACTTGGTGTAGTATTGTGTCAGAATCTTCACAAGGAGACGTGAGGTAGCTCTGTACGTGTAGATGGCCTGACAAATCCAAACGAATTCATGTCTTGTGTATTGTAGTGCATTTTGTGCATTGTTGCTTGTTTTAGTAGAGTCTTCTTATGTTGTATATGTTTTGAAGATCTTGCTATGTAGACTAGATGTTTTTTATTATAATATTCTGATGACTTGTTGGTAGATCATCTTTTGTTCGATTAATACACTTAGACGAAATTATCAGTTCATGAAAATTGAATACTATTTGTTATGATAAGAACGTATGAGATGAGCATTTCTTATTGAGATTGTACTAGAAGGTTAGGACTAGACTGTCAAGAGTAGATTGTTGAGAGTATACCATCCAGGTGTAACAATGTTAAAACAACAAGAAGGAAAATAAAGAAAGGCCATAGAAACAACCAACCCTAGCCTCTGTAGTGTCCAATACAATGCAGCCACTTTGTATAGTATTTTGCCCCTTCTTCTTCCACATCGATTTGGTTAGGATTCCCCATTTCTTCTATTTTCCAGCTCAACATTCATATCATTTTGCTAACCGTTCCCTCTCAGGACCATGGGTAAATTAACTCCTCTCTTGGTCCATTATCCATCACCTTAGCTCCTTAATGACTCTTTCTATAATAAACATTAGATACGGGCTTAATACACTGATACAGTACATTTTTTGTGGTTACACTATTGGGTAAGGACGTTAGCCTTTTCACCAATGTCTTTGGTATGACAATGGTGTAAAAGGAACTTCGAAGTTTAGCCGACAAAAGCAAATTGTGGGGGACCTAAGGTAAATAGAAGGCTTAATCGGTTTTCATTAACATTTAAGTTATGGTTAGTTTTGGAGGTCAAGGGAGGGTTATTTTGAACTTTAAATTAGAATCTCCCTTTTTGTGTGGAAATTTTGGAGATTTTAACTAAGGAAAATGTTTTTTGTTTTCTATTTTTTGTTTTTTTGGCTTTCTTTTGATTGTAACTTTATGAATTGAGACTCGTTTCGGTTTCTTGTGTGGGTTCTCATGCACTGTTTTGAGGAAAAATTTCAAGCCAGGACATGTCATTATCAATGTTGTGGCAAGCAAGACAAAATGCTTAATAATTTATGGTTAAACTACTAGATAGCACAGTTAGCAACTTTTTGTTATCCATCACTCTTTCTCCAACATTTCCATTAAGATATCCCACTTGGGAATTCTCCATTGCCTTTTTAATTAAGAAATTCAATTTCTGTGTTCACTATTTCATTAGTACAGCTTCAATTTTCTACTTTGACTTTTTTGTTTATTCCATGAATATAATTGCTTGGGATTACCCTCTTCTTCTTGTTCTTATTGCTATTGCAGATCTTTTTCCCACTCCAATGTTGTGCTTTTTTCTTTAAAGTACCATTGTTGTCTAAGATTGAGAGCACCCATCACCATCTAATGTTCCATGCTTAATTTTTCAGGTAAAGCATCTACGAGAAAACTTATATACAACAATTCTTTTTCAGGTATTCATTTTACTAAGTGAAAATAGACAACATTATTTAAATTTTTTTTTGGTTATTTATTTATATTGTTTTTCTATTTCTTTCTTTTCCTCCGATTAATCTATGGCCTATGTTTGTTATTATCTGTGATGTAGGACATCTCCTATTTTGATAAAGAAAGAGCTGGTGACTTGACAAGCAGGCTCACAACAGATTGTCAAAGATTATCCCATGTAATAGGAAATGATCTTCAGCTGATATTACGCAACACTTGTCAGGTGTTAATTCTTACATTACATATTAATCTTTTATTTTAATTTTATGACTTTATCTTTCCATATGGTATTATCTGTTCTTTTATTTTATATCTAGGGAACTGGAGCAATACTTAATTTGATGGTTTTATGTTGGCCTCTAGCATTATCTGCCTTGGTGATTTGTGCTATTTTATCTGCAATTTTCTTGGTTTATGTCCAGTAAGCATCGGTAACATCTTCCCCTTTATAAAGCTGTAGCTTTGCTTTATTATTTTCTTATGCCTTTTGGTTCTCTTTCGTTTTGTACCTTTTTTATAAGATCTCCTTGCTTCCTATCGGTTTGTATCCATTTTTCTATTATAATAGTGAAATTGCTTTTGTATCCATAAAATATTTTGAGCTTTATTGCATTTCTCTTAAGCTTCAAGTTTTTTCTTTGATTATTTTTATTTTTGCATATATACATATCCATAATTTTTTTAATCAATAGAAAGTATGCTATCGCATCACTATACAGGTTACAATCCTAACCAAGTTAGCACTATAATTTGCACCAATCATATGCAGAATTCTTGATACAACTAAAAGAAAACAGAAATACAAAAGTGGTGAGACAAAATCGAAACCTGCTAAGAAAATCTGTAATGGGGCGGCCACATCTATTTGTACAAAAATCGAAGACAATACAAGGAGGTTACCCTCCCACCAAGTAAAAACTAAAGTTCTAAGACCATGTGCAGCTAAGCTATCTTCACACCTATCTCACTCCATAAAAATGTGTGAAAATCTAAACTATATAACCTTAATGGACTCCAAAACATTATTCCATCTATTCCTTAATTTCCAAGGAACTAAAGAACTAGCATACAACGTGTCGAGATATTTTAGGAAGTTTCAGATTTGATTCTTGTTTTTTTTAATTCTGTATATTGGTTGTATCTTGTTTTTATTACTAGCATATCAATCCCACTATCTCAGGGATTTGTTTCCTAGAATAGGCAGTGCTTGTTTCCAAATTTATCCAATCAATGTATGTATGTATGTATGTATGCATATATGTCTGCCTGTCTGTGTGTGTATGTCTCTGTGTGTATATATAAGATGTAAGTAATGAGACTGAATTAGAGAAATTATTTTCTTCTAACTTGAGACAAAGCTTTCACAGTAAGTGAAGAATCTGTCTCCACCCAAAGAGCTGGCCAATTTTTTTGATCAGCGATATCAATAGCCTGAATAACACCCTCGAGTCCAGCTTCAAAAGCTAAATTTGCTCTTATAAATTTTTCAAAGCAACCCATGTTCTCCCTTTTTATTGTGTTTTCCTTTGCTGTGATCGGCATTCTGGTTGTTTTCTTTAATGGTTACTATGTATATCCCTTTTTTTATTGTTTGCATAATGAACTTTTATAAATTGATGTATAATTTTGCTGCATAATTTCTATGCAGTGAAGTTAAGCCACTAAATTGCTGCTGACATACAGACATCATGTTTGTCTCAGCTGGTTTTTTGTTTATTGATTTCATTCTAGTTCTGCTGTCTTAACTTTGTCTAGGATATTTTGACATAAAAAAACTTTATGTAATTTTAGGTTTTACTATAAATCATCTTGTACGAAATGAAAGGTTCTTTAGGGCATTTAAAGATGGAAAGATGTTCTGAGTAAGGTGATAAATGTGCTTAAATGCTTACAAATTTAAATTAACCATAGATATTTCTATTCTAGTTTTACTTACACCTTTGCATTGCTGATGGTCTGAAGCATGTATTTTTTGTTTTAATAGGTATCAGAGAAAGGCAGCAAAGTTGATCCAAGATTTCACAGCTTGCGCAAATGACGTATAGACATTATACCAGTAGATATTGTTAAACAGTGCCCAGAATCTTATTTTAATTATTAGTATTTTTTCTACGCAGGTTGCTCTGGAAACACTTTCTTCAATAAGACCTGTCCGAGCTTATGGAACAGGAAAAAGAGAATTTGAAAGGTGCTTTATTCTGTTTTTTCTGTTACTAAATATTCTGGCCGAATATCTATATTTTGACTTGATGTTACTATCGGAATATCTCATAATATCAATATCATATCTTGGAATGTGTATGTAGAAATTATCTTTCAAGTCTAGTTTCCCTGACTCCTTCATCTTGACGTTTTCTAATATTTTATGATTTGCATTTGTATTTAGTTTGGATTCTTAATCTAAACGAGGATGGCTTTAAGTTTCATCATATTTCATATTGTAATACATAACAATGCACAAGTAAATAATATTCAAAGTCTCTTAGTTCTATTTTTTCCCTCTACCTAAAACCACTCATTAGAACAATTACTTTAGTGGCATGGTAAAATCCCTATCATACCGAAGCTTTTACTTGGTAATGTATAACCTAACCATTTCTGCAAGTTCAAGGCTCCTACAGTCTTACTCTCTCAATGATATAGCCTCTATCAAACTATGCATAGATAGAACTTATTAAATACTAAGGAAGAGAAAAACATTGAGCTGAAACCGTGTGTTTATGAGACAATAGAAGGTGTTTCATTTATATTGAAAAAAGGCATCAATACATTAAATAGAGATTTGATATCCTTTAATAACAAAGATACGATAAGAGAGTAAATAAAAAATTTCCTAATAATACATATATAATTTAAATATTCTTGATTATATAGGATCAACTCGCTTTTATAGTTATAAGACTCCCCCTCAAGTTGGAACATATAGGTCATATGTGCCCTGCTTGCTTAAAATATAATTGATTCTCACTTCTCGTAGAGACTTGGTGAATATGCTAGCCAATTGTTCATTAGAGTTGACAAATCTAGTCGTGATGTTTCTAAACTCTAGTTTTTCTCTTGTGAAATGACGATTCACCTTGATATGTTTACCTGCCTCATGAAAGACAATATTAGAAGCAATGTGTAATGTTTGTTGGTTGTCACATGCAAGGTGCTTTAGGAACCTTCACTAAATTTAGGCTCTTTGAGGAGTTGTTTTAGCCATATGCTCTTGCAAATGACTAATGTCAATGTCTTGTACTCTGCCTCTTCATTTGTCCTTAGCACAATATTTTGTTTCTTTTCTATGATATTAAATCATCTCCAACAAGAACAAAGTACCGTGAAGTGAAGCGTTTTGCTTGGTGAGCCTGCCCAATCAGCTTCAAAATACCTAACAATTTGAATGTTTTCCTTATCTTCATAAGTGAGGCCTTTTCTAGGAGACTTCTTTGATAGAAAAGAATGAGTGACTTAGCTAAACCAAGAAAATGGGGGGGTTGAGGTGAATTGATTTTGAAACTTTTTCACAAGATTTCCCTTTCTTTTAGTTCTTTTCAAAAACTATTTTCAATTTGAAAACTGAATGCAATTAGATTTGGAATCGAGCTTGATATAAGGAATGCAATAGAATAAAAGACATAAAGCAAAGAAAGATTGCACAAGAAGTTTTATATTGGTTCAAATCAAATGATCTTACATCTAGTCTCAACTATTCGACCTTAAAATAACTAGTTCCACTATCTCCAACAAGTTTGTACAAAGCACTTAGCAATTACAAACTCAAACCAACAAAAATCAACCATTGGACTCTCTCAAGAGGATATGAAACACAAGAGGATATCGGCTTTGTCAACTCTTGATCACACAAGATGATGTATGCCTTATTAACTCTTGAACAACAAGAAAACAGCATTGAAACAGTTCAGCAAGAACAACGAAGAAAGAGTTTACCAAAATAACACAACAGAAGCAAACAACAAGATTCTTTATAGAACAGCACAACCTTGAATCCCAAATCTTATAAACACCGTTTGAGTGTATGAAAATTGCTTAGAATATGTCAATTTGAATTGCTTTTGTGATTGTAATTGTTGTATAAAAGATTGAGATAGAAGCTTTATTTATAGAGTTTTAAAACTGATACTAACGTATTTAATTGATTATCTCAATATGCTAATCGATTATTCTCAATTACATTTAAAAAAAAGTTGCAACGCTTTCTGTTTTAATCAATTATGACATGTGTTAATTGATTATTTCCGTTTTACAATTAATGTGGAAACCACATTTTATCGATTATGAAAGATTTTAATTGATTAATATCCTGGAACATGGTTTTCCTACTCTCTGGTTTAATCGATTATTAAAGAGATAATCATATGGTTTGTTCTGAACCTCATTAGGAGTAATTTAATCAATCATACAAAAATTTAACAGATTAACAAGACCATACAACCTCTTTAAAACATTTTTTCACTTTTCAAGGAATGTTTTCTTTGAATTCATTTTAGTAAAGGTTGTGTGTTGATTAAAATACTGGTATGAAAGACTCAACAACATATAATGAAGGCTAAGAACACTCTAAACAACAACATCTTCATCTTTAGACATTATCATTAAAACAACTTTTGAGGTTTGAGACACTCTTCAAATCCAACAATATCCCCTTTCTGTATGATGACCCACACACTTGATGCATGGAGATGATGCCGTGAAGCTTTCGTTTGAGTCTTCACTTCACACATGTACAAACACATAACAAGGAACTCCATGTTGCTATGTAGGCTACCCCTTGGTCCATGCTCTCCTTGCATAAGACACCAAGAAAAAAACAGCAAAGAGCCAAGACTAAGAGTCCAAAAACAAACATAAACATATCTTCCAGCAACATGCACGAAATCTCCCCCTTAGGGCATTATCAAAAAGATATACCAAAAAAATACTTTTAACATAGCATGTGCCAGAGAAAAATATGAAAAATATCATACAAAAATGTGTTTAATCGATTAAACCTTTGGTTAACATATTATCCTAGAGCAAACATAAATTTCAAAAAACAATTGTTTCTGGAATAATTAATAATACCTTACATAATCGATTATCATGGAGCAAAAATTCTTTTCTAGGAAGAAAAAACTTTGGACTAATCGATTAGAACCTCTTTTAATCGATATAGTTGAATTTCTAGTAAATTTAATTTGTTATATCAAGTTTTGATCCATTAATTCAGTATCATAATTGATTATTATGGATTTTAACAGATGAAATCAAAAACAAAATCTTACTCCAAACATTGAAATTTTCAAATGCAAATCAATTTGTTGAATGTAACAGGCTTAACCTATATTTTCTGTGTTATTCTATTATGCTATTCTGTTATTATTTTTACCTATAAATAAACAACCTTATGTGTGTATTTTACATAAAGAAGATTAATCCTATATTTATTTATTTTTTATTTCAATACAATTCATCAATTGTTTAAACGTTACAAATTACATTAATTCACTTAAGATTCATCAAGAATTCTTAGACTCCTTATTCCGTAAAATTTATCCCTAAGCAAAGGCTTGGTGAAAATATTAGCTAATTGATTATTTGTATTGACATACTCCATAATGCAATCACCTTTTGCTATATGATCTCATATAAAATGATGTCTAACCTCATTATGCTTAGTTTTAAAATGCAAAATTGAAGTACTATCACATCTTAGTGGGATGTGATCAAGAAAGATGCCATAATCTTCGAGCTTTTGTTTCATCCAAAGAGTTTAAGCACAATAGTTTCTAGCAACTATATATTCGGTTTCTTAGTAGACAAAGCTACACAAGCCTGTTTCTTAGAATGCCATGAGTCTAAAGAACTTCCTAACAAATGGCAAGCGTCACTTGGGGTTTTCTATCTATCCTATCACCACTAGAATCTGAGTTTGAAGAACCTATTAGGCCTAGTGCAGCTCCCCTGGGGTACATGAGACCGAAATGCATGGTTCCTTTTAGATACTTGAAGATTCTTTTTACTGTAATTAAATGTGATCCATTGGGGTTTGCTTGAAATTTGGCTTAAATACACATAAATTGCATAGTTTGGTCTACTTGTAGTGAGATAAAGTAGAGATCCAATCATACCGCTCATGAATCATGATTTGCATGGCTGGGCATAACAATCGTGATCAACATCACAAACTGGTAATTTGGACTGGTCAAATTTCTGCGTCACCCATAGTTAAAAGGAAAAAGAATCCTCGGATTAGCTTGACCCGACCCTACCTGAGGCGTGTTAAAACCCTAGTTTCTCTTCTCTCTTATCTTTTATTTCCGTGTTATACACCGGACACAACCTAACCTACTAGTGTTTGTTTTAAAGGGTTGGATCATGGAACCCTACCCAAACCCAAAAAAAATATTATGAACTTACCCTACGTCATCCCCCACTATCTTTACTTGCAACTTGCAATGGCATTTGCTCAATTGTAGGGCTCTCCTACTATTATACTCGGTTCATCACACCACAAGGGTGTTGTAGTCGTACTACAACACAATTATTGTCCTACTACCATTGTCCAGCAATGAAGTCCTTTTATTCTTTTCGATTTGCTCTCGTTTAGTGCAGCCACCCTTCCTACATTATTTTTTCTTGTTTTCAACACCTGAAACATTTGATCACCTATTTTAGGTCTTGAACTTAGTGGTGTTTTGCTTTGATGTTATTGTTATTTGAATTTCTAGACTTACTATTGCTATTAGTTATATGGTTGTCTTTCATTATTTTTGAACTACATTTATAGTTCGGCATTTTTTTAATTATTTATAATTACATTTTGTATTTTTTTTGTCCTGATGCTTTTGGCATAACCTGTTATGACTTTTTGACATGTTTTCATAGAGGATTTTTGGAGTTGCTAATATTTTTTCGTTACATGATATCAATAACATTGAGCTATAGGTTTTGATATTATGTCATATTTCATCTTAAAACCAATTGGTATTAAGGGAAGTCGTCCCACAAATATATTAGCCACACTCCAAAAATTGAGACAGGCAATGTGAGACTTCCCAATACGCCTCCTCCACACATCTTGCCAAAGCTGACAATTACCAAATTAAATTATAGGCTCTAATACCCTTTTTGTGATACTATACTAGATTGTATACACAAGTTTATCATAGATTCTTTGTGTAAATGTTTATACCTGTTTGAGCAATATTGACATCCATAAACCCATTTTATATTTATTCAGGTACAAGCAATGGTTACAGAGCTTAGCACTTATAACTCTTCGAGGAAATGTGGCTTCTGGATTTTGGGACCTATTATTTAGCACCTTATACCGTTCTACGCAGGTTTGGCTTATTTAACCTTATTAAAAGATACAAAACTAGTAATTGATTGCTGAGATTGCTTCATTCTACATATTAAAAAAGTAAAAGAGACCAGTTATTTGACTGGACAGGACAAGGAATCAAGCCTCAACAACATTATGTCAAAAGGGAAAAAAAGCAATTGAAAAAGTTAGGTTAGAGGGGTATTTGTGTTTGGATGATAGTTACTGTCAATTGTGTGTTTGTGTGTGGGTCACAACTATTTAGATAGTTATGTGTTTTTGGTTATATATGCATAGGTACCAATTATGGGGCACAGGATAATCGATATGCAAGTTTGGATGTATGTTTTGAGAGAATTTTCTGTTAGCGTTTAAGGTTGTGCTTTGTTGGTTTGAGGTCTAATTTTAGTTTTCTTCCAAAATTGTTATCACTAAAATTGTTCTATTTGTGTTGATCATAAGATGACTATTCATATTAAAGAATCATTGTGTGTTATTGTAAAGGTATCTAATAATAATAACAATAAAACAGTAGATAAGGGAGTAACTGAACAATATTCCAGAGTGTATTTGAGTCTGTAATTGGAAATAACATCGAAACAAAGATGAACAAATTTGAACGATATTGAACAATAAAGCATTAACAGAATTCTCTCTCCTGGCTTTCGAGAGGCTAGACTCTCCTTGTTCACTTCACTATCCAATTCTCTTCCCTTTCCTCTTTCTTTCTAACCCTGTATTCATAATCCAGCTTCACCTCTAACTAACTTTCTGAATTAATGGCTTTTATTTTATTTTTTTCATATTCCTCTGATACGTAAATTTGAAGGGTGTGATATTTCCATTTTGTCCTTGCACTTGGTTACTAATGGGGTATGTAACAGTTATTGAGCACAACCAAGTAACATATTATATATAGATTGTACAATATATTACATAGAGATTGGGCTAGGTGCATATATTGGAAATACGCTTAACATTCCTCCTCAAGCTTTTGCATACAAATCATATGCACCAACCTTGTTACATATATAATCAATTCTAAGGTCTCCACGATAATTTGGTGAAGACAGTTGTGAACTGATCATTAGAATTAACAAATTGAGTATTAATGTTTCCATATATAATCTTTTCACGAATGTAGTGACAATCTATCTTACTATGTTTGGCCCTTGTTAAATACTGGATTTGAGTATGAAGGGCAACTTGCTTATAACAAATGAGAGACTTCTATGTAACCTTTCCAGATATTAGCTCTTTAGGAAGTTGATTGAGCCAAATAAATTTACAAGGGGCAAAAGTCATAGCTCTTTACTTTACTTTTGCACTAGGTCTTGCCACTGCATTTTGCTTATTGCTTTTTCAAGAATTCAAGTTGTCACCAATAAACGTACAATATCCAAAAGTGGATCTTCTATCAGTGTGAGAGCCCGCCCATTGCTCATTTGAGTATCCCACAACTTGAGTATGATTAGTGTCTATATAACCATTGTTCAAGGAGTGAAGCAGTGGAGAGGTTAATGAGGTAACAAAATAGAGTGAGATATTTGGTGCTTGAGGACAGAAGGCATGCGATTGATCAAAGATAGCATGCAATGAGAACATCATCTCAAAACTGTTGAGGAACATGACTATGAAGTAAAAGAGTTTGAGTTGTTTCAATAAGGTGTCAATTCTTACAATCTGTCACTTCATTTTGTTGAGAGGTATATGCACAAATTTCTAATGAAGAATACCATGAAAGGACATGAAAGTCCATGGAAAAGGTATTCATAAGCATTATAAAAGAATTGAAATATGTAAAATAACTTAGAATGATTTTTCATTATGAACAACTAAGTAATTGAGAATAATCAACGACAAAGAAATCCTAAAGTAGACCTAACACAACTTGGTTTCTAAATATTCGAGTGAACTAAAGCAAAATGAGGCAAGCTCGTTCGAGGATACACTTAGAAAACAAACTACAAGTACATTTTCCTAATTGACACGATTTACATGACAAGGCAGACAACTAAGACAGACATGGTATGAGGTGTTGAAGCATGGTAAGGTTAGAATGACCCAATTAAACATAAATGAGAGAAGGGGAATCCACCATTGAGCCAACATGAACAAATGCCCATAATGGATAAAGGTCATGAGACTCACATATGGTGCTAATCATCCATTTCAAACTTCGGTCCAATAATAAAACATAAGTAAAATAAATAATACAATCAAGAGACCAGGTGTAACGAGCAAGAGATAATAAAGTAAATAGAGACTCAAGGACATAAACAACATTGTGGAGAAAGGAGAAGATAGACCATATCAACACTCATGAGAGGAAGGGCATGAGCCGTTAACCTAGAGGATAAAAGATTAGAAGTGGAATGAGATGACAAAAGAGATTAATTACCAGATATATGACCAGTGCCAGTGAGGTTAAGGACCCAAGGGTTAAGAGAAGTGGAGTGAGTCAAACCAACAAATGAGGTGCACGTGTACACAATGAGAGTAGAGAACTTAGAGGCCGCGTTCCTCATACCATTTGAGAATAAAGAACAAAAACTAATAAAATGACTTAAAGTTTAGAATGACAATAACGATAGACGAATTAGAAATGATAAAAGAGTTGCCAAAGATTGATTTTACTATCTTTCTCATGTAATTCCCTCTTCCCGAAGCCAACATGTTTAATTATGCAATTAATTCAATGGTCCACAAAATTGATTTTTATGCAATAGCTCGACAAAAATATTTCCTATATTACTTAAGGGAGAACCTGATTCCTTGGTGGACTTTGTCAAGCAATCAATATTAAGGACAAGGAGCTGACTTGGTTGTTCCTAAACCCGTTTCTAGTTTTAGGTTGTACCATAGTTTTATTTAAATCCTAATTTGTAGAAGGGTTTTCCAATTACAATTAAATTATGAAATCATGATTTGATTAGCTTGGCCAAACAAGCACTAAGAACAAAGTAAAAACAATTAACCGATTCTCAAAATAATGTTGGAAAGGAGAAGATAAATTATATGAGTCAAGTAGCTACGTTAACCTTTACAAATAAGTTGTTTACCAACTTATGGCTTCACATTGACACAAACTAAAAGGAAAAACTAAGAGCACACACTACACAAACATTCATATGTGTGTTTCTGAATGACTTAAGATTAAGTCTACCTAGGATGATTTACAAGGTTGTCTAGCCCTAAATTTATAATATTTGGAGTTGGGAGTACAGGTTGCCCTCATTGTTGAAAAACTTGAGACTGCAAGCCATGTGTCTCTTGCTTGAGTAAAGTTCCTTGCTTAGGCTGCTTGAGCAAGAATCCTGGATTGTATTTGGGCCAAAATCTTCTCCTTTCCATGCAAAAGTAAACAAAAGTAACTAAGCAAAAGATCGGAATAAAAAATAATACAAGTTGAATTTGAACAAAAAACTATCAAAAAGACATCATAAAATAATGTGAACTGCTCAAATGTAAGCAAAAAAATAGGGTTAAAATATATCAATATTTGACACTTTCTTATGATGACACTTTCTTATGGTAGATTTTTGGATCTTGTAGATAAGTTGGGAATAATTGTGATAGGCGCAAGCTAAAGAAACAGGAATAAAAGAAACTTTGGTTTATTTATCAGCAAAAATTAGACTCGAAAGAGTGAGATTATGAGCACTGTAGCAGCTTAACTCTCCCAGCCCTAACCTCTTATTCCCCTTCCCCTTAATCTTCCTACTCATCCCATATTTATTCTTAATATCTAATCAATTTCTAACCCCTTCCCCTAAACTTTTTTCTCTTGTACACCTGAAGCCCTTTCGGAAATCGGTCTCTAACAATACCCCTCTTTTTAACAACCACCTTGTCCTCAAGGTGAACTTTAGGAAAACTAAATTTGATGTCTTCAGCCAGTTCTCAAAATCTGGCATGCCTTTCCATTTGATTAAAACTTCTTTGTCTCCTTGGGGAGATTCCTTCACTGCCAGCACTTCAAAAAGTTGCAACTTCAGTTCCCAACCTTCTGTCAGCCCTTTTGGCAAGGGTTGGCACTGCACCTGCTGAGGAATGTACTTTTTTAATAAAGAAACATGAAACACTGGGTGTATCTTCGATTCTTGGGGTAGTTGCAACTTGTAGGCCACCTTTCCCACCCTAGCCAACACTTTGAATGGTTCATAATATCTAAGACTTAGCTTCTGGTTTATTCGAGTTGCCAACGATTTCATCCAATAGGGTTGGAGTTTAAGGTAAACTCGATCCCCAACTTGGAATTCTACATCCCTCCTCTTCTTATTAGCTTGTCCCCTCATCCTGTCTTGAGCCTTATTCAATTGCCATTTCAATTCATCCAAAATCAGGTTCCTTCCTGCCAGCATGTGATTCACCTCTTCCACTGTGGAGCGGCTCATCTCTCCCCTAATCAACGTAGGAGGGTCCCTACCGTACAATGCTCGGAAAGGAGTGGTGTTGGTTGCAGAGTTGTAAGTAGTGTTGAACCATAATTCTGCCCAAGCTTCGGTTTAGTTCACGCGAAACACCTTAAGTAAGTCTCCAGGCAGCGATTGATTACCTCAGTTTGTCCATCCGTTTGAGGATGATAAGCGGTACTGAACTTCAACTTGATTCCTGACTATTTGAATAGTTTCATCCAAAAGGTGCTCATGAATATTTTGTCCCTATCGGTGACAATCGAGGATGGAAAGCCGTGCAACTTAACCACTTCTTTTATAAAAATCTCTGCTATATCTTTAGCTGAAAACGAATGTGCTAATGCTATAAAATGACTATATTTCGTAAATCTATCCACCACCACAAGGATAGTGTCTAGTCCTTAGTGCCTTAGCAATCCTTCTATGAAATCCATAGATAAATCCTCCCAGACTTGAGAAGGGACGAGAAGAGGTTGGAGTCAACCCCCTGGCGACAAACTTTGATACTCGTTGCGATTGCACGTGTCACAAGCCCAGATATGTTGTTGGATAGACCGCTTCATGCCTTCCCACCAAAGAATACTTGAAATGCGCTTAAAAGTTCTAAGGAATCCGGAATGTCCCCCTAATGTGGAGTTATGGAATTCCTCCAAAATTAAGGGTATTCTCAACTATTCCTTTGGAATTACTAGTCTATCGCGGTATAACAACCTTCCTTGCTTCAATTCATAGCCTAGCACCGCTTTCCCCCCAATTAGGTTCTGCAAAATCCCTCTCAACTTGTGGCCTCTTTGTATCCCATCTTCCAGCCCTGTCCAGTACTGAAAAGTCACAGCTGGGATTGCTTCCAGATACACCCTTCTTGATAACGCATTTGCCACTTTGTTCTCCCTTCCCAACTTGTATTTTATCTCAAAATCAAACCCTAGAAGCTTTGCTATCCCCTTCTGTTGTGCCTCCCTTGCCATCCTTTGATCCACCAGAAATTTCAAGCTTTTTCTGATCCGTGTCGATGATGAACTTTCTGTCTAATAAATAATGTTTCCACTTTTGCACAGCCATTGTGATTGCCATTAATTCACGCTCATAAGCTGATTTTTGTTGAGCTCTTGGAGACAATTTCTGACTCAGGAAAGCCACTGATTTCCCATCCTGCATAACATAGCTCCCCATCCAAGTCTTGAAGCGTCAGTTTCTATGATAAATTCCTTATCAAAACCTAGTAACGTAAGAACTGGGACAAAGACCATAGCTTCCTTCAATTTATCAAATGCCATCTGTGCTTCCATTCCCCATTGAAATGAGTCCTTCTTCAGCAACTGTGTAAGAGGCCATGCAGTCTTGCTGTAATCTTTGACAAATCTTCGATAATAACCTGCCAATCCTAAAAATCCCCTTAGTGCCTTGAGATTTCTCGGCACTGGCCAAGCTTTCATTACCTCTAATTTCTTAGGGTCAGCTGAAACCCCTGCTCCTGAAATTAGATGACCCAAGTACTCTATTGCTTGCTGCCCAAAACTGCATTTTTTTCTATTAATATAGAGGTTGTTTTCCCTTAACACCTCCGATACCAATCTCAAATGAGCTAAGTGCTTGGGTTCAGATTTGCTATAAATTAGAATATCATAAAAAAAAAACAAAGCAAATCTTATGAGAAATGGCCTTAATACCTCGTTCATTAGTGCTTGGAACGTTGAAGGTGCATTTGTGAGACCAAATGGCATTACTAGGAACTCGTAATAGCCTTCATGTGTTTGAAAAGTTGTCTTCTCGACATCTCTTGTCCTAATCCTAATTTGATGATATCTTGACTTTAAATCCAATTTGGAAAAGATGGTGGCTCCTCCTAATTCATCCAACAGCTCATCAATTATGGGAATCGGAAATTTGTCTGGCACAATTACTTTGTTTAATGCTCTGTAGTCGACGCAAAATCGCCATCCTCCATCCTTCTTCTCCACCAAGATTACTGGACTGGAGTAAGGACTAGTGCTATGGCGGATGTTTCACGAAGTGAGCATTTCTTCAATAATTTTTTCAATTTCATTTTTTTGGGAGTATGGGTAACGATATGGCCTCATATGTGGAATTCTGCTCCTTCCTTCAGATGGAATGATCATGGGCTCGTGGTAGAGGGATCCCCTTTGGAGATTGGAAGAGATCATTAAATTGATCCAATAACTCTTGAACTGGTACCAGTACCTCGTCCTCTACCTCTATTCAAGCGCCGACCTCATAGGGGGTGATCATATATCCTTCTCCATCAGCCTTGAGAGCTGTCCTCCATGACACCGCACCACATCCTAAGGATGGATCGCCTACTATACAAAACTCATTCCCCTTATCTTGCCATTGAATCCGTTGGAAATTGGCATGGATATCTCCTAATTCCGCAATCCACTCATAACCAAGTACAACGTCAACTTGGCCCAACCCTATTAAGAAAAAGGGTTGGACAATCGTGGCGCCTTAAATTTCCAGTTCCACCCTTGGACAAATCCCTGAGCTACGCGAGGTGTGTCCCGTGCCGACCTCAACCAAGAATGGAGATTCCTCAATTGTCAATTGGAGTTGTTGAGCTAGCCCTCGAGATAGAAAATTAACTTCAGCCCCTTTATCAATAAGGACCACTACTTCCTTTTCCCCAATTCTGCCCATAACCTTGAACGATCGGTTTTCCGTAATAAATCCTTGCATGCTATTAAAACCCAAACGCAAGGTCTTCAATTCCACCATGGGTAATGCTTCATCAGCCTCCTCCTCTACCATCTCATTCTTGCTCTCTTCTAGTTCGTCATCAAAAGCTTCCAACAGGACCATGTTGAAGTTATGGAATTTGCATGTGGTCCCGTCCCCAACGCTCTCCGCATTTGAAGCACAACCCTCGACGGCTCTGTTCCTACAACTCCTCGGCCAAAAGCTTGGTTGTTGTCGCTGCTCTGCTGATATCTGTTGGGGGGTTCTCTTACGAGTTCTCTAGATGCAGGGATTCCCACCTGGGGAAAAGAGGTGGATGATCACGAAATCCCACCTCCACGATCCATTGGACCCACCCCACTCTTCCTCCATTCCAAGTTCCTCTCTTCTAATACCGTGGTGCTATCTTTGATTGTTGCCCGTGAGCCCAATTTCAATCCTTTGATTTCAGCCTTAATAGGCTCAACGAGCCCATTTATGAAAATACCCATTAGGATATCTGGATCCAAGTGAGAAATAGACCCAGAAAGCTTCTCAAATTCCTTAACATACTCCACCATCCCTTCTGTTTAATGCTCAACAAAGGACCATGTGGATTCTTTGAGGTCCCTAGTTGAAATCGCTTGAGTATTGCCTCCCGAAATTGACGTCACAAAGCATATGGTATTAACTCCTGCACCTATTAAACCAATGCAATGCCTTTCCTTCTAGCCCAACCAGCACGACCTCCATCTTCTCTTCCCCCTCTATCTCATTTACTCGAAAATAATGCTCTATTCGAACGAGCCAATCCAGCACCTCCTCTCCCATAAATAAAGGGAGCTCCATCTTCTTGTCACGATCTCTCTGACGAGGTGGTGGGTAGTCATGATACGGTGGCGGACCGCAACTCCTCGAAAAATAGCCAGCCCCGTTACGAGGGGAGCCCCGATCGTTTCGGTCATGGGACCGATGAATGTGGAGTTCATTGCGAAGGTGCAGTGGAGATCGGTGTGACTTTGGCTCCCTTCTAGAACCCTCCATCCATCGATCTTCTTCATCCACAGGAATTGGATTTCTCCTTGGTGGCGAACGTCCTCGCAGACGTGAACGTCTTGGTTCTCTCAGCATCCGCACTACCTCATCCAATCTCTGCATTATGTCTCTCATGTTATCCTCTATTGCAACTTTAGCGAAGTGGCCCACACAGTTTCCTAAGGCAAGGCTCTGGATACCAAATGATAGGCACAAGCTAAAGAAATAGGAACAAAAGAAACTCTGGTTTATTTATCAGCAAAAATCAGACTCAAAAGAAACAGAAAACAGAGAGATTATGAGCACTGTAGCAGTTCAACTCTCCCAGCCCTAACCTCTTAATCCCCTTTCCCTTAATCCTCCTACTCATCCCATATTTATTCTTAATTTCTAACCAATTCCTAACAGAATATCCTAACAAAATATAAAATTTATTCTTAACAGAGTTTCCATAATTCTCTAAATCGATTTAATTTTTCACTGCCTATTCCCATTTTGCCCCTAAACTTTGTTCTCTTGTACACCTGAAGCCCTTTCGGAAATCGGTCTCTAACAGATTGATCTTCATGTACCAACTTGTGAGGGAGTATTGTAAATACCAGATTATTAGGATAATCATATATTCAATATCCATGTTGTGCTTACGGAAAATATCTTTATATTTTTTTCAGCATATTTTATTTCCTTGTTCTAAAGGATTTGAATATTACAATTAGAGATAATGAGAATGTAATTGGTTTGTTATGAATAAAATAGTTCTTTATCCCCTCACATAGTTCAAGTATTCTAAACACCAAATTCTTGTAACATTTATACTGTTACATTGGATAGTTTTTAAAATATTATGTTGATCTTTGGTATTTTATGGAAGATTTTGAACTTAGGTTTTTCATAAACTGGCCAATGTTTGCAATTTTTTTATGCTTTTCCCATTTTTCAAGGGATACTATATATAATAGAAAAATATCAAATTAATATTTTGTTTGTTAAATTACAACTTGCAGATATTTGCAGTGCTGTTGGTAGGTTTGTCTGTTCTCCAGTGTCATGTAACTGTGGAACAACTTACCAAGTATGTACTGTACTGTGAGTGGTTGATTTATGCAACGTGGAGGCTGACAAACAGCTTAACATCATTGTTGCAGTCCATTGGAGCATCTGAACAAATATTCCAACTGATTAATCTTTTGCCCAGTGATCAATTCTTAGCCAAAGGCATGTAACTGTTGGAATACTGCTCCCCTTACTCCTCAAGTATAGAGTTATCTATTGGTTAATTGTGCTTTTCGCCTAACGCAGGAGTGACGTTACAGAGGTTAGCAGGGCATATTCAGTTTGCAAATGTATCATTTTATTATCCTGCAAGGAGTATGGTATGTATGTGTTTTTGTTGTAATAGTGTCTTTTTGTTCTATTTGTTATAAGAAGCATGTTCAGCTTTACTCACTACAGCTTGAAAAATAAAATGCATATGGCTGTTTGCAATTTCTAGGACATATGATGTCACTTTAATTAAAAACTAGTTTTTTGTGCATTTAATTACTTTCCTAAGCATCTAATAAAAAAATTCACTGCATTTGACTATTAAAGCAACAATTGGTGTTTAGTGTTTGCTTATTCACAATACTTCTTTGCCTTCTCAATTTCATTCATGTAGTTTCCATGAGCTTAAGAACTGTCCAAATGATTCCGTTATGAGTTCACTACTAATACTTTTAATGCTTTCTACATGATAAGCCTTTTATGTGTGGGTGGGTATGGTAGTAGCAAGGAAGTGAAGTGAGGCCCGTGAAAATAACAAGTGGCAATGGGAAAGAGGGAAGAGAGAGAAGGATTTTATAGTGGGTGTGTGTGGCAAGCAACTACGTTGAGAGTGTGAAGAAAATTTGTGTCAATATTGGCTAGGCTGAGGGAAGAAGGAAGAAGCAAATTTTCCCTGGGAAAGTTCTCTTTTGTTATTTGTTGTTGGCTACTATTCATCTTGTTGCAAAGCTTTATACCTTTAGTTTCATTCTAACTTCGTGTCAATATTACTTTTATTTTACAATTGCTAATGTGGTTCCTATCACTACCGTAAGCACTTGTACATGGACTCACATTCATTGTCAATCATTAATCTTGAGTTTCCACCAAAAAAAATTATTTATTGAAAGTGTCACATTACACACATACAACTTATTTACAACCTGGAACCAAAATAGTTAAGCTTACTCTTGAGTTTCCAAGAATATTTTGTTGAGTTATGAGTATGTGATGATTGACTCTAAATCATTATCGTCTAGTGAGGAGTGCAGAAGATTGTTTACTAGGGGACCAATAGTGTTAAGTCTCATCTAACACGTTATCACCTGACCCATATATTAAGTGTTTAGGCTTAACTCTTTTTAATGGATTTCTGCCATTTCGTTTCTTAGGCTCTTTATATAAAATCTTTATGAGTATAGACAATACACTTTATCTTGTGATATTTCTCTGTGTAGTGACTAAAGTACTTTCTTGCAATCTTCTTCTTATGTTTTTTGCTTGTTATTTCTGCAAACCCAACAATTGGCTTCATTTGTGGGAACAAGAAAAAGAAAGTCAAAAAAACTCAAAGGCATGGCTACCAAGTTAGAATCGAGAAGATTTTTGGGTAGAACGACTTTGGATGGTGGGCAATCAAGATGGAGGCTATCTTGATATAGCAAGGTTGTGTTGATGCTCTAAGGGGTGAGGCAATGCTAGTGTCGATGTCTTAGAAGGAGAAGGCTAACATGATCATAAAAGCCATGAGTGTGATAATTTTATGTCTTGGTTATAAAGCATTCAGGGAAGTGGCTAAGGAGAAGACTACTGCGTTGATGTAGATGAAACTTAAGTCACTGTATATGATTAAGTCTTTGGCACATATACTCTGTTTGAAGGAACTGTTGTATTCGTTCAAGATGACAGAGTAAAGAACGATGGTGGAACAACTAGTGAATTTCAACAAGATTCTGGACGATTTGGAGAACTTAAAAGTGGAGTTGGAGGATGAAGACAAGGCTTTACTACTTCATGTTGCCTTGGTGAAGAAGTTTGAGTATTTTAAGGACGTTTTATAATTCGGGAAGGAATAGACCATTCGCTGGAGGTGGTACAAACCTCATTTAGGACTAAGGTGCTACAAAAGCTTCAAGAGTCTAAAACAGACAATGGTGGGTTGAGTCTAAGTGTTTCAAAGTCAATAGGTAAGAAAAAGGAGTGAAAGGGGAAGAGGCCATCAAAGTATTCATCTAATAACAAGACAGATATTGAATGCTTTAACTAGCACCAGAAGGGTCACTTTCATTTGAATTTTCTAGAGAAGGAGAGAAATGAGAAATGCAAGAAATCTCATTTCAAGAAGGAATTTGTTGATGTTGTGATAGTTTCTGATAGCTTCAAGTCTACGAGGGTGTTGGTGGCATCTACGTCTGATAAACAGAGAATCTAGATCATGAACTTAGAATGTACTTATCACATGTGTCTTGTGAAAGTGTTCTTTAATACCTTGGAACTAAAAAGAGGAGTGGTTCTTCTAGGGAAGAATAAAGCTTGTAAGGTACAAGCCATGGGGTCAATAAAATTAAAGATGTTTGATAATTGGGAGATATTGTAAGAAGTAAGGTATGTTTCAGAGCTCAAGAGGAATATTATCAGTTAGTATGCTTGATCTTATGGGTTTGACAACCAAGATTGAACAAGGGATGATAAAGATTCCAATGGAAGCGTCTACATTTGCCAAGTTAAAAAAGAATCGTCTTTACAAGACAGTTCAACAATGATCGCACATGCGTTTGTTGCTAGTCAGATGATGCAAGATAAGGTGAAGCTATGACACCTAAGGTTGAAGTACATTAGTGAGAGAGGTTTGGTGGAGTTAGGGAAGCAAAACCTTCTAGGAGGTGATAGGTTGGAGGAGTTGGAGTCTTATAATCACTAGATATCGAGAAAGTCTCCGATTGAAGTTTGAGACTGGTAAACATGTGTCCAATAGACCTCTTAAGTATGGTCATGCAGACTTTTGAGGTCTAACACGAACTCAGACTCATGATGGAGGGTTTTATTTCTTCACCATCATAGACGTTTACACAAGAAGGGTGTGAATCTATATCTTGAAAAGTATGATCGAAACTTTTCATAGGTTTAGGAAGTGACATACCATGATAAATAATCAATAGGGGACCAAACAAGTCATCAAGACAGACAATGGATTGGAGTTTCCTTCAAGAGAGTTTAACAAGTTTTGCAAAGTAGAAGGTATAAGGTGATATAATATGGTTGTAGGTACACCACAACAAAATGGAATGACTGAGAGGATGATTAGAACCATTTTGGAGAGGGTGCGGTATATGTTGTTGGGAGCTAGACTGCTTAAGTCTTTTGAGGGAGAAATTGCAAGCACTACTTGCTCTAAATTGCAAGATTTGATGGAGGTATGGAATGGAAGGCCAACAAATTTTGACAATCTGAAGTTGTTTGGCACTTTGGTATTTGCACAAGTCAAGAAAGATAAATTGGAAAGCATTGGCTGAAAGGTGTATCACATACGCATCAAGATGATAAGATTTTACTAGATTGAACAACCTTGGTTCAAGACAAATCTACTAAAGGAGTCTAACGTCAACTGCTATTAAGCTATCACAGACTTAATCACCAATCAACTAGATTAAATCCAAACAATGAAAGACTTTGTTTTTTGGTGAAACTTTTGTAATCATATCAGAGGGATTATGACAATTTGAGACCTTCATTGCCTTCACAAATCTTGAGCAATCTCTTCACAAATTGCAACTTGATATTGATGTGCTTCATTGTTTCGTGGTAAACTTGGTTCTTGAACAACTATATGATGTTGTTGTTACCACAATAAACTATAACAACCTGATCTTGCACCTTAGCTCTTCAACTAAACCCCTCAACCACAAGGATTCCTTCGTTTCTTCATGGTAATAAACTTTTCTTTGGTTGTCACCTTTTGTAGATTGACCTTCTAGCTAATAGCATACATAGTAAACACAGCCCGTGAGAAATTTCTAAATATCCAAACGCTTAACGTAGTCCAGGTCTACAAATCCTACAATGGGAGTGTCTCTAGCCTTATGTCTAGCTCCACCATAAACGAGAACTCTTCCAAGCAATCCCTTCAATGTACAATCAATGAACTCGTTTAGGATTTACATGAACCTACTAACAACACTCATAACGTATGCTATGTCAGGATGAGTACAAACCATTGCATGCATTATAGGAACTAACAAGGTTTGCATATGGAATAACATCCATATAAGATTGTTCCTTCATGTCTTTGAAGAATGTTGATCACCCAGCTCATAATGATGACCTAGAGTTGTGGCAACAGGTTTCAAGTTGGTTATGTCAAACTTGTCAAGGATTTTTATAAAGTACATCTCTTGAGATACATATGGATTTGATTGCATCGCCTAATGATATAAATCCTCAGCTTCAAGATCCTTCATATTAAATTTTTCATTCAACTTGGCCTTAACCTTCTCACCCCAGGCTTTCTATTGCCAGGTATTAGAATATTATCAACATACAACAATACTATGAAGTGGACTTCTTCTTGGAACTTGTAAGTAAAAACATGAATCATATTTGCTCTGCTTAAGGCCAATGCTCGCATAAATTCATTAGACCTTTTGTTCCATTTGCATTGGTGATTGCCTCACACCATACAAGGATCTGTGTAGTTTACAAACAAATACCTTAAACCCTTTTGGTTGCTTCATATAGATAGTCTCATGTAAGTCGTCGTACAGGAAAGCAATCTTAGCTTCCATCTATTCGAAGTCAAGTTTAAGATTAGAACCGTGACTAACAACACTAAAATGGATGTATGGTTCACCACAAAAGAGAATACATCATTATAATTAATTTCTTCCCTCTAGTTAGAGCTTATAGCCACTAATCTTTCCATGAATATATTCTGATCGATTCCTAGAATTCCACCTTTGTGTTTGAAAATCCATTTATAACTGATCAGTCTAGAACTCCCAAGTCTACGAACTAGAGTCCAAGTATTATTCAAACCAAGTAAATTCATCTCCTTTTTCATGGCGGCTAACCATTGAATCTTCTTACTTGCTAGAGTGGACGATACACTTGAGGGTTCTTTGTCTAACACTTCACTAGCCGTTACTAAGGAGAATGCAACAAGCTTTGCATATCCATACCTTTCCCGAGATCTGATCATTCTCCTCGTTCTATCACTACTAATATTGTACTATCATCAGCTTGTTTGACTCTTTTTTACATGATTGTCTAACTCATAATTTTGTAGAAAGTTAGACACTTTGTCAGTCTTCACCTCAATGTTCACCTTCTCTCCATCATGACTACCCTCAAACTCACATTCTAAAACTTTTGACTTGTACACCATTTCAGTTTCATCGATGACGACATTCTGATTGATGATATACTTCTTGAATCTTGGTTTAAGACCTCACAATTTGTATGTCTTTACTCCTTTTGGATATCCTAGAAACATGCATTTAATAGCACATGCTTCTAGCTTTGTTGGTCATATGTGAGTGTATGCAACACAGCCAAGGATTCTTGGTTTACCAAGGTAAGGGTAATGCCTTGACCAGATTTTCTCGAGAATCTTCGTATCAAATTGTAGAGGGACATCTATTGATCAGGTAGGTAGCAAAAACAATAACAATAGCAAACTCGTGAATCACCCAACAAAATCTGTGACAATGGGTGTTTTGTGCCTCACCCAAGACACTAAACAGATTGGATGCTCTACATAGTAGTGGATGCAATTCGTTGTACGAGATGCTTTTCCATCAAATGAGTCTTCAAGACACATTCTATCAGACGAGACACTGTTTACCAGCAGACTAGATTCTACTATTAGACGCTAAACTAGACGGGCATGTACCGTTAGACGACCTTATACAACAAGATAATATTCTATAGAACCAATTTTCAAATAGAAAATTTGAACTGACATTTTTTAAACATTTATGAGATATGGGAAAGATATCTGAAACACTCAATTGAAAGTGAAAATGTATCGGAATTGAAAGTGATAATTTAAAACATTCATGATATACTCTTTACATGGCCTCGCTCCAAAAGAAACAGGAAAATGTATGATTCAAAGTCGCAACACGTCTGACTTTGGTATTCATGTATCCACTTTCTGTAATCTAGTTATGTCCTCAAAGTTGGCTTCAAGAACATATCAGTGTGTCCTAGGTTTTATTCATGTAAACTTCTTGCAACTCACCCTGCGATAAGACATTTTAAATATCCAGTTGGTGAAGCAACCAAAGGAAAAAAACAGAGGAATGTTGTGACTGAAACTACTTTTTCTAATACAACAGATGCGTGTTTATATAGGCTTATTACATTAATTATACATAGGGGGTATTATTTATTCTTTAAAACTGCTATTATTGTTACAATAAATTCAGAATATTATATTCTGATTTTCATCAGTATGCACTGTACTTGTCACAGCAAATTTTTGTAATCGAGTTACGGACATTGTAATTTGTAGTATCACATCCTTAAAAACCTAAATATGATTCATTACCTTGCATCCCTTTTAATACTCAATTCTGAGGCATCACATATTTGTTTCTGATTAATTGTTAAATTTCATTCCTTCCTACATTTGATCAGATGCCTGTGCTAGAAGACTTGGACTTCTCCATAGAGGAAAATCAAGTCATTGCCATTGTAAGATTTCTCTTACTTCCTTGTGATTAAATGTTGGTGATGCTAAAATACTAACTGGACTACTTTAACTTGCCAAGGTTGGTCTGAGTGGTAGTGGGAAGAGCACATTACTCAACCTTTTACTTCGTCTCTATGAGCCTAGTAGTGGTCAGGTAAATAATTTATATCTTTTAGATCTGGTACATCGGAAATTAAATTTATATCTGCATGCTCATGCTCATCATCCACTACTTTATTAGTTGTTTGTTGGAATCATGTTTACTATGCTTCCCAATGCCTATAAATGTTTATGTACATTTTTGTAGTAATAAAGAGCAACATATATTACAAGAACTCTTTCCTACTTTATTGGCACAAGTTATCAGCTTCTTGCATTTTAATTTCTTGAAGCAAATCCAGTGAAGTCACGGTCTCGTTGAATGATTGCTCCTGAATTGGAAAACCCTCGTTTTTAATATTCTGCACCATTGAGATAGTGACTTCTACGGACTAGAAATGGCATACTTCAAAACATATGAGCTCATGTTACTCAATAAAGACGTGCATTCTGTGGTACTTTTAGTGCTTCTAAAGCTCACAATTATGAGAAGTAGTTTCTTAGTTAGACTCGGATAGTTGGACATGAATGTTACATATTTCACTTATTATGTATTGATGATATTTAATTTATTCTTGGCATATTTGATCTCTCTACATATGTGAGTGAGAAACATGGGGCATTACAATTCTTTAAATTAAATACATGGACAGGAGGAGTGAAGATACAAGTAGCAGACCATAATAAATCTCCCTAATGGGGGAAAGGTGCATAACTTTTATAATATATCCTTTCCTAGTTAATAAATCTGAATAGTGCATACTTTTTACATGGCATAAAACCTTGGCATCTTGATCTTGACCTCTACTGATTTGGAATGTGATGTAAATGTCAATAGTGTGTATATACGTGAAATTTTCACAATCATTTCTTATGTAATCTACATCTACATTTATGTACAGATATATATTGATGGATTCCCTCTTAAAGAGTTGGATATCCGGTGGCTGCGTCAGCACATTGGATATGTTGCACAGGTTAGACAAGTAAACTGTAGTTCACTCATAGTTAAAAGCACATTTTCTGAAAATTTATGTTTCAAACAGGAATCCCATCTCTTTCATATGGACATCAAGTCAAACATAAAGTATAGTTGCCCCGGGAACATAAAACAAGAAGATATTGAACGGGCAGCAAAAAAGGCCTATGCCCATGATTTCATTTCTTCTTTTCCTAATGGATATGAAACCCTTGTTGATGACAATGCACTTAGTGGTGGACAAAAGCAGCGAATTGCCATTGCCAGAGCCATTCTTAGGGACCCTGTTATAATGATACTTGATGAAGCAACCAGTGCTCTAGATTCTGAGAGTGAGCATTATATCAAGGTATATTTCACAATTCTAGTTTTTGAAAGTTAATATCATTTCCATTTCTTGGTCAATATAATTCCGTATTTATCTAAGAAAATACAAGTCTGCAACTGTTTATTTGTGATGTAATTCTTACTTCAGGAGTCGCTGTATTCGTTAAAAGATGAATCTAAAACAAGAACCATCATTATCATAGCTCATAGGTGAATTCTTAACCGCCTTGCTTCTTTCTTTCTTTAATATATAAGATTAGTTACGTATAATCACTGAATTTCACAGGCTATCTACTGCAAAAGCTGCTGATAAGATCTTTGTTATGGATGATGGTCGCATCGTTGAGGTGATTTCTAGTTGAAGTTAGTTACTTTTTCTTGTATTTTATGAAATTGATTTTGAAGTGAAGTGATAAGTTTGAATCTTTAAATCATAAACAAGCTTGGAGGAAATCCCTAAATAATTTTTATTTAATGCAAAAGCTATCTAAAGACACTTTAACTCGATAAAATTTGGATTCCACAATTTTTTAGAGACCAAACATTTGAACATTTCAACAAGCCGGTAGACGGTCCAAGGCCAATGCATAATCAATTTATTTATTCCCTTTTTTCAGATGGGAGATCATGAGGAGCTTATGCTCAAGGATGGACTCTATGCAAGATTAAATAAAATTCAAGCAGATATTATGACTTGATTTACGTTTCGTTTGGATTTTCAGTGATGATGAAGAATGACTGCAATTTAAAGTTAATCAAGCCTGAGGTGGAACACTTAAGAGTCCGTAAGCCAAATGTTGAAGAAAACACAAACAAGTGAAAGCCTTTGCCTTCTTGGAAGCGATCACTGCACCAGCTCAAACATTATGATCTACCGTGAAGTCTTTCACCGTCCTCATGGTTTATCGGCTCATTGCGAGGAGAAGTTACAATGGACTCTGTTTCCATTTAAAATATTGATAAAAATAGAAGGTGACCTATTAGATGTGTGACAATTACAAAAAAGGGTCACATTTTATACAAAGATTTTTTAAATTGTCACATAGGATTACACTAAAAACAATTTCTCAAAAATATATTTCGAAAACTAACAGAGATGGTATGTTAATAATTTTGCAGGTGTATAATGTTATTTTTTGGGCTAATTTTTTAAATTAGTGTATTTTTTTTCTTTTGTGAAATTCTTATAATAATATATATATATATTTTTTATATATATAGATAAATTTTATAAAGATGACACGATATCAATTAATATCAATGTGAATAAATCTTGTCGTCATTATAGGATTTAATTAAAAATTATGTTAAATTGTAAAAATAAAATAAAACATAATTTTAATTAAATGAATTTAATTAAAGATTATACTAAATGTGTGTTGTTATTATATGATTTAATTAAAAATTATGTTAAATTGTAAAAATAAAATAAAACATAATTTTAATTGAATGAATAAAATTGTACTATAAAAATGTTATTTTAATTAATTCATTCATTATTTAATAATTTTAATTTATTTATTTATTAGTTTCATTTAATTAAAATGTTATTTTTTTCTATGATTTTATATAATTTTAAATTAAATTATACAATAGTAACATGATTTATTAATAATAGTATCGTGTAAATTTTAAATTAAATAATACAATAATAACATAATTTATTTAGACACGACAATAATATCATGTAAATTTTAAATAATATTTTGTAAATTTTAAATTAAATAATATAATAATAACACAGTTTATTTAATAACGCAATTTATTTAATTTTTCTGCACGATTTATTCATATTTGAAAAAAAAATACCATTTTAAAATTTAAAAAAAAAATACACTTGTTTCAAAATTTGCCTATTTTTTAAAACAAAAAATAGTCTAAATGTGTTGGGTTAAACCTTTCTTTTTCTAAAAGAAATAAAATAAAAATGATAATAAAACAATAAAAGCCTAAACTAAATACTTAAAAAGAGAATATTTTTGTACTTAAATTTTTTTCATTTTTTCCTTTTTTCTTAAATTAAATGAATAATCATTTTCTTATTTTTTTTCCTTTTTTCCTAAATTAATTGAATAATTACTTTTTAATTTTTTTCTAAAATTAATTTTATTATACCGAAATTTAGTGTTGAAATATCTAATAAAAAATTTAAATTTAATAATTTAAATTATTTTATTTAAAAATATTTTTTCAAAATGAAATAACTTAAATTAAAAGTATTTTAAATTTGATATATCTTAAGTAAATTTACTACTTAAATAATGCTAGTTAGTTAAGCAAAGTTTTTGGGATTGAATAATACACTTGTAATATTAGTAAAAAAAGTTTCCCAATCCTAATCGCATTTTTCATTTGTTCACGTTATAAAGCTATTATTTACTTGAGTGTAAAGGAAGCCAGTTCTAGCTTTGGAGAAAGTTATTCTACAGTGTTAAATGTTAATGTGTAGAGTTGAAAAAAAAAAATTTAAGAGAATATAAAATCAAGAGTTCTCCCAAAATGAAAAACTATTTCGAAATATGAAAAACAGTTACAAATATGTGAGGAACTAACAAATAATTGTGTCACATATTATTATTTATTAAAATAAAGAGAACAAAAAAGAATTACAAACATGTAATAAATTAACGAAGAATTGTGTTATTAAAATAAATAAATCAACAAAAAATTTTGTTATTAAAATAAAGTAGAACAAAAAGCAATTACAAGGATATGATGAATTGACTACAGATCAAAAAGCAATTACAAAAATATGATTAATTGACTAAGAATTGTGTCACTTGTAGTAATGTATGGTAGTTGTGCAACAAGAGTGCGAAGTGAAAAAATTATAGAAGTTATTTAATTGTTAAAAGAATTGACTACTGAATTGTTATATTATAAATAAAATATATAGAAACATTATAAGGGAAACGTATATATAATTTATTATAAATAAAATATAACAGGAACGTTATAAAACAAAATATATTTGTCATATATTTACTTCTACGGATTGGTTATAAATGAAATAGCCTATCATGTATATTTCGTCAATCTTCCTTATTTACTTTTTTTTTTCAAGTCATCTATTTTCTGTTACTTTAATTCTCTTTAATTTTATATTTAAGCTGAATTTTTCTTGTTTTCATCCTAATAAAAAATAAAAAAATATTTTTATTTAAAGAAAATAATTTAACAATATTGTAGTATATAATTATTGTTATAAAATGTATATAGTTATTATAGGTTTACTGAAATTTTATGTTTGATAATTAATATATAAAAAAAAAAACAGTCATTTATGTTTGATAATTGATATAAAAAAAATAGTCATTGTTTGTATAAATCGAGATCTATATACTATTTTAAAAATTATATTTCAATAAAATTTAACTTACTATAACTATTTTATGAAAAAACCCACTTTTAAAACAATAGCTTAGATTGCAGCCAAAATAATAAAGCAGTTGAAAACAATAGCAATTTGAATATGAAAAACAAAAGCCAGCAAGTTCATTAAAACCAAACCCTCGTACCAGGTGCCAAACAACTATATATAGAACCTGTAGCTTGAAGCATATCTTTTGCAAAGCAGAAGAACCCTAACCATACTGGGTTACTAGGCTTCGGTGGGTGGAAGCTCTTTGTCTAGGGCTTCAGCGGAGAAATCTCCAGGCTGTGGAACTTCCTCATGAGGCATTCCTTTTGGTTTTTCACTGTTGCTTCCCTCTTTCTTATTCATCTCTTCGTTGCTTCCGTTAACCACAACTGTTCCTGGCTCATCATCATCAACTACACCTTTGATCTCTTTACCTGCGCATGCGAATGGCTTTGCTGGGTTCTCCATGTTCTTGTTCATATTTCGAAAGAGCGAAAAGAGAAAAGTGTTTTATTACTCTTTCTATCACTTTGGCTTTTTCTTACGTCAACTCAACCGCTTAAGGGCGTGCTTACACGTGGCCGCCAGCATGAACTCAATTACGAGTGTGCTTACACGTGGATAAAGCTAAGTGCATGTTAATTTTTTTTCCTGCATGTTAATTTTTTTTCCTACATATTTATCCACTTAAAGTAACTTGAACTAGTTACTCAACAATTACTCAACAAGTGTGATGCACTTTTTTTTTTTATAGTAAATTTAAACTAATATTGATTGAACACGTTTTTAAGCATTTTCTTACATAAAATATTTTTTAAACATATAATTCAAATTATAAAATATATCGTAAAGATTTAACCTTATTCTTTAGCAAAATATTCATCCAAAACTAAACATAATTTTCCGACCTACTCTTATAAAACATGTTATTTTAAATATTTAATATATTTTATTCAGAAAATTGGATCTTAAAATTATTATATATAATTTAATAAAAATAATAATTTTAATTACAATAATATTTTAACAATTTTTTATATTTATAAATTAAGTTAGACGTGTATCGTCTCAAAACTATAATATATTACTAGGAAACTTTCACATAATAAAATGTGTAGAATTACAACATAATATATACAAAATATAAAGATAGGACTACTGTGACCAGATATATCATCTATCAATAAAACCTTTAAAAATTTATAAACTACTAAATCATTTGAAAGTTTATTCCCTTCTCACCTACAATATGTTATTTTCTTATACTTTATCTAATCATTTCTCCTATACTATCATCATCAAACACAATCAAAATATAATAATCAATTAATTGAATTAAAAATAATATATTAATATATATAATTATTAACATAATTTTAATACACACGTATTAATCTCATCATTATAAAAATTATATGTATTAATGTCGATAAAAAATCCATCCAAACATATAAAAATTAATGTTTATGTATCGATTAAGCGATAGTTATACAACAGACACTAAAATTTTAAAAATAATTTAAAATTAGCGTCGATCACGAACTGAACGCAAATAACAACGATCAAACTTTGACAGAAAATAACGTTATTTTTAAAAGATTGTGTCGATCAAGCCGTCGTGACATCAATGATATATTGTGTCTATTAAACCCACACAAGGACATTACCGAAGGTCGAGCCAAAGTCAAAGATAGTTATGATGTTTAAGTCGTCGTTAATTTCAAGCAAGGACAATAGCATGGGCCAAGTTGTCGCAAATGTTAAAGACAGTTGTGACAATCAAACTGTCGCTAATATCCTTGTGTGAGCTGTCATAATATATTGCTGATGTAGCAGCAGCTCGATCAACGAAAAGGACGATGCAAATCGAAATTGTGAAGAAAAAATTACACAAAAATTAGAAAACTAACCCAAATCCTGAAAATCAGAAAAATCTCAACATTCATAAATAAATATAAATGCAATTATAATGATATTTAAAAGACATTTAAAGTTATATTTATAAGTAATTACAATATTTTAAAATGTCAATATTTACAATACATTTCACCTAAAACTTAAAATAAATAAAAAATATATATATATAAACTTAAAACGAAATACAGGATAATAAAAAAAACTTTCTTCCAAGTGTCCAAAAGAACCTATGATAAGAATAATAATTATTTCAACAATAATTATTAAAAAATTAAAATTTGATATAAGTAAGAAAAAAAATATTTAATAGTAATTAAACTCACATATTGTAGATGTGAAGGTCAAGAGAGGAGGTAGTGGTTATTGTCTTCGGCATAATGTGGGTGGACCTGACTTGTACTAGTGGAAGATCGTCACATTGCCGCTCCATCATCACAACAAGCTACTCCTTTACCATCCTCAGGTCGTCCTCCAACTAGTGTTTGTTGCTGTCGTAACTGCTTGTTATGTTGCCATCCTTACTTGTTCCATTGCCATCCTTACTTGTTTCGTTGTCGTCCTTGTATCATACATCCACTGTCGATTTATCTTCTATATGTTCATCATGAAATTCATATTATTAACAAATTGTATGCAATTGTTGTTGTCACAAAAGTTAACCTTAAAATCACCAATGGAAATTGAATGACATAAGAGGAGTCCAATACTCAATGCAATGAAAATTCATTTATGCTAATGTTAGTTTGAATAGACAACATAGTCGACATTTTATCAAACTGTTATCTGGTTTTATAAATATAGAAAACGGAACGACAACTTAAAAATATACATATTTAAATTATCAATATGAAATTATCTTATATTAAAAGTGTATAATTACTAAATTATAAAATAAGTAAATGAATAAAAAATAAAACAAATAATTGATAACAAAATAAGTATAAATACTATTCACATGGTAGATGTTGATTTAACTTCAATAATATATTCATATATTTTTAGTCTTTTTTTATTTTTTCTTTTGTAAATATAGTTAATCTTGTTGAAGATGTAATTAGGTTAAAATATGTTACATATTTATGTCAATCCAAAACTTACAAATAAAAAAAATAATTTATACAATAACAATATAAAAATATATACAATTATGTGTAGTAATTTGATAATTTTTATAATAAGAGTTTTAAAATTTATATTTGTATATCATGAATTATAATGGGTTGATAATATTAAAAAAATTATACAACTAGTAGACGTAACTTTGCCTTGATATTTGTCGCTCTTTCCCTTTTTACATTTTTCATTACCAAACATATGAACAATTAGTCCAGTGACTCACAAGATAATGTTGACAATTAAAATTTTCAATGTCTTATACTAATACTTTATTTTTTTTATTAAAACAACTATAAACTAAACATAATTTAACGCCAAAGAAATAAGTGGCAACTAATTTAGCTCAAACTTCACATGTAAATTTTACATTAATATTTTCAAAATCAATTGCTTGTTATATCATGAAAGGTGTTTTTTTCTTCTCTGCCAAAGAAAAATGGAACATTGACATGTCCAACATCAATTCACGAAGCACCATGGTTTCAAAATAAAATAAAAAATAAAGATAAAAAATAAGTTATAGGCACCAACTATCCCAAGATGACGACGTTCCACCCATCATAGCCATAATATTTAATTCATCACAATACCCAAAAATAGTATCCAAATAAATTATATTTTAATGAAAAATCAAAATTATCTGTATTGATCTCCAAAAGAGGTAAGGAGTCTAACACCTAGAGAATGTCCATGGGAGATCTTGTGCTTTTGAATTTAAAAAAACATCACTAACCACTACAAAAAAAAAACAAAAAATTACCGACGAGACAAATCTATCGAAAATATCCAAAATTCATCCATAAATTAATTGTATATAAATTTATCGACGGATTTCTGAGTCCGTTGGTAATTATCGATAGATTTCTGAGTTCGTCGGTAATTACTAACGGATTTAGGGTAAATTCGTCGATAAATTTAGCAACGAATGATATCCGTCAATAAAATAATCGATAATGTACTTTACCGATGGATAAAGTTCCATCGATAAATTTTTTTTGATAATTTAACTTTTTCTTGCAGTGAACGTTAATATTTTATGTTTCATTCCTTAGAATTTTCAAAATGAAATTTCTGAAATAAAATTGCATTCTATAAAAATCTTTTCATAACAGGATATTTCAAACAAACTACGATACTTTATATAATGAGTTAGGAGTATTGTTCGCAACACATTGTCTTTCTTATTCTACTCCATTCTTTCTCTTTTCTTCTTCTGTAATGGTGATGATGCAGTAGAGATCCTAATAGTGACATTATGCAGTAAAAGAAACGTGGTATAGCCATTGGAAACGTGGTTTGAAAATTAAAAAAAAATATTAATTAGAAAACGTGGTGTAAATAACATTTATTCAATAAAAAAAGAAAGAAAGAAGAGTGTGTATTATCACCCTAAGTGTGTTGGGAAAGTTTATCTGTTTTCTAAGAATCTCCACGGCAGCCACCAAATGGGTTTTCCATCATATGGGTTCACCACCATGGCAGCCATCATAGTCAAACAGATTTTTTCCATTAACAACAAACCTTAAACTCAAACTAAACCCAAAACCATAACCAATGAGCATATCAAAGAATAGATCACACAATAACTTATCTCTATCGAACCTTTACAAGACTCGGCGGCGGCGACGACCTCCTCCAACCGCAATCACTTCACGCACAACCCACGAAGAATCACCAATCGATTCAAAGCCAAATAACCTACCCTCAACATGATTTGAAAACAAAATCGGTGATTGAAAACATTTCCAAGTTGGAGAAATTGAAAATGGTGAAGAGGAATAAACACTTGCCTCTGTCCAAGCTTTGCAAGACTCGTCGGCGGCCACTAACTCCTCCAACAACAACCACTTCACGCACACAAAAATAATCAGTTGAAAACACTTTATGGAGGCCAACTAACCTACCCTCAAACGATTTGGGAGCAAAATTGATGCTTGGAAATGTTTGGAGGATGGAGCAGCCGAAAATGGTAGAGGGAAATCCTTCACATCGCGTGAATGAAATCGTAAAATGACTTTGGGAAAAACGGAACCCTAAATTTAAATGAAATTTGCGTCGGCCTGGACTCACACTAAAAATCCTCTCCACTTGCGTGGGTTATAGTCGACGCTACACGTTATCCTCAGTTGTGTGAGCCACAACTGACCATATACATTATATATTTTTTATTTTTCGCTTCTTTTTAATATTTTGCTATAATTAATAAAATTATAATTAAATGTAATTATAATTAATAAAATAAACTACAATATGTTTAATATATATTTATTGAATAAAGATTCTTCATTAAGTTTAAATTTTTATTTCATGTCAATATATTTACTTCTATTTCTTATATTATATTTTACTATATTATTAAAAAAATTTGTCTATTATAATGAAATCAAATAATAATATTATACCAATAAATACAAATTATTATAATCAATTTCTTTTATGTTATACTTTTATTATATCGTATTATTAATATTAAAACATAATATTTGGGTATATTTTATAAATATAAATAAAGTTATAAATATAAATTAAAATCGAATATTATAATATGTAGATTAATAATTCTTAAATTAACTTAACTATGTTATATGCAGATCAATAATTCTTATATTATTTTTCTTTTTTTTTTCCATTACTTTTATATTTTATTAATGTAATAATAAGAGATAATATTCTTATTTGATATTATATTTTCTAAATTTTACTTTTTTGTTTTAAATTAATTTAATTTTAAGTATATTTTTTATTTTTTTCGTGACTCACTAGTGAAGAAAAGGTCTTCCAAGTCGGTTCTGGAAGGCTTTTATCGTCGAGTCCCGAACCAACATTGACCAAGGCCACGTTGAACATAACGTCGGTTAAACAATCGACACCACGTCGGTTTAAACGAGACACCGACGTCAATGACACAACACAACATCAGTTTGGAACAAGAAACTGACGTGGTGCTTCACTGAAAATCGTAAAATGGATGGGCATCACCATGTTGGTTGGTTCCCAAATCGATATGGTGAAGAGCACCACAACGTCGGTTGGTGTCCACAACCGACGTGGTGTTTCTTCTATTTTGAAATTTCAGATGCAGCACCACGTCGGTTTTGACCATAACTGACGTGGTGAAGCCATTACAATGACGATTTTTACCATAATCGACATTGTGTTTGTGTTTTTTTTAAAAAAAATACATATTCAATTAGGTACTAACCACCTTACATCACTTTCAGAAACCAGCCACAATATATTTCAATACACAAAGTCATATACAATTGCAGTTCGTAGTTAATATATCTACTAATGTACACTAAGAACTACTTTTATTCTACACTAAGATTTACTTCTAACTTTGAGAAAATACTTTGCTCATTCTTTATGAAGCTCTTCTATTGTGTGATTGTCCAATGGCTCTGGATATTAGAAAACCTGAAATAAATGTACAAACTGTAATCTTGGAACTTCAAACTTGACAAACATTTGACATATTAACAAACTTTAGACAAAATCTTACCTGCTAGCAAGAATCCATGATCCCAACTCTTGCTATGGTTCTCATCCAGTGCATAATGTAATATCTACATTCTCAACCTCTTTGTTGCTTATTACACTTTCATTAAAGTTAAATCATCAAATACTTGAATAATGCTAATTTTAATAAACTTAATTAAATTTAGAATTAAATATCTTAGGATATATCCATTGGAGATTTTGGGTTGTGGATGTAGATCTTCCTTAAAAAACATTACACACATTTATTGCACTAAAATCCAAGTTGTTTAGTAAATTGCTTATTATACAAAAAAGAGTGATACATATCACTTAAAGTTAATTAAATGATACCTTTGTACAATTTGTTTCATATCGTTCGATGTCTTCTTATGCAACGAACAGAACCAAACAATTGTGTTATCCGCAGGACACACAAGCATGAGTTGCCAATGGGACCTAAAATAAAAAATCTATTAATCTAATATTCTCAACATTACTTAAGATCAAAATATAAAGATTTAAAACTTACTGATGGATAATGGGGGCAAAGTAAATTCTCTTCCTCGATTCTAAAATCCATTTTTGTATATAGGTCTGAGTCTCAATCTTTTTATTTCCAGACCTTTGTAAACTTTGTGGCTCAAGGAATCCATAAATATCAGGATTCCCTGTGCTATAAACTAAATCATTTATGTACCTGCATTGTGAAAATCAATGTTAGTAATAGGATAAGTTGATGAAATAAATAATTAGCAAACATGTAGAAATGTATACTTACATCATCCATAACTGAATTATAGGAATGTTTAACATCTGGAAACCACCAACTAGTTCCAAGATGTCTTGCATAGATATATACAATGGGACACCTTCCATCCCAAAGATGGATGCATCCCAAGGAATTTGAGCTGGATTATTAAATAACTCGTAGAGTATACGAGTCAACTCTTGAAGTGGATTCACTTATGACTCAGATGGTGGAGACTTAGGACTTAAATTATCAGCTGGTGATTTCTCTTTACTCCCTTGGTTCTGTAACACATAAAGAAAATGTATCAATTAACATTAACTGTAAATTTAAATAAGATTAATACAAATCACAATACTTGAGTCCTTTTAGAAATGGTCTGTAGGAGATCTGTAGGCCACGCAATAAATGTACCAAGTGCCTCTCCCACAAGTCTAACCTCTGATGTGGGTACAGGCACAATAAAACAACAATATCAGTGAACACAAACGAAAATAGAGGAGAAAGAAACAACTCAAAGCTTCAAACAAAAATCACCTCGAACGGAGCTTCAAACGAAAATGAAACTATTTAAACTTTTCCCTCAACAAATATGAAGGAGAATGAGTGTAATGGACTTGAATGGAGAAGTAATGGAGGTCGAAATGCAGCCAAGAAGATGCCAGAACAGTGCAAGAGAACACGCGCGCTTTGGAGGGAGAAGAAAAATGAAAGTGAAAACGTGTGGCTAGGTTAAAGAAACAACACCACGTCGATTCTGAGCTTCCAATTGACGTGGTGAATGACTTGAAACCCCCCAATTTCAATTTTTAATGTACCACAACATCGGTTCTAGGCTTCTAACTGGCATTGTGTGTTGAACCCTCATTTTACCCAATTTTTCATCAAATTATCAGAGTGACCATGACGTTGGTTGGACTCCTAAAACCGACTTCATGTTGGTACACACCACGTCGGTTAGAAGCCTATAACCGATGTGGTGGCTCACCCACCAATTTAAAATTTTAAAATTTTGAATTTTTATTTTTTACTGCACAACGTTGATTTTGGTGTTTAATTGACGTGGTGTTCACATCACAATGTCGATTTTGCTCACGTTATGAATGTTCATTTATTTACAAAAATATCATCATATTTTGACAACTTCATTTTCGCTTTTAACTGTCTTTATATGTAGACGTTAAAGACTAATTTTTTACTAGTGACTTGGCTACACAAACACTAGAAAAAAAAAACTTTTTTTAGGTAGTGTGGGCTAAGCCGACGCAAAAACTAGCGTGGTCTAGGCCGACACAGCACTTAACGTGGGCCAAGTCATTGCAAAACACATTTTTTTAAATATTTATTTTGATTTGCGTGAGCATGGCCGATGCATTTTTAAAAAAAAAAATTGCCACAACTTTTGCATGGGTCGAATGGACGCTTTAACTTTGACTCCAAAAACCTGTCAGTTTGATTGATGCTATTTGTATCGACCGTTTGGTAGACACCAAAAATTTTAATGTTAATTAACTCACGCTTAATTATATGTTATATTATAAATAAATATAAGTTATTTTCTAAATGACTCTAAATTATGATAAACAAATTCTATTAGGATGATATAAAACATTTATCAATAAATCAGATGTACACATACAACCACGTTAGATGTAAGTCACTTTCAATCTTTTATAACTTAAATTGTTGTTTACATGACTAAATAATAGTAAAGATGTAAAATATATTTAAAAATATAAGAAGGGAAAGTTGAGTTATGTATTAAGAAAATTTATAATAATTTGCAAAAGCATAATAATTCATAAAGTTTTTATTGACATATACACTGTCAAAATATACTTTCACAAATCTTAGTTTAAAAAATAACTCTTTTTTTAATGTTATATGATAATTCAATAATTAAGAGTGAAGAAAGATTTACACTTTATATTTTTATATTGATTCATCTATTAACAAAATTACATCTAGTTCTTAATTAATATGATCAAATTTTATTAAAGAGATGTAAAAGTACAATTTGAATATTATTTGTATCAAAGCCACTTTTAACTAAACAATGGAGTATTCTTTAAAATAGTAGTCACTTTTGACCAAAACACTAAGTTTCTATGGAACAATAGTATTCCTATACTACAAGAATTTTCAGAATTATCGATGGATATGTATCTGTTGATAAAGTATCATTACCAACGAAAAAATTGACGGTTAATTTACCAACAGATCAAATCGATCGATAATTATTGATGGGTCAAACCCGTCGATAATTATCGAAGGATAAGTTTGTAGTCAATTTACCAACAAATAAATTAATCGTCAAATTATCTGACAGTAAATTGGTCGCCAAATTATTTGTAGCTAAAATCCGTCGGTAACTACCAACAATTTTGATTCGTTGATAAAATATATTGATAAATTAACAAATATGATAATTATTATAATAATAACAATAATAAAAAAGTGACAATGATAATAAATAATAAATAATAATGATAATAATAATAATTTGTTTTGCTTCAAAGTAGTGATTTAGGTCAGTCCAAATAAATGTTGTCTTTCTCTTATCGAAGTTACATTATTTATAATTCTACCTCTCTTAAAAAACCATATTCGGATATTAGGTTCCTAATTGATTGTTATTTAATTATTAAATATTAGACTGAATATTTAAATATTGGTGATTGATAATATCTAGTCCAAAGGTTTAGTTTTTATTTAATTTCATGAGTCATTGCCACGTCCAAAGGTTTACTATTTACACTTTCCTTTTTGTTACTAAATACATCCCTTAGGCCCAGCACGAGTCACAATTCCCTCAGCCTCAAGCCAAATAGGCGAAGAGGCTTCTTTGGCACCAAATGTATGAGCTTTTAGAAACACTTGTCAAAACTGGTCATTTCGAATGTTACATTTGCTCAGGTTACTCTAAGTGGCCAAATCCCATTGGTTTCATATAAACCGCCTTTTCCATTTCCTTCCCAATTGCTTACTCAAGACTCTATTACTCAATCTTCTTCTTTTTCTTGCTATTTTGTTACTCTCGCATCATCAGTTCGTCTTCCCTTTAGAGTTTCCTCATTTCTCTTTATATCTGCTCAAGTGTATGTACGTTCAATCCTTCCCTTCTATGGTTATCTAGTTCTTTCGCCTTAAGATTTTCGTTCGTAAAAGGGTGTTACCTCATTCTATCTCTCCATTTATTAAGTTGTTTTTCTACAATTATTCTTTGTATTTGTTCTCATGGCCATGAGACCATGTATCCCTAAGCTAAAACCGATTTGTTGAAAGATACCTCAAGTTTTACTTCTTCTAAAACCCTAAAGACTTTACATGATTCACAAACCTTTAGTAAAATCGATGAACAAAATGTCGTAATCGTACCATGCAAATAAGTGAACCTATCTGTAGGGATAACACTGGTGATATAATCTTGTCTTCAAGACTGTCGCAACCGGGGTCACGACGGGGACGACGAACAAAAATATAATTTTTAATTTTCAAAACATAGGAGTCGCCACCAAATTTTATTAGGAAAAACTATGGAAAACCAAAAACAAGATAAGGCAAGTTTGCGAAAACGGATTTCGAGTCCGGGAGTCGGTTACGTGTTAGCACCCCCACAACGCCCGTCCTAAGACGGTACCTTTAATTAAATAAGTAGTCTAAGTGTATTTTTTAAAACACTTATTTTCCCAAGAAAGACATTAAGATAAAACAAACAAAATATTTTTTTTGGTTTTAGGGAGCCCGACAAGGTTTGACCTTGCTCCTACGTATCTCCATCAGGGATGGAGAATCAGGGTTACGTAGTTCTTTGTTGATAAAATTGTTAATCGGTTTGATATTTCGGAATTTTTGAAAGCTTGTGTTTAAAAGTAAGGTAAGTGAATGACGTTAGTGCCAGGTTTAAAGCCTGGGCTTTGAGGAGCAGTGCCAGGTTTAAAGCCTGGGCTTTGGGGAACGGTGCCAGGTTTAAAGCCTGGGCTTTGAGGAACGGTGCCAGGTTTAAAGCCTGGGCTTTGAGAAACAGTACTAGGTTTAAAGCCTGGGCTTTAAGGAACAGTGCCAGGTTTAAAGCCTGGGCTTTGAGGAACAGTGCCAAGTTTAAAGCCTGGGCTTTAAGGATTGGGGTATATATCAAATTTGGTGTTGAAAAATAACATGCGACAGTTATATGCAACATAGAATTGACATTTTAATTTTAATGAAATCATGCATGCAAAAATGGAACATGACTCAATGAAACTCAACTTGGGTTAAGGGCATTTTGGTAATTGTGGAGAGTGTGGGTGCAGAACTTAATTCATGGGGGTGCAGGAAGTAACCCCACCAATAAGAAACTCAATCTTGGGTTAAGGGCATTTTAGTAATTGTGGAAAGTGTGGGTGCGGAACTTAATTCATGGGGGTGCAGGAAGTAACATCACCAATAAGAAACTCAATCTTGGATTAAGGGCATTTTGGTAATTAAGAGGTGTATGGGTGCAGAACTTAATCAATGGGGGTGCAGGAAGTAGATCCGCTAATAAGAAATCCAACTAGGGCTAGGGGCATTTTGGGAATTGCAAAAAACTGGGGTGCAAGCTCCAACAGGTGGGGTGCAGAGAGCACCCCCACTAACCAGAAACTCATTAGGGTTTGAGGGCACATGCTGTGGAGACATGAAGGCGGCGGCGGTGAGGGGCATGGTGCAGGCGGCGGCGACAGGTGGCAGGCGACGACGATGAACGCCGTCGACGGAGGTGGCGCGACGGCAGCCGCCGCCGCCGCCAATGGCGGTGGCGTCGACGGGGCATTTTTTGCACCATTTTTGTAGCGTTTTCATGGTTGTTTTGGTGCTGTTTTGAAGGTAAAGTGGTGTCGTTTTGGAGATAAAACTGGTGCTATTTTTGGGGAAAAATAGTGTTGTTTTGGGTATTGTTTGGCTGTTGTTTTGGGTGCATCTTGTTGGGATTAAAAGGACTACATGGTGGCTATTTTTGGAGGTAAATGGTGGCTGTTGGTGGCCCCAAAAAATGGCGGTGTCGGCGGAAGTTGTTCTGGGACTGTTTTAGAGTGGTTTTGGGAGCACAAAATACAGAGACTAATGTATGAAAGATGAAATATGATGAATTTTTTATTATTTAAGAAATAAGAAAAAAAAACAAAATGCCATAAAGAGCTAAAGGTTCTCCCTTTTCTTATTTTTTTATCTTTATATGAAAATGAAATGATGGAGAAATAAAAAAAACATTACAAGAAGATAAGAACACATGATTTACAAATTTCAAACTTCAAGATCCATATGAAAATCTAAAGCTTACAAATCATACCTGTGAGCGTTCTTCAAAAATGATTGTCTCCTTTTCA
>Ga0209700_101170_pt1 | contig 53473 bp, 39 predicted proteins | sample SiratroredBW_FD_187528 | JGI IMG/M metagenome (GOLD analysis project Ga0209700, IMG submission 187528) | Root nodule microbial communities of legume samples collected from California, USA - Siratro red BW (SPAdes) (version 2) | ecosystem: Host-associated > Plants > Roots > Nodule | place: USA...
AAAAAAGTTTTTTTTATCTTAAAAAAAAAAAAAAAACACATTCACCTACATGTCTTTCACTAGTTTTATAAAAAAATCTTTATTTTTTATTTTACGGTTTTATGAGTTTGAAGAAAATAAATAACATAAAAACAAGGTGACTGACAGAGAAATGTCAAAGTTACCGACCATGGCAGAGAAGAGCTGGCCACCAAGCCATGCACCACCGCCGGGGCTAACGGATTGTTCGATAATGGCAACATTGACGGCGGGATTCTTGCTGATCTCGTAGGCACAGGTAAGTCCGGCAGATCCAGCGCCAACCACGACGACATCGGTGTCTGCATGCGTGACCATGTCGGTCATGTAGCGGCGCGTCATCTCACGCGACACAATCGACTCCTTTATCGGCTGGAACTTGAAGGAGGAGAGGTCATAAGGCGGTGGGGAAGCGGCTGACATAGACGCGCGAGGCGCGTGGAGACGGGGAGTGGGGGTGGCATGGGTGGGTTTGGTGGAAAAGAGGGAAGAAGAAGGTGGAGAGAGAGTGGGGCAAGAGAACAATGAGGAGGTGATTGTAGAAGCCATTAGTAAGAAAGTGTTAATGAGTGAATGAGTGATTTTTGGCTTGCTGAATGAGGTATTTATTGATGAGAGTTTGTAAGAATGGGAAAGTTTCAAATGATGCCAAATGAGTAATGGAGAGAGAAAATCTGTGGAACCAATCCCTAGATGATTTGCATGGAGGACACGTGGCAGTTTGTTAGAAATCAACGGTGCAGAGTTTGCCATTAGTTACATTTGTCACTGCGTAGTGCGTGTCATTGATGATTGGTGTTGTAATACTCAAATTGCATGTAAATATCTTTATTACAAAATAATAAAATAATTAAACACCAATTTTGTTGTTCGTAATTTGAATTATGTTTTTTAATAAGAAAAATATTTTGTCTTTAAATTATTATTTCGATTAAATTATTTTACTTTTTAAAGTGCTATTTAAAGTCACCATTTTACTGTTCAAAGTAAGATTTAGATTATTTTGAAGATGAAATATTAATACGAATGACAAATATTAAAATAAAATTTGATAATTTATAAAAAAAATATTTAAATTAAACTAAAATATTAGTGGGTGGCTGTTTCATTGGAGGTGAGGAATTAGAAATTATGATACGGTTTGAGAAAAATGATTTTAAAGAAATATGAGATCTGTGGTATCATTACATTTATTTATTTTCATAATTTTTATTTATTGTTTTATCTGTCTTTTAATTAAATATTTTTAAGTTATATTTTTAATTTTTTTATTCTGGTTATATTTTTCTTATTTATCATGATTACAGGCCTGACACACTATGTTATGCTATCACATTAATTTTAAAAGTAAATATTTAAAAAATAACAACATATGAATTTTTTTATTATAAAAAAATTAAAATCTAAGTTTAAAATAATATTATTTAAAATTTTTAAATTACCATAATTTTAAATATTTTTATTTTAACTTTTATTAAAAACTTATTTTATTGAATATTAAAAATTTTATATATTTTTTAATTAAGTCTTAAATTTTATCCTTAATTAAAGTGACCTGGTCATTACTTTATTATTTATGTGTTTTCTTGTAAGGAAATAATATAATTAAATTTTAAGTTTCAATTACAATAAAATATTTCAGCATTAAAGATAATAATTATTTTAATTTATTATTTATGTGTTTTCTTATAAGGAAATAATATAATTAAATTTTAAGTTTCAATTATAATAAAATATTTCAGCATAATAATTATTTTAATTTATTCCATTAAAGATATTAATTAATCAATTAAATTTAAAAGAAAATTATTTATATGCACCAGTCTGATTAGTCCTGTTATGTCTCGATCCCCCCTTTAACAATGATAGGTTAAAATTTTGAACTCACTTTATAATATACCAACTGCCAAGTGAGTCCCAACAAAAGAGTCAGTAATTTTTTCTACCATTACCAAAATCTTTATTTTAATTATTTTAACCAATGTGATGACATTTTATCGGTTCATATATCAAAATAGTATTTTCCTTATGTTATAAACGATTAATATTTGACTTTAAAATATTAATAATTATATTTTAATGTTCTTCCTTTTATTAAATTATATTTTATATTAAATTCATACTAAATTTTTGACTGGTATTAAGTAACATTTGAGTGAAAGATGGTAGATTTTCTTTGTATTATTGTTCCGACTGAAAACATTACTTGGATATATAAAGAAATTTGATGAATTATACTATAAGTATTTGATTTTAATTTTTTAATCTTTTTTGAATAAATCATCTTCTCAAATTCAATTTGTATTTTTAATAAATTGTTTAATGAGAATTTGTTTTATCATGAAACTTGTTAAAAGTACTTGTTTTTTTTTTTTCAAAGATTTAGTTAATCTTCAAATTAAACGTCTCAGAGGGAAAGTACGTGCATAATCATTTCCAATTAAGTTAGTTTTAAATATAGATAAAAAGTTATGAAAATAATCCTAATACATTATCTTTTATTTATAAAAATAATGTTAGACAAAAAATTATTTTTTAAGATTAAATTGTAAAAATCACAAAGTGTTTAGTTTATGTATTTTATAGTTTTCTTATACAAGCATAAAATATGTGCTTTATAGAAATTACAAATCATCTTATAAATCCTCCTTTACAGTGTTGTTAAATAAAAAATATATTTAATATTTTAAAATATTCGTATAAACGTTGTTAAGCTTCCCGTAATATTTACCTCCAGTTTTACTGATCTTTGAGCTACAGAAAAAAAAAACAACGACATGGAATTTGCTAAAGTTTTACCGGCCTTTGTAAACACAGTGATACAAGTAGTTATAAACAAAGATATAGAATATATTTTTTATAAAAGAAGAAAAAAAGTAGTTTTATAAAAAAAAAAAGTACAAAATAATTTATTTTTAATTATTTTCTAAGGATACAAATATTATATTAACAATTAATAAATAAAATTTAATCTGTAATTGTTATGTATCAATTTTCATTTATTTAGTAAATGATTTCTATATAAGAGAACTTTCTCATAATTAATTTTGTTATTGTTATTAATCCCAACAGACTGTTTATATATATATATATATATATATATATATATATATATTTGCTTTTGTACACAATATAATTATTGAAATCTATAATGCAAACAAACATTCAAAGGTAACTAATATAAATTAAATACATGTTATAATGACCTTCTTATCTTTTATTAAGTCATTTGAACTTTTATTAACATTCTCATTTTTACAGACAAAATAATCAAAACTAACCGTCATAATATAATTAGATTCCCACTAAAATGTTCAAAGAGAACTAACAATAATAATTGTGAAATTCATTATAATTTGTTATAAACAGGGGACATCTGTTACATTCTAAAAAATAGAGCAACAATAAGAAAAGAAATAATAGAGAGAGGGGGGCTGACATAAGAAGAAATAATAGATAAAGAAATTTCATTCTAAAAAGGGGTAAAAAAAGAGACATTTATCATTATAAACATTTGATTTTTAAAATTTTATTTTTTCAAATCAGCTGTCTCTAATCTCATTATATTCATGATTTAATTCTTTGATTCAGTGCATCAAATTTTAATTATATTACTTATATTTTTCTAATTTTATACATGTATTTCATAATCATGATTTATATAAGGATTTGGAAATTCATATAGATGGATGTTGAACCTTTGAAAAATTTAAATGAGTGAATATTATTTAAGATGAAATTGTCTTATCATGATAAATTTTATTTATCTCGACTAATCACTAAAATAAGAATTTAAATCTTTTTAAAAAATAACAAAAATAAAGTATATGTTGTTCATATATAATTTCTTTTATATAAATTTCACTTTCTTATTATCTTTCGAGTGAATAGAATATCAAATTAAAAATATCATATATATGGATGCTCCAAATCTGCTTAATTCATTCACAGTAGTAATAACAACAACTTTATTTGGAACTGATTAGAATACAAGTGTTGTAGAAATTTCAATGACCTTCCAAGTGATAGGATTTTCAACTTTGTTCTCACTTCAAATCTTAATGCCCTATGCTAATTGTAGTTACCTTTTATATACCACCAATCCTATACATTAATACCCTTATTAACATTGTCGCAACCGAAGTTATGAAGGGAATGACGGATAAAAATATTTAATTTTAATTTTCAAAATAAAGAAGTCGCTACCATAGTTTATATAGAAAACTATGAAAAAATCGGAAAAGGATAAGACAAGTTTGTAAAAACCAGATTTTGGGTTCGGGAGTCAGTTACGTGTGGGAAAGGTATTAGCACCTCCATAATGCCCGTCCTAAGACGGTACCTTTAATTAAATAAATAAAATGAGTGTAATTTTCAAAATGTTTATTTTCTCAAAAAATGAGACAAAAATGAAGATAAAAACAAACAATTTTTTTTTTTTTTGCAAAGGGGCTCGACAAGGTTTGACTGTTATCCTACGTATCTCTATTAGGAATGGAGAATCAGGGTTATGTAGTTCTTTGGATAAATTTGTCTGTTGACTGTTTTGAAATTTTGAAATTTTCATATATGTTTTTTTTAGTAATAGAAATATTTTTAAGTTTTGAAACTTTATAATCTTTTATTTTAAAAAAATACATATTTTAAAAAAGATATTTATTTTCAAAGTTTTTAGAATATACAACCCCAAAGTTTATTTCCAAAGTTATACATTAAATATTGCATAACGCGTCTGACCATTTGATATTTAAAAAACCTTAGAATAATAACATTAAATATCGTATGATGCGTGCGACCATTTGATATTAAAAAAACTTTAGAATAATAGTATTAAATATCGTATGACGTGAGTGGCCATTTAATATCTAACACTATTAAAAAAATACAATAATCCCAAAATTTTATTTCCAAAGTTTTATATTAAAATTTTACTTTTATTAAAAATTAAAAGAAAAAACATGCAAAATATAAGCTTAAACTATGGAGGTACACAAATAAAAATTCTTTCTTTAAAAAATACGGGTTTAACTAAAAAAAGAGCCCAGAATGATTTTTTGATTGAGATAAGGGGTGTTATGGTAATGTGGGGGTGCGAATAGGAAGGTCCCAACTCCACAACCTTAGGCCATCATCACCTCAACCCTAAGCCACCACTACCATACTCCCATGTTAGGTCTACCAACCCAAAGCGGCAATGGCGATGACGAAGGAGCAGTAGTGATGGCGCGGGAAGAATGACAGCGACGACAGAGGTTGTACTAGGGTTGTTTTGGAGTGGTTTTGGTGCTTTATCCCAACTTGACGAATCTAAGCTTTTGGGAGCACAAAATACATGGACAAAATACAGAGAAGAATGTATGAAAGATGGAAGATGATGAATTTTTTTATTATTTAAGAAATAAGAATTTAAAAAAAAATACAAAAGGCAATAAAGAGCAAAAGGAACCCTTTTTTTATTTTTTATCTTTATATAAAAATGAAATGATGAAGAAATAAAAAAACATCATAGGAAGATAAGAACACAGGATTGACAAATTTCAAACTTCAAGATCCATATAAAAATCTAAACCTTACAAATCATACCTGTGACTGTTCTTTAAAAATGATAGTCTTCTTTCCAAATGTTCCTTGCTTCTCAGTTAGTGTAGATAGTAAGACAAGAGAATCAATCTTCTCTACTTCTCTACTTTCTCTCTCTTTTCTCCTTTTTTTCTTCGTATCTCTTAAAGTGATCAGTCGTTCCTTTTTAACGTAAGAGCAGTTACCACTTAAGTGAATCTTCTTTTTTTATTATTTTATTTTATTTTTATTTTGAAAGTAGTTCAAAGCAGTTTTGAAAGATTGAATCTTTCTTTTTCCTTTTTTTTATTATTATTAAAGATGAACGTGAGATAAAGCAGTTTGAGAACGGTCATATTTTATTTTTATTTTTATTTTTTATTATTGTGAAAATGGAGAGCATGGGTGGTTCAGAGCAGTTTTTAGATTGAATGATTCTCTTCTTTTTTTAATTATTATTATCTTTATTTTTTTTGTGAGAAATTAAGATTGAGTGGGAAGTTAGGGAGAGTTGAGGAAATTTTTTTTAATTTGTATTTTTTCTAATTATTATATTTTTTTCTTTTTTTTAAGGAGAGAGATATTTAAGGATATCTCATTATCTATTATTTCACTCATCTTTTATCTCTTGATCAATCTTGGACAATTTTGAACAGTCTTGAACATAGCATAGCTCACAGAACCAAATTATTAGTTTTTTTTATATTTTATATTTTTTATTTAACTGGACGAAATCGGGTGTTGACAGGTGTCCCTCTTTACTTAAATTTTACTAAATAATTTGGAAATTAAAAATTTCAGATTATTAAAGTAAAAGATAAGTAAAGACAAAATAACTGATTTCGTCTGAAAGAAAAATATTTTTTCAAAATTGAGAACTCAACAGAAAGAAAAATGATGTCATGACCTTGATCTTTTGAGGATGAGAGGGTCATGAATCATTACTGGAGATCTGACTTTGAGTCTTTTCTCGAAAAATATAAAAAAATAAAATACCGAAAAATAAAATGTGGAGATTCAACTTTGACTCCTTTCTCACACACAAACTGAAAAGCAAAGTGTGGATACAACTTTGAGTCTTTTTGTACAAGGGTAGAAAGGTAAGAAATGGTTGTGACTTTGCTTCTGTAGGGAGTCAAAAACCAAAAATGGCCAAGACCTTGCTTTTGCAGGGGATCAAGTGCCAAAAACGAATGTGGCCTTGCTTCATTAAGGGATCAACATATCAAAGAATAATTGTGACTTTGCTTCTGCAGGGAGTCAAAAAAATCAAAGAAATGGATAAGACCTTGCTTTTGCAGGGAATCAAGTGCCAAAACCAAATGTGACCTTGCTTTTGCAGGAGACCAACTTACCAAAGAATAATTATGACTTTGCTTCTGTAGGGAGTCAAAAATCAAAGAAATGACCAAGACTTTGCTTCTATAGGGGATCAAGAGCCAAAAACAAATGTGACCTTGCTTCTACAAGGGATCAACATATGAAAGAATAATTATGACTTTGCTTCTACAGGGAGTGAAAAATCAAAAAATGGCCAAGACTTTGCTTCTGCAGGGGATCAAGAGCCAAAAACAAATGTGACCTTGCTTCTACAGGGGATCAACATATCAAAGAATAATTATGACTTTGCTTATGCAGGGAGTCAAAATCCAAAGAATGGCCAATACCTTGCTTCTGCAGGGGATCAAGAGCCAAAAACAAATGTGGCCTTGCTTCAACAGGGGATCAACATATCAAAGAATAATTATGACTTTGCTTATGTAAGGAGTCGAAAACCAAAGAATGGCCAAGACCTTGCTGCTGTAGGGGATCAAGAGCCAAAAACAAATGTGACCTTGCTTCTGTAGGGGATCAACATATTAAAGAATAATTATGACTTTGCTTATGCAGGGAGTCGAAAACCAAAGAATGACCAAGACCTTGCTTTTGCAGGGGATCATGAAACCATTATCTGAAAGTCCAATCTATGATTTGTTTTTGCTTTAAATGCATGTTTGAATGCATGAGAATTTATGATTTGCTTTTGTTTTTTTCACTAGGGAATGAACGCATGAATGCATTTATGAATGCATGAATGCATTTATGAATTCATGGTAATGCATGAAACTCTTTGAATTTTTATCCATTTGAATGAATTGAATGCGTGACTCTATGCTAATGCATAAAATTTTGACTTACATGAGATTTTATTTTTATTATTTGAAGATGCTCATATGAATGTATAAGAATTTCCGATTTTGCCTTTTCAAATGCATGAAGATTTTGATTTGCAATTTTGTTCCTCTCTTTAAACCAAATATTTTTTATGCAATCATTGAATTCATTAGGATTGAATTTTGGGTTTGAAAAAAGGTATTCAAAAACCTTAATGCCTGACACAACAATTGTAAATGTGATAGATTCTAACATTTTGATGCATGTGTCAGAATGGGTGGATGAACAAAAAAATATGGGAAAGACATGTTAAACTCCAAATAGGTAATGAGTGTAACTTTATTTTGAATCTTTCATATTCTTTGAGAGCTGATCATGAATGCAACAAAAATGCGCTAATTTTTGACAGAAATGAGAAATTAAGGTTCGAAGGGATACCCAATTTTGATGGGTTAGATGAATAAAAATGGATTTAGTGAGAAACTGGGGTAATGCAACCTATGTGGATAAAGCTGCATCTTTCAGAAAATGAACAGATACTGATTGAACCAAATGGAATTGCCCCCAGTTTTAAAACATGGACGACAAAAAGTAATTCGGCCTTGGGTAGAGAAAAATATGGGAAAGACACAAATAAGAAAGGATTGCTCCAGTGTTGGTGTTTCTCTGACATTATTTTGATATTGCTCAGTTGGCAGATTTGTATCATCCTTTCCGCCAAAAGCATTTTTTTTTTTGTTTTTGAAACTTGACTTGTATTGGCGGACACATTCCTCTATTGCAGGGATATTCTTTGTGAAAATCATTGACAATCATTTTTCAATTAACATGGACTTTATACGGCTTGTAACATGGTTAGGGTTTAAAAGGTTTTGAAGAAAAAGACATAGAGGCTGAAAAAAATGTTTGTGGGTTTTTTTTTTTGAAACAAGAATCATCAACCAAGTGTTGTGAGAAACAATTCATGTTCTTGCTGAGATCGCCTTCTACTTTTCTTTCTTTTTTTGTGATAACATCTTTTGTTTGCGAATCATCCTCATTTGAAATTGATGACACACATTTTCCTTTTGAATTTCTTTTCTTTGGTTTTGACTTGGGAGCTTTTGATGCACTCCTTCTTGGATTGATCTCTTTCAAGAAGCTTTTGATATGTATTCTAAACTGAATTCCAGCATATTAATGATCCTTGTTTAGGGTATTTTTGAAATATATATAATTTTTAGGCTCAAAGAAAGGTACAATGGAATTTTATTGATATTTCAGGATAAAGAAACATGGCCATATATCATTTTGAATTCTGATTGCTTGATTTGCAAAGAGATTAACTCCTGCAACAGTTTTCAATGACCCTCAACACTTGTTATTTTTCTTTCTTTTTTTATCGTCCTATCTTTTGCTTAGATTGTCCTTTGTGGGTTTTCAATCTAACGAACTTTTATTATCTTTTTTTTTGAATGCTTATGAGGAAAAGAGATTGAAATTAAGATTAACCACATGAAAAAACTAACTGATTGCCCCAATGTGATGCTCATTCTAGATTATGATGATTGACATTGCAGATTACTGAGACAAATCCTTTCTCTTTTGGGCTGGATGAAAGAAGGCTCAAAGAGTTTCTGGAACATATGCATGCAAATATGTTATGTCTGAATAAATCAATTTATTTTTTTTTTATTTTTTTATGTCAAGCCTTAAGATTGTGCCAAAAAATTTTCCTTCACTCTTATTTTTCATTAATAGATTCAATGATTCCATAAACATGATTTATTGTGTAATTTTTTTTATCCATCCCACGACATCCTTTAGAACTCGAGAAAATCTTGTAGATAACTTATGGTGTGTACTTCTCTTAAAAATGACAAAGTATCAAAGAAAATTTTATTTCATCACAAGATAATGCAGATACAATTCCAATGTTTTTTTTTTGCACAAAGTTCAATATTCCAAAAATATTACATTCCCCAGACTATGGAATTAGATTATGCATAAAATCTTTTAACTGTGTCAGAGTTGACCGGTAACGATAACTCTTCTCCATCCATCCTTGTGGGAATTAGTGCTCCTCCAGAAAAACTTTTTTCACAATATAGGGACCTTCATAGTTTGGCATCCATTTACCGCGATGATCCTTTTGAACAGATATGATCTTTTTAACAACTAGATCTCTTCAAAACTTTCACGGACAAACCTTTTTGTCAAATGCCTTTTTCATTCTTCTTTGATATAACCATCCATGACATACATCGTCTAATTTCTTATCATCAATGAAACTGAGTTGATCATATATTGCTTGGACCCACTCAGCTTCTTCCAACTTGGTCTCCATCAATACTCTGAGAAAAGGTATTTCAACCTCTTTACTTGATGCAATTTTACTTCCCTTATCTCTTGTTCAACTAATCTCCACAATTCTGGAGAGGGTTCACATTTTTCTTCATATTCATCATTTTCCATATTATCGTCGGGGTTGTAATATTTAGATATCAAATATTAGAATGATTATTTTCAAAATATATGTCATCATATCTGCATTATTCAATATTACAAACATAAATAGACAAGACAAAAAGTTTGGATGAAAACACAAAATTTTATTGAAATTGGATCATTGTTACTGCTAAGAGAAAATATCACTCGAGAAAGAAATTGCTCAAAACCAATCAAAGGTTTCTTTTTCTAAAGCATTACATTTCATCCTGTGTAAACACCACATGTATATCTACAGATTCCCAATTGCCAATTTATTCATTGGGAAGACAAGGGTGCACAAGATTGATAATTTCATCTCCATGCTCCTGCTCGATTGTCGCCACTTGATCAACATTGGCGCTAGTCGAAGCATTTGCATGACCCTCAAGGGATTATTTTCCACACTCGGCTTCTGCTCTTGAAAAGTAAGCCACCCCGAGTCGAGCAAAGATTGCACTTTATATTTGAGTGCTTGATAATTTTTAGTTGAATGGCCAACCTCTCCACCTTGATATTCACACTTTGCATTGGCGTCATAATATCTGGAATATGGTGGTTGTATAATCCTTGCTGGACATATGGCCACTAGCGCATTTTTTAGTAGATCAGGTAACAACTTTGTGTAAGTCATTGGGATAGGAGTAAACTTCACAACCTTCTCTCTTGAATTACTCCTCTGACCATAGCCTTGACTCTGCGCTTGATTAAAACTCTAACCTCCAATATTAGGTTGAAATGCATTATTAGGTGTAAATGGAGGTTTGTACGTAGTTGGCAGCCTAGGAACATTTTGAGGATAATTTGGCACAACATTTGCAACATAAACAGATGACGGTATGTAGTTGGGCCAATATTGTCGCTGATATCCTCCCCAATAAGGCATGACAGAAACTGCTTGAACCTTTACTTCTTTCTTCTGGTTATTATTATTATTGAACCCGAGTTTCTTAGCATTTGTAGCCGCGGACGGGCTTTGTGCTAATTTTCCATTTTTCAATCCATGTTCAAACCTTTCTCCAATAGTGACAATATCAAAGAAGTTGGAGGAAACGCTTCCAAGCACATGTTCATAGAAAGGGGTTTGTAACGTTTCTATGAACATGGTGGTCATCTCCTTCTTGTGTAATGGAGGTTCTATTTGTGCAACTAACTCTCTCTATCTATGTGCATATTCTTTGAAAGTTTTTGCACTCTTCTTTGTCATATTCTGTAACTGCATTCTGTATAGAGCCATGTCCATATTGTATTTGTACTGCTTTAGAAAAGCGTCAACAAGATCCTTCTAGGAGCGGATGCGAGCTGGCTCCAAATGCATATACCAGTTCAAAGCATTTCTGGTTAAACTTTCTTGAAAGAAATAGATCAACAACTTTTCATCATGAGAGTGTGCAACCATTTTCCTACAATACATGGTTAAATGGCCTTTAGGACATGTAGCCCCCTTATATTTCTCAAACTCCGACACTTTGAATTTTGGAGGAATCACAACATCAGGCACCAAACATAGTCCAGCAGCGTCTCCAAACTCACAACTACCGCCACCTTCAATCATTATGAGCCTCTCTTCTAAGACTTCCGGCTTGGTCTTAGTTCGGTCAGCATTAAGCAATACATCTTGAATATCTTCAGGAATATTGACCTTTGTCGAAAATGGTTCACCAGTAAGAACTTGTAAGACTTGTGGCTGGGTAGTAAAAGGAATTTTATTAATTACCTCCCTTTCAACATGACCAACAAGTGGTACTTGAGTGAATTCAGGTTGTCCTTTAGCACTAGCAGCATTAACAATCAGTGATATAGTTTCTTGCTCCACACCTTCCTCGTATGGTGGTTCATAGTTCAGAGGCAAGCCGTACATAGGGAACTCTTGATTTGTTCGATTTCTTTAATTAAGATCTCAGGTCTGCAGTGTCCCTTGTTGAAAAATAGGAGGATGTGAAGACTGAGCTTCTTCATTCCTGATAGTAGCTTCACGTTTGCTGTTAAGGATTGTTAAAGCTTCGAGAATCTGACTCATCTGATCCTTTAGACCGTGAATCTGACTCATCTGATCCTTTAGATAATTGATATCACTTTTCATTGCTTTCATGGTTTCTTGTGTTTGCTCCCAGTCTTCCATATTATGTCGATTGACGCGAGTCCTATATGGGTGTCGTGGAAATTTTTTTGTTATTGCGTTTCTGTTGGATTTTATTTTAATGAATTAACTAAATGACAATGCAAAAAATGAAAATAAATTATATGAAAAATGAAAATGAATGCATGTTGATATGTGTAATAAATGTTTAGATATATGTTACAAGTCTAAATGCAAAATGCATGACAAAATGTACAACATATGTTAAGTCTAAACGCTTAATGCATGTCTAAGATGTACGATGCAACGTATGTCTAGATAATGAATGTATGTATGGATATGATATGAATATCTAAATACCTAATGTATGATTGTTTGTACAATGCATGTATGTGAGTTGTGTATGGTACAAAATGACATGATAATTATATGCTACCATGAATGCATGAATAAAGATAAAAAGTGAATGTATGCTTATATGCACAATGCTTGATTACATGATATGCAACATGACTTAAACTAAATGAAAAACCATGCAAATGCTTGTACCTAAAGAGGTACTTAATTCATGATATGTGTATGCAAATATGCTACATTAATTAATATGTATAAAAATAATGGCGAGGAGAAGAGGAACTTGAAAATCTCCCTTAGTGCCCTAAAAAAGAATTCGACATTATAACACCTAGGAATTTCTAAGATCTTTAAATGTATCCTCACAAAGGTGGGTTCCCTAATTCCTAAAGGTATAAAGGTTACCAGAGCTATGGCTCAGTCCATCGCATACCCATAGTAGTTGGTAAACAACTTTTATGGATATACAAATGAAGCAAATAGACTCTAGCTGGGGTTCTCGCAAAAGCCAAAAAAGGAAGCACATTGTGACATTACTACACAACCCCTTCTACTTCTAAGCTTTCTCAGACCCGGGTATAGGGCCCTACTCATGATATGCAACAGTAAATGTGTGTGTGTGAAGGGCGAATAATGCACCCAAACCCCCACCTGCAAAATAGCTAGAAAATTTCCCAAGCAGATATAGCATGTCGTCTACCCTAGGGTTCAATTATTCGAACAAGAACAAATAAGAATACATATATACAAAAAGAAAGAAAAATACAAACATTTAGAAAGTCACACTCATATTTACTTATTTAATTAAAATCGGCCTGACTCTCTAAACTTCAGTTCCCCAGTGGAGTCGCCATCGCAATCGGAGTCCCGACAGGGATGATGGATAAAAATATTTTATTTTAATTTTCGAAATAGAGGAGTCGCCACCATAGTTTATATGGAAAACTATGGAAAAATCGGAAAAGGATAATGCAAGTTTGTGAAAACTGGATTTTGGGTTTGGAAGTCGGTTACGTGTGGGGAAGGTATTAGCACTCCCACAACGCCCATCCTAAGACGATATCTTTAATTAAATAAATGAAATGAGTGTAATTTTCAAAATGTTTATTTTTCCAAAAAAATGAAGATAAAAACAAACAAAAATATTTTTATTTTTATTTTTGGAAGGGGCCCGACAATGTTTGACCTTGCTCCTACGTATCTCCATCAGGAATGGAGAAGCAGGGTTACGTAGTCTTTGGATAAATTTGTCTGTTGATTGTTTTGAAATTTTCATATATGTTTTTTTTAGTAATAGAAATATTTTTAAGTTTTGAAACTTTATAATTCTTTTATTTTAAAAAATACATATTTTAAAAAAGATATTTATTTTTAAAGTATCTAGAATATACAACCCCAAAGTTTATTTCCAAAGTTTTACATTGAATATCACATGACGCGAGCGGCCATTTGATATTTAAAAAACCTTAGAATAATAACATTGAATATTGTATGACGCGTGCGGCCATTTGATATTAAAAAAACTTTAGAATAATAATATTAAATATCATATGACGCGGGTAGCCATTTGATATTTAACATTATTACAAAAATATAATAATCCCAAAATTTTATTTTCAAAGTTTTATATTAAATATCGTATGACGCGTCCGACCATTTGATATTTAAAAAACCTTAGAATAATAATATTAAATATTGTATGACGCAAGCCATCATTTGATATTTAACATTATTAAAAAAATATATAATAATCCCAAAATTTTATTTTCAAAGTTTTTTATTAAAATTTTATTTTTATTAAAAATTGAAAAAAAAACACGTAAAATATAAGCTTAAACTATGGAGGTACACAAATAAAAATTCTTTTTTAAAAAATATTGGGCTTACTCAAAAAAAGCCCAGAATGATTTTTTTTTATTGAGATAAGGGGTGTTATTGTAATGTGGGGGTGCGAATAGGAAGGTCCCAACTCCACAACCCTAGGCCATCATCACCTCAACCGTAAGTCACCACCAGCTTACTCTAAACCCTTGTTAGGTCTACAAACCCAAAGCGGCTACGACGGCGGTGGGCGGTGTGGCGGCAGCGGCTCGGGAAGAATGACGACGACGACAAAGGTTGTTTTGGAGTTGTTTGGAGTGATTTTGGGTGCTTTATCCCAACTTAATGAATCTAAGCTTTTGGGAGCACAAAATACATGGACAAAATACAAAGAAGAATGTATGGAAGATGGAAGATGATGAATTTTTTTATTATTTAAGAAATAAGAATTAAAAAAAAATACAAAATGCCACAAAGAGCAAAAGGAACCCTTTTTTTATTTTTTATCTTTATATGAAAATGAAATGATGAAGAAATAAAAAAACATCACAGGAAGATAAGAACACAGGATTTACAAATTTCAAACTTCAAGATCCATATGAAAATCTAAACCTTACAAATCATACCTATGAGTGTTCTTAAAAAATAATAGTCTCCGTTCCAAATGTTCCTTGCTTCTCAGTTTTAAACTGAGTGTAGATAGTAAGACAGGAGAATCAATCTTCTCTCTCTACTTTCTCTTTCGTTTCTCATCTTTTTTTTCATATCTATCAAAGTGATCAGTCGTTCCTTTTTAACGTAAGAGCAGTTACCACTTAAGTGAATCTTCTTTTTTTATTATATTATTTTATTTTTATTCTGAAAGTAGTTCAGAGCAGTTTTGAAAAGATTGAATCTTTTTTTTCCCTTTTTTATTATTATTAAAGATGAAGCGTACATGAACGTGAGATGAAGTAGTTTGAGAACGATCATATTTTATTTTATTTTATTTTTTATTATTGTGAAAATGAAGAGCATGGGTGGTTCAGAGTAGTTTTAAGATTGACTAATTCTCTATTTTTTTTTATTATTATTATCTTTATTTTTTTTGTGAGAAATTAAGATTGAGTGGGAAGTTACGGAGAGTTGAGGAATTTTTTTTTAATTTTTATTTTTTCTAATTATTATATTTTTTTATTTTTTTTTAAGAAGAGAGATATTTTGGAATATCTCATTATCTATTATTTCACTCATCTTTTATCTCTTGATCAATCTTGAACAATTTTGAACAGTCTTGAACATAGCATAACTCCCACAATCAAATCATTAATTTTTTATATATTTTTTATTATTCATTTAACTGGATGAAATTGGGTGTTGACAAATATGTTCGTTTATGGTATGTAAAAATACAATAGCAAATTATCATAGTACTTTAAAAATTAATATATACTCTTTGTTACATTAGTTGAGCTTCTCAACCAATGTAATATTTGCAATACCAAATATAATTTTAAATAATTTTCTTTGTAGTCTTTTTTTAAATTGGTAACTAGTGTAAACCGATGTAATATGATGTATATTACATCGGTTAAAGAATAACAAATGTAATATTGCTTTTAATATTTAAAAAAATTTCACCGCTTTTTTATTTACATCAATTACGTTTTAATCGACATGTTATCCTGTTATAGAATATATTTTTTTGTACTAGTTTAATATTGAACGAATTATTTTTGTTCTTATAGCAAAAGTGTCAACAAATCGTTTGCATGATAGATAAAGTCATTTCCTCAAAATAAGTTTTTCTTATGACTTGTAATAATTCATATTGGTACAAATTTAAATACTTATTTACATGTAGCAAAAAAATCCTTTTTGCAAACACTTGGAAAATAGATGAAGCAATTGAAATTAAATTAAATGAAAATAAAGAATAGATATAGACGCAAAGTAATAGCTTAAAAAAATAAGAAAGTAGCGAATGCATTGAATGAAAATGCCTTCAAAGATTGACCATTAACTTTATTAGAAATAGAGAATGAAAATTCAATGTTTTTTTTTTCAACCTTATTGTGGAGGTGAATTTAAGAGACGAGGAACACAGAATATGTATGCTATTCTTCATATTTAAAATTTGAAAGAAAGTAAACATATTTGTGTTTTGATTGCTTAATGTTTTTAACCGTGTTTTGTGTAAACATTTTGTTATTTTATTCTCTAACAAATAAATTAGTGTAAGGAAATAGCAATAAAATTGGGACATATTTATCTAAGAAAAAGTATACACACAAAAAAATATTTCATTATATACTATTATAGATTATATATTATTATTATTATTATTATTATTACTACTATTATATGAAACGGATTGTGTACAAGTATTTTTTTAATATATTTCCATTGGTATTTTTTTTATTAAAAAGTTAAATTCGTTGCTCTAGTTATAAATATAATAATGCATAGATTATATAAAAGCAGTTAGAATAATAAGTTTGCAATATTTATTATTTATTATTTAGTTTCTTATTTATTTTTCTCTTAGAAATTGTGAATAAAATATCAAAAAATATTATGTAAAGAAGCATATAATCAATTAGTTATCAAACTGAAGAATTTTGACGGTAACTTCCAGACAAAACAACAGTTTCTTAAAATAGTTTATACAATATACGTAAGTTTTTCTGTGCCTTCTCTGAAAATACTTGCTGTTCTTACCAGTTTAATACAAGATATATAATTCATTCATAAATGTTAATAAATATTTTACTCGTACATATGCATAATATATGGTTTCATTTATTATTTATATTAGGTGTTTATATAAGTTATTAAATAAAACTTTAATTCCAATAGTAGAATAATGCTAAAATATCTAAAAAAAACCGTTAGTATTTTTTTTTTTTTTTTTTTTTTTTTTATGTTAATTTATGTCATGAAATGATCCATCATTCTGGATTATTCTAAGGGCACCAAATATGATTCATGTTGGATACTAGTCAAAGTTAATGAGGGGCTTTCAAAATTTTATTGGTACGTAGGTGGTAGGGTTAATCTAACACACTTTTTGTGATATTTAGCCACCAAAAAGTGTTCATTCTTTTTTGTCATCACATGCACAATGAAATTAAATACATGGATGGCTTCACTTTCTTCTGTGTAAAGACATCACGGATTGCATCAAAATCAAACTAGGTGTTGTCCTTCGGAAATTTGAGTTTATGAAAAGGCAAATATATGCTTACATTATATAAATGGCTATCATTTTGATCCCTTTGATTTCTTCTGTATTGTTCTTGCATGATGTCATGATGATGTTTGGAAGATGCATGGCGATTGATCTAGAGTGTTCCAAGAAAAGTATTGCTAATTAATAAAATTCATTATTTGTATGTTTTTTTTTATATTGTTTAAGTTAGTTGGCTTTTGAGACTCATGATGGAATATACTTTAATGATAAAAAGAAACATTTATAATGATATTTAAAGATCATCTAGAAAAAATGTTTTATTTTTTTCACTGTAAAAATGTTTCTATTATTCATTAATTAAAACTTAGCCTAAATATAATTTTAAATTTTTATTATTAAAAATAGTTTTTTCTATCATTTTTCATGAAGTTATAAAAAAATAAAACAAAATGAATTAAGTTTCTCCAATATACTAATTAAAATCAATTTGTATACTTAAATGTATATTTGGAAATATGTCGCATCAAATATGTGAAGGTTTTATCTAGTAGATGAAAAAATGTTCATGAACTTGTGAACAATAAATATGCAAGTTTACACATGATTAATTTTGATAATATTTTTTTATAAATATTTATAGAGAAATGTATCTTCTATTGAATATGATAGTATGAATTCTTATTATTTATTTATTTAAATTCATGTTAGATGATATTATAAATTTTGACATCTCAGCTAGACTGACATCTTAAAACTCAACAATCATATATCAATGATATGAAACATATTATTAAAAAGAAAAAGAAAAGATACAAAACTATAAGAGACTAGGCCAAACTCATGGCAAGAAAAGATGACAAATACTCTCCAACCAAGTTAAACAAAACGAAACAGAGGGAATTGATACCTATTATGAAAAAAGTCTAATTTAATAACAACAGGTAAATCTAACTTATTCTCGAGACCTAGCAAAGCCATCTTGTCAGCATAATGGTTTCCCTCACGGAATATATGAGAAACTTTGAACTTAATTTCTTTACATATCTTTATACACTTTCTCCATCTCCCTCTCAAAGACCAAGGAATGAGATTAAACGAACTAAATGCTTGACAAAGCATGGAAGAGTCACACTCAAGCCAAATACATTTGAAGCCTTTGCTCCAAGCAAGCTCAATAGCCAAAATGACTCCCATAACCTTAGCATATAAAGACTTTTGTACCCGAAGAAAAGAGGAGAAACTACTTATATATTCACCCCTGCTACCACGAAAAATACCTACACATGTCGGAAAACCCATACACCTTCTAGCAGAACCATCGGTGTTAACCTACATCCAATTGATATGAGGGAATTTCCAAATAACCTGAACAAGAGAGATCTCTTTTCGATGACGCGTGGTGATATAAAAAAAACTTCAAATAAGAGAAGTCAACAATGTCATTGCGTATGTGTTTCCTGGAAGAATTACCCGTCATTTTGATGAAACCTTTAATAGTTTGGATAGCGGAGCAAATATAAATGTTTTCTTGAAACCTAGCATGATTTTTCATCCTCCATATCGTCCAAATAGAGTAAGTAATAGTTGTCATTCTAACAAGATTAGCTAAGGACTCCCTGCAAGAATCAATAAATCAATAATATCGTTAATAGAAAAAGGAGAGAACTCAGGAAAAACCTGTTTGGTATAATTCCAAATCTGGGAGGTGACAGAATAATCAAAGAAAAGATGAAAAAAGATTATTCTAGTTTCTTACACAAAGAGCACATAAAACACAAAGAAAGACCTCTAATTTGAATATCTTTGTCTACAGGTAACCTCTGATGTAAAACCTTCCAAAGCACTAAAGTCTTCACAGGAGGAATAGAACTAGTCCAAATCAGCTTACCCCATTGACAAGTAGGATTAGAATCCTTAGAAAACTTGTTGGCCGCCTTCTGGGTGACAGAACCAAAATCTTCCAACATCCAATTAGGAGTATCTTCCCAAGCGGTCAGAGAAATATAACAAATCATGCAGACCTTGAATATTTAAAAAAGAAGGAGAAAGATCCTAAGAACCACTATCCTTCCATCTTTAAGCCATAGTAGCTTTCAATTTAACCCCTTCGGCATAAGGAACACCTGCAAGCAGAGAGATGCATTTCTTAGAGCACCAGAGATCATTCTAGAAATTAATATTATAACATTCCCAACGGTCCAAAAAGTGTGCTCTAAAATGACATCATACCAATCACTAATATCAGGCCTGATGGAGGAAGAAAAGAAGGACCCAACTCTGATATTTAGATTTAAGAAATCGAGCCTTCATTAAAGAAATCTAAGGGCAATAATTGTAAGCAAAGTCCCAAGCAAGCCTTAGAAGATAAGCTTTATTTTCAAGTTAAAAATTAACAACTTGAAGCCCATCCTCAGATTTAGGATTAATTAACAGTCACACAACCCTATTTATTTATATCATCTGTCTAAATAAAGTTTCTAACCCATTTATCAATAAGCTTAAGAAGGATGGAGGACCACCTATAAACCTGAAAGTTGTAAGATAAAGAACCATAAATCACAGAGTTAACAAGCTCTACTTTTCCCATCATGCTAAGAGATTTCCCTTTCTAAAAAGAAAATTTAGATCTAACTTTATTCGCAAGAGGTTGAAGAAACCTGGCTTTAGGAGGAACTCCAAGATAATTGAAGGGAATATTGTCCCTACTGCAACCAAACACATCTTTAATCTTAGAAAAGAAACTAGGAGAAACATCGATAGTGAAGAAATGACCTTTTTAAGTGTTTACCTATTGACCCGAAACTAAACTGTAAGAATGTAAAAACTTCACAAGACTAAAAAGGGAGCGTTTGTTGGCCCTGCAAAATACAAAAATGTCATCAACATATAGAACATGTGAGGGGAAATAGAACCCTTTAGGACTAGCCATCGGAAGAATATGCTTGGTTAGAATAACGTTGGTTATCCCCCTACTGATGACCTCTTTAGCAATATAAAAAAAGTAAAGGAGAAAAAGGATCACCCTGTCTGACCCCTCTACTACAAGGAAAGTAACCAACCAAACTACCATTAACCCTTATAGAAAGCTTAGCAGACTGAAGGATAGTTAAAATCTATTGCAAGAAAGTATGGTGAAAACCAAACTGATTCAACACCTGAATGAAAAAATCCCAATTGAGAGTATCAAAAGCTTTGGAAATATCAATCTTGAAAGCCACATTACCATCAGGTATTTTCTTAGAAAGCATGTTAATGGCTTCTGAAGTGATACCAATACAATATTTATTGTGTCGGCCTTTAATAAAACCATTTTGATTGGGAGAGACAATCCTAGCAGCAATGGAAGTTAACTTGTTAGCTACAATTTTTGAAATGATTGTAAACCTGAAATTTGCCACAGCTATAGGCCTAAAGTCTTTTACATAAGTAGCTCCATGAATTTTAGGGATAAGAGAAATCACATTAGCATTCATCCCTGGGAGGATCCAATTATGAGAGAAAAATTATTTTATAGCATTACAAAATCAAAACCCACAATGTCTCAACAACCATGGAAGAAAGTGCCTCCAAAGCCATCAGGACCAGGAGCACTATTAGAGTTGAGAGCAAAGACAACCTTCTTAATCTCATCATTGGAAGGGCACCTAACCAACATAGAGTTCTTGTCCTCAAAAACAACTCTAGGGATATGAGCAACAATCATATATTCTCTGAAATTTGTAGAGACATTATTACTATCAGAAGAATCATATAAAGTTTTATAAAAAGAAATGTTCTTCAATGTCTTTAGGATCTTCAAAACCAAATCCCCATCTACCAGCTTTTGTATCCCATTAGAATTGGCACACTTTTTAACCATGGCATGAAAGAAAGAAGAATTATGGTCTTTGTCTTTAAACCATAGCATCTTAGCTTTCTCTTTTCGAAAAAAGACTTGACAATCCAAAGTCATATCAGGATTTTGCATAGCTTGTTGTTGTTGAACAAGAAGCATATCCATCTCAACAGGGTTAGCTACTTGAATCTGATGTTGTAAAGAAAGAAGGATTTTTTGTTTATCAACCACAACTTCGTGAACATTCCCAAAAACATTCTTGTTCCAATCCTTAAGAGAGAGCTTTAGCTTCTTGAGCTTTTGTTGCAGGATGAACATAGGACAACCAACCACATTTTCATCCCAAAATTGTTGTATAACCTATCTACAATTGGGATGTTGTAACCACATATGAAAGAATTTAAAAGTACACTAGTAGAAGAAAGATATTTTATCGAGGTTGTATAAGGCTTACAAGAGCGGTTGAGCAACCGCGATGGATGTAACCGCGATAAAAAGTACTGAAGATACCAACGTGGTTGTACAACCGTGATGGAAAGTATAACATACCACCGTGGTTCTTCAGAAACTGCATTAAAAAATGGCTCATATTATGTAGGAATATCAAAAACTGGCACATACCAGCGCGATTGTAGGGAGAACCGCATTGGTAAGGCACATACAAATGCGGTTGTTAATAAACAACTGCATTTATTAACAACCAGGGCATTTCCTCTTCGGTGCACAAGAATCTGCTGATGTCGTCAGCTCCGTATCAACCTTTCCCAAGCTACCCAACCCTTCCGATTCACCCACAGTCTCAACAGCATGCTGAAAATCAGGAACAAAGCCAGTAGCATAAGCTTTAGAATATTTCCTAGACTTCCCTATATTTTGTGAATAAGAGTACTTTCTGGATTCCTTTTGTCTAGCAACCTCTATAGGTACAGTTGGTGCCATAAGATAAAACTCCAACAATTGCACATATCAACACCGACACAAATTTTACTCCCACACAACAATCTCTGAAAAAAACCTTAATCCCCCGAAGCATAAATAAGTCTTATCCTCCAAATTTTAAAGTAAAATATCATAAAACCTAGTGACGGGTGTACTTCTCTCATACCCTATCGGCTTAAGTCAGCTTGCAGTTTCCCAATTCGCTTCCAATACAAAACAAATGTTGAAGGCTTTCCTCTTCGAGCTGAAATGGCAATCGTGACTTAATCAGATGCAAAATTCCTCAAAATCCCTATTTGGCACAGCGAAGTGAGCAATGACACGCTCATTATTTAAAATGGAAGAGAAAAAGAAAAAAATGAAGGAATTGCGAAAAAGGAAAGGAAAGTGAAGAGAATAAGCGAAGCATAAACCCTAGATCTTGAGAATCCAATTGAGAACCTGGGTGTGACCTCCGAAATGCAATGTGGGTGAAACCCTAACAACGACAACTTTCCATTGTAGAGGCTGAGCACCTTCTCTTCTTAACTCACTGCAACACAGAAAGAGAAAGCAAATCACTAAACGTTGCGATGCCAAAATGGTTAGATCATGCCTCTATCTTAATCGCGCGCTCACTGATGCTCTTCCTCTTTTTAGTCCTCTCTCTCTCTCTCTCTCTCTCTCTCTCTCTCTCTCTTTATATATATTTTGTTTATGATTTCATAGGATACAAACACGGTTGTTAGTGGGAATCGCGTTCGTATCCTCCTGCAAAATAATTTAAAAATTGTTTTACAGATACCAACGCTGTTGTTTCCAGAACCGCGTTGGTATCTCCCTTCAGTTTTCAATTTTAAAATATTTATGCCTTATCATCGCGGTTCTTGCGTCAACCACGCTGGTATAATTATACTTAATTTCAAAAATGTCACCGCGTTGTTTTTAGTTGCGGTTCTATCTTAACTGCGATGATATCCCGTCGTAGAATGTGTTTTTTCTACTAGTGGTAGAGGGCTTTCTAGATGTCAAAGAAGAAACAAACTCAACAAAAAAAGGATGATGATCAGAATAATTACAAACCAGAACTTTATACCTGCAATTGTACCAATTATCTAAACAAGGGAAATTGAAAAGAGCTCTATCAAGCTTCGTCTCAATGCTTTGATTACCCAGCCTCCTAGTAGACCAAGTAAAGGAAGCACCCGAAGAAGGAATAACTAAGAGCTCAGTCGAATTAATCTAATAATGAAATTCAGCACAAGATAAATTGTTAGGCAGAACCTCCTCTAGCTTCGGCGTAGAGAGGATACCATTAAAGTCTCCAAGAACACACCAAAGTCCTTGAAGATAATTTAAATCAAACCAAAGAACCCTTCTAGCAGAGTAAGAATTTGCACCATAAACACCTGACACATTCAAATCTTTCCCCTATATAGTAAGATATATATATATATATATATATATATATATATATATATATATATATATATATATATATATATATATATTGTGCAGTAGAATTTATAACATTAAAAACAAGATCATTCCTAACCAAGCACCAAAGCGTAGAAACCGAGTTAGAGTTGTTACTAGAAGCACAAAACAAATAGTTCAAGTTTTGAAAAAATAAAGCATGTTTATCAGTAAAAACAGTCATAAGCTTAGCAAGGAAAATAAAATGAGGTTTATGCTAAAAAAGGATATTTCTTAGCATATTTAAAGATCTATCATTGCCCACTCCCCGAATGTTCGAAAAAAAAAACCTTTCAAATCTATCATTTACTCTTAGCTGAACCTATTTTAGTGGCTTTTTTGACACATTTAGAGGCCTGTTTACATGGCCTTCCAAGCTTCTTAGTAGTCTGCACATGATCTTCCTCCAATTCCTCAGATTCACTGAATGTGTCTTGCTAAACCCTATGCCCTCAGAACTTAGAAACAACATGTTTTTTTGCATCAAATACAATGGTAAAATGTGTATAGAAGTAGAAACCTGATTAACAAACTGATTTGCAAAAACCTGATCAGCAAAGCCCTTTATAGCATCTAAAACAACCACTAAACCTATTGACACTTGCCCTTCATTCCCTGTAGGACTAAGAGGAGAAGCATTAGAAACCCCAACTTTAGAGGTGGTAGAAGCGAGGCAGAACATGTTCCTCCCGAAACTAGTTCTTCCTCTTTGTAGTAACCAAAACCTGGGTGGCAACAAAATCTACATTAACATCATGACCCATAGCTTCCTGACAATCCTCTACAACTTGCATAGGAGTCATATCAGCAAAAGAATCATTGTCAACCTTTGCAGTTGAGTTAACAACAACCATATCATTTGCACCATCTTTCCCCAGGTTAAGTTGCACCATCTTCAAGACATTGGAAAAGATTATTAATGACTAAATCCCTAGAAGGAGGGGTTTTAAGAGCACCAAAAATCTTATCGGAACCAACAATAGAGATAGATTTTTCTTATTCCCTTGGTTGAGACAAACATCAACCCAACCATGGTCCAAAGATGGGACCCCATCCAAGCTAAGAGACCCCTATATTTCCTGCAGCAGAACTTTTGACAAGCTCTTCAACCGTATTAATAACTGCATTATGATTATTAGATTGAATATGAGCAGACTTTTCCGATAAAGTCATATTGGATTGTTTTGTCACGTAGACCTGTCTAGCCTTAGAAACATTATGCGAACCTGTTTTCTATACAATAATGGAAAGTTTGTCAATGTTGTGTTTCTTGCAGATAGAGAAAGAATGACCTATCATTTTACAAGCATGACAAAAAGGGGGAGGGGAGCCTTTCATACTCAATCTCAGCCACAAAGGAAAACTCAAGGCGTTCCACCAACAGTTGACTTGGAAGCTCCGCAAGCATATTAAGATCCACAAGAACCCTTGCAAAAGAACCTCTTGTTTTGTTCATGGTACAATCATCTAAGGAAAGACGTTTTTTAACACCTCTAGCAATAGAAAAGATAACTTTAAGTTGCCAATATTCCATAGGGAGCCCATGGGTCCGCACCTAACATTGAGCCTTGGTCATCTTCATTATAGTAAGGACAAAATCTTTTGACCAAGCAAAAGCTCTGAGAATCTCCAGATAAAGATTCCGAGGACTCACTCCCAAAACCTCCTTAAGTCTTATAAAGAAGAGAAAACAAACTCATAAAATCCCTTACCGAGAGGGATAGCTTTCCAAGAGTTCAGAGACCTTCAAACCCCTTCAAGTTTCTTGCAAACTTCCAAGTGAGTGAGAGGCTTAACTCATTTGGACAAGACAATTCTACTATCAAGATAATTTTAGCATTTCTCTAAGTAAACAAGATATTATCTCCTCAAACATTTGGACATAGATTATGTCTCCTTAAAGCAAGATTTAGGCAGCTGATTAAGGGAGATATCACAAGTTATGATCTATACTGGATTCTTTTAAGAAACTCCAAAAAATTTGAAACCCTCCATATTCTCACCCGATACCCGTGATAATCAATAAAGAAGATATATAACAAACACAAGAGAAACCGGAGAAATAGGAACATAAACGATAAAACTCACTAAAAACAAAGAAAGCTAGAAAAAGAAAACCAGAGAATTAAATTAAAATTAAAACATGAAAACATTTCTCTAGCCTTGCGACAGTAGCCTTTTATTTCTCCGTCCAGCAAATGGATCTCCGCTTCACGCTTTCTCTACCATCTTCTCGGAAAAAAAATTGAAAATTTTAATGCTTTTCACGCATTGAACCCAGTAGGATTTGGATTTCAATTTCACCTTGCGAATCGATGCTGCATGAGCGGCGGTCCACCTTCAGCGTTTCACTGCATGAGCGGCGGTTCATGATAACGTAAATTCTTTTACCGTGCATTTTAATTTTTTTTTCTTAATTATTTCTTTATAATTAAAATCGGTATAAAAATCCAAATGAAAATAGCATTACTTTTTTGGAGATTCCTGAAATAGTATGTCTTTTTCCATTAAAATATTTTTTTTAAATTAGTTTTATTTATTTAGTTTAAAAAAATAATTTTTTAAAGTTTTTAATTTTTCGAAAGAAACTTTAAATTATTATAATCTTTTAGAAGTAAAAATTATTATAACATAATTTTGATAATAAATAGTAAACAATGATTAAGACAAAGAAAAAAATAAATACCAACCATGTATTTTACTTAAATATATTAAATGGATTATGTATGTATAGAGAAAATTTAACTATCAGATGCAAAAGACGGTTACGTTTAAAAGTTTTACTCAATAATAGTAAAAATGTTTATATATATATATATATATATATATTAACTAGCATAAAAAAATCTTATAATCATTAACATGGAAAAATGATTTAATGATTTAACTTCTTTTATGATATGATTTGTTACCTTGTTCCAATCAATTGCTTAGGATAATATATAATATGATAAAATTTTGTTAATTTTTATTTTAATAAGATAGTGTATTTCTGATTAGAAATTGGATTACAAAGCAATAGAGTTATATAATTGAATTCCTTTTATTTATTTATTTATTATAATTATTATAATCGTTTTTTTCAACAACATTTTTTATTATTACAAAGAAAAATAAATCATGCATTATTAAAATATGATAAATTAGCATTTTAAAAATTTATTATTATTATTAGTAAATAATGGAAAATTTTATTTAAACACTTGATACAGTCACATGGAAATAGAAAATACAAAAACAATCGAACAAAAATTATAAAAAGAATTAGTAAGTCATAGAAAATTTTATTTAAACACTTGATACAGTCATATGGAAATAGAAAATACAAAAGCAATGGGAACAAAAATTATAAAAAGAAGTGAAAAATAAAGCAAAGATAACTAAAAGTAATTCTAATCAACATTTCACTTCAATAATTAGTTTTATTAGGATTGTGATTGTTTTATTATCTTGAATTATATTAAATCATATTTCATATGTGGAGCATACAATCACTAAAGATGTACAAAAATGTTCTTGAACTTAAGAATACTACAATACTATAAAGAAACCTACTAATGAACAAATCAAACCTATGTATACAAAAGGTTGAAAATAAAGTTAGGAAAAAAATAAGAAAATATATCACTTGTAGTGGTAGGTACTCTTAAAAGACTAAAGGGAAAAGATTATGCAAAATTTTCACCGAACTTCTTCAAGATAAATCTTCTATTAAATATTCATTATAAGAAGTTATTTATTTTGTTTCTTGGATAATTTCTTAAAAGTCAAAGTATGTTTGTAATTGATTACGATTTATTTCTTTGAAATATTAAAAAAAAACATTTTATTCATAACTGATTTTTAATATATGTAACTTATTATTAAATATAATTAATTATATTATTTTGAACTGAATTTAAGAATTCAAGAATAACAATCTAATTCATCATTTGAGTGATAAATAATTATGTGGTAATAATTTGATTTGAGAATAGCTTCAATTAATTAATTATTAGTTATGATAATCGATTAAGTCGGTCGTTCATATAAATAATTATTGTGTGAAATAATTAATTATATGTAAATGTACTACTAATTTATTTTACAAGGTTAATATGTTTTCAACGTATATTTAAAGAAAATTGAAAAAGATTAAGTTATACTTAAAGTAATAAATAAATATTAGAGATAAAGTGAAGTCAACTTAATATCATACAAGGTCGGTTATCAAAACTAAAAATTAAAAAAAAATTAATTTTCAAAATTCTTAATCATCAAGTTTACCTTTTTTTTTTTATGAAGGTGATTTATCCACGATTCAATCTTTCGTGATATATATATATATATATATATATATATATATATATATATATATATATATATATATATATAATTTAGAAGAAAACACAATTTCTATTTCTTTGGACATATAAAAAAAATAACATAAATGATAGAAAAAAAAGGAAAATATGTTTCATTCACTTAAATTTTTAAAAGTACATCCACTTATGTCAAATTAAAAGTAATAACATTAACAAAAAATAATGTCAAAAAATAATAAAAAAAATATAACAACAACTATGGTACTCCTCTTGTTCAGCGAGTTTACTGAGTACTCAAGTAATATAAAAAATAAGTAAGAGTATCGTATCTACATGGAACAGAATTTAAAATTGAGAATTGAACCGGTATCAATGTATTGTGAATTAGAATATGTAATGGAAAGATATTAATTTTGAATGAGTATGAAAATGTTAAAAAAGAGTGATTAACAATTGGATTGATGAAATTTATACTAAGAAAGATCTTGGGATTGAATTATATTAATCTCCTTCTTATACATTCTTGATCATATCGTGAATATCATCTCTCTCGATTACCATTATGTGCAAGCAAAAATCATTCAACCTAATTTCTCTAGTATTGAAATTCATAAATTAAAATACCTAGCCCTGTCCCCAATAGCTAGAATAGATTAATCAACATTAAGCATAGTTTCTATAAACAATCATTACATTATAATTCATCTCTGAACTTATACATGCAACGAGTAATACGTTTGGTTCCAAATCCAAAAATTGCTTTCTAGTCACAATAAGAATTCTAAAATGAATCAATGTATAAATAAAACGTAAAACAATGGCAATTTAGATTAATGATATCACATAATGTCAAGAGTGCATTCAAAGTTAAGAAATTACATTCAATCCCAAGAATAAGAGATTTAGCTAGCCATGGTAGCCATGGAAAATACAAGAGAAAAGAAGAGAACAACGATCCCCTTCCAAGCGGCAACCGTCAAGTTAGTGACGATTTCCTTTGACCTAGTTTTTGGGTTTTTATAGCTTTCTCTTCCTTTATTATGTCAACATGCGGCCTTTATCTCATAACATTCAATTTAGATTCTCCCTAACAACTTTTACGTTTTCAAATTAGGACTACGCTGTAATATTCCTTAAGTGAGTTTTAGCCCAGGTTGTATCCTTTGCTTAAGCAAGAAGTCACTTATGCCCTTTCTTTGCATTTTCCTCTAATTCAGCTTTTCTCTTACCCTTCACTTCATATTTGACCTAATTATCAACAAAACTCGCTCTTGCATCAGAAAAACTTATTAAATAATAAAATGAATCATAAAGTGAAAATAAATTTAAATTCAACCCAAATTAATGACGAAATCAACTTAAAAATGCATGAAATTAAACTACAAATTAAAGCCTATCAGAAGTCTCCACAACCTAGCTTTTTGCTTGTCCCCAAGCAAGATAATCACACACTTAATCCCATGTCAATTCTTTATGTCTCTCAAAATACACTTCCTTAAATTCAAGCATTCAACCTGCAGGTCCATCAAATTAGAAAATCCAGCAATCAAATTTTTTTTTAGACCACAATTCAAAATTCATGACAAGATAGCTCTCAACTCACACAATCCTTCTTAGTGTTTCTCTCTAGAGCTACATACTACTCTCAATCAAAAGTTGCTATTCATTTTTAAGTCAAATTAATCTCTGCAAATCATAAATCAGAAGGTCTTCCATGAGGTTGTAATGAGGCCTGACTATGAAGAATAATTTTTTTTTCTTGGAATTCAAAATTGTATGAATAATTTCGAAACTTATGTGCACAACCAAATTCAGTCTTCAAGAAGCAAATATAACATTTATGTACTTAAGCAACTCTAATAGATTTTTATAGATTTCATCCTTTTTCAACGTGGATGTGGCCCCTTCTTTATTTTCAATATCTCATTTAACCTTCCTGCAACCTTGTTTCCTTTTTCTCTTTTTCCATGTATCCCTCATTCATGCACATAACTGTAGTTCACTGTTTTTTTTTTCATGTAATCCTTTTCCTCTTATTCTCGAATTCACCTAATGCTTCACTTCTCAAATACCCAACTTAGATTGCACAATGCTTTTCTCATTATTCATACGTAAGGGTACGAATTCATGCATGTATTGTTCATGGTTCCAACAAACTTACAGGCTCAATTTGGCCCGCAAAGGAAGTAATGTTATTTACAAAGGTTGGTTATTTGGCTTTAGTTGTAGTTTCCAATCATATCAAGAAACTGCCTTCATCATTTTTACTTCTACAGAGACAATCTTAACTAGAAAATAAAAGCAACAATCAATCTCATGCAACTATAGACTCAAATTTTGTATATCACTCCCTCATCATTTCTGTTTCTCTCATATCCTGCCATTTCCTGGTAATTGTTAATCCTTCTAATTCTCATGTTGTTCTTTTCTAATTTCTTTCCCTGCTAGCTTAAGCTTGTTTTAAAGATTACGCTACTTGCATGCACATCATAACTCTCTTACCATTTCTTTCAAAATACTTCCATTCAAATCTAACAACATAAGTTCTCCTACCCCAGTTTAGATTGTGCAAAATTTATATATAGTCATCCAAATAAAAAACATAAAAGTGCAAAAATCATCACAATTAGTTACAGTGATCCAAAATATTAGAGTTTTACTGTATTTTCTCCAACTACAACCTTTCCTCAAAACATCTTGCTTCTGCCATTACTAGTGGCTTCAGTCATCTGGGAACAAGTCATCATAATCATCTACATCAAGATCATTTCCATACTCCCTTCCCATCTGACCTTCCTTATCATCATCTGAAGAGATAATATATTGAGTCTTTAGTGGCTCAGGTTCAGGTTCATCCCTAGCTCTTGTTGAAGGTTCAGCCGCCCGAGTTGATTCTGTTACATTTTTTGCTGCATTTACATTCCCTTTTTGTGTAGTGTTGTATTTTGCTGCACTTTTCTCTTTCTCACCTCCTCCCTTTGGCCTGTCCCTGGGCCAATTAAAGAAAGATGAAAACTCATTGGGGTCCAAGAAAGGTTTCAGATTGTCTTTATCCTGTATTCCTTGATAAATATGTAATAACCCTCTGCACAGAGCACTCTACTGATCTTCAAGATGATACAAATGTCTCATGACCCTCTTTTCTACAGCTTCAAGGGTTGGGGATGATAGTGATCTTGGAGGGCTAGGCACCTGACTCCTCTTATCAGGGTTCTCATCCGCATTAGTGCAATAATGGTTAATAAACTTTCTGTCAATAGGTGCTCTAATTTTCATCCTTGGTTCCACGAATACTCCATGGGTCTAACAAAGAGCAGTAATCAATGCTGGGATTTTTAGCGTTCCCATACGCTCACCACCAATGATTCTCTCCCAATCAATAAAATATTGTAATTTATCAGAAATAATTCTAGCAATGTTGATTATGTAATCATCCTACATCATCGAGAACAACAAGTTACACCTCAGCATGTTGACATCAGACACATGCCTTATGGGTATAACGTTGGACAACATAAAAGTAAGCCACACATGAGCCAATGTTCTCATGTCCCTCCTTCTTATCCTAGTTTGTTTCCCAGAAGAAGCAATTTTGTACCCCTTTTTAGGGATACATAGAATAGCAACTACCTTCCGGTTACTAAACCCTCTTCTCTTGCTTTGTAGTTTCTGAAAATCACATTTGTCCGACTGGCCTGGAAACGGGTTTCCCAACAAGTCGTCAATGGCTTGTGGATTGTATGGTATCCACCTACATCTCACCATTGTCTTTCTTTCTTCCCTTTCTTGTTTCTTTGCCCAAGCATTGGTATAAAAATCCCTTACAACATCAGCATCATACTTCTTGAAAGGTTCCGCCAACTTCTTCTAGTTTCTCCTCAAAAGTCCCATTATTAACACATCATACCAGGGCTTAGTTCTACCTTCTCTTTGCGATAAAACTCCACTTTTTAGTTTCTTCAAATCTTCGTTCTTTGTTCTGGTTAAGGAACTGCCTAACCTTTCTCCGGGCTTGTACATTGTTTGAGTTTTCACTTTCTGGGATTTCTCTTGGTGGGATGGCTTCATCCACGAATGGTGCGTTCCTCTGTCGCTTCGATCGTTGTCACACAGGAGCTGTATGCTTAAAACATGGCATCTTTCACTATAAAAATGGGGTTAGTGACAAGAATACCAGTCTAACAGTATATTTCTTACCCCTCTACACTTAAAAACCATAAAAATCCAAACTTTTCTCTCGATGAACCCTAACCGACCACTCAAACAGTAACAGTACAAATCTTTTATTAATGGCAGATTCAATTCTACATAGTAATCCTTCCTCTAGCATACATCTTTGAGTTCACAAGGAATCATCATCTAAAGATGGAGGAAAAGTTTGAAAGATTCTTACCTTGATTCCTCGAAGATTAGGTTAGAGAAGAGAGAATGTAGAGAGAACTGAAAATTCGCTTTAGAGTTTCAGTGAGAAGTGACCTTGTGAGGCAAGGTGCTTTCTTGAAATATTTGAACTGAACTCTTCTAAAGCGCGCCAAGTGGCAAATAGCCTAGGGTCTAATTTCAGCTCAAACTAAAAGACTTTCAAAAATTTCTATTTTATTTTTTTAAAAAAACGTAATTAAACTTACCAGGAATTTAAAACTAACATACATAAAAGTTTTACCTAACCTAAAGAAATTAAATACAAAACTTCACCCTCTAAATGCTAAGAACAAAGAATTTAAAATTTAAATGCTGGATTGCCTTCCAGTAAGCGCTCGTTTAACATCATATAGCTTGACGCATGAACTCTAATCACTCAATGTGATCTGTGATGAGTCTCTCTATCTCACTACATTTGTAATGTTTCAATCTCTGACCATTCACCATCCAACTTCTTTGGGATTTAGCATCTTCTATCTAAACTGCTCCATATGGTTTAACCTGTTTAACCACAAAAGATCCTGACCACCTAGATTTCAATTTACCTGGGAATAACCTCAATCTAGAATTGAACAAAAGAACTAGTTGTCCCGGCTGAAAAATTCTTTTTAAGAGCTTCTTATAATGGTAAGCTTTCACATGTTCCTTGTACAACCTTGATGATTGATATACACTCAGTCTCATTTCCTCTAACTCGCTCAATTGAATTTTTCTCTTCTTAGCAGAAGTCTTAGAATCAAAATTTAGCCACTTCAGTGCCCAAAAAGCTCTATGTTCCATCTCCATAGGAAGATGACAAGCCTTCCCATAGATTAGCTGCAATGGAGACAAAGTTGTTGGTGTTTTAAAAGTTGTTCTGTAAGCCCACAAAGCCTCGTCTAATTTGATGGACCAATCCTTGCGTGATGACGCCACTGTTTTCTCGAAAATCCTCTTCACCTCTTTATTAGAAACCTCTGCTTGACCGTTAGTTTGAGGATGATAGGTTGTTGCTATTCTATGTCTGACCCCATAATGCTCCAACACTTTCTTCATTTGTGCATTGCATATATGTGTTCCTCCATCGCTGATCAATACTCTTGGTGTACCAAACTTGCAAAAAATATATTTTTTCAAGAATTTAATCATAGTCTTTGAGTTGACATTTTGAGTAGGGACAACTTCAACCCATCTCGAGACATATTCCACTGCCAACAATATGTATTCATTAGAAAATGAACTTGGCAATGGACCTATGAAATCAATTCCCCAACAATCAAACACTTCAATTTCTTAAATGTTCTGTAGTGGCATCTCATTCCTTTTTGAAATGTTTCTTGTTGTCTAGCAATTATCACAATGTTTCACATGCATATGTGCATCTTTGAACAAAGTCGGCCAAAAGAAGCCTGATTGAAAAACCTTTGCAATTGTCCTCTCCCATTGAAATATCCTCCATAGGGAGAATTATGGCAATGCCACAAAATATTCTTCACTTCTTTGCTAGTCACACATCTCATTAATAAATTATCTGCCCCTATCTTAAACAAATAGGGATCATCCCAGATATATTGATTTGCTTCCTTGAATAGGTTCTTCCTCTGTTGCCGATTCATGCCTTTTGGTATAATTTCTGTAGCTTTGAAATTGGCCATATCAACAAACCAAGGCCTTTCCTGTACTAACAGCAATTTTTCATCAGGAAATTCATCCACCACTTCAGCCTCTCGTGCAGTAACCTCATCATTAGCCAGTTTGGATAAATGATCAGCTACATGATTTTTACTTCTTTTTTATCTTTGATTTCCATATCAAATTCTTGAAGTAGTAGCTTCCACCTGATCAGCCTTGGTTTTGACTCTGGTTTGGTTAGCAAGTATCTGATAACAGCATGGTCTGTGTACACCATAACCTTAGAGCCTATGAGATAAGCTCTAAATTTCTCCAAAGAATACACTATTGCTAACAACTCTTCCTCAGTAGCAGTGTAGTTACTTTGAGTATCATTCAACACCTTGCTAGCATAGTGTATCACATAAAACAACTTCCCTTTTCTTTGTCTCAGCACTACTCCCACTGCATAGTCACTTGTATCGCACATAAGTTTAAAACTATGATTCCAATCGGGTGCAGTTATAACTGGTGTAGTGGTGAGCTTTTCCTTTAGACTCTCAAATGCTGCAACACATTCTTGATCAAATTTGAATAGTGTATCTTTGTTCAATAGATTGCGCAAGGGCTTGGCAATCTTTGAGAAGTCCTTAATAAACCGTCTGTAGAATCCAGCATGACCAAGAAAGCTTCTTCTTCCTTTAACATTTGTGGGTGGTGGTAATTTCTTGATGACTTTCACTTTTGCTTTGTCAACTTCAATGCCACGCTCAGAGATTTTGTGGCCTAATACAATTCCTTCCGTGACCATAAAATGACATTTCTCCCAGTTGAGAACTATATTAGTCTCCACACATCTCCCCAATACTATATTCAAATTTTCCAAACTTGAGTCAAAGGCTGATCCAAAAACTGAAAAATCATCCATGAATACCTCAATACTTTTCTACACCAAATCTGAGAAGATTGCTAACATGCATCTTTGAGATGTAGTAGGTGCATTACGTAGTCTAAACGATATTTTCCTGTATGCAAAAATACTAAATGGACATGTAAAAGCAGTTTTCTCTTGATCTCTCAGATCTACTGTAATTTGGTTATAAGCAGAGTAGCCATCCAAAAAATAGTAATATGCCTTCCCTACTAATCTCTCCAGCATCTGATCTATGAAGGATAATGGGAAATGATCATTCCTTGTTGCTTGATTAAACTTCCTATAATCAATACACATTCTCCACCTAGTGATTGTCCTTATAGGAATCAATTCATTCTTATCATTATGAATGACATTCATTCCACTCTTCTTTGGAACCATCTGCACAGGACTCACCCAAGCACTATCTGAAATAGGATAAATCATTCTAGCTTCTAACAGTTTTTGTACCTCTTTCTTGACGGCTTCTTTCATTGCAGGATTTAATCTTCTTTGTGGTTGTGCAACAGGTTTGAAATCTGCTTCCATGTGAATGTCATGCATACAATAAGCTGGACTAATTCCTTTCAAATCAGATAGTTGTCATCCAATTGCTCCTTGATTAGCTTTCAGCACACTAATCACTCTCCTTTCCTCTTCTGCAGTTAAAGAACTACTAATAATTACTGGCTTCATTTTATTTCCTTCAAGAAAACTATACTTTAAGTGAGGAGGCAACACCTTCAATTTTGGTTTCTCATTCGACACATCCTTTCCAGACCCCAGTTCTTCTCTGTTTACTGCATTCTGAACACTTGCTTTAGGTTGATCTAATTCATCAGTAAGAGCTAATGCCTCTTTAGCATCAATATCAACCAACTCCTTTGTTGATTTAGTAATAACCTGCAACATTGCATATGAGCTACCCATATCTCTCTTTGCTTTGCAACACACCTCATCGATAACATCAATTCTGAAACAATCCTTCTTATCATTGGGGTGCTTCATGGCTTCAAATACATTAAACTCACTTCTTCATTCTCCACACATACCTTCAGCTTCCCCTTATCAACATCAATAATTACTTTTGCTGTTTTCATGAATGGCCTCCCCAAAATAAGAGGTACTTCCAAATCTTCCTCTATATCAATAACCACAAAGTCTACTGGAAAGAGGAATTTATCTACCTTCACCAGTAAGTCTTCAACAATACCATAAGGATGCTTGATAGATCGATCTGCCAATTGCAATGTCATTCGAGTTGGTCTGACCTCCACATCCCCAATCCTCTTCAGCATAGACAGGGGGATCAAATTGATACTTGCACCCCCAAATCCAACAGTGCTTTGCCATCATACAATTTCCCATTATAATTGGTAATGTAAAGCTTTCAGGATCACATGATTTCTATGGAATTGCTTTTTAAATAATTGTACTACATCCGGCCTCCAATTCCATAGTTTCTTCCTCAGGAAATTTTCTCTTATTTGTAAGGAGTTCCTTCATAAAATGGGCATACGCAAGAATTTGTTGTAATGTCTCAGTAAAGGGAATATTAAACTACAGATTCTTGAGAATTTTAGTGAATCTAATAAATTGGCATTCAACTTCTCTTTTGGATGGTGTATGTGATAAGGCACATGCTTAACAGGTATGCTTGCTTTGGTCTTCCTCCAATTAGGTCCTTCATCAGGAATTTTCTTCCTAGCATCATCTTTCAACTGCTCTTCTTCTCTTTGGTTTCAGTACCTAACTGCTCATTAGCTGTGACAACTGTTGGTTTAATTCCTTCCACCAGTTGATATTCACTATTTTCAGCCAAATCCTATTATGCTTCAGCTACCTTCTTTCTCCTCTTCTCATCTCTACCTTCTGCAGCTTCTTCATTAACATCAGATCCTACTTTCTTTCCGCTTCTGATAGTGATAGTTTTGCATTTCTCCTTCGAGTTAGTCTGAGTATTAGCAAAAAATTGACTTCCCTACTGCTCTGCTAATTCCTTAACCAACTGCCCCACTTGAGTTTCAAGATTTCTAAGAGATGCTTCATGATTTTTTTGATTTGATAGGGATGCTTGCATGAACTTTTCAAGGGTCTCTTCTAATTTACTCGTTCTATCCTGAAGTGTAGGATATTGTTATTGTTGTTGTTGATACATTGGTTGTCTACTAGAATTACCAGCTTCCTGTTTCCATCCCCAGTTCTGATTTAGGGTATTTCTCTAGCCTTGAGGTGCATTATTCTGATAATTCCCTTGCTGACTAGCCTGCCTGCCTGGATTTCCCATATATTGCACTTTTTCTCCTCCTACACTCTGTTGAGAACAATTTCCATTTAAGTGATTGCCTCCACAAAAATCACAATGTAATGATGGATTATGATATGTTACAGGTTGTACAAATTGAATAGCCTGTAATTGTTGTGGTAGCTTGGCCATCTGTTGCATCAATGCTTCCATCTAAAGCTGTGTCAAAATCTTATTTTGTGCTAAGATTTCATTTGTGGTATTTAATTCAAATACACCTTTCTTTTGTACACTTTGTCTATCATATTGTGCTTGATAATCCGTGGAAGCCAAGGCATCAATAATTCGATTTTCCTGCTCCACATCCACTTCCATCATAGTGCCTCCAACTGCTGCATCTAAAATCATTTTGGTATCTGATCTCAATCCATTATCAAAGATGTTTAGTTGTGCAATTTCTTCAAAACCCATGATTAGATATATCCTCAGCAGAACTCTAAATCTTTCCCACGCTGTAGAGAACGCTTCATCTGCTCCTTAGCGGAAGTTTGAAATATCTGACTTAGCTTTGATGTAGCGAGATAGAGGGAAAAACCCTTTGAAGAAATTTTTCCTCTACGTCACTCCATCATGTAAGACTTTGATTAGGGTGTGACTTCAACCACTCCTTCGCTTTTCCTGCTAAAGAAAACAGGAACAATCTCAGATAAGCTGACTCCTTGCCTCATTCTTCAAATCCCATCGTAGCAGTCAACTCATAGAATGTGGATAAATGAGTATAAGGGTCCTCATGATCTAATCATGTGAATTGATGACTACTAATGAGAGTCAAATATGTAGGCTTCATCTCTATTGCTCGAGATGTATTAGGAATGGCAATGCTCGAAAAATATTCGGGCCCCTACTACAGAGCATAATTGCCCAGTATTCTCCTTGGTTGATGGTTTTCATGCTCCCCCAAATTTTCATCTGCCATAGTTGCACCACTATTCTTTTTAGCTGCCCGAATTTTCTGCTCACGTTTTTTCCTTTGTCGAATCTGCCTCAATGTCTTGTTGATCTCCGAATCAAATGCATAAATCACTGCAAATTTCATCAATAACAAAGGTTCTACGTTCACAGAATAATAATAATCTATAATAATGTCAATACAAATCTCAATTTCCAATTTTTCACCGTTCCTCAGCAATGGTGCCAAAATCTTGTTACTCCTCTTGTTCAACAAGTGTACTGAGTACTCAAGTAATATAGAAAATAAGTAACAGTATCGTATCCACAGGGAACAGAATTTTTTAATTGAGAATTGAACTGATATCAATGTATTGTGAATCAAAATATGTAGTGGAAATATATTGATTTTGAATGAGTATGAAAACGTTAAAATAGAGTGATTAACAATTAAATTGATGAAATTTATACTAAGGAAGATCTTGGGATTGAATTTTATTAATCTCCTTCTTATACACTTTTGATCATATCATGAACATCATATCTCTTAATTACCATTTTGTGTAAACAAAAATCATTCAACTTGATTCCTCTAGTATTGAAATTTATAAATTAAAATACCTAGCCGTATCTCCAATTACTAGAATAAATTAACCAACATTAATCATAGTTGCTATAAACAGTCATTACATTATAATTCATCCCTGAACTTATACATGCAACGAGTAATATGTTTGGTTCGAAATCGAAAAATTTCTTTCCAATCACAATAAGAATTCTAAAATGATTCAACGTATGAATAAAACGTAAAAGAATGACAATTTAGATTAATGATATCACATAATGTTAAGAGTGCATTCAAAGTTGAGAAATTACATTCAATCCCAAGAATAAGAGATTTCGCTACTCATGGTAGCCATGGAAAATATAAGAGAAAAGAAAAAAAACAATGATCCCCTTCCAAGCGGCAACCATCAAGTGAGTGATGATCTCCTTTGACCTAGTTTTTGGCTTTTCATGGCTTTCTCTTCCTTCATTATGTTAACATGCGGCCGTTAGCTCGTAGCATTCATTCAATTTAGATTCTCCTGAGCAACTTTTACATCTTCAAATTAGGGTTACGCTGTAATATTCCTTAAGTGAGTTTTAGCCTAGGTTGTATCCTTTGCTTAAGCCAAAAGTCACTTATGCCTTTCTCTTCATTTTCCTCTAATTCAGCTTCTCTCTTACCCTTTACTTCAGATTTGACCTAATTCTCAATTGAACTCGCTCTTGCACCAGAAAAACTTATTAAATAATAAAATGAATCATAAAGTGAAAATAAATTTAAATTCAACCCAAATTAATGACGAAATCAACTTAAAAATGCATGAAATTAAACTACAAATTAAAGCTTATCAAACTACTAAATACAAGAAACAGACTAACACAAAACTGTGTAATTAAGCATAATCATATTATTTATCCTCTTTTGAATCATAATCTTCTTTAATATGGGTGTGTTGTGAAGATATCTTTGAATATTAAGATGCTCCTCTCTAGTCTCCTCGTATCATATGTTCTTCTGCTTGTTCTTTAACTATGCAAAATTGCGTAACTAAAGACAATCATTATTTCTCCTTTTTTTACTCATAATTTCAACCAATATGTGCTTTGTGAATATTTCTTTAAATATTAAGACGTTTATTTCTAATCTTATATCATAATTTTCCTCCACTTGTCAGTTGTATAACATCTCGAGTTTGTTAAAGATATTTTATTCAAAAAGAGAGTGACTTTTCTTTTCTCTTTCTTCAACCTTTAGAACTACCATCTTTATTAATCCACCGAATATCCTATTGATAATAAAGAGATAACTCACCGATCTTGTTAAATCAAATTATAATTTTGAAGATTTCATTAGTGAAGTCAACTTTATTATGCTCTAAGACTTTGTTGTTAAACACACACTACAAGAAAAAAATCATTTAGACACAAATTTTTAGCTATCAAATAAAATGGTTACTAATTGTGACCAAAATCACTACAAGAAAAATTGTTTTTAATGAGGGTTATATTTAGCATTTATGACGGTTTTAACCCTCATTAAGTGTATTACCTACAGTTTGGTTTTCCCCTGGAAGAACCAACTTTGCTAACATATTACCAGTGGTTTTTACTAACCCCTGGAATGACAGTTGTAAACCCTCGTTAATTTTTTTCAGTTTGTAAACCCCCATTATTTTTGATAGTTTGCAAACTCCCGCTATTTCGCCTGTGTGTAAACCTCCACTATTTCTGGCAGTTTGCAAACCCCCGCTACTTCAGACAGTTTGCAAACTACTGCTACTTCTGACGGTTTGAAAACCCTTGCTATTTTTGACGATTTGGAAATCCCGTTATTTTTAATAGGTTACTTCTAGAAATTTCAAACTCCGTTGCATTTTTTAACCGGCATTAATTTCTTGTGTTGCATTTTTTAAAATGTGTTTTATTAATTTATGTTGTGCTTTTTTTAAAATGGGTTTTATTAATTAATTAAACCTTAGTTAATTTATAAAACAATTGAATAAATTATAAAATACAAAGACTTTAAAATATTGATATTTACAATTGAATTTAATATTGTAATATTCATAAAAGAAAGAAAGACCAAAATGTACAATTACAATGTAAAATACTATAAATAATAAAATTTCTTAAAGGTAAAATAATTACTCCATTTCACTTTCCTTACAACAGTTCTTTCTTTATTCAAAACGCTTCTTCACCAGTAACACTTTTCCTTATGTACTACTACAACAACACTAACTCGTGACACTGATCCACAATTACCATCTTCAACTTGTGAGTCTGTTAACCACTTCAAGGAAAGAGAAAATTTAAAAACACACACACACACACACACAATTATTTGCACCTGTCTCCTTAAACAGTTTTATGGAACCACCATTTTCAACCTTGCAACGGCAAAATTAATGCTAAGTTTCCATCAGGATTTATCAAAGTTGCTCTCATACAGAAACTCATGAAAATACAGAAACTCATGAAAAGACACAAACATAAAAGATAAATCAACATATCATCATAAATGCTTCATCAGACAGAATAGCGTCATAAAATTTAAAAAAAGTTGTAGCCCACATATTTTCTTATACAATACAATTGTCGTATTACAATAATACAAATTGCACAAAGAAAGTGACGGGCTAAGAAATTAAGCTAAAAGCAGAGAAAGGTCTAACCTAACCCAACCGAATTATTAAAAGCTATGAGAAAAACATAGAATTGTAAAAAAAAAAAAAAAAAAAAAAAAAACAAAAAAAAAAAAAAAAAAAAAAAAAAAAAAAAAAAAAAAAAAAAAAAAAAAAAAAAAAAAAAAAAAAAGAGCTCGGAAAGTTTGGCAATGACAAATGCTAATTACTATGACTTGGTTGTAAATGACATGCGAATGCAAGGTGGAGAAAAAAGCATTGGGAGGTAAACACATATGATGAAAGTGACAAAAGTGGCAATCGGGGGAGAAGATAAGAATATGTGGCATCAGCTTTGGCAGAACCACTCAGAAACAGTTGCACGAATTTTTATCTGAAGTTCGCTCGTGTCTAAAAATCTATCTTTAATATATTAAAAGATATGTTGCAATCAAACATATCTATTAATATATCAGAGAAAATGTAAATAGTTATTGCAATCAAACAAAGTGGAAAATAATACACTTACAAGTTTTTCAAAGTTGTCATTGTTCCAAGATATGTTGGTAGAGTTCCATTAGTGTTGTAATTCCTCAAAATCCTGGAAAACAACAAATGTATAGCATTATGTTATTAGAATGATGATACATCTACATCTTAATCAAAACAATGAGTTTTGTCTTTTACCTCCACTAAAGGTTGTGTCTGCATCTGGGATTCCTACATGTTGCAAGAAAGAAGAATAATCTGATCATTCACCCCCTAACCTCCCAAACTTTCAAGTTCCAATGTACACAAATAGTTCATTAGCATATAAAAATAATTAGACACTGAGATTGTAACACTCCAAAGTTTAATCCCCTGTGATTATTGGCTAATTGTTAAAATTAACAGCAAAGTAAATTGAATTTATCCACTCTACAATGTTGATTTGGTCTTCCCTTTGTCTATACTCTCTCCTCAGCCATATCCTAAGACAATTAATTGGATTTATAACGTAAAGATGTAAGCAAAAGCCATACTCTTACCAGGGGAGAACTACCAGAACTAGTCCAGGATTCATAAATGCTTTGACTTACATAAGAATCAATACTTACAAAGTGATTGGTGCCACCATCATGTATCTTAGTTTTCTAATTATGGACAAAAATAACTTATTCTATTATTTTCAGTTCAGCTTTGGTGATACCTCTTAAATTGCTCTTTTGATCAATTCATCTAGTTGTGGAGTAGCACGCACATTGAACCCCGGTCCACCAGCTACACAATCAACATTCAAGTAAGCAATTACTCTTGAAGCAAGAATTTCTGTATTCTCCTCTACCCATTCAATTGATCCTATATGGAGGGAATAATCATATCAAACTTTCATTTGCTTCCAATAGAGGATGCTTGTGATCTATAAAAAAAATAATAAAGAGAGACAAGTGAAGTAAAGAAAATTACAAGGCCATATTCCTCAGCATCCCAATTGCATAATAAAATTGTTCTTCTAGGTCTCCACCCTTTTTTTTGAAGCTTCCCTAGCCTTTAGACTACCTAATTTCATGAAATACGTCACTTGTGCCATTACCTCAATTCTTTTTCAGTGGTTTGACATAAACAGACAACACAATGCCTACAAACAAATCCTTGTTACCTGACGTAACAAGGATCACGACGGGGACGACGATCTGAAGAAAGAAATTATAAATAATTTTTGAAAAATTAAGAAAGAAGGAGTCGTCACTATAGTTTATTATGGAAAACCTTGGAAAAAACCGAAAACAAGGATAAGGCTAGTCTGTGAAAACCGAATTTAGGGTCCGAGAGTCGGTTACGTGTGGGAAAGATATTAGCACCCCCAATGCCCGTCCTAAGACGGTACCTTTGATTAAATAAGTAAAATGAGTTTAATTTTCAAAATGTTTATTTTTCAAAAGAAAAATAAAAATGCAGATACAACCAAACAAAAATATTTTTTTGATTTTTGGGGCCCGACAAGGGTTTGACCTTGCTCCTACGTATTTCCATCAGGGATTGAAAATCAAGGTTACGTAGTTCTTTGATGAAAGTGCTAGTTTGTTATTGATATTTTTTAATTTTTGAAAGTTCTATATTTTTTAATTTTTGGAACTTTGATGTCTTTTGTATTTTTGGAAATTGGACATTTTGGAAACTTTTGATTCGTTTGTTGGAGTACAAGGTGCGAACGACCATGCTTATTACTCCTACAAATCTGAAATATTTTCGTGAATTTTATAAAGTGAAAATTTCGTAACAGATATCATCTGACGCACGCAGTCATTTGAACATCTAAACGAAATAGTAAAACATTCTCAAATTAAATTCTACATGATGCGTGCAGCCATTTGAATATTTAATCGAATTATTTTATTATCATGTGAAAACAATTTAAATAAAATCAAATATAAAATTATTGTAAAATACTTTTGAATGGTATATTTATAAAAATGAGCGGTGAGAAAAGAAACACAAAAATTTGACAAAATCATATGATCAAATGTTTTTTTTTTTTCGAAAAGAAAGGTTAATGCTAATAACAAAAGTTTAAAACAAACTTAAAAGTGTGTAAGGAAAATAGAAAAGAATAAAGAGAGAAAAAAAAAAGTTGCACATGGGGCCCACTTGCATTAAGGAAAAAAGAAAAGAAAACTTTGTACGTAGTGAGCCTATTAAGAAAAAAAGAAGATTTTGTACATGGTGGACCCCACAATTGTATGCAAGTATTAGAAAGGTATAGTGGGAAGTGACCCCACTTTGTTTGATACGTGCATGGAGAGGGAAAAAGCACATAAGAAACGTGGACCCCACCCTCACCAACATAATTGCACCTAAGTGCAACAAAGATTGTGCCCCATACCTCAGGAACCCAACACATGCTTTGTCTTCAAACAAAAATGAGACCTATTTCCTATCAAAACACGTGAGGCCACCTCCTTTCATGTATATCATACGTAGCCTCCAACCATGCTCACCAAAAGGCATCTCCTCTCCCCAAAACAGTGCACACTTTAAGGAAAAGAAAGAAAAAAAAAATGAATTGCATCTCTACTCATGCATCTTTTCAAAGCCTCTTTTTTCTTGTTGTTGTTGTTTGAGCTCTGTACGATGGTGTTGTAACCCTCACACAACAGCAACAATATTGGCATGCCTACAACTATTGTTTAAGGTAGTGGGGGGTACAGAGACAGTGGCTAGGATGGGGAATGTAAGTGGTTTTAAGATGATTACAAGGGGTGACATGGTGGTTTTGGACACATGGTGGAGGGTCATGATGGTAGTTACATGCTGGCTTACCATGGTAGTTTGGAGGTGCGTTTTTGATGGGGTTCGGTGGTGTATGGTGGTTGGAGGTGTGACTATTGTGGAGGTAGAGATGGGATATAGTGGTAGTTTTATGGTGGTTTCGTGGAGGTGCATGGCACATGGTTTTAAAGTGGTTGTAGATGTGCATGGGGAAGTGTATGGGAGGTCGAAGCATGGGAGCACGGTGGAAGATGTATGGTAGTGAGGCTTGTTGTGGAGGTGCGTGCGAGGTGTTTTTGAGCACGGTGGAGGAGGCATTGAAGGTGGAGGTAGTGGAGGTGATGTTATGCAAGGTTTAGGTGGTGAGTTTGGCTATGTGTGGGCTCAAGTTTTGGGGAGAGTTGGTGAGAAGTGTATGGGAGGTGTTTGGAGTTGCGGCGAAATTAAGGTAGAGAGATTTGAGGGCTTGTGGGATGTTGTGGGGGTGTGGTTGCAACATGGTGCAGAGTATGCAGACACAACGAAAGTCTCTATGGGTTGGTGTAAATGAAAGAAGTGGTTTTTGTGTGCAAAGTGCGGTGAGCAGCGTTTTACGTGAGGTTTGGGGTTGTGAGGATGGAAGAGCAAGTGTAGAGTGAGGTGTGGTGGGGCTATTGGTGTTTTTTGCTTGGTGGTGTGGTGTTGATCTTGGTGACGGGAGATTATTGGCGGTGAAGTTAGGTGGTAGTTTCTTTGAGCCTGGTGTGGTTGTTTTGGTTGCTGGTAGCGAGAAGATGGTTGATGTTTCTAAGGCTTGGGGTGGGGTGTGTCTTGGTGGAGACGCACATGAGACGTGACGGTGAAAGGTGATACTTGCATGGTGGAGTTGCGGAGTGGAAGAAGTTGGTGGAGTTTTGGGATATAGTGATGGGGGTAGTCAAGGTTGCAGGACTGTGAGGGTGGCATTAGAGATGGGTTTTTGTGGAGTGAGGGTGGTGTACGGTGTATGTGCCTGGAGAGGATGGCGGTATGGGTGAAGCTTTTCGCTATTGGCGGTAGTTGGTATACAGTGTTGTGGGATTTTAATAAGTGCAAAACGTCGAATACAGGAAGGGTGTGCGTGAGGGTTATGGAAGTGAATGGGCATTGTGTGTATAGTGAAGAAGGTTGGTGGAGACATAGAGCATATTATAGAACCAAACGAAATCGGAAGAAAGTGAAAATTAAGGACAAAACACAAACCACCCTGGATCACTAAGCTTTTAAAAGCAACCCCTGGATCTTATTAGTTCCAGATCTATTCCTCATGGTTTTTAATGAATGTTCTGATTCAACAACCTTTTTATTTGGCTTTGGCTTGATTATAGAAAACTGAACATTTCATGCAGATATACGAAGCAAAACAGTTCATGCAATATATGAATGGATAACAATGCATACTAAAAACATTTTAGCAAAAGCTGTATTAAAAGAACCAAAATAGACATATACAAGACCACAAGATTTTATCCTGGTTCACCCTTCTTCAAGGGTTACGTCCAGTCCTTTGCAAACTAGCAAAGGTTTCCACTAAAAGATCACCAAGATCAGTTTTACAAAATACAATATTGCTCCTCGCAGTACATACACTGCTTCTCGCAGTACATTCACACTATTGAAACCTACAATAGTGTATAAAACCAATGCAGAAAACCTCTGCAAACAACCTGTTACAATTACAACCCTCTGTAACTTGTAACCTTCAATTCCAGTATAAGAAATGTATCAAGAATACAAACAATACACAGTAATTCCACTCAACAGATTATACAAATGTATTAAGAACAGAGTTGAACTCTTAGCTCTGATTCAATATCACAGTTTACAGTAGATCAATTCAAAAGTAAAGCTCCAAGAATAGTTTTCTTGTTAAAAAAAACAATTGCTCACTTGTTCATAAGGTTTGCGAGTGTTTTTTTCCCAAGAGATTCACAAAAATTCGCTCAATATGATTTTTGTACTTGTTGTTGTATGGAAAACACATGCATGTCCCTTTATATAGAAAAATAATTATTTTTTACCGTTAAGACTTCAATTGATTGAATCACTATTCAATCAATTGATAACATCCTGTTACTTAACAGAAAATATATCAGGTTCAAATTTTGAAAATAGTTTACTGATTACCTATCTGAATTTGATTAACAAAATCTTATTTGCTTTTATTCTGAAAATCTTATGAAAAATATTATTAAGAAAATTTATCTTTGGAGCTTACTTTTGATAATCTATCATGCAATCATATGATTTTAAATCATAAACATAATTCACAACAACACACCCCTCCTAGTCTAGGACCAAACTCTCTCAAGCTCTTCCAGTCCTCATGCACTTCATGTTGTGGCTAGGATCCATTGTAGACTTCACTTTTGTGTTGATTTCATCAAATCATATGCAGCAACTACTAGTGCTAATAACTTAAACTATAATGAAAATACAACCGAAACGAATTAAAGCACAAACAATGACACTTACACACATATTGCGGAATATTGATTCTTTACACAAGATTTTTTTTATTTTCCAGCAAAATTTTGAGACGTTTGTCACCTCATCGACGACAACGAAATGTATATGACTCTTTATTTTACATGTTAAACAAATTTCAAATGCATATCAAATGTTATATTATTCAATAACAACAAATGAACAGTGCAATTCCATTAGAGAAGATGATGAACAATAAACGACCAAAACAAGAAATAAGAAAGTCAATGAAGCATGACGTGTGTTTACATGATGGAAGTATATAGTTTATTCTTACTTGTTGAAGCGCAGAAACCTCCAATCAAATGCGTTCTTCAATAGTGAATTCTGACTCCGACGAACTCTTTCCCTTCTCCGGCAATGTCTGCTCTTCTCCGACAAAGCATTTCTTTCACAGAAACTTCACCAATCTCTCTCTCAAATGATCTCAAACGTTTCGTGAGCACCAAAGACTTGTAAGGATCTATCCCTCTGGTAACAAAAAATTCTGAATCCAGCCTCTTATATAGGAAAAGTTATCGTTCAAATAGTGCTTCGTCAATTAACTTTCCAGTCACCAACCGGGAGCTCAACCAAAACGACAAAGGAAATTATTTATTTCAATTCAAAATGACACCAACCTTGGTCAAGCATGCTTCGTTTTCCCATTTCCAGAATTCACGAAACGGTGAACATGAAGAAGACAATGAATAATGTTTGCCCAATAGGATCTTGTCACATGGCCATTCATTTTATACTTTTTATTTTCTCTTTCTCGTTTTTTAATTTTTCGTTTTTTGTTTTCCTTTTCTTTTTTTTTCTTTTTCTTTACTTTTTCTTTTCTTTTATCATTTTCTTTGACTTTTATTTATTATTATTTTTTATTTTCTTTCATTATTTTCTTTTAATTTTTAATTTTTACTTTTTATTTTTTATATTTTTAGTATTATTTATTTATTTATTTTCATTTCTATTTTTATTTATTATTCCTATTTTTATTTAATTTTTATCATGAAATGAACGTTATACATGAATTTGAAAATTGTACCCAAAATGGAATGAAGTGGGAATGCAAATGATAAAAATTATGGATAAAATATATTTATTTTTTCATTTTTCACCCGAATGAAATTGGGTGTTGATACTTGTCAAGCTCTTCTGCCCCTTTGCCCCCAACAACATTTTGAATTGTGGCTATAACATCCTGTCCCTGAAAGCCAACATCCAAAATTCCACTAATCAGGGTCTTTTGCATGACATTTTCACAAGCCATAATTTGTAAAAAAAAAATAGTTTAAAGAAGAAAAGAAAATAATGAAAATTTACAGCTATCAAATTAACTCAAACTTCTAGTAAATAGTAAAGATAACTCAATAACAAAATGGTGTTTTACAATTGACAAATAATCATGTCCCTTAAACATGTGGCTAATGATTCAACTTTCAAGTTTGTGTACATGAAAGATAATCTCTTAAGAGAAATCAATCCCTTTAATATGCCTACCTCAAAAATTAATCTCCAACTTCCAGGGAGGGGTACCCCAGGTTCACCAAAATAGAAAGTTAAGACAATTATACAAAAATAGATAAGAATACCATGTAAGTAAGGTTAAGAATTCTTGGTCCTGGTCCAAGCTTGTAATCAAAAGCATCCTTGTTTCCCTGCCATTCATCCTCAGTAACAGGTCTACCAAGTGACATCATTATCTTCTCCCCGTCAGTAGCTGACAGGGGCAATGAAGGTATCAGAGGAACTTCGCCTCCTTCCTCTAGCAATTGAGCCTTACCGTGATGAATCTCCGCCTTGATCGCTACAAAAGACGCCTTACCTTTCTCCTTGGAAGTTATTTCTGCTTTCTACACAAAAATTAAAACAAATACATGTGAATTTCCTTCAGTACCGTTAGAGAAACCCCTAATTCCATGATTTCTGAAGAAAAGTTCACAAGTTATGGCACAAATTGAGTTATGTAAGTTTCGACGCGGGCATACCTGAACCAATGCCTTGATGTCGGTGTCGATGGGGCTTAGATTCTAGCAAAGGCATCATCGCCAGAGACATTAGAATTCTTGAAATCGTATTTGTCGTACTTCTTGCAAATGGAATCGACTGTAGTGAGAATGTCAATGACACTCATATTGTGTCGCTCGGAAATGCTCTCTAAAACCCTTCCACGAAGAGGAGGAAGCTGGAAACTCTGATAATCTTGTGATAGAAGATCCACGGCAGAGTTTGCTTCAGCTCCGCGAAGATAAGGGAGTGAGAGATGAGGAAAGTGAAAATCAATTTTGAAATGAGTTTACCTGGGCAAGTTGGAGATGATTTTTGTGTGCGAAGTTGAAGATGAAAATCATATGCAGTTAGAGTTGTGCGGTTCGACTGATTGGATTAAATTTCTGAGAGGGGAGTTGAAAAGGATAATGATAAATTGACACTGCTTTAAGGGTTACACCCATTTGACACTCTTAGTTGCCATGACTTCTCTAAGTTGGAAATGAAAGAGAGAAATTGCTTACGTGGTCGGTCACTTATCGTCTTACAAGGATGAAGAGGTAATTTGGAGGATGAAAGAAGCGTGAACAAAAGAGAGGGAAAACCAAAACACTTCATACATTCCATTAGTGTCTTCAAAGAAAGAGAATAGAGAAGAGAGAAAGAGTTTGTTGTGTTCGCTTGATTCCGTTAGGGTTTTTACATAGTCAGTTGCTTCGTCAGAGTTCTTTGGTGTTTTCGGCGATGAATCGGAGGAGGAAGAGCTAGTTTCTTGCTGATGTCGAAGGTGTAATTTTCGTCTTCTGTCATCCAAGGCAAGGATTAGTGTTTTGCAAAGAAAATATCATGTGAGGTGTATCTTTTGCTCTTGATGTGAAACATGAACTTAAACCATTGTTGGCACCATAGCTGCTACTAAATCACTTAGGCCAGTGAAAAAAAATGTTTCTTGGTGTGTTTTAGGTTGTTGGTCTTTCTATCTGATACATGTATGTTTAAAAATCATTTCTTGGTGTTTTTGGGTTGGTGGTTTTTTGTATCTGATACACGTATGCGAAAAAATCGTTACTTGGTGTGTTTTAGATTGCTAGTTTTTGTTTCTGATACATGTATGTTGTTTCTTGGTGTGTTTTGGGTTGGTGGCTTCCATCCGTGCTTCATGTATATATGTCAATGTCCTTCTCCTTACAAAAAATATCACTTCTTAGGTCAGCATAAAAATCATTTCTTGGTGGGTTTCACACCTTGCTGATTTGTTTTTGATTGTTGGTTTCCATATCTGCTAGTTGTATTCCAATGTGGTACTCCATTAACCACTTAGCTCAACAGAGTAAACCATTACATGTTGGGTTTTTCACACCATGTTGGTTTCCATCTTTGAGGCATGTATGTGTGTCAATGTCATCCTCACTAAATCGCTTAGGTCAACAGAGTAAATCACTTCTTCGTTTGTTTTAGATTGTTGGTTTCCATCTCTGAGGCATGTATGTATGCCAATGTCCTACTCAATGAACAACTTACCTCATCAGAGTAAACCATTCAGTGTCGGGTTTTTCACAACTTGCTGGTTTTCATCTCTGAGACATGTATGTATGTCAATGTCGTCCTCACTAAACCATTTAGCTTAGCAAAGTAAACCACTTCTTGGTTTGTTTTAGATTTGTGGTTTCCATGTGAGGCATGTATGTATGTCAATGTCCTACTCGGTGAACCATTTACCTCATCAGGATAAACCATTCCGTGTTGGGTTTTTCACACCTTGTTGGTTTCCATCTATGAGGCATGTATGTATGCCAATGTTGTCCTCACTGAACCACTTATCTCAACAGAGTAAACAATTTTGTGTTTGGTTTTTTATTGTTGGATTGTATGTTGTTCATGTATGTATAAAAAGATTACAATCCGCTTCTAAGAAACCTAAGAAGCGGAAGACATCAACCCATGAAAAGAAAACAAGTGTAACACACAATTCAGTAAGAATTACATTTCGACATTCTCATTTGAAATTGTTATACGAGGGTGCAAGTAATTTGTATATATGCTAAATCAACTTTCTTGTCCTTGTAGTGCAATATGGATGGTACTAGGATTCAACCACTTTAGTCAGACAAGACATTCCAACAGAGGACAACTTAGCCAACACATTTTTGGAATGAACAACGATCCACATACGGTTGGTTCTCAATTTCAATTAAAAATTAGGTCATTCTATTTTTTTTTACTTGCATAACAACATTTAAATTTGCTTCCTTGACATTGTCCAAACAGAACACAAATGTTGAATGTGGTGACTTTGTACCGCTGTTGAATCACTGGCCACAATTGGATCAAACGCACAGGACTTCACCTATTCAACTTTCTTTGAGAATGTCACCAAAATTAATCTTTGATTTTAGTTATATGTTTCAAAAAATGGTACTTTATAAAGTGACTTCTATAAACTATGACAGGCCCTAGTGTGAAGACAAACAATCCATGCGAAAATGATGTCTGCTACAACCAACCAACCCATGAAAGGGCTTGCACTAGAGCCATGACACCCAATCATATCAACATGGAAGTTCTTCGAGCAAATATAAGCCACCCACTTCGAAGTGGTTTACTATGTTTTTGTACTTGGTTCATTGGATAGGAATTTTGAAGCCCATACTTACAAGTGCAAATTCAGCACGTGAACTTGAGTTTCTTAATGAATACAGGCAGTTGCAAGTTTTTTTCAATCTTTATTTCATTTCGTTGTCCAATGAGGTCATTATGGAGGTCCTTGTATTAAATGTATTTCACCAACATTTAACTGGTTCACCATGTGTTAATAAATGGTTCCATGAGGCAGAATTTTGCTGACAATTAGTAAAAGTGGAAAGTGTATTTTGAATACTTTCTTTCCTTTTCATGTACAATTAGGTCAATTTAAACCTCATTGCAGTTATTGTATGACACCCACACAGAGGTGGTTGCATGTATGTTGCTAGGTGGTTCAATGCGTTTGACTTTTGAAGGTCGCAATTAAATTTGCAAATTGACATATTCATGTTGAGTCTGATTGTGAATGCATACACTTGAATCAGTTTTTTTTTTCTTTTTTTAAGATTTTCCTTCCTTTTGTCCTTCAATGAGGTCAATATGGAAAGTCTTTCCAATAAACGTATGTTGCGCACATGATTTTGGTTGACTATGTCTTTCTAAGTCGTTCATTGGGTACAATAAGTACCCTAACCAAAACTACAAATTGAAATGTTCAAGTTTAATCTGTTTGGGATTGAATCCATTTCAAAGTGTTTTTTGAACATTTTCCTTCCTCTTGTGGTCAAATTAGGCAAACATCCAAGTCCTTGAGGAAAGGTATGACACCTACATGGTTATGGTTGACTATGTGTTCATTAGTGGCTCGTTGGTTACAATAAATGAATACCCTGACCAAAACTAGGAATTGAAATCTTCAAGTTCAATCTATTTGGGACTCAATTGATTTTCAAGGTGTTTTTTTCACATTTTCCTTCGTCTTGTGGTCCAATTAGACGAGCATGTCAGCCTTTAAGGAAAGGTATAACACCCACATGGTTATGGTTGATTATATGTTCATTAGTGGTTCATTGGGTACAATAAGTGAATACTCTGACCAAAACTGGGAATTAAATTTTCAAGTTCAGTCTGTTTGGGATTCAATTCATTTTCAAGGTGTTTTTTTCACATTTTCCTTTGTCTTGTGGTCCAATTGAAAAATAAGGTTTAGACCGAGTTCAAGAGGGGGGGTGAATTGAACTTAGAAAACTTTTCGCAAATATGAATTATTCTTGAAGTAGAGAATGAAAATTCTTTATTCAATCGATTGAGTTGTGTAATTCTAAACTGTCAGGTAAACAATCGATTGAGCACAGCGGAATATATCAGAGTTAAAACCAAAATTCAGTTAAACCCAGAAATCAATTAAACCCAGAAATCAGTTTACAATGTAAGATTGTGCTAACCCAGATTTAATATGTATAAACACAATCCAGTATATTACACACAATCCAGAATCACAGTTGATTATGAAAACAGATGTTCAGAGTATGATTAACAGTATGAACTGATTTTAATCCAGTTAATCTTAAAGATGGCAACAGTGAATATTGTGAGCACCAAGGCTTAGCATATGAAGCTGATGAAGACTGCCTCATGAAGAATCTGTTAGAACCAACCTGGACCAGAATTATTCAAGTGAAGACTTTGTGCCAACATGAAGATAGTTGGGTGTTTAGGTCTTGGTCCTTAGTTGGGTTTGTGTGTTGGTGATTGGCTTAGTCCTTAATCACTTGTG
>Ga0209700_101171_pt1 | contig 53467 bp, 28 predicted proteins | sample SiratroredBW_FD_187528 | JGI IMG/M metagenome (GOLD analysis project Ga0209700, IMG submission 187528) | Root nodule microbial communities of legume samples collected from California, USA - Siratro red BW (SPAdes) (version 2) | ecosystem: Host-associated > Plants > Roots > Nodule | place: USA...
TTTTTTATTTTTTTTTTTTTTTTTTTTTTTTTTTTAATAAATCTGGTTTCCAATTGGAGTAGCACTAGTTTTTTTTCCCCTACTGGCATGTGTAATTGATAATGAGACAAATGCATTCATGGATGTTGCCATTGTTGCTGTTATTAAGTTTTTTCATGTTGAAATGCTAAATTCTTGTGTGGGTTTATTTTTGGTTTTAGGGTTCAATTTTTTAATTGCTGTCTGGAAAGTGGTTGTGTTATGGAGAAGTCTGGGTATGCCTTGATTTACACAAGGATGGGCTCGTAAATCTGGCCTTTGAGAGTTTGTGTCTGGAGATTGTTTTGATAGGATGTTATTTGTGTTTAATTGTTTTCCTTTTCTTAAACAAGTTATGCAAAATGCATTTTGTTCTAAGTTTGGAAAAAACTGATGGTACTGGATACTGGAAGTGCTTTTTATTTGGTGATGTTATCTAAACCAACTTTTGCTTGTTTCTTTTTTTTCTTTTTGCATAAATCCGGTTTGCAATTGGAATAACACTAGTTTTTTTTCCCTTACTGGCATGTGTAATTGATATTGAGACAGATGCATTCATGGATGTTGCCATTGTTGCTGTTTTTTTTATGTTAAATACTGAATTCTTATGTGGGTTTGTTTTGGTTTTAGGGTTTCTCCAGGTGTGGTTTTTCCCCCCTTACTGGCATGTGTAATTGATAATGAGACAGATGCATTCATGGATGTTGCCATTGTTGCTGTTTTTTTATGTTAAATACTAAATTCTTATGTGGGTTTGTTTTGGTTTTAGGGTTTCTCCAGGTGTGGTTTGATTTACAATCTCTGATGCTGAAGAAATAATAACTTTTGAAGGCTTTGCTCTTCTGTGTGAAAAATGTTGGAAGGCGGTGCGAAATTCCCGGGAATAATAGATCTCAACAAAAATAACAACAACTACTATGATTTCTCTCAAGGCTTCTACCATAAGCTTGGGGAGGGTACCAACATGTCAATTGACAGTGTTGGGAGCTTACAGACAAGTAATGGTGGAGGATCTGTTGCGATGTCTATTGATAATAGCAGTGTCGGGTCCAATGATTCCCATACTCGCATGTTGGACCACCAAGGGTTGCGGAGGCGCGCCAATGACAACTACTCTGTTGCACATAGTGCCAATCGTCGTGGAAGAGTTACCCATGCTTTGAGTGATGATGCTTTAGCTCAAGCTCTAATGGACAACAGTTCTCCTACTGAAGGGCTTGACAATTTTGATGAGTGGACAATTGATTTGAGGAAACTCAATATGGGAGAGCCTTTTGCACAGGGAGCTTTTGGGAAACTCTACAGAGGTACTTACAATGGCGAAGATGTTGCTATCAAAATATTGGAGAGGCCTGAAAATGATCCAGCAAAGGCTCAATTGATGGAACAGCAATTCCAGCAGGAGGTCATGATGTTGGCTACCCTAAAGCATCCTAACATAGTTCGTTTCATTGGGGCATGCCGCAAGCCAATGGTGTGGTGCATTGTAACCGAGTATGCTAAAGGTGGTTCAGTTCGACAATTTTTAATGAAGCGTCAAAAGCGATCAGTTCCTCTCAAATTGGCTGTTAAGCAAGCTTTGGATGTTGCAAGGGGGATGGCTTATGTTCATGGCCTTGGATTGATCCACAGGGACTTGAAATCTGATAATCTTTTGATTTTTGGTGATAAGTCAATTAAAATTGCTGACTTTGGAGTTGCCCGAATTGAGGTGCAAACTGAAGGAATGACACCTGAGACTGGAACATACCGCTGGATGGCTCCGTAAGATCAATTACTGCTCTTTTTTTAATATTAATATACTTTGCTCCAAATACTTTTTGCTTCTTTGTTTCTGATATTGAAGGGAATATTGCTTATATTCTAAATGCTGCTAACAAACTATTGTTTATTTTTTATATCCTGTTTTTTTTTTTTTGTTCCTAATCAGTTGTTTGTGAATTGTGATCCTGAACAGAAATGGCATATACAGCTGAAATAGTAATTATGCAATTTCCTTATGAGATATATGTTTTTTGTGTACAATTTTTTTCTTTTGCTTCTGGCTTTAATATTGCCTGGCTCTGGTAAATCATGTTGTACATTTTTATAATTTTTAACTTTAGCTATAATATTTTTTCACTATAATTTAATTATGGTATATATTTTGTTTAATCACATTTTCACATTGTCTTCTTCTTATTATACTCTTTCATGCATCAAGAAGTGAGCAGAAGTATTTAGAGAAGGGGATAGTTGGGAAGAAGTGAAGTTGCAGTTTGCGTTTCATTTTGCATCAAACCAATACACTTAGTCCATAGGTGAATATTGGGTGTGCATTCATATATATAACCTATAAATACTGATATCCTGACCTGATAAATGTTTATGACTACTCATGCATCTAGTTGCCTGGCTTGTATGCAATAAGGTAGACAGGATGGTGTAATTTTAGATGACTTTCATATTCTGTTATGTTTAGTTCAAGTGAAGAAGAGATTTTGGTTCAAGAAATATGCCATAGGGCTCTCCTTTAACTAGCCTATCTCTGGGTGACCCAGCTGGTCTGACCTATATTTTTCCATATAGCTTGTATACATTTGACCTTCCCTAGACTGCATGTAAGCTTCCTGTATTGGTTTCATGTCTTAGTATATTGTTGCCTCGATAGCCTTGGGTTGAAGCATAGCAGTTTAGCAATATTGTAGTAGTGTTATGAAGTGTGAAACTGTTTGATTATGGGCATATCCTATTACGTTCCTGCATTATCTCATGCATATCATGATGCAGGTGGTCATGTCATGGTGTGTGTCAGTCATTGCATGATGAGTGAGTTATTTTTCTATTGGACATTTAATTTGTTGAGTTTTTTTAAGCACTTTCATGCTCTCTGCCTTGAAATAGATCCATTAATTAATATTTTGGTAATATTTATTGACATGTCTCCAATGTCTTTATTTGAACTGTTACACTGTTTGATTAGTTAATTTCTGTATTGGGCATATGATTAGTCTTTATCATGAATTTCAATATAATTTGATTTTTGTAATAGCCACTTTAAAAGTCATATGTAGGGTTTAATTTGTTGACTGATTTGTAAGTGCTTCAAAATTAAACTCATTTTATTAACAGTGTATTCTTTCAATTTGATCCTTCAAAATTTCTTGTCATCATTTTAGGCCTCCATAGATTTTGTCAGCAAATTAGTCTATGAAAGATTTAATTTGTTACCATATTAGTTTCCCAAATATTCTTTTAGTTATTTCTTGACTCCAATTTTGACCATGAGTTATTAATTTGGTGATGGACTAAATCTTTGAGGGACTAATTTGGTGACGGAGAGTATTTAAGGCAGGACATTGATTAGTTTGTTTCGGGTGGTAAGGGGAAAGGAGGGATTCAGATGTGTATCATTTGTAAATTGAGCATTAGTTGTTAGATATTCAGATGAATTGGAATGCCATTTGGTTATTTTTTTTTTTTTAATTGCTTTCTTATAATGATTAATGATATATTTTTACCGTTTTCTTTCTTTATAAGACTACTCTTCTCCTGAGTGAGGTATGTTGTTAGCTTTCTAGAACTAGCTGGTAATCAATATTAATTGTATGTGGGAGATTTGTGCAATTTTTGTACAGGTAATTATAATGGGTATGGACATCTCCATTCATCACACATAATATCACTAATCAAGTCGGATTCAGAGTCTGCATGTTTTCATGTTTCTGCTATGACCAAAATCCAATTATCTAACATTTTTGAAATGTAGAAATTCATAATTAGTTTTAAATGTTTTATTTGCTTGTTTAGAAGTTAATGTGGTGTAGTATTTAGATATGTTGTTTGCTGATGAACCTGCAGGGAGATGATCCAGCACAGGCCTTACACACAAAAGGTGGATGTATATAGCTTCGGAATTGTTCTGTGGGAACTTATCACCGGCATGCTTCCATTTCAGAACATGACAGCAGTGCAGGCAGCATTTGCAGTTGTCAACAAAAATGTTCGTCCGATCATACCCAATGATTGCTTACCTGTTCTCCGTGACATCATGACAAGATGCTGGGATCCCAACCCTGATGTGAGGCCACCATTTGCTGAAGTTGTTGGAATGCTCGAGAATGCGGAGATTGAGATCTTGACAACAGTTCGGAAGGCCCGGTTCAGGTGTTGCATGACTCAACCAATGACTGCTGACTGATCCTGTGAATGCAAATGCAAATGCAAAAGTCATATAAACATAGACTGGAAAATTTGGGGACAAGATGAAACTCTGGTAGTGAAGGGTTGACTATATAATAGCTTTGTGTATTTGTGTGTTTTATTTATTTCTTCTGAAGAAAAAAAATGAAAGACCTTTTGCTTATTCGGTTTCTTATTACTGAATGTCTGTTCTGAATTAGTAAAGAGGAGATGATGTATGTAATACATGCATGTTTTACAGTTATGTATAGCTTGAGTTCAGAAGGCAATGAGATCATGGGCGAAAACTTTTGCTGTGTATGTCGTTTGCACCATATCCTGGGTACTGGACATACTGCCGCCTTTTTGCTGTGTATGTCGTTTGCACCATATCCTGGGTACTGGACATACTGCCGCCTTTCCTTGGAACCGGGGCTCAATTTTAAATAGTAAAATAAATCAGAGTTATCTTTTTCTTCCTACAGCCCAAAATTTTTCTAAACATGATTTTGTTAGGTTTACAGTCCAAAATTTTTCTAAACATGATTTTGTTAGGTTGAAAGGTGGCAATTGAATCATTATGAGATTTGATTAAAATGTATATTTTCTGATCAGGTGGATCTCATTGCCATTGGCAAATGTTACTTTTTTAGGTGTCTGGCTGGTATCAATCTACTTTTTTAGATGTTTGGCTGTTATCAATGTTTAGAAACATTGATATTTCGTTGGTAGGTCCTTGATAGATGTGGCTGCTTGGTCATTGATCATCCTTCAATAGTAATACCTCTGCCTTTTTTTATCCCTACTCTTCAATCTCACATTCTTCATCCAATAATATTTACTTTTCTTTCTATCATATTCTTCATTCAATGATATTACTCTTTCCTTGTATATCTAAATATCTTTTTCATGTATTACATCACCCTCCTGTTTTCAGTCTTAACAACTATTTATTAACTGATGTCATGCCAACCTTCTAAGAAAAAGTTTAGTTAAAGGTTAAAAGTAGAAAAGAGGTAATGGAAGGGAAATACTTCTTACAAGTAAGGAAAGCACAGTTGGTATCTATCTGATCCAAGATTTTTTCTGCGTCGTTGCATTCTAGCACCATCCATCAAAGGCAAAGCGGCGTTGCATTCTAGCACCATCCATCAAAGGCAATTGTTTCCTGCATCCTAAGTTTGAACCTGCACCTTCATAATTTTCAATAATTTTCAAAATGATTATTTTCGTCCTTAGTAACTTTCAGATTACCTGTTTTGAACATTTTTGAATAAAATTTTATAACATTTTTAAATTTTAAACATATTCTGGAATACCAATTTTAAACATATTCTGGAATAAAATTTTAAACATTTTTGAATAAAATTAGTAAATTTTAGAGTATGAGAAAATTTTTGGAGTGAAATTTCTTCAATGTATGAAATACATTCTAACACAAGATTTTTAGAATATGATATTTGGAATAGACTTTTCAAAATGTATATGATACCCCTTTCAAATAATATTTTTCAGGAGAAAATTTTCAGAACAACTTCTTTGGAATGCGATATTTTTTTTTGTAGTGTTTTTCTTCTTTTCTTCTCTGTGTGGTGGTAATGGTGCAGTCACGGTGACAGTGATGAGAGCAGCGGTGGTAGGATAGAGTGAGGGAGAAACGGACGGGACAATTTGGTTATTGTATCCAATGTCAGGGGTGCAAGTTAAAAGTGACAGTGCAGTAAGTAATTAGCTCAAAAATGTGTCCCTTTTTTATGCACTTACCTTGCTGAACCTCTGATTTCTTATGCATGTAACTTTTCTTTTTTAACATATATTGGTTATGGAATACTTTAAGTATATCCTACCAAATAAAAATATTTATGATGAGACCCGGAAATCTAAAGCTACTTGACATTCTAAAGAGATGTTCATACATAAATACTCTATTTTTTATCAAACACTCGTTAAACACCAATGACATGACATATTTTATTTTATGATATTTCTATTTTAAAATATAAAAATAGTTTGAAATAAATCAACTAGGAAAATAAAAAACATTTATTATTTTATTAAATGTTTCAAGGGTATAGAAATATTAAAGGATGTATAAATAAATTTCCATTCTAATTTACTTTCAACAATGCATTTTTATATTTGACTTTTATCATTCACAAAAATAAAAAATAATTAGGTAAATTAATGGATTAAAAACGAATAAGCCTAATTTATAGTTAGAAGTTATTGTATTTTCTTATCTGAGTGATAAAACTAACATTGGGCCTTTGGCAATGCATTAATGAAAAGTGTTAACCTTATCTTTGAAAAAGATAAATCCACAATAAAATAAGATAATGATTTTTGGGATGCTCTAATAAAGTAATTTAACTAAGGGGATAAAATAGGAAGAATCTGTCAAGACAAAAAGGCAAGCATCTAATTACAATTTAATTCCTAAGAAGTAAAACAAAAAGGTATAAAAATAACCCTATCTGTTAGACTGGTTTCTCTTTAACTTCGGCAGTCCAGTAAGTTTTTTCAGCAACAAGAATCTTTTCAGGGTTGAAGGGTCCACTTTCATGATCCATTATATTGCTTTTCCATCTCATTGCATCAGCAATGGTTTTAATCTTCACCAGAATCTCCACTGTATCTCTGAATATAGCAGTACCTTCTGGCCTCAAAATTCTATCCATCTCCAGTAGTATAAGAGTAATGTTGCACCTTCACACACAAAACCACACATCATAAGACATAACCACATAACATAAGCTAGAGTGTTCATTAGATAATGTCGAAAATGTTTACCCACCTGTCCTGATATATGCTAAATACATTAGGAGCATGGATGAGATCATATGTTCTTGGATAAGTTGAGAAAGCTTCACACCAATCTTGGTATGTTCCGATGAAACCTCGTTCGTAGATTGCACCCAGTGTGTCATGGTCTGAATTTGAGGGAACAACATTCATAACCCACACTGGATATTTCGTTAATGCTGCAGCAAACCCACCAAGATAAGCATTCATGTCCATCACGTTTCTATATTTTCCCTGGTTAAGAGGAACCAGATGCTTGTAATGTACTATTCTTTCCTTCCATAATTCGTTGTCCTTTTGAAATTTCTCCTCATCGATGTTTGGTATCAAACCACTACTAATTCGAGGAGGGACTGCAAATGCACGCTGAGGCCATTTTTCTACTGCCCCCCCAGCTACTTGGTCTGGGCTGCTAACTTCTGGCAATGGAGTTATGCACTTTTCCAGATCTTGATACCTTTTCAATGCAATTAAACAAACATGAACAACCCTTAGATGCAGTAATCATAACACTATTAGTGCTATTACCAAAACCAAAATTTGGTCTTGGTAATAGTTATTTGGTTATCAACAAGAACACAATGTATTAGATATCTCAAAGAACACAAATCTATTTAAGAGATTGACTTATCATAAGAGGTGTTTTTCCATATACACAAACTAAAGCATTGAACTACTCCTACCATATTTAAGTGACAAGGTTATTTATTGTGTTGTGACATGTTAATCAGGAAAAAAATGTACCAAGATGAGATTTTGATTTTAACACACCCCACCAAAAGTAGTTATGGAACTGTATATAAGTTTAGTTGTAATAGAAATTATCTAGAGAATTACCAAGCCCTGTCAGCATTGTCGGATTGGCATATATGGGGAGTTTTGTAAATCTGTTTAGTTTGTTTGCATCCGACGTGGTTTTTAGGCTTTTGCCAAATGGCTAAGTCATCCTTCTCAATCACTTTCGTCCAACATATGCGTTTGGCCACTTCCTCAATAGTGTCTTGTTCTTGCTTCAGATCCTCTTGGGTCCTCTCCCACCCCCTCCAGTAGTGTTTCCATCGAATAGGAGGACCAGAGAGAATCCAATAGCCACCAGGCCTCAGAACTCTATCCACTTCCATCAAGTACAAACCATCTGTGAAGGGAAATTACAAACTTGATTAGGAATAAACCAAAGAGTTGCAATTTATGATTCAAGCAAAAAATGGTCCCATTTTATAGATGTACTTGGTTAATATCCAGTGAAAACAAATGGCCATAATAATATGAGAAGTGTGAATACCATTTTTTTGCCAAGGGATCAAGCAGCGAGAACAATGAGCCATATCGAAAGCCCTCGCTGGGTATGGAGTTCTCTGTGAAGCCATGACACCTATCATTGCAGGAACTCCTCTTTCCAATGCAAACTGGACCTGAGCCTCATGTGTATCTCTTGGTGCAAATGACATAGCTATGATGTCCCTTTTCAAAAGGTAAGCACCCCAACTTGCAACCTTTACAATTAGATGTGAAATAAGGAATTAAGTATAAGCAACACATTTGAATTTGATAAACCATCTACTAAAATCAACTACCCAAAGATCCAAACACTATGTTACCACAAATACACTTCAATAAACAAAAGCAAATAGTATACAGATCCAATCAGATATTGATATGATGATAATAAATTTGTTAACTTCATGTATGGAAATTAGACTAAAGAAATAAATAGAGCCACAAACATAAATGAAGATGGATTTGTCTTTGGTTGTGAGCATTAGGACTAAGGTAGAACAACTTACACCACACCCAGTATCAATTGCAGTTCTGATAGTACCAGTGGTGAGGGGAATAAGCTCATTAATGTCATCAATGTATGCATCAGCTCCACGTGGAAACATGGTACCTCCTCCAGGGAATCTGAATCTGTCACCCTCAACTTGAATCCAGTTTTGAATGGCCTTCTCAATGCTAAGCTCTTTGTGTGGAATATTGTCATACCAAGCATAATCTCTGCTTTGAGGCCATTTGAAAGGTGCCTTATATTTTGGTGGAGCAGGTATAAGGCAATACAGTTGTTCCTCCTTGCTGGGGCAATGCCTCTCCCTATACTTCAACATGTTACGGTCATATCTGCGACCCCTATCTCGATCTTGGCACGGAGTGTATTCACTAAGTGATATGTCACATGGTGGGAACTCTTGTGCCCCTCCAGAACTATTGATGTCAATTTGATGGTGGCTTTCAAAGTCTAAGTTTGTTGATGATTGAACTGCTGAATTTGCCATGCCTTGTGAAGCTGACCCAACATTGCAGTCTACTTTGGAGTAGACATCAGATTGGCTATTGGGTGCTGGAGTGTTCCTCCATGCACCCATTATGTATGATAAAATGCATAGCCCACTAACCCCTAAAATCCATGTCAGACGGTTTCTCTTTGCGTCCAACGGACTATGATGTTTTGGTGATCCATCCTTCCCCATTTTCCCTTCTGCCTTTTCACCACTCAGAAAATTTTCACATAAACAAGTAATATGACTTTGTGTTCACAACTGTTTGAGATGCATGAAGCTGCAACAACAATAACAATTGAATGTGTTAGCCTCGTATCAGCAGAGGGAATATGAATTGTGAAATTTAATAGCAGCATTCTTCTACCAAACTACCTTCAATCTAGTTTTGATATACAAGTCAACTGTAAAAACTCATTTGATAATTCTGGTCTATAAGGATTAAGAACAGAGAGTTTAAAATATTAAAGGTCACTTAAGAAGTTAACTTATTGAATGAACTATGTTGCGTCATCTACTTAGAAACTATTAAAAGTTTAATGTAAGTGAATGATCTGACCATACTTTCTATTTGCCGACAATGCAGAGTGTTTTTTGCTGTCAGAAAATCAAATTTTAAAACTGTTATTTATTGCAACTTTGGTAATCAAGGTTTAAGATGAATGTAACTAATGAGTGAAAGCTAAACTGAATGAGATGAACAATGATTGTGCTCTACTGGAAAAGATGAAGATGCCTTTAAGATATTTAGTTAATTAACCGAGGATGAATATGTATGTGTGTACATTAGAAATTAATTTTGATATAACTGCTTACTGATGAATCTTTACACCATGAGCGAACCATGTTATGCTGCTTATATATGAAACTACAAAAAGTTTAATTCATGTGAAACACCTAGTATAGTGATGTTATGCTTTCTTATTTGTTAATTGATAATGTAAAATGTTTTCACTAATATTAAACCATTTTTTTTAAGAAAAAAAATTCCTATTGCAATATTAGTAATCAAGGTTGAAGATGAATGCTCTTGTTTAGTGGCAGAAAAAAATCAAATATATTTAAAAAAAAAAACTGGAAACAGAGTTAAAATGAATATAATGATCAGACAAGGAATATTGGCAACCACTGTTTACTATTAACCATACAGAATTCATGGAAAATTCTGAAAGCTAGAGAAGAAAAACACTGGAAAAAACATGTGAGATTAAAACAGAATAGAGGAGTGATAGATTAAAGATACTTAAGTGGTTCTTCTTTTAATTATACTTTTAACAGCTTTAATTTTTGTACATGTTTCTTTGTTAAAAATATCTGGGAAGGGTGAAGGTTAAGTGTTCTATATTACACACAAACTACTCTGATATATGCTCATTTAATATAGTAATTACATTAACAAGGAAAGTGTAGAAGCAATTTGTATGAACAGTTAAAAAAGGAAAATATGAGAAAGGAACAAAAGAACACACCTCAAAGTTCTAAGTGAAATATACTGTTGATATTCTACTCTTAGAATGCAAGCTTCCTCATTTATTCTACCCTATTTAGATAATCCATAGATGACATGGTTTAGAAGTGAAGACAAAAGCAACAAAGGTAAACAGATGAAAAGAAAAGAAAAGAAAAGGAGGGTGAATCTCTTGTGAGATACCAAAGGTGGTGTTGAGAAGACTGGAAGAATGTGTAAATTTATTATATACCATGTTAAGAAAAAAAAAGAAAAAAGAAAATTGTAGAAAGAAAATGAATGTGGGGTTTGTTTGTAGCTTAATTTTGCATCTTCCATTATCCCTAACTTGTAGTTCATCCAGAGAAATGTATGAAGAAAAGAAAAAAAAAAGTTGGATTTAGTCAAGAAACCTATTTGTTGAGATGGCAAATGATGAGACATGGTAGCCTCTATTCACTCTTCTGTCACTCATTCTATAAAGATTGCGAATTGTTTGTTCCTTAAAAACTAGATAACAAACACAAATAAATTTGCATATGCAATATATAATAATTAGGTTAAGTTTTAATTTTTATCACTCTCATTCTTATCAACAATTTAATTTAATTTGGATCTTCGAATGTAATCAAAATTATTCCTTAGAGATGTAACTTTGATGCAAATAGTGTAAAAACATAAAGGATATAATTATCAAACAGTAATTAACAATACTTAGGTTCTCTTCAAATAAACTTTTTTTATAAGAATTTGTAGAAAAGAAAAGATTGATGGAGTGGGAAAAAAATAATATCGAACTTTTTTTTTTTATAAATTGAAGTAACTCATGCTATCAATTTTTAAACAAGTTAGATGGGAAAGTTTTTATAAAAGTTTAATTTAACAAATTTATTATAATTAGGAAAACTTAACTCATTTTATGTCTAACTTTAAAAAAAAAAATATGAATAAGGAGTTCTAAATAGGATCTGGATTTTACAATTTTTTAGTATTAAATAAAGGTTAGGCATGTGCAGAAAAGTTGTGAAAACTTGAATTTGAGAAAAGCTTAGCTACCAAACATTAGGAAAAGGAAAGCAACTATGAAACTGAGAATGAGTTTTCTGTGTCTAAAAGTAAGAAGTATACTTCTCATTCATGATTTGGTTTCTTTCCAACTAAAATTTAGTCATCAAAATCGGCTTTCATGCTGCCTTTACGAATTAAATGCTTCAAATATCAAAAACAAGCAAATTAGTTATACATTTTAGTTCATAATTCAAAATATCGTGTGATTTAAATTCAAGAGTGTAAAAAGTAGTTAAATTTTGACTATGAATATGTTTGGTAAAAGAATTAGTTGGTAGCTATAGATGAGCTGTTATCTTACAAGTTTATAAGTTCTAACTCTATAAAGTGGTTTATTGATTAGAAGTATTTGATAAAAGTAACTAATAAAATAATTAATATATAATGATATAAAAAATATAAGTATATAAATTTTATTATACAAATAAAACGTATTTTTAAGTTAAAATGGTTTTTTAAAAATAATTAAATTATCATCAAACTTTATAGTTTTTCTATTTATTTTTTTACAAAATTGTATATGCTTTTTTTTATTTACATAAGTCATTTATTTAAACTAATTTGTTTAACTAGTATAAATTAAATTTATTTTTTAATTGTATTTAAAATTTAAATTTTTTTATTTCTCAAGTTAAAATATTACATTGAATTTCTCTTTTAGAATTTTCGTTATACGTAATTTCAAATAATATTATATAATGAAAATAAAATAATAAATAAAAAAATTAGGGATGATAACAGATAAAAAAATAAAATATATTAAATATAAAAATAATAATTGAAGAAAAATAAATAAGGTAAAAATTTGAGAAAGAAACCATAAACTAAATTACTTCTATTTTAAGCTATCAACTAGATATTTTTGTATTAGTTAAACTAATTTATCAACTAACCAAATAAATTAATAATTAATTTATTGATCTTATTAAATATGATTTACACTGATAAAAAAATAATTAATTTTGATATTTTTAATTTTAATTTCATGCATTCAAATGATAACGTCAGTGTTTTAAAAAATAGATAATAACTAAATTATATAGATCGATATACATTTAATATACAAATATTAAATATATAGATATAATATATCATCGTATAAACAGATACCTCAAATAGTATTATATTTTAATTAGATAATTCTACTTTCTAATAAATAAAAAAATAATTTATTTATTTAGTAAAATAAATAATTGAATATCTTTTCTTTATTTTAAAATAACTAAATATTTTTTAAATAACAACTATATAATTTTTAATACCATTTTTATGAATATATATATATATATATATATATATATATATATATATATATATATATATATATATTCTTTTTTAATATAATAAAAAAATATGAATACACGCATGTCAAGTATACGTGCGCTTCCCTAATAGTTTGTAAATGAAATTTGACATAATTATTACACGTATCTCAAGTAACAATGTTGGTTTTAACAGTTAAAAAAATGTGTGCGTGGTCCAAGTCATCATTTACATTTTCTTTGTTGATGATTTTAATTCAATAACCCATATGGCCCAATAATTTATTGTTAAAAAAAATATTGTTATATTATGAGTATAGGGTATTAATCAATACTCAACAGAGCTAGTTTATGGTTAGTGTTGATGTTTGATTTGTTCCTTTGAATACCTTAGTATATGGTAAAATCCTAAAAAGTTAAGAATTAAAAAATGGCCATTTGTTGGCATGTTCAATTGGGAGATTGATCTCAAAATAAGTTTTTTTTATACCATTATTTTATAAATTTCAAAATAAGTTATACACGTTAAAGAAATTGAAATTTAAAAATGAAATGCACACGTTTAGCAAATAACATAAAAGGACTATAAAATAAGATATTATTGTTAACTTTGTTTCACAGTGAGGATTAATTCTTTTAACTTATCCTTGTTTTATATATATAATATTTTATATACTGTAAGTTTGTTTTTTTATAAAACTATATAAACAAATTAAATAATAAATGTAAATAAGATCATTCAAAACTTCAAAAGAAGAAAATGGTTGCGGTTTTAATTAAATCACAAAAAGATTTTTTTTTTCTTTTCTTCGATTATTTTATCTTTAGTCTTTGTTTGTAATTATGTATATGATTCTTCATTAAATTCTTCTTCTATAAAAAAAATTTGTTAAATTATTTTTAATTAATGATTTTTGAAAAATAATAAAATCACATTCAGACGAGAGATTTAATATATATGCATTATCATTTATCTTTTAAATTGAGTTTTGACTATATATTTTCTTTTGTAGCCAAACTCAATTTCCTTTTTTAAAGGTTAAATTCTTTCTCTTTCTTTGTATTTAACATATTTTTGAGTTTTTTTTTTAATTTGACTTTTTCATAAAAGTTCTTAGTGAATTTCATTCTAAAATTTATTTTCTTGTGTGATAAAAAAATTACATCTAATATTGGAAGTAAATCAAGAGATATGAGGAAAAATATTGTCAGTCTTACAGCATACTCAATTATATGCAAACTTAATGACGAAGATGTTTATTTCAAAACTTATTATCTTTAAGAATAACCTTAAACAAAGTTGATAAATCTTTTTATAAAATTATATAATTTAATTGTTAAAAGTTTTTACAGGTAAATTGATATATTAAAAGTATGAAAATGGCAAGATTTCATATTTCACAAATAAAAGATAATGTTTCATTAAAATTGATTGATATTAGTGGTAACCTAAATAAAAATAAAAAATAAAGTTGATTGTTTAATAACTTTCAATTTGAAAATTTTGAATTTTAGTTAGAAATAATTATTTGATATATTACCTGTGATTAACTTAGTAAAATTTTGCAATAAAAAAAAAAACAAGTGCATTGGTGATGTCATTAAATGATTGGAAGATCTTCTTTCATTTTTAAAAGGCTATATAAATATAAATTTGAAAATACATTCACTTTTGTCTAAAAAAACTTTAAATATACAATTCAATTTAAAAGAAAAAACATATAACTTATAAAAAAAAATCGATAAACACGTTGAAAGCAAACTTTTAAAAAAAATCATCTAGAATCTATTACTTGTTTTGCACATTAATTTGAACCATTTAAATATACGAATAGTATTAAAAAATTAAAGCCACTAAATAACATATTTAAAGAATTTTTTCAAACAAACATCGTAACTTTTAGAAAATTGATGAATTAGATATATTTTTAAACTACACATGTTTAGAAAAAAATTAAAATTAATAAATTAATGGACATTATTAATTATATAAAATTAAATTATTTTCTACGTACACGTGTAGTTTATATAATAATTTTAGTATTAATTACTTTGAAGAAAATAAAGTTTTTAAAACAAAAATTAATAAAAAATTAATTTTTAAAAAAATTATAATAAATTCTTATTAGTAAAAAAAGAAAAAAAAACTCATTCTTAATTATGTTTTAGATTCTTACAAAATGCTTGACGCGTCTTTTCTACCATCACAAACATGAATCTAATGGTGTCAAAGTTTCAAAATCAATCTTAACCCATTTTTGGTGAATCAATGGTAAGTTTGGATGAATTAGTCTATTTTAACATTCTAATTGTGGCTTATTTTTGTCTTTATTATTTCCATGACACCTCGAACATCGAAAATGACACCCTACCAACCTACATGATTTTGAAATTGTTCAACTATTTGTTTCTTTTATTCTGTATTATTTTAAAATACAATAGAAAAATCATATTCATGCGTGCTTTCATGAAATTAGGAATAGTACTTGTAAATGTATTCATTTCATCATTTATTTGTAATTAAAATGTTTTCTCCAAAATTTTTGTTTTTTTTTAATTTTTGTTTAAACTGGGTATAGATGAGTTTATTTGACTTAAATATGAAGTGGTGTTGACTCTTAAGAAGCTAAGATAAAAAAAAATTATAAATTTAATGTGAAACCAAGCTTTTAAGCTACTTCAGATGCATTCAAATTTTATAGAAGCTATTTTAGATAACAAAGAAATTGGTATAATAAAAATCATTATCCAAAAATTTATGGACCGCCACAGACAGCATGGTCAAAACTTTGACCAATTACTTATTGTGATGTTTGATTTTCAATGGCTTGAGATGTAGGGAACTAGGAATTTAACTTGTTATTATTTTATGGTTCAGCATTCACGGAGAAAAAACCTTTATATAAATTAATATTTATAATATAACCAATTTCAACAATATTTCAGATAAGGTGATAACCTTATATTATGTTATTTATTAAAATAGAAAATCATGAAAGATTAATATTATGTCTAATTATTTTCTCTTAAGAAATTGAGCATGTCGTCCCTAACTTGCTTTTTAAATTTAAATTATTTTTGAAAACTATACATATATTTATTATTGTTATTTTCCTCTTCAATGTATGTTTTAATTTTTTTTATAAATTGACATTTTCGTGCTTCATCTGAATCTTAGATCTTCTATGATTCTAATAACAAATTGAATAATATATTTCCATTAAAAAAAGTTAAACACAAACCCAAAATTGGACCAAGTGAATTTTGTCAATTTGGTCAAAGACATTCTTGGTTGGTAAAATAATAGTAAGATGTTGTTGAGCAGTCTAAGCTCTCGTGGCTTGGAATAAAAGGGTAAGTACAAAAAAAAGTGTTGGCATTGCTATCTCTAAGAAGGTTGAATTTGACCATTTGGTAGCTTACAATTTGCAATCAATTTTTACTTTATATTAATTAAAAAAAGTGAGTAATTGTGACATGTGTGCATTGTAACATCCATATTTTTTTCTTTAGAGGTAAATTTAAAATAATAAAAAAATTAAATAGATTACAAAATTTTCATTATTTATTTTCTTAAAAGTTTGTTCTATTTTAGATTATTTTTAAAATTCTAAAATTTAAAATTATTTGTTTTACAAATAAATTATATTTCCTATAAGTTAATAATTAGTAAATTAAGGTAGTTAGTTAAATTTTGGGTGATTTTAAGTGTTTTATTATTTATTATAAATTTAAATATTTTTTTTTAGATTTTGATTAAGAAGAAATGCTAATTATGTAGAGATTTAAAATTTAAAAGTTCAACAAATGAGTGAAAATGAATAAGGTAAGCTAAAAAAGAAAAAGAAAAAAACTCACAATTAAAGTTTTTAAGTTGAAAATGATGTCTTAATGTGTTATATGATTTGTTTCTCAATTCATCAGTATTTTATATAACTTATCTTTCATAAAAAAGAAAAAAAAAACTATCAATATTATCAAAATTCATGTTTATAACAATTCAGACAGATATGATATAAAATAGGTAAAGAATCTTAAAATTAAATTCAATTAAAAATATTATATTTCAATAAAACGTATCCCGTTATAAAAGAACAGAAAAAAAAAACTACTACTAAGATCCCCATTATAATAAGAATAGATACAATTAAAAAATATTTTATTTCCTTACACGTTTGTAATATATAATTATATTAAACAAGACGTTAATTGATAAAATAAAAAACATCAATTTTTTAATTCAAGTAATCAGAAGTTGTTTTAATTATGAATTTTAGATTAATTTCTATAAAATAAATAAATTTATTATATTTAACAGCGTATAATTATATAGGAATATAGCTGTTTATACTATCCTGAAGTGGAATTACATTTGAAAAATATTATAATATCAAAGAACTGAAATCCAGAATGAAATATTTTTGGTTTGTGAAAAATAAGATATATCAGGGTAATTTTTAAAAGTTATGATGTTTAATTTTTCTCAATAATATTTTTTCATGTGCACAAGTAAAAATATTTTTTCTTATGTTTTGTTAGGCTAATATGATGGAAGATGAGAAATGAAAAAAAGAAAAAAGTAAAAACGAATGAAAAAATAAAATAATTTTATTTTTCATTTTAATTATTATTTTGTAATTATTTATTGTTGTTATCATAATAAAATTAAAAGTCACAATATAATAAATTATATTCAAAACATAATCGCTAGTTATAATTTTAAAATCAATATAGATATTAAAAAATTATTGACAATTAATTATAATAAATGAATTTAAAAATGATATAAACATTAATAAACTATTTATAATATAATTCGTTATAAGGAAGTCAATATCACTTATTATTCTTTTCATTCTAGAAACGTCTGACTTGTCTTATTCTCACAATTCGATTTTTTTTTTCACTTTTAACAAAAATAAAAGAAACTGCAAACCGTCTTTTTCACCTTTCCCCTAAATATGTCTTCCTGGGAACCAAACAAAACGTTAACAAAGTTTTTTTTTTTTTTTCACATAAATAATAAAATCAAATTTTATATTAGTCCTGACAGAGCTACCTTTCCAGTCTAGAAGAGGTCAATAATAAAAAGTATCGTTTATTTAATAAGTATACAAATTCAAAAATATATTTATTTAAAAAATAATTAAATATTTTTAAAAAAATATAACATTACAGGTTATTGGTTTCACGATTAACTAAGAATGTTAGTAAATTTGTAATTTAGATTGATATATAGAGATTATATTTCATGAAAACTTTCATTCACTATTCTAAAAATCTACTAAATAAAAGAATAATGAATAAACAATAATTTCAACTTTTCAAAAACACATGAGAAGAATATTATGATTCTTTGCTACAAAGAAAAAGAAAAAGAATGGTAAGAAAAGGAGATAATATTTGTTGATTTATATCCATATGTTGATTTTACAATTATATTAAAAATTATTGTCTTAAAATAACTCTATAAATGGTCGTTATAAAAATAGAACATTTATCTATCAATAACAAACATCACTAATTGTCTTAAATCAAAACTATAAAAAAATAATATGAAAATAAATAGTACTTAAGTATTATTGTTTTACTATAAATTTGGGAAATAAAAAAAGTCTTATATATTTATTTATTTATTGAGAGAGTAAAATAGAATGATCGATGAAACCTAGTAATATGATAATTTCGATTTTAGCTTCTACGCGTGCTTTAATATTATTAATCTGATAGATGTATTGAAATTAATCTGAAAAAATGTTAATGATTTGTGGTTTTGAACTATCTTTAATTATTTTGAGTATGTGTGCATTTCATGGAGCTAATAACTATGTTTGAACTTGATAGGTCGATTAGAGGATTAGGACCTAATCTTGAATGAGTTGTCAATTTTTTTTTATAATTTTTGTTTGTTTATCTTTATTTAATACTAAGTTGTTGGGATTATTGCTTAAGCGATTATGTAAATACCTAAACCAGTTCTTATGCAAATATGATTTCATTTAAGGCATAGTGTTATATATAGGATAATTAACTATTATAAGTATGGAGCAAATAAATTTCTATATAATAAACACTCTCTTAATCCACTAATGATATAAATCACTATATATACTATATATGTACTAAGACAATAGATGATAAGAAATTTAGACCAAATGTTAATATGTGACAAAATATGTTAAATTAAAATCTTCATTAAAATAATAATTATATTTTTCTTATTTTGTGGCTATTTATACTTAGATAAGATATCAAATATACAATAAATAAAAATGATAACAAATAGAATTAATTAATATGTAACATAAGTGTTAAAAGTACGTTGAGATAAAATGGACGTTACACATTGTGTTCTGGTGTTTGATTATGAATGAAAATAAATATATAAAATAAATAAAATATAACGGTCAAGATTTGCAATTAAAGTATTTGACTTTTTGAAAGTAAAGAAATATATAAAGTAAAAAAAATAATAATAAATGATGTATTTATTATTCATTCACAGCCAAATAGATAATAAGTTAGTATTAAATATATTTGTATTTTTCACTTAAAAGAACTGATTTGATTTTTTTTTTCATACAAAAGTAGGTATATATGATATATTAATAACCTGAAATCAAACTTGGCAGGAGACTTTTAATTAATGACTATATTATTGTTATTACAAACTCTTAATTCTGTCGTATTTTTGTATGGTTAATTGGAATAGGAGAATTGTCATTTTAGATATTCGTAAAGTAAGTAATTGAAGTGTAGAAAAAAAAAAAAGAAAAATATTTGTGATTGACAGAAGAAGAAGGAGAATATTAGAATAAGAAAATTGTGGAAGGCAATGAAGGTGGAGCGAAAGTGGAAAGAAAGGTATCTGATTCAATTACAGAGAATGGTGTGTTAGTTATCGTTCATTAGCACGGAATTGGAATCAAACAAACAGAGTGGAAGTAAGAGAAGACTCAGTCAATTGTAATTTTCATAAAAAATTCCAAACTCATCATTCATTCAAGTCTTGGACACGCACACAACGAGGCAATCTTTTCTTTTCTCTTCTCTAATAATACTATTATTTTTTAGTTTAACTAAATAACAATAATAATATATTTTTTTTCATTTTTTCAGTTTGTTTAACCTTCTTTGCCGTACCACAAAGTGGTGGGTGTGGGTAGGTATTCCTGTGGATGCACAGTGCAGACTGAACAAACAAACACAGCGAAGATCCCTATGAAAATTGTTTCGATTTCTGGATCAAGCTCCTATTTTGAAGATAACCAAGGTCAGCAAACATCCCATGTTTTCCTTCCCCTCTTTGCCTCTTCTCGCTTTTCTACGTTTCATTCCCCAAATCCATGTTTTCTCTCTTTCTTAGGCCCCCTTTTGTTTCTGTTGGATTCGCCATAACTGTTCCTGATTTGTGTGCTTTCAGATACCCTTTTCCCCCAATTGAAGTAAAATTCATCCCTTCAACTCAGAATTGTTTGTTCATTAAGAAAAGAATCTGCTTGAGATTAGAAGTGGGAAAGGGGAAAGGTGGGATATGGAAGGGGGAGAGGATCAATTTTATGATACTCGTGAGGAATTGTGTTCTGTCTCTGATGGGGGTTCGGATAGTTCAGAATCAGATGAATCTAGTTCTGGTAATAACGGACATGTTACTAGGCACAAGGTTTGGGTAAAAGACCTTGAAAGTGTTAACCAGAGACGCCTCAATTTCTTGAGATGGATGGATTTGGAGTCTGATTTGAATGATTCAACCAAGAAGGGAGAGGAGTTTGGAGATCAACCTTGTGGGATTGACCGAATCACTGCAACAAGTGGGGCGGTGCTGAGGACTTCTCTTGCTGTTGAGGAGGGTCTTCCCTCAACCTCAAACCATATTGTGTTGGATTCCTTGTCTGGTGAGGCTTCCGGTTCCCGAGAAAATAACGAGAATTCGGCGTGTATGATTAGGAATTTGGATGATGGAACACGGTATATTGTGGATAAGCTGGGTGAGGATGGAACTCTTAGTACCCTGCGTGTTTTGGGTTCAAACCAATTGATTAGCTTGGAGGAGTTTCAGAGAAATACTTTGCCTTCATCGATGGTTCGTAGACATTTGCAGAGAGATGCTGAGAACACAAGGTTGTTGGGAGTTGGAAAAAGAAAAATGAAGAGGGGTTGGCTAAGGAAACTGGATTCTATTGCTTGTTTTGTTCATAATCAAGGGCTTGATGAAACTAAATGCAAAGACTGTGATTCAGTGGATAAAAGTGGGATACAAAGAGTTCGAGTTCATTCGTATAGGAAGCGGTTTAAGGAGCTTTCATCCCTTTACACCGAGCAAGAGTTCAAAGCACATGAGGGTGTTATTTTGACAATGAAATTCAGTCTTGATGGAAAATATCTGGCTAGTGGTGGTGAAGATGGCATGGTACGTGTGTGGAAGGTGGTTGAGGATGAGAGATCAAGTGAACTGGACATTCTGGACAATGATCCGTCAAATATATATTTCAAAATAAATAATTTTTCATGTGTTGCTCCCCTTGGTGTAGATAAAGATAAATTAGTGAAAACGGAGAAGTTGAGAAGATCCCCTGAAGCAACCTGTGTGATTATCCCACCAAGGACCTTCCGTATATCGGCAAAACCTTTGCACGAGTTCCAAGGTCACAGTGGTGACATTTTGGATCTTGCTTGGTCCAAAAGAGGGGTTAGTTTCCCATACAAAGCATGATCTTATTTGTATTCTTATATCTTGCGCTATCTTTAAACTTGCTTATCATTTAGTTTTATATAAAATCGAACTTATTATTGTATACATTCTTCTTTATATGTTGTAGTTTCTACTGTCATCCTCTGCTGATAAGACAGTGCGCCTATGGCATGTGGGAGTTGACAGATGTCTTAGAGTTTTCTCCCACAATAATTATGGTGAGTCTCTATTCTGATACATGATTTGCATAATATTGGTTGTTCTGTAATGTGTTCCTCTATTTTTCATTTTTTTGCTGATAATAGTTTCTTACTTTTGCCTTTGATGCAGTGACATGCGTCAATTTCAATCCCATCAATGATAATTTTTTCATCAGCGGCTCAATTGATGGAAAAGTGCGCATCTGGGAAGTTGTTCACTGTAGGGTCAGTGATTACATTGATATCAGAGAGATAGTCACAGCTGTGTGCTTCCGTCCTGATGGAAAGGTCTGTTTCACTATACATTTACTGTGAAAATTTGTGGCAGGAAAATATCTTCTGTTTTGTTCCTCAAATTTGTTTTCTCATTCTTTCAGGGCACAATTGTGGGCACCATGGCAGGCAATTGTCGTTTCTACGATATCCAAGGTATGCACATATTGGGATCGATAACTGTTAATATTTTAAATTGAAGTCTTTTAGAACCATAACAAAAAGTGCAATTTAATTTGGGCATTTATTAGGTTGTTTCCCCTTTATTCGAGAGCAATTTTTAGTTGCTGATCGTCAAATTCACTGAATGTCTTTTGTGGACATAGAGGGGCATCGTCAACTATCAAATGCTCTCCACGTATTGTGATCATTAGCTAAAGTTATTTAGGTTATTGGTTTGTTGGTTCAGTCTACGTTTAGTGTGAGTGATTATTAGTTGTATATTGCTCTTTGTTCTGTATATATTCTTAGGCCTGCAGGTCAATATTACTTTGAGTAGCTCCATTGTATTGAGGATTGGTTAAACTTATTTTGTTGATATCTCTTTTTATCCTTTTTAAGGATTAATTATCCTCGTTTCCCTTTGTTATGTTTTTCTCCCAGCCTTAATACATCTCTTCTCTCACAAAAATATAATTATGGACTTACACTGGTTGGACAACTATGAGGTCGATGTGCATATGGTCAAACTATGAATTACTGTTTGATTATTTTGATGATAGATTCTGCCTGTGGTATATAGAAGAGAGTCCACACTTAAACCATCGCTCTCAAAAAGGACTATGAGTAGCAGCTTCTAACAATCTTTATATTTTTGCATTCTCTTGTCTAGATAATCATCTGCAATTGGATGCTCAGTTGTGTTTACGAGGAAAAAAGAAGACATCAGGGAAAAGGATCACTGGCTTTCAGGTTGGTTACTTCTCTCACTCTCTTTCTGGTTTGGTACCTGCTTTTCTGTGCCACCCTATACCAAATTATTGAATACTGATCATTATTAATCATTTAATATGTGAATATTTTTTGCAGTTTTCACCAACTGACCCAAGCAAATTATTGGTTGCTTCTGCTGATTCACATGTCTGTATACTTTCTGGAGTTGACATAATCTACAAATTCAAGGGTAGGTTTATACATGTTTACCGTATCTGAAAAATCTTTCTGAAGTGCATTTGGGAAATATAGTACATGAATTATTACTTATTCCTCTTCTTTGCCTGCAGGCCTAAGAAGTGCAGGTGAGATGCATGCTTCCTTCACCGCTGATGGGAAACATATCATCTCCGTTAGTGAGGATTCAAATGTATGTATCTGGAATTACACTGGCCATGATAGGAGTACTTCCAAAGCAAAGAAAATCTGGTCTTCAGAGAGTTTTCTCTCCCACAACGCAGCAATCGCTGTACCTTGGTGTGGCATTGAGTCAATCCCAGGAACACTCTTATCCCCTTCTCTAGGAGAGGATGCAAATCAGAGGTGTTCACTGCCTTCACCGGATTGTTTCTTCTTGAGTAGGGGATTTCTGTCAGAGTTGATCCCAAAGGTTTCTGCAACATGGCCTGAGGAGACACTTGTGGACTCAAGCCAAACACAAACTGTTGTTTCTCCTACAATGTGTAAATCAGAGTACAAGTTCTTGAGAAGTGCTTGCAAGGGAATGTCTAATTCCCACTTGTGGGGCCAAGTAATTGTGACAGCAGGTTGGGATGGATGCATAAGAGTGTACCAGAATTATGGATTACCTGTTCGTGGCTGAAAACAAGGTTGGTTTAGGCTCATTTGTTGGTGCACTCTAAGGTTAGTTGCTATGCTCACATAGCAATAGAGGGTTCTTGTACGCAGTGGAATTTGCTACAATGCAAAGCTTCATTGTTTTCAAGTGTAACAGTATAGCAGCCAGGGCAATGCTTCAGTAGCTGATTGGGGATTGCCTTCACATGATAGTATTCTTTATACCAAGTCAATATCAATTATATGATTCTTTAATTTTTAAGGACTGTTGGTTGAGAGAATTGTAAGTTTCAGTTTTGCTGATGGTCCTGGTCGAAATGTAATTCATGACCATGTGTATATACAGAGGATTGTATTCTATCTTAATTTATACAAGATTTTTTGGTTTACAAAACCTGAACTCAGGAAATGCATATTGAGTTTGTGCATGTTAAAATAGCCAGAATGAAAAAACACAGAAGACTATCTTTCTTTGAAATTTCTTTCAATACTAAAGTGCAGCATTTTGAACTGCTATCCAAACATGTGTCTAATTGCCTGAAAGGTAGCAAGTTGTAGTAATTGATCTCATATTTAATGTTTTATATTTGATCATTTATCTTATTTTTATTTGAAAAATCGTCATATAAAACTAAAATGTCATCATTATATCTAGATATGTATTGGAAGACAAGACATTGTTTAAAGAAGATTCTAAGGGGTGAATGGTTTAAAAGTTATAACATGGATAATATTTTGTCTCTAATACTAGTTTCCGCCACAAAAACTTAACGAACGATCTTGTCACCCTTTTGTCCCTTGGATCATTTTGATGTGCATAAAATTCTTGTGATAGTTGTTTTCCACTGCAAACTTATAATCAGGAGACACATGTCATTTGCATAAAAAAAGTAGATAAATGTCAATTGCATGTAACGTAATGGATGACACTGTTTTAAGCAACTAGTATTACTTTCTATAAGGTATAAGTAGAAAAGATGCTTGTGAATTCAATATTTCCCTAATATAAAAGTTGATGGTTTATCCTATTTTTTATGCTCACATGGAAACTGTAGTGGCATTTGATGAGTGCAGTGTCAACCAAATACTATTTTTTTTAGAAGGAACACAAAAAATCAGAAGTGGATCTAATCTTGAGAAGACCTAGGAAGCATTTGTTTCATGAGTCAATCTTTGCTTGCAGCTGTGATAGTGGTGGTGAATAAACAAGTATATGGTATTTGACAATTCAGATATTTAAATTTAGTTTCATTTGATAAACTTTATTCTTGTAATAAATGAGTTCAACTGTGTTGCACTTTAAAGAGTAGTTCAGACTTATCTTCGACAACTTAATCTTGCTTTTTTGTTTTTTCTTTTTATTGTTTATTTTTCACGTGAATTTAATGTACAGAGGACACATTCAAACACATTATTATTCTGATCATTTTTTATTCATTTAATATTTAATTCGACTTTACGATTCAGTTTGTGAAATTAAATTGAAAACAGATTAGTATAAGTAAAACACAAAGTGATATAAATAAGATTTATTCCTGTTGATTTGACTTGATATTCAACTTTAATGCTAAATTTGGTAGGACTAATACAGCGGAAGGGAAGCCTGCACATTTAAATATGTAATCAGGAACTATATGGTATATATAAATTGGATTTGACAGAAATTATAATCAAGAAACCAAAAGTCTTAATTGTGATTATTATTATAAAATAAAATTTAAATACTTTTTTAATAATCATTTACCAAATTGTAATTTCAGAATAGAGTTTAATAGCTATGTACTATTAATTTAAATAATTATATCATTAACAAATAAAAAATCATTATTGGTATGAATTTTTAAATAATTCCTATAAAAACAGTAAATTTATCATATATGATAGTTTAAAATTAAGTAATACAATGCAAATTTGTTTCATACTATTTTTTCTTAGGAATTTCAAACCAAATAACAAATATAATATAAATTACTTAAGTTAATTTTTATCATAGCAATTACTTGAATTTAAATTCCTATATTTATATAAGTCGTATGAAATATGAAATTCCAGGAAATACTTAGACTAATTAATTATTATTGTATTTAATGGGATTAAAGATCCATTTACCCAAAATCTTCTCTAATAAATTAGAAAATGATGTGCAACGCGCTTAGGGAGGACCCTTACGTCATTGTCATGGCAACTCGTCAACATAATATAAGTATATGAATTAATTAAAAGTGTATATTTAATTTAATGTATGTTAATTTTTTAATTATTTAATTATGTGCATGGAATTTTATGAATACTATTTATGAGTAATATGATTAGGAAATAGAATAAGATTTGTTTTGGACTATGATAGAAATTAAATAGGATGAAAAAAAAAAGTGAGGTTATTAACAAGTGGAGTTACAAATAGGAAGTGGGTAAATTTCTTTGTTCTAAGAAAAGACTTGAATACATCCTTTATACATTCTATATAAATACGTAATTATGCTTTTTTTTAGAAACTTTTTCCACTTTTAATTTATAAAATCGTCGCCTTATTTTCCGTGTTTCAAATATGTGTATAGAAAATTATAAAAACAATTTCAACTGTCTGAGTTATAGGGATTGTGATACATATTTAAATATACTTTTCTGACACATCTTATTATTGATCGGAAAATTATTATTTGACACCAACACTTTTCTTTTACCAACTACTTAACAGTCCATTTTAATAATAAAATATTATATTTAAGTAATAATAAAAAACTAAAACAAAAATTTGAAATAAAATAATAATATATATACATAATTATAATATTATCATATAATACGTTGTAATGTCTTAATTGAATAAATTTTATTGAAATTTATAAAATTATTAAGTACTCAAAGATGAGATATAATTTTATTTTTTTTTAATAAATTTTAATAATAAAAATATATATTTACATTATGTCAGAAGATTCTCACTGCTGACAAAAAAAATATATAGTTCACTTGCATCCTTATTCTATAAAACAGCATGCTCATATAGATCGTTAACTCTATTAAAATACTTTAAATGTTCATCTCAATAACATTATTTTGGTGAATACTCATCTCAACAAAATCAATACCATGAATTAGCAAAAGAAGATAAATAATGAAGTGGATGAAACTGTATACATAGCATATCCATGAACAGTCATTAATGTAGATCCCTTCATCTTTCACTCATCTTAATGGAATATAAAGGCATAAAGTGAAAGTGGTATTTCTACTAATTATCTTGTTTTCTTTATCTTTATGTTTTTTATTTTTTTATTTATTAAAAGAAACGTTGTAAGAATTGATGGGTTGTTAAAAGGGATCCGATCTTTACTAGAGAAGTAAAAATAAAATTATTAACAATAATTCTAAATAAATATAGGTTTTTCATATTTTTAAATTTATGAAAATATTCAATAAAACTATTTAATATTTCTTAATTAACAACTTCTTCAAACTCGTTGTGGTTGATAAAAATATGAATAAATTGAAGAAAGAATTTAAAAAGAAAGTTCAAAACAATGAGTCAAGTCTATGAAAGCAGGTTTAGTTGGTCAAACCAGGCTTCTATTTTACAAATATGTAAAGTCTTATTTAAGATGAAAACTTTATTCAAGAACAATTCATAAACTTGAGATATAACCTAATTTTAATACATTTTTTAAATATAATTTACTTAAATTAGACTTCCTATATGCATAAAAAATAATAAGCAATCATAAGACAAAGGGTGAAAAGAAAGAAATTAAAATGCTCACAAAGTTAATCTTCCAATGTCTGAAAAACAATTAAGCATCTTTAATAAATGTACTAAGTATTTTTAAATAATCAAAGTATCCATTGGTAAAATTTATATTAAAATAGGACAATATTTTTTTTCTTCTCTTTGTTATGTGAAAGGAAAGAAATTATAAAAAAAAAAAAGAAAACACGGAATGGGACAACTCAACTCGAGAGGAACCAACCTACATCAAACCAACAAATGCAAATGAGTTTCTTCATGATATTTGCTAAATTTAGAATTAATAAATACTAAATAAAATCAAAGCAAGGCTGTTGACGTTTTAATGCATTTTTATAAAAAAATATATTAGGTTATTTTCAAAGATTCTTCTTTCCCACCAACATTTTAGTTACTAGATCATTAATCAATTGCCCAAATTAATGATTTAAATAATATGCTTAGACAAAACAAGAATGCCAATAAATATCTAAGATTGGGCCATGTTGGACCATAAAAAAATGGGCCACAAGAGGTTGATGGAAGGTATTGGTGCTATCATATGATATGATGTGGATAACGCAATCTAATTTGGTGCACTCATTGGATAGGTGCCAAATCCAACATAACATAACCATCCAAGTGGATACTTCAACTTCCACAAGTTTTGAAAAATATTTTAATTGATTCATTTTAACATTACTCATTTTATTTATACTTTATTCCAATTTGCATCAATCTTTATATTTACAGTAGATAAAAAGAATACATCTACTAAGAAATTGATATTATTTTAGCAAAATCATTTCATGTTTATTATTATTCCTGGTATATGCAAGTTATAGGTTATAAATTTTGTTCTTCACAAGCCAATAAATATATAATTTTTTTAAAAATTTTTTATGTGATGTTAATTTTGTGTTATATAACTGAAATCGCGAGTTCAATCGGACTAGCTCAAGGATAAATCTTATCCAAAAGTAGAAGTTATGCCTAACCAAAACTAATCCTGCTAAGAAAAATATTTCTTCAAAATTTACTAACTTTCGGTCTTAATTCGTTTAGACTTTATTATTATTAAAATAAATAAATATATTATTAGATTTTTTTATGTGGGTTATCCAAGGAGAGTAGTTTGAATTGAAGTGTTTCTATTCGATAATACAGAATCACTCAAGTTCAAATCATGGCAGTATAAAGGAAATATTGTTGAATTTGTTATACTTACTTTAATTCTTTTAGATTTTAGTTAATTGTTATCAATAATATGTTATTTAAATGCAGGAGATCCACTCATGATATTATGTCCTTATCGAGAACAGTTAGATCATTTAGAAAAATAGGAAGTTTATCGTAGTAGTAATATTTAATGTAGAAGCAAAATATAGAATTATGACTTCGATCACATGGTCCAAAATTTGTTTAAAAAATTGAGATTTGGAGTTCGCACAAATGATTTTTATATATGATGATTAAGTTGTCTTACATATGTATTTAAATTCAATATTTTATGAGAGGATTAAATATATTGAGGTAGATTGTGACTTTATCTAATAAAAGATTGCACATAGAAAAATTACCACTTAATTTGTTAACTTTAATGATCAGCTGACATATATTTTCATTAAAATTGATTATTTTTGTAATTGAGTTTGGTTCATATAATTTATATACACCAACTTAACTTAACTAGAAGTATTAAATGAAACTAATATATAGACCCTGTTTATTTTTTCTATTTGAGGCACATATATACACATTTTTTATTGCGATAGGCAAAAAAGATTATTTTATTTATTATTGTATATCTCAATTATGTATATATATATGATTTTGCAAAAGAGAAGTACAATTTAATTTAACATGATTTATGTTTTTAAAAATTAATTATTTTTTAAATAAATAGATAAAATTCAAATATATCGTGATATTAGAATAATTTTATTAAAATAAGCAGTGCAATATTAAATGGAACAATGAATAAGAAATTTCATTTAAAGTATTATGGGTAAAATACCATAAAAAATGTGTGATGGATGAAAAGAAAAAATAATAATAAGGTTATAAAGTGACGCGAGAACTGATAATAAAATCGAAAAGTTATAAAATAATAACGAGTTGATAAAGTGACAAAGATCACTCACCCACAAAAAATCTTTCCCAAGCCAATTTTGTTTAGAATTCCCTAAAACCAACCACTACACCTTTTTCTTTACACTATTTTTGATTTGTTTCCTTGGAAGATTTTCGCCAAGGCACGGATCCACCTCCTAACTTAACCCACCTTCCAAAATATGAATTGCAAAACCCACGTTAAAAGTTGATGACTAAGCAGTTTCAAGGATTCTTATTTCTAGTGCATCATCTTAAGTCTTATTCTATCTTATCATAATGTTTTATTACATTATTTAACAATAAACTTTAATCGACTATGATTGTCAAACCTCTCTATAACATCGCCAAATTATTTCTTGGAACCTACATTATTACATGATAATACAAATAAAACGATTTTAGTAATTAAGACGTAAATGCTTTAAAATATGTGTAAATATAATAAGGAGAGACAATAAACAAATAGCTTAAATCAACATATTAAATTTATACTTAAAGATTTTAATTTATTTTTTAAATAAGACAAATTGTACTTACACAATTTTAATATACAAAAGTTTGTACAACAAATAGAAATTAAAAAGAAAAGGCAAAAGGGTGGGATGGGATGACATGATGAAGAGAGAAGGAAAAACGGTACTACAAAAATTACTTTATTTTTTGTATATCATTAATATAAAGTCAACTGATTTAAAGTAACTTTAAATATAACTTTTAATTGTTATTATAATCAAGAAATTTATCATGTATGAAAGAAGTAATTATATAATAACAATAATATAAGTAATTATACTGACGACGTTGTTATTAAATTTTACACTATTTAATACATAACTTTTATTAAATAAGTAGCATATCTCTTTAGATAATTAGTAGTTTAATAAAGACTTTTTAAAGAATATGATATTATTGGTGAAATGGTCCTAAGTTGATTAGTTGAATAGCACGAGTGACCAATCACTCGTCCATGGATTGCTATGATTAGTTTAACAAAAAATGTAGTTGCAAAATTATTTTTCTTCAGAAGCACGCTCTCTCTTCCACTGGGAGCATGTTAGTAGGTCCCACGCAAATACCATGAGAGAAAGATACTCTTCGAAGAACAACCACCACATGGGCAACCAGACCCATGTTCTTGTTCTATTACTTACATGTTTTCTTCTATTTACAAACTCTGTTGTCCACTTATAATAACTCCAATCGAACTTTCTCGTATAATTTTGTATTATCCCCAGATACACAAGTACAGCTACATCACAGAAACAGAACAATAAATAAACAATATGTACAATTAGAGTTTTCCTGGCACTTTCATTTCTAATCTAGCTAAGATCCAAGTTCAACATAACCCAAGCTCCATAATCATTGTATCATCATGGCAACCCAATCTAACCAGCATCTAAAGCAATCATATTTAGACTTTTTCTTGCAACATTAAAATAAAACCAGGAAGTTTCCTTTTGTTTAGCCTAAGTGATGATCAAAATAATTATACATGACATAGTTAATTATATTATACCCTAGATATCTATAAAGATCATATGTGCAATATTAACCCTTCCTATCATTATCTTAGACTCTGTCAAGAGAGAGTAGAACACTATTAGGGTTGCTCTCTCTCCAGACTTACTTCGTGTGTGTTTTGCGGTGTCCCAAGAAACTTCAAAATTCAAGGTGCTTGAGTAGGTCAAAGGCAGCTTTTGGACCCCTAGAAATCATGAATTCAGAAGTGGCCCATAACCTTGAGGCTTCAGTTGAGTTGGTTCCCAATTTTGAGGTTGAGGTTTCGTTGCAGTCAGCAAAGTATTTGCCGGAGACATCGAACAGCCTCGGATGAGTTGCCACATAACATGTTGTAGCAGCTGCCTACATTTTCATTTGCGTTGAGCAGATCAGCACTAGAGTGTTAAAGGCAACGACAAAAAAAATACTTGTATAAAAGAATTAAACTGCTTATTTATAACATTACATTTTCAATTGTCATTATCAAAATATCTCATTAGGAAGGACAGCACAATAGGCAATAATGAGTCATGATGCATGCATACACTATTTTTGAATTTACATTGAATATAATTAATTACCTGAGGAATGGTCTTTAAGAGCTTGGAAGCCAAAAAGAACACTAAATCTGCAAATTTATTTTAGAACATGAAAGGGAAAATGACAAAATCAATGACCATCATCATACAAAAAATAGAAGCTAAATCTATCACCCGAAAAGAGAAAAAGGAAAAAAAACAGCAAAGCAAGATTGGCTTGTTTGTTAGGTTCCAACCTGTTAGTAAACCCTCACGCTCCCTGGTTAGTCTGGTTCTCACAATCCCAGGATGAACACAATTCACAGTCACGTTGGCCCCCATTTGCTGCAGAAATCACTTAATTTATTAATATTTTATTGTGTCAAACAAATAAAATATATAATATAAACCAATCAAGTAGCAAGAACGGGGTTAAAGGAATCCAATTCCTGGGAAAAACATGATTACTGAGTAGGGAAACAAACAAATGTGACTTTTCGAGATGGATAGGATCACAGAGAGATATTGCATTGCATGTGAATTAATTAAATAATAAAAGAGGAATGATTATGAACATAGCAAGTGTCTGTTCTACCTGGAGTCTACGTGCAAGCTCCTTGGTGTGGAAAACGTTGGCGAGCTTGGAAAGAGCATAAGCACGTGTGGCGTCGTAATGGCTGGGGGACACAAGACAAATTTCAGTCCAAAGATGCGTGCAGTGTTCACAAACACGTATACATCACGTTCAATCATTTCAACTTAAATTGACTACTTTTTTTTTTTAATTTCAAAAAACACAGTATTGTAAGCAAGAAACTAAAAATGATTGTCACATCTCACAACAACACACTCGTGCTGTTGTTGTTATTGCCACCTTTTGTTACGGCTCATAAGAGCCAGATACGAAATCGCATCGCCGGAAAACCACCCGTGGATGCTGGACGACACGTTCACTATCCGACCCTGCACTCCTGTCTCCTTCGCGGTTTCCGCCATCGTCTTCACCAACAACTTTGTCAACAGAAAATGACCTAAAACAAGCATTTCCTTCACTAATTAATTAATTAATCTTACATTATTGCAATTAATTATTTCTAAATTAATCACCTAAGTACTTCTTCAATTTAATTAACACTTAATTTAGTTATTTTCTCACCTAGGTAATTAGTGGCGAAGGTCATTTCAACTCCGTCTTCAGAGATAGCGTGTTCATGCGCAAACTTTCCGGCGTTGTTTCTAATATTCATTCAAATTCAGGGATGAGAATCCTGAGAGTGATTTCAACATATTTTTTCCTTTTTTTTTAGATAAAAATGGAAATAAAATAATTGAAAGCACGAAACAAATTATTGTTTTATATACATGAGAAGATGGAGAGGCAAACCGAGAGAGTGAAACTGATTTACGAAGCTTCTAACAGAATTGAGAGAACTGAGATCAAGAGCCATAACAATGATCTCCGAATCAGGACACTCCGATACTATACGCGCTTTCGAGTCTTCCGCAGCTTTCACGCTACGCGCCGGCAGAATCAGCCTCGCTCCACGTTTCGCTAACACACGCGCCGTTTCAGCTCCGATTCCAGACGTAGCACCTGATAAATAACATCGCATATAATTTATTTCCATAATTACTTATGAGAATACATTAATTATTATAAGCAGTTACGGAAATAACTTACCGGTGATGATGGCGGTGAGGGAGCGGAGATCGGCGCGGTTTTCGGTGACTTGTTCGGCGGTGGATTTGGAGCCGAAGCCGCTTGGACCGGCTGAGCCGAGAAGGTATTTAAGTGTGTCGATCATGTTAGGATTTGGAGTGAATGTTGGAGTGGACGTTACTCCGAAGAGTTTTGTGAGTGGTGGAAATTAAATAAAATTGTTGTTGTGATCCTTCTGGTTCTGGTTGTTTTTGTGGTGATAGAGAAAAAAGAGGGGGTTTAGGACTTGACTTTGGGATGTACTGTAAAAAAGGTGATACTCTTTTTCACTGTCAGGTTTAGCAGATGCTGCTACTGCAATATACAGCTCTGCATTAATGTGAATGAAAGAGAGAGAGAAGCGAAAGAGGTTTGGCGTACGTGGTGAGGAAAATAAAAAGAAAGAAAAGTGAGAGGGGAATGATAAAGAGGAAAGGGAAAGAGGCGTGAGCGTGATACTGATACTGCCACCAACAGAATGGTTAAAGGGTACACATGAAAAAGAAGATGCACAAACATATACATTATATATATATATATTAGATTTTTTGGACTTACCATTATATATATTACTGACACTTGCTGAGGAAGGTAGACTACAGAAAGAAGGAATCGAGGAGAGGGGAAAAAATGGAAAGAAAAAAAAGTAAAAACAAACACAAGGTACTACATACAGGGACACATTTCTCGCGAATGTACTATATAGAATAAAAAATAGTTTACCTTATTTTCTATTTATATCCTAATTTAAATGTTATATATAATGTGACTTGATAGTCAAAATAACGATAAATAATATCTTAGAATATTATTTAATCTTAAAAAATGATGTGCAGGAGTGTTTGGGATGAGCTTTTGCTTTTGCGTGGAATGTGTGTGCCAGGGAAAGACACCGATGAGATATAGTGCTTTTTATTTCTTGGCACCTCTCTAACCTTTCGTCACCGTGGCTAATCTGGTTATCATTCTACCCATCTTTTACCCCTACATTATTTATACAATAAATTATATATTTTAAGAGAGAGTAAAAAAAACTTAAAAAAGTGATCATGTGTGTAAATAAGTTAGAAAAAAATATTATAGAAACTACAGTTATGATTTAATTATACCAAATCTTAACTGGTACCACAGATTATCAAACTAAGAACTTTTTTTTACTAAGAAGAAATGCCCTGTTTTATGAAATTTTAATGTATTTTCGTATACTAATCGGTACTTTTAAGACCTTCACTGATGATACATAATCATTTCGTAATTGGTGTAGACTAATCTCTACTGAAATTATAAAAAAAAAAAATTGTGAGTGTTGTTAAATGTAATATTTCCACATTTTTTATTTTTATTTACTTTTCTATTTTCATTCTTTCTAGAAAATTCTATCTTCTTAAACCTCACCCTTATCTAGGGGCATCTTCTCTCCCACATCAATGAAGATATGTGAAGAGAGAGAGAGATGGGATCCCGTTGACTTTTTCATAATTAACGTCCCCAATGCATGTTAAATCAATACATGCACTCACCTTTTTAAACCATAATTCATTGCTTCTCTTTCTTAGAGGAATCCAATTTTTCTCAATCAATGCGATATTTCTCATCATACAAAAAATTAATCTAATTTTAGTAGAAGTTTATCAAATGATAGTAGAAACAGTTTCTTCCATTTTGAAAAAAAAAATCAAATTTATCTGTTTTCTACTATTTTTCTTCCATCTTCCACCTTTTCTAAACAACCTAATCACGACAAAATGTTTAAAGGTAAATGTTGTTTTATTCTCTCAACCATTTTCCTCTGAAAATCACTCCAATCAAATATACTATACAAACAATAATTTCTAATTTATTGCTCTTGTCGCAGCTGTTTAAACTTACAGTGAATAAAAATTAAACTCGTAACTTAAAACAGAAAATATATTAGTAAAGCGCGAGAGTAAAATTACAAATAATTATTTTACATAACTAATAACACATTTTGATTTATTTTCAGTTCTTATTATTTTTTTTGAAATCATTTTTTATTCTTATTTATAATATAAATATATAATAAAAATATTTAAAATTAAGAACATATATTTATATACATTGAATATTTTAATTTAAATTGTATAATTTAAAGACTAAAATATTTAGGAATGAAAGTGTGAAAATGTAAGATTATATGATAGAGAGGAAGGAAGATGAAAAGGGCAAAAGAAGTAATGGGTGTTGTCGGTTGATTAATGAAATCCAATAAATGCAAGGAATTGGGAAAAGAGATAGATAACCAATGCACAAGAATCTATGTGTGTATGCCAAATAATTGATATTACTACTTGCTTCCTTTTTCTCTAAAGATTATTTTATAGAAACTAAAATTATAATATTTTTTATTTATAAAAAAATAATTATATTATTCTACTTTCTTTTGTATTTTCACCTAATATATAAATACATGTGAGAAAGTAATAAGATCTTGGAAAATTTATAGTTGCAGTGTACGAGTATAATATGAGAGAGTTGAAGATGCATTTCAAAATATTCTTAATAAGTTAATCTCTTCAATATAAATCTTTTGAAAATGTTGAATGTGGAAAAAATTATGATTTATTTATTTTTTAAAATATTATTAATTATCAAATTAATCTTCTTTTATGTTTTATGATTTTATGTTCATTAGTACAAAACATGAGTAAATATTTATTAAATATAAAATAAAGTCTAAAGTTGAATTAATATATTTTTTAAGAATGTATGATTTGATGAGTACATGAACATGACCAGACTTTAATAAATAAAGCATGAAATGAATGGATGAATGGTGAAATGAGAGAATAAGTGGGAGTTGCTTACTTTAACATTAACAAGCATTGGTCAATCCTCGATTCTACCACCTTCTATTGGTCAATCATTATTGTTCAAACACTAATTAATTATCCATTTCTATGCTAAGCATTAATTATATTTAAATCACTGCTCCTCCATTATCTTTCTGTTAAACAAATTTTTAATTATATTTTTTTAAATCTCTTTCTATTCTTATACTTTCTCAGTTATTATCTATAAGGTTCAGTTAATTATTTATTTTCTGATTATAAAACTTAATTATCTAATAAATAAATTCAAATCTGAGATCAAGTATAGTTACTTAAACCAAGCAAGTTTTATACTATTCATATAGTTAATCTTTTTCAAATAGATTATGTACCATATTTATTTCGAAATGAAATATAAACAAACGAACCTAGTCAGTGTCCACTCTAACATGATTTTTATTGCAAGTTTCGTTTTCTTTTAATTGCAGATAATAAAAAAATATATTATATCAAAATTAATTTAAAAGTATATTTATATGGTGGTCACAATGCTTCAACAACACTATTAATAATGACATAATAAGCGGTATTTCAATCTAGTTTATTAACACTATTACATTTTAGAGATTTTATTTGATAATTTTTTTAATTAATAAGTTTAATAAACTTTTTCAATTAATAAACTTTTTCAATTAATAAACTTTTGTGGAGATATTTTTTTAATTTTTATAATTCAAAATCTTATTTAAAATTCAGAGTGTTAAATTTTATATAATGTCAACAGAATATAATGAAAAGTTTCATAAAATTCATATCATCACCTCTAACGAAAATGTTCTTAGATAATAAATATATGTCTTTATTATTTATGTCAATTAATATTGGTTTTATATTGTTACATGTTTAAGAGTGTACAACATTTCTTATATAAACAAAATAACATTGAATACAAAAAATAGAAGAGTGATAAAAAGGCTGTATAAAAAGAGTAAATGCAAATACATACCACAAACGCTAAAGAAATTATAATATTTTGAAATGATTGATTGAATAGAAAAAGGTGATAGAATTAAAAAATACAGTCAAACCTGTTTAAGAGATCGAGTTCATAAGTAACATGAATCATAGTCGTCTCACTTAAAATATGCATTAGTTTGCAGACCGATTTGACTATGGAGCAACACCAAAGCATGCATTTATCGTTTCTCTATCATCATTGTGTGCAATGAAAACATGAGATTTGAATTCTGCTGATACAATGAATTCAAACACTCATGTGGTACCAAATAATTGTGAGCTAAAAGGACCCATTATATATATTTACGATAGGATGCAGCATGAACTAGTAGGCTATGCATGTTTTTAGATATAATTAATAATTTGGCAATAGCCATGGTATCAATGAAATTATTTTTAGAGGTAATGGGTAAAAAAATTGCTTAGACTCAAATACATGGTTGGTCATTGCAACATATAATCCTACCTCGGTTAGAACTTGTTTAGTTGTGCCTAAAAAAAGTGGTTTTCTCTTCGATTTGTCTCCTGCATATAAACACAACCCATCTTATCAAACCCTAGATTTTATGTGCATTGTTTAATATGCCACAATCATCAACCACATACATCTATCTTCCCCTTTGGGTCATTAGTGATTTGTAGCCATCTTCATTTGACCAATCAATTGTGGGACTCGAGTCAGGAGAAGCAAAATCCATTAACTAAATCACATATTAAATTGTAGTATTTGGGGCAATTACTTCCCACTCACTCATTCATTCTGGGGTGGCTAAATGTATAATAATAAAAGGCCCCATAAACAACACATTAGGCTTGTTTTCATTATTGAGTGGTGTCATTTTAATGCAAGAATTCTTCAATGATTGCCACTCTTTCATGGGTTTTGAGTCGAATCTTGGAGGACCCGCATCCTTGGTTTTAGGAATAAGTTTTTGAAATTTATTAATGAGCATAAATAAACTATAAAACGATTTAGTGATACTAATCATCCATCCACCAATTTTGTTTAATCTATAATCTAATCCTTGATTGATTACAGAATAATAGCTGACATTTGTTGATTGGTGAGTTAAGGTTGGGGCAAATCTCCACCAACATATGCCAAAAAAGTTAAAGGAAAGTGAGAATGGTTGGTGACACATGCCAGAAACGCAAATGAAGTTTTTCTGACTCGTGAACCGAAGCGGAGAAAGTTAACGGAAACATTCAAAAGTAAGCAATTTGATGGAACAAATAACCTTATTGAAGATTTCATTTCTTGGATGTGGTACACGTACTATATCTTGGATTGAAAAAAATCAAATGAAAGTAGTGCCAAAGTGGGGACACACTATACACTAACCAATCAAGTTGGTTCCTGCAGATTCAAAGTGTATTTCATAGCACCCACAGAGAAATAAAAAATCCTGAACCGTACAAAATATTTTCAATAAAATATAAATTACCACCTGAGTCCTGACAACTACTAAATATTAAACACTAGTACATCACACACATCACATTTGTGCTTTGTAAATATAGTGTCACCAGATCGTTTTTATCGTCACGGAATAATAAATTTGCTAATAGATGTAAGATATTCTCAAATTTATTTGTTTGTTACGTTTTTTAGAAACAGGGTTGTGACTCAGATCTGCCAGGTAAAACGCCGAACCCATGAGTTCTGAGGTTTGATGATGGGCATAGCATTAAACATTAGGCCCATGTTTGACACGACTCTTTCGTGACGCATTCTTCCTACACCACCGTACTTTCTTCCGACACCTCTACAGATTAAGCGCATTGACCAATATATTTTTAATAAAAAAATTAAATAAATTTAAAAAATTTGTAATTTAAATGGTATAATTTAAAATGTAAAAATATTATATTCTAGATTATATAACACAAAATATAAAAATCATATTCCGGATTAAAATCTTGAATATAGAAAAAAATTTACATTTCATTTCAGATTATTCAGTCCAATATAATAAAAAAATTATTCCATACAATCCAAGATATAATCTAAATTACATAATTCGAAAAGAGTATTTTTGATATTTTTCAAAATATGGAGGTGCAGTAAGAATGCGTCCCCTTTCTTATCTTCCCACACCATATATTTTTATTTTACAAAAAATACCTTTGGTAAAATTTGATTTCCATTTAATATAGTTAAAATCACGTCAATAGAAACTAGTTTTGGTTGTATATTTTAGCATAATGTTGTCAAGATGTACAACGAAAGCCTCTATATATGTTTACAATGAAACTAATTTCCATCACACTTTGAAAAAAAGGGGAATGTTCGAAGGGGAAGGGAGGTGTAACCACGGAAGAGAAGGGGAGACCTTACAAAATAGAAAATTAAGGAGTGGAAACATGAAAAGAGGGTGAGAAAATCCTGCTAAAAAGTAGTTTTATACTAAAAAATATTGACGCATTTATTCACCCAGTTTTCTTCACCCGCTCATGCAAATATCTTATATAAGTAAATTATTGCACCATAACTTTTCGTCCACCTTTCAATTTCTGAACACATCAGCATTCTATGTTCCTATCTTCAGGCCATCCAAACTCCTCTAAGAATGCCAACACAACGCCATTTGACCAGCCAAAACCAGTCTGCATTGCAATACAACCAGTCAGATTGATGTGGAACACGAAGATGGTAGAGATGTCATTTATTTATTTCCTCTCTGAAGTAAATCAAATAACAAATCCATAGAGAAAATTTCTTCCATGCAGTCTAAAATAACAAATCCATATTAGTCAAATTTCTTCCAGTCAATCTATCAAGTCAGAATATATTTTTCTCAAACGTTTCCTAGACCAAAAACAATAATGGTGAAGAGCAGTGATACCTGGGGCACATATTCGCCTCCACCTCCAAATTCTCCACAATGCTCCACGTCAAACTTTTCATGCATTAAACCCGTTTTCTTGTAAACGATATAATTGGTTGTGATCCATCTGATGGCAATTTCTTCAGCCAATGACCTTGCTTCTTGCGACCCAGATTTTAGAAGGCCTTCCACTAGCATGTGTTGAAGCGGCGCCCACCCATTTGGAAAGTCCCTATTGCAAGTATGTAAGATCATTGATAAGTGAAACATTTTACCTGTCTTCCCCACCCCACCCTCACCCTGCTTATCACTTACCACTGTTGTCCTGAATCAGTCAAAGAAGTTGCAACTCCAGCAGCACGGACAAGGTCGGAAGTTTTGAGACTTTCAACAACACTACCCACAAGTGAAGTGTCTTGATAAAAATAAAAACATATTTAGTAATCAACTTAAAATGCAGAAAAATGTTTTTTTTTTCTATGTTTCACAGACAAAGGTAAACTCATCATAGTGATCAATATCACCCACGTTCAAATAAATTTTAGTTATTTATTGGTGGCTAGTTTGACGTCAAAGCAAAAACAGTTTTGAAAGTAGAAATTTGTTGTGCATACAGTAGAGTCCCATCCTTATTTAAACTAATACATGACACCAATGAAAATAAGCTGTCGCACTGCTTAATAGACTTTTAGCAATATTTCATAAAATCACATACTAATCTAAACCAGTCTAGCAATCTACCGATTTGTTTAAAGGCCAACTATTCAATGTAAGTACTTAAAAATCTACAGTTACTTTAAAATTTGGCATTCGACACCAGTAAGGCCACTTGCTAACCTATAATTGCACAACGAAACTGATGAAAATCGAAGTCTATAATGGTGTAATTGTTTACACTTCGGAAACCGATCTTTAAGTTGCTAGTTCTTCATGTATAAATGTGTGTATTCAAGGTAACCTGGTGCGAATGAAGTTCAAGCTTTATGACTAGTAAACAAGAAGGATACTTAAACGGATACCACAATGATTGCAACAACTGCTTACGTACTTAAATTTACTCATTAGTCGTTTGTAAAGTTGATATTGAAACATATCAACCATACCTGAATAAAATGGTTTTATCCACAAAGGAACAAAATTGGAAGCAAATACATTTTGATTCTGGTGCCCGTTTTTCCAAACATGAACCTCCTGAAAGTATCAAATAGACAGTCAGAAGAACTACAGAAGGCTAAGACAGATCATCTATTGGTAGATTAATATAGTGGTTCCAAGAAATACCTCACATTTATTTCCGAGCCAGTAGTCAAGCCATTGTTTCATGTTTGCATTCCAGAAAACAGAGTCCATTGCCTTCTTTCTAATCTCAGAATTTTCCAGGAACCGTTCTGCAGTGTTATTATCTCCAGCAACTTTTGCAAAGAAGGCAATATTAAGTTCCATCTGAACCAATGGGCATCACAGAATTGATAAGGTTACAACAGACACTGATTTCAGGTCTTCTTTTAGCCATTTGTCTGAGACTTACCCCGAGTAGAAATGAATTTAAATCAACAGGTATTACAGAAGTTGTAGCCAATGTTGTGAAATTAGGCGGGTTTCTGCATCAAAACGTATACGATTGAATTGAACTGTAAGTATTGATGACTCTTAAACGGGAAAATGTTAGAACTAAGTCGATGTGTGTTTTCCTGAGAAAGGTAATCATTTGATTGAAAGCGTCTTGCTTAGGCTTGGGAGCCCCTAATGAACATCGTGAGTTACTTTATGTGTATCTGAATTCCTGGGCAGATATTCAGATGATTTTCATATTTTATTCTTTTTAGGAGGTCGAAAATCTTAGCGTACGTAAAATAGTACCTCATCCATCTAGTGCTGAAATCCCATCCTGATTCAGCAGCTGATGCCAGCTCACGGTAAAACTGCTGTTTTTCTGGAACAGTCGAGAATTTGGAAGCAAATGCCTTGTCCTATGGCATGAATTACCCAAAGTTATAGTTTTAAGTTCCATTTCAGTAATACCACTGTTATTAACAAACCACACACACACCATTATGGATGCTTCTGGCCTGGGTTTATCCCACATTGCATTATAGCGATTTAAGGTGTGAGTGCGACCTTGAGCATCCAAAATGGTCACCTTATGTATATCTACAGGATGAAGCAAAAGGTAAACCTAATCTAAAATAGAAGGTATGTGTACAAATATATCATCCAACCGCAGATAATAAAGTGATCGAGGCAAAAGTTGTAGAGTAATTGATACCTGAATTCCAAAATTCATACTCTTTGAGTAGTGCAGGTAGAGATCTTTTAACTAATTCCACGTCACCGGTGGTACAGTATATCTCATAAATCATAGCGCTTAAAAGGGGAGGCTGGCTATAAAATCATTGTAAAGTTTACAGTCACCTTTTCAGTTTGAAAGGGCAACAATTATATACAATAAATTCCTTTTATTTCAAAAGGAGCGGTGCAGATATGAATGAGAATGGCATGATATGAAGGTAAAATGACGAGTAAAATCATGCTACAACATCCGTTCGAAACCTACTCGTGAAGTTGTTTTAAATTATACAACTAGAAAAAAAAAATTGATCATTTGGGTGCACAAATGGATAACGTTGTAAGAAAATGCGTGTGAATAAATCATAAGCATACAGCAAAAACTAAAAAAGAAAGGTCCAAGTTGAGACATGAGTAGCAATACACTTCTTATAAATCCTATCAATACGTTTTTAAAATATATAAATGCATGCAATATATTATAAATGTGAAAAGTGTGCCATACTTTATTCATTTAGTAAGAGAATTAGTAAAATACTATTAACATTATTCTATTTCATACCACAGTAAGAGATGATAGAAGTTTGAAATTGCCACACAAGCCAATAACAAGAGTTAAATTTATTAGTAAGTTATAAAGATTTTTATGCATGTCCAGTTGTCCATAAATACATGATGAAAAGACAAGCATAGAAAGTTTGTTATATTGAAAAGGAAAATATTTATATTGGAAACACAAAAGCCATTAAATACTATTTTTAAGGGTGAAACTTACATTGCAATATAATGAAATGAAACCAGCATAGACACTATATAAGACATACTTCACGTCTTCATTCATGCCACACGTCAATGTATAGTATAAAAATGTAAAGCTATATAAGCAACTTTTATTCATCAAGATACAATTAACAGATGAAAGAAAATCCTACTAAAAAAAAAATCCAAATTAATTATTGCACGATCTAAAACCGCTACATGTCTATATAACTCACCAAATTTTATGAGGAGTTAACATTCCCAATTTACACGAAACAATTAATAAAATTCAGTAAATATAATAATAATAATGATAATAATAAAATTCAATTAGTGTAGAGAGTACCTCCTGTTACTGTAGTATGCTCTAGCACCATTAAGAACAAATCCATATTGTTCTACCAAGGAAATGAGGTTGGTCACAATAGAAGTAGCAGTATCGTACATTTTACTCGCGATGAGGCCCCTGAAGCCCAAAATTAAAACCCACTAAGAAGGCCCAGCCCCAGGCCCAGGTCCAGAAATAATAACGTAGTACAGGAACAAACAAAAAAAAAAAAAAAAAACGGACCTAATTACCCAATAGGAATCCCAGTAATAAACCTCGCGAAAACGCGAACCGGGAATGACAACGGAACCGGGGAGAGGGAGCAGCGTATGCAAGTCCGGGTGCGCCTGGACCGCAGCGGATACTTTCCGGCTCAAGTTTTTCCAAAGCAAATGGACCTGCAAGGCCCAGGCCCGCACCTGAGGGTGCTTGACTTTGGGCAAGAAACCCTCCGGTTCGCGAACGAAATCGGGTGGCTGCAGGTACACCAGATCGTCCCCTGCACCTCCCAAGTAGGCTTCTAGAAAACGCTTTAAATCTTCAACCGCGACGGTTCCGTTGGAGTTACGCGGAAGCTTCTGGAAGGCGTCCTCGGTGTCGGATAGTGCGAACTTGAGAGGCATATCGACGTAGGTCTTGGGATCGAAATCGGAAGCTCCGAAGGCTTCGAAGGCGGTTTGTTGGAGGCGTTGGAGGAAGGAGAGGAGACAGGTGGAGGGCGTAACAGCCATGCCACAGTGTGATGATGATGTTGCTGTTACAGTGAGAAGTGTTAGTGAGAGACGAATTAGCCATGTGAGGATGTGCAGTTTGTGAGCGTGGAATGAAATTTTTTCAGACATTTTTTGTTTTGTTTTTGGAGAAAAGTGGCGATGAATCCATGAAATAGAAAAAGAATGAATGAATGAATGATTACGACGAAGAAGAAAACGAATCTGCGAAGCCGGCGATTGACGTTAGGGATGACGAAGAAGCTGAGCTTGACTTGTTTGCTCATTTTATTGTCATTGTTTAACTTTTTGTATTCCGGCATTTCGTCAGTACTAAAATAGTGTGTTTTTTTTTTTTCAGCTCAAAAGACATTTATATCTACTGAAAGAGAAAGAATGGGCATGGTCTGAAAAAATCATTTTGCAAAAATAAAATAAATTTGATAAATGCACCTTCCAATTATAAATTTCAACAGAAAAAAGCACAATTAAAGAACAATGTAGTGAACATGGTCTGAAACAAAGAAAAAAGATGGCCACTAACACTGAAAATGGATTCTTTAATTTATTTAGACTCGAATTTTAAAGATAAATATACCGTTATTTTTAATTAAAAGCTCAAGCGATTTAGATAAAATTAAATAATAACAGGTCTTAAATAAAGAATCTCTAAGGAGTTGTGTAGCCCCTCCTATAAGTTTAACTAATCATAAAAAATATTCAGTTTATCTACTCATAATGAAAACTATTACTTAGATAAATAATTTCATTGAAACTACTCCAATAATTAGTGTGTATTCAACACTTATTTATAGGTTAAAAGTTTACAGGGTTATGTCATTTATACAATACATTTTTTATTTAATGTACAAATAAAAATAATTATTTCAAGGGTGGCTAATGACTAATTCTTGTAATACATCATCAAGAAATGGAATCAAATCTAAAGAAACTAACTTTTAGTTAGCATCTTTATAAAATTAATAAAATCTACCCAATCGTGAAAACGAAAAGATTTTACAAAATATCAAGAAGATAAATACACAAAAACAAATAGAGAACTACATAAATCATTCCAAAGACAAATTTGACCTCTGTTTTGCTCTATGTTTCTAGAAAGTGAGATAAAGAATGAGAAATAACACTCTTAACCTCCTGAAAAATTAGGAGAAACCACAAGAAAAAAAGTTAATTACATCAACACCTCTTGAAATTTATTGTAATTACACATGCACCCACAACTTTTGTGCGATCTTGTTACAGTTGTATCATTTCTCCTGCTTTTGCTCTGTTTAGAGTAAAGTATCCTGGCAGCCACTGATATATTTTCAAATTACACTAAGATCCCAATTTTATTTTTTTTAATTATAGACAAATATTCTTTATGTTTTAGAAGCACGACGTTGTCATTCTTTATTTTTTTTCACTCTACGCGCCTCATTGAAAGTAGATGTAAGCGTACTTTGAGAATATTACAAAGGATAGCATAGTAATTTAATTCCGTGTTCATTATTCACATCATGTTAGATTTTCTCACATTATACTTTCACCGCATACTTTAATGGGACTGCTCATGTAATATAAAAATAGGTGACAGTTTAATAATTTTAAAATAAATAGGAGATCTGTGCAGAATTTTTGAAAAAATTAGATCTTAATGTAATTTGAAAAAACAGATGGTATTAATAAAACAACGTGCTTTGAAAAAGAGAGAGAGATGCAAATGTAAAAAATATTAAAAAGTAATAGATTGTTGATGTTACTAAAAGAAATAATACTTTCTTACTTGAGAATGACTAATCTTTATATGATTAATTCATTCTTCAATTCTTATTTAAGTCACTTTGAATTCTAATTTCTTTTCATTATTGTCTGTGATTAAAATTAAAAGAAAAATTAGAATCATATTCTTTGATTGATTTTTTCTTTCCTTAGCATCATAAAATGCAGTCTTTTAAATATAAATTTAGCGAAATGATCAAAATCAGGGGCATTTTATCTTAAAAACGTATTACAAAAATAAATCATCCAATTGTAAGTTTTGATATTTGATCAAAACTGTGTTCTTATCCACTTTGAAATTGGTGAGACGATTATCTCTGTGTTCTTATCCACTTTGAAATTGATGAGACGATGATTTCTGTGATTCTCCCTTCATCTATTTTAATTTCATAACCAAATGCGAAGACTTCTCTACTTTATAAATCATATTATGATACGATATTATTTACACAATATTCTCTTTCACGGTATAAGTTGTTCCCTCTCAAACACACAGCCACACACAAGAACTTGAGACGATCCTCGTGCTAACTTGATCAAGGAATAAATCAATTTTGCACGAATTAAATCAGGTTGCAAATGTTATAGCTAAGAGTGGAATGAGTCTGACAAATCAATTTCACATGTAAACTCAATTTCTAGGGTGTTTTTGCTTAACAAAATTTAGGTTGACTAATGTTTTTTAAACAAATTGAGTTTTTATGTAAATGGTATCACAGGTTAGTCCCACTTAGGTATACGAGTTTATATAAATTAGCATCAAGCCCCTCGTTTTATTAGTAAGAGGAATTGGAGATTGCAAGTTAGTCTTTAAATCTCATTTAGTTCTAAAATGTATCTTCTTTTTTTAATCTTGTTATAATACCATTTTTCGAATTTAGTGTCCATAATTTTTTCATCTACTTAATTTTCAACAACGTTAATCGCACAAATTTCATGTATTCATTAACTTTGACAGTCAACAGTCAAATAAATGTTGGCTTAACAACTGGACAGACTATTGACGACAGTGTGTAGTAAACAGTTATGTAAACAATTATATTAGTGTCGTGCACAATCAAAACAGTGGAGAATCATAATTGTAGAATTAAAAGAGTAAGAAATCAATCCCAAGAAATGACGATGATAGAAAGAACCAAAACTATAATCAAGTCTTGAAATAATTATTTTTGAGCAACAATAATCTCAGAGTGCAAAGGTCCTCATATTAGTCGTATATTTCTCTTTCAGCTTGACAGGGAAATGATGATGATGATGAAGAGAAACCCTCAGTCAGTCAATCTTAAAGCATTTATACTTATCCAATAGAAATTAGAGGCAAGACAGTTTCTTTGTCTTTTGGCAGTAAATGGGGAGGCAGAGCAGAGAAGACAGCAGTCCCGGGATTCCGGACGTTAGACCAGAGAAGCCCAAGACCACGACTTAAAGCAGAAAATCTGCTCTATGTTTGACCGCAGAAAGATAACTCCAATTACTAATAACTATTTGCCTTTACTTTCACCACTTTTATTGATTTCAAACTCAAAGCACACTCAAACAAAATCTGAGTAACTCCTACAGACATACTTCTAACGAGAGACATTCCTTGACGCAAGAGACGAATTCTAACAGGAATAGTTGGGAAAAGGAGAAACCAGATCATGGATATTTCCACGTCCACAGAAAAGCAAGACAAGTTTCAGGCACCAAAGGGTAGAGTTTTGAAGGAGAAGAGAGCAAAGCTTTACATAATTCGCCGATGCATAGTCATGCTTCTATGTTGGAAGGAGAATGGAGAGCAGTAAATTCGGTAAAATACTCAAAACAGCATTGATTGTACTGTTCATGTTGTATTTTCGTATTATTCTAATGGAAATAAATTCGTTATAACACTGCAGCAATTATGGGCAAAGAACCAGTAGGTCCGGATTATCTGCCAGAGAGAAGCACTGCATGCACACCAAAAGCAACAATTTTGAAGAAAGCTTTTTCACCTAGCCAGTGAATATGAAAATGTTGATCCACTATAATTTTTTTCATTCTGTAAGTTATTGTTTCCAACTACTAAGCAATACATCCGATAGGATACAGAGTGATTCATTCACACACAAGCACGAGTAAAGAGTTAAGAGGGAAAGGGGAGAAAGATGAACCTAGAAAGAAAAGGGAACAGCATAAGCTCAAGTTAGTCTCACTCTCACATGTTCTATGCTTAAAACATATTGTTATACCAGTCTCCATTACAGATATTAGATATATTTGTTTCCCATATCCAATATCCTTAACAAGGCACTCCACTTAACACCTTTTCCTAGAGTTAGAATATGGACAGGGAATCAATTTTAACAAGAATTAACCAAGCAGAAAATCTAATCCTCCCCCGGCATATTTTAAAGCTAAATCTACTATAAAATCTATAATTCTACTTCCAAGACAGAACTTCTCGTATAGACTTTATAAATTTTGCAGACTAAACCAATCACAGTTGAGAAATCATTATTTTATACTAGTTCTGGTTTTTTTATCGGAAGAGAAGTTTGTCTTGATCTTTTTTGATAAGATCCCTCCAAATTATGTCCAACAATTTTTTGTTTACCAAAACGCTCTAAAGAGAAAATGCACTAGTTAGTTAGATTGAAAGAGGAGATACAAAAAAAAAAATGAAATCTAAACAGTTTTAAAGATAACTTTAGAGAAATATAAATTAAGAAATTTAACACTACTAACTAAATTCCTTAATTTTTGTTATATAGGATCGCGGGTAGTATTAAACATTTAACAATAACAACTTTTTTGTATTGTACAATTATTTTATATTTAAAATAAAGACGTGTAAAATGTTGCTTTAATCTATTCTAGTCTCACTCCTAATGTTGATGGCAAATATTCATGAACTAAAAAAAATTTGAACTTCCTGCTAAATTATTGTGTCTGGATTGAATATCAGACTGTTGAGGTATAAAACAATCCCATGTACAATCCCCAGAAATAAATCTGCACGAGAGCTGCTTCACTTCCTTCCATTTCGTTTTCTATCCCAGCATACCATTATAGTCACTCTAAATTTTGCGCGAACAATGACATAGGATAAAATAACTTCTTTAGGCTATAATTTAAAAAAAATAAAAAATAAAAAATCCTTCACACTAGTTTTCCCAGAAGAACCAAAATGTTGGCTATGCAAAATTAAGCCAGTCATTTGACACACCCATACTAGAATTTGTGATCACCTTAGCATCAAGTCATACATACGTGTATTCCAGTACCTGCTCTAAAACCAACTACACTAAACCTAATCTTAGACTTGATTTATTTCCTTTAGTGTTTACATTTTGCTCGATATGTGGAATCCAAGGGCAATGGGATAGATGTCAATATTTTATAACTTAGACATTTTGCCCTATCCATCCAATAAATCTAAATATTTCACTGAACACCGCAATAATGTTTCATCACATGTCATCTCGTGTTTTTAGAAAATTTAAACCATTGTCTCCAGTGTACTAACATTTCTGTGAGTTGTTCTTAGCAATGTACCAAGGCACAACCCACAATGGACCACCACAACGAAATAAATGAATCAGGACCTAGGCCTAGCTAGAAAACTCGTAACGGAAAAAGCTCTGAGACAGTACTGCAACACCTACACGCTTCGATTGCGAGTACATTCAAATTAAATCCATAACTAATACGATATTTCCAATAACTAATCCAAAGAATTGCCCAAATCAAAATACAAAAAACATCATCCAAGCTTAATTGAAATAGCCACAATAACATAGCACAACAATCAGATAGAAATAAATAATAGAATTAATAGAAATATATAGCATGTAATGATTAGATAATTATATATGTAGACAGGTATAAAATGGCATCACATTTTTTTTCAAAAAAATGAGGAAACGCAAAGCGCAATTCCTTACATAACAACACACACGCGAAAAGAGGAAAAGGAAAAAGGTCTATACAGAGCAGCAGCAGCAGCGACGACGTCGTATGGCCTCAAACGGGGAGGTTGGAGACGTCGTTTGTTTTTTCCGCGTTGACCGGGACGGAAGGAGGATTGGAGTTGCTGGTGGCGGGGGTGGTGGCGGCGGTGGGAGTGGTGGTGGTGGTAGAATAGTAATCGTCGTCTTCGTCGTCGTTGTCGGGGTCGGAGGTGGCGACGTTGACGCAAGAAAAGCGTTCCAAGGAAGAAAAGAAGGCGGAAGAGACGGTGGAGCCGAGCCACGTGGCCACCTGGTCGATCTTCCAATCGGATCCGTTGTTGTCCATCGTCGCCGCCGAATCAGATCTCAATTTCGTTCTTTCTGTCTTTTTTTCTTTTTCTCTTTCGTTCTTCCAACGGAAACCGTGTTCTGGTTTTAGGAGGAAGCAAGGGTGAGAAAGAGACCCAGATTAGAAATGACCGCATTGCCCCTGCTTTCGTTGTTTTTATCTCGCTTTGCTAATTGTGTTGCATAATCCAGTAATTAATTCATTAATTAATCCATTTTCTATTATTGGTCAGATGCCAATTTTGCTACGGCCTGGACTCCGGATGGCATTGGGCTTACCGTCACTGGCCACCCTGGCCCATAGTTTTTTTAGCTCGTGTATATATTACATTAATATTATTAAATTGTTAAATTTTTATTTTCCACGTAATCAATGGTAGTATCTTGTTCTTGTTTTCCACTGAAATATAGTTCAATTTTGGGATTATTTAATTCATAAAATTATATTATTCTATTAATTAAAATTATTATGAATAATATATATATATATATATATATATATATGTATTTGAATTAATCAAGATGATTGTGACTCGTATTGGTTCAAATTAATTCATAACTTTAATATAACTATCTTTTGTTCCACACAAGTTATTCACAATATTGGAAAATCGATTAATGTTTTTTCTTTTCAACTCATCATTCATAGATCAAATTTTAGTTCTTGTGTTTATATGTAAAGATTAAGGTCCGTAAGAAGATGATTTTAAAGATTGAAGTTGTGAATGCATTTGTTATTTAGGATTTTCGTTGTATGTTACTTATTAAATTTGTTGGACTAGTAAATTTGTTATACTTAGATTATATATACCATAGAATTTTAACATTAGAGAGATAAAATAATATACTTAAATTAAACGTACTTTTAATATGTATAATATTTATGCAGAGTTATTAGAGTTTATTTTATATCAGTTTCGAGATAGTTTGGACGAACTTATTTTTATATTACAGGCATATTGTACTGCCTTTATTTTGTATGTGAGTAAATAATATGAATTAATTATTTCTTTCTTAATTATTAACAACATTGACCCTTGAGTATGTTCTCAAGAAAAAAAAAACTTTGGAAAATATAATAAGTTTTTAAAATATTTTTTGTGTGAAAATAAATCATAGAGTTTATTTTGCTTTATAAAACAACTTTGTGTATATGCTTCTTAGGTATCCCTCCTCCTTCCTTCAACATAATAGGTTTTCAAAATATTTATTGTGTGAAATAAATTATGAAGTTTATTTTGCTTACATTGTGAAATAACTTTGTGTATTTGCTTCTTAGATGCAACCACTTCCCTATGAATTTTGATAGTATATATAGATACAACATTTTGTGAGTCCCTCTTAAGGAGGCTTCCAACTTTTCTTCTTAACAAAAGTATTTTAAAACACTTCTTTATTAAAGATTGTACATTTAATGTGAAGACAAAGAGGAATCAATAATCTTATTTTATACACTAAGTACCTAAAAGTTATATAGTTTTTTTTTCCTATAGCACATGTTACAACATCTCAACATGGGAGAGTAATTATCAAATTATTGATAAGTTGGATATTCCATTTTAGATTTCAAGAAAAGTCACTCCCAAATCATGGTTATAAACTCTTTTTCTTAAGACGTTTTTTAGACTATGTGATCTCTTCTGCATTTTTTTATACTAAGTATAGTTTCTAACAAAAAAAAAAAAAATTCAATAGATATTGCATTGATTAAACACCTTCTAAAATATGTCCAATTCAGTTGACGAAAAAATGTATTCCTTTTGCTTTAGGTGGGAAAAAATCTCGTTAAAATCTCATATAGACTCTCATAGAGCAACTTTTTCTAGCATGAACGCATGACACATACCAATAATAATTCCCTAAGAAAATTAAGTAGGTAATTCATCAAGGTACAAGGTGCACCAATTAAAAAAAAGGCATAAGCTTTGAGGCCTATGTACCACCATATACTGCCACCAAAAATATTTTTTTTATTATGTCCTCTGGAAGACGTGTCACCCTTGTAGATCCTAGGTTATTTATTTTTAGATGTAAAATTAAATATTTTTTTTATTACTTAATTAAGATTTGTGAGTGAATCGTAATTAAATAAATTGTCAAATCTTACGTGCTTTGTTTTGCCCGATTGTACTATCATTGTTAAATGCCTTATTTATTGTATATTATCCACCAAATCCCACTTTTTATTATGCAAATTCAATACTTGAAACTTACCTTTATCAATGTTTTGTTGTTCTGGATCTTTACTCCAATTTACTTAAAATTTAATAGCACTATCGTATTTTGGGTAGATCTTATTAATCTTTATTGTTTTGTCATTCACATATCATTATAATCCTGATCCATGTGATTGAAATGCATGGATTCATGGATTGCATGTTGATCTTTTCCCTCGCATTCATCAATATATTGAAGCTGATTATCATTTAATATCGGTAATAAACTTTTGAGAATCATTCCTCTCTTTTATATATTTTATTTTTATTTATTATTCTTCTGTATTTTTTTCGTAGGTGATGATGTTCCGAATTTGAAGCAATTACATGATGTACTAGGAACTGACAAGCTGTTTACTATTTCACCCTGCACACAAACATGCAATTAGAGGACATTTTATTGTGAATATTAATTGTAGCTATAGATTTTACTATTTGACATCTGTCTCGCGAAAGGAATTATATTCAAGTGACAGATATTCATTGCTGTATAGCTTATGCCATTTGAGGCAAGTAAGCGTATGTTAGCTTTTGTTGACATCATACCCATCCTAGACTTGCGTATTATTGTAGTTTATGCAATATGGTAGTTCCTGCGTGGTTTTAGTTTTAATACTAAAGTAGGTACAAATGCAAGAAATAATAATATACAGCAGGGAAGCTCAAGAATTATGATTGGAAAACTCCTAAAACAAATTAAAGTATTTATCTTTAATATATTTTGGACACCAAAAATACAAGAGCTGGGAGACTCTCGACTTCCACCTGTCATAAAAATTTTAAGACTCCAATTAACCTACTCTACTACTCAATCTTTCCATGCTACTGCTTAATCAACAGACACAAGCCAAGTGATAGCGAACATGTTTAGAGCTCGTCATGAGAATCATCCTCGTCCTCGCCTGATGCACCACCAGGGGCTCCTCCTGATCTCTGATACACAGCACTGATGATTGGGTTGCAAACGGCTTCCACCTCCTTCAGCTTCTCCTCATATTCTTCTTTCT